>CXWK01001541.1_pt1 | contig 11356 bp, 12 predicted proteins | sample 590851 | NCBI WGS metagenome assembly CXWK01 (sample SAMEA3498364, study PRJEB10139) | wastewater metagenome | biome: wastewater treatment plant; material: activated sludge | place: Denmark | collected 2014-08-01
GAAAACGCCAGTTCTTTGCCGGCAGTGTTGATGCGCCAGCGATGCAGCTCGGGTGCCTGACCCAGCGGGCCGGCCTCGAACATCGTTTCGAACTGGCTGACGTCGACGACGATCTCGTCTCCGTCCCGAAAAGCGTTGATGCCGTGGAAGACGTAGGCCGGCGGCACCTCCACCCAGCGGATGTCGGCGTTGGTCCCGCCGAGGGGCATCACCCCGACTCGGGCGCCGTACTCCGGTTCCCACCGGAAGGGCAGGCTGGTCCCTTCGGCCGCCAGCGACAGATCGAGCACGACCGGAAACTCCCAGAACACGACGTCGCGATCGGTGATGGCGAAGTCGTGGATCATCGTCGATCTGCCCACCTCGATCTGCTCCGAGTGGATCAGCTGACCCTGGGCATCGGCGACGTGATAGGTGAGAAAGGGCTCGAAGAGCCCGTACCCGAAGAAGTGCAGCTCGCCCGTCTCAGGGTCAACCTTCGGGTGTGCGGTCATATTGGTGTCGAGCTTGCCGGCGAAGTCGTGAACGCCAATCGTCGAGAGGTCCCCGGGCGACAGCTCGTAGGGAAACCCGATCTCGCCCGAGGTGAACAGCCGACCATTGTGAGTGAAGGCCGACACGTTGCTGTAGCCGATGTCGGCGCCGGGTACCCCTGCGTCGGCGATCCCCCCGCCGCTCTCGAACAGGGTGGTGTGCACCCAGCGGTTGGCATAGGACCGGGCCTGTCCATCCTCAAGATGCACGCCGTGCACCATTCCGTCGCCGACGAACCAGTGCCCCGATGTACCTGCCCGGCTATTGGAACCGTTGCGCACGTACAGCCCGGCCAGCGCCTCAGGGATCGAGCCGGTGACCTTGAGCGAGGTCGACGCCACCTCCTCGACGACGGGAGCAAAGTTGCCCTGCAGCCACCACGGCGTATCGCCGGCGACTTCGATGAGCGCACGCGTGGTCGACGGTGCGGCAGCGGTCGACGATGCGCTGGCACCCACCTCGGTGCCGCTTCCGCCGCAGGCGGTCAGCAGGCTAGGGAATGCAGCGAGGCCAACGGCGCCGCCCCCGGCTCGGGTGAGAAACTGCCTTCGGTTCATGGGCCGCTGCTGCACAGCGAGACGATAACGACCCTTCCAGGCAAGCGCCTCGAACTTGCCTCATTCCTGAGGATCGTCGACGCCTCACCAAATCACTGCCACACTCCGGAGCCACCGGTAGCGTTCACCCATGGCTGAGTTTCCACCCAACATCGGCTCTCCCGCGACCCGGGCCATCACCCGGGCCGGCATCGTCTCGCTGACCGACCTCGCCGGCTGGAGCGAGGCCGAGCTCGGCGAGCTGCACGGCGTCGGGCCGAAGGCGGTCGCGATCCTCGGCGACGCGCTCGACGAGGCCGGCAAGGCCTTCGCAACCGACACCCGCGCCTCGGACACCGCCGAGGTGGACGCGTACCTCGACGCAGCGCCGTCGCCGCAACGCGAGACCCTGCGCACGGTCAGAGCCACGTTGCTGGAACTCCTCCCCCACGGGCGCGACGCGATGAGCTACTCGATGCCGGCGGTGCAGCTCGACGGCATCTCCGTGGCCGGTTACTCGGCCAACAAGAACCACTGCGGCTACTACGCCCACAGCGGCAGCACGACCCAGGCCGCCGGCGAGCGGCTCGACGCCTACGTCACGACCCGATCCGGCATCCACTTCGACGTCGACACCCCGCTGCCGAAATCGGTACTGCGGCTGATGGTCTCGCTGAAGCTGGCCGAGCTGGGTGCGGTCGACCGGGGCATCCGATCGGAGTACTACCCCGATGGCCAGCTGAAGGCCCAAGGCCGCATGAAGGACGGCAAGCCGAGCGGGCGATGGAAGTGGTTCGACAAGGACGGCAGCCTCAAGCAGGTCGGCACCTTCCGGGTCGGCGAGCGGACCGGCACCCGGACCAGCTACGACAGCGACGGCAACCTCACCGACACGACCACCTACTGATCGAAATGCTCGAGCTGACCGTCGACCGGCCAGTTCCTGGGGCTAGCTCCCGGTGAGGCGCCTCAGGCGGGTTCCCATCGGCGAATAACGCAAGATGCACTGCACGGCCTGCACACCATCGCGCCAGCCGATCTTCTTGCCCTCGTCGTAGGTGCGACCCGAGTAGCTGATGCCGGTCTCGTAGATGCGTAAATTGCGGGCCGACACCTTGGCGGTGATCTCCGGCTCGAAACCGAAGCGGTCCTCCTCGATCTCGATGCTCTGGATCACCTCACGGCGGAACATCTTGTAGCAGGTCTCCATGTCGGTCAGGTTCAGGTTGGTGAACATGTTCGACATGGTGGTGAGGAAGCGGTTACCCACCGAATGCCAGTAGTAGAGCACCCGGTGCGGGCCGCCGGCGAGGAACCGCGAGCCGTAGACCACGTCGGCCCGACCGTCGAGCAGCGGCTCGAGCAGCACGCCGAATTCGGCCGGGTCGTATTCGAGGTCGGCATCCTGGACGACGACATACTCGGCCGTCGCCTCGGTGAAGCCACGGCGCAGCGCCGCACCCTTGCCCTGGTTGTGGCCCTGGTCGTACACCTCGACGCGAGGGTCATTGAGCGAGCGTGCCAACGCAAGCGTGTTGTCGGTCGAGCCGTCGTTGACGATCACCAGCTCGGCGCACCACGGCGACTCGAGCACGCGTGTGGCCGAGGCCACCAACGTTTCCTCTTCGTTGTAAGCGGGCATCACGACCGAGAGCACCGGTCGAACATCGGAGGTCACGACTTCTCCTTGGGGCAGGGGACCCGACATTCTCCCACGGTGCGCCGACGGCAGGGAAGCTCAGGCGGCCAGGGGCGCCGCGATCCGGTGCGAGTGCCCGCAGTAATCGCACCCACGGTCGAACTGGGTGTCTTTACTGTCGGACGTCCAGCAGTAAAGACACCCAGATGGGGCATGGGTGTCTTTACTGTCGCTCTCAGGTGACGATGTCGAGGCCGATGTCGAGGGCCGGGGCCGAGTTGGTCAGCGTGCCCGAGGAGACCAAGTCGACGCCTGCCGCCGCGTAGGCGGCGACGGTGTCGACGTTGATACCGCCCGAGGCCTCAAGCAGGCACCGGCGGGGCGAGGCGCCCTGCAGCTCGGCCGCCCGGACGACGCACTCGCCGACCTGCTCGGGCGACATGTTGTCGAGCAGCACCGAGTCGGCTCCGGCATCGATGGCCACGATCATCTGATCAAGGTCCTCGCACTCGACGACGACGGTGCGGTTGGGCCAGCGGTCCTTGGCCAACGCCACCGCCTCGGCGGCGCCCAGTCCGGTGAGGTGGTTGTCCTTCACCATGATCGCATCGGACAGGTTGGCCCGGTGGTTGCGCCCTCCCCCGGCGCGCACCGCGGCCTTCTGCAGCGAGCGCAGGCCGGGCAGCGTCTTGCGGGTATCCCACACCCGGGTGGGCGACCCGACCGCCGCCACCCGATCGACGAACGTCGCCGTCAGGGTGGCGATGCCCGACAGATGTGACAAGAAGTTGAGGGAGGTGCGCTCGGCGGTCAACATCGTTCGCAGTCGGCCCTCGACCGTGGCGATCACCGATTCCGATTCCAGGCGGGCGCCGTCGGTCAACATCCAGGAGACCTCGAGCGCCGGATCGACCTGGGCAAACGTCTCGGCCGCGCACTCGACCCCGGCCAGCACGCCCGGTTGACGGGCCCGAAACTGCGCCACCGCAACAGCGTCATCAGGGACCAGCACGCTGGTGAGGTCGCCCAGCGGCGTGAGGTCCTCCGCCAGCGCGCGCTGCACGGCGGACCGCACCTCGAATCGCGGCGGGGACAGGTAGTCGTCGACGGGGCTGCTCATCGCACCATTGTTGCCGTCGCGAAGCGGGCGATACCCATGGGCACGGTCGCCTCCCGACTCGGGTCGGTCGCCACTTCGAGCGCAACACGACCCAGCCACCCAACTCGATGCCGGCCCGAGGCGCCGGGCGAGTTAGCCGCCGAGCAGCAGTCGCAGGCGGAACCGGTCGGAGGCGTCGGGAAAATCCTCCCGGGTATGACAGCCGCGGCTCTCCTCCCGGGCCATGGAGACGTCGATCATCGCTACCCCCAGGTCGACCAGGTTGCGCACCTCCTCGGCCGAGCGGGTGCGGGCCGTGCCGGCCAGCGCGGCGCCGACCGCCTCCAGCTCGATGCGGGCGGCGTTCAGGCTGTCCGCCGAACGCAGCACCCCGGCACCGATGGTCATCGCCCGCTGCACGCGTTCCCGCAGGTCGGCGATCGCCGTGTCGGCGTCCGCCTGTTCGAAGTCACCGACGTCGGCCGGGACCGCCCTGCCGGCCGACGCATCGTCGGACTGCGGCCACTTGGGCACCGGGCTGGCCGGCCGGGACACCGCACGGCCGCCGATGCCGCTGGCGGCGGTTTTGGACCCGGCGGTCGCACCGGACCCGGCATCGGAGCCGGACGGCGTGCTGGAGCCGGACCCGGGGGCGGGGGCGGGGCCGGTCGCGCCGTTGCCGAGCAGCGTACGCATCGCCCCGGTTCCTTGCGGACCCCGTCGGCCCGCCGCCACCGCTTCGGCCACCCGGGGCCCAAAGACCATGCCCTCGAGCAGCGAGTTGGAGGCCAGCCGGTTGGCCCCGTGCACCCCGGTGGAAGCGGTCTCGCCGGCGGCCCACAGGCCGGGCAACGAGGTGGCGCCGTCCAGGTCGGTGAGTATGCCGCCGCACTGATGATGGGCCGCCGGAGCGACCGGCAGCCAGTCCTTGGCCGGATCGAGACCTGCGGCGGTGAGGTCGGCGGCGATCGACGGAAACCGCGACGCGAAATCGTCGAGCACCGTCGCGTCCAGCCACAGATGGTCGACGTCCTGGTCGAGCATCGTGCGTGTCATCGCCCTGCTGACGACATCGCGGGGCTTCAGCTCGTCGACGAAGCGGTCGCCGTGGCGGTCGAGCAGCAGCGCGCCGTGCCCGCGCAGTGCCTCCGACAGGAGGGGGCGGGGCATCGACGGCAGGGCGAGCGCCGTCGGGTGGAACTGGAAGAACTCGAAGTCGGCGACGACGGCGCCGGCTCGCATCGCCATCGCCACGCCGTCTCCGGTGGCCACCCGGGGGTTGGTCGTGATCCAGAACAGTTGTCCGGCGCCGCCGGTGGCCAACAGCACATTGCGGGCAGCCACCTCGATCGATACGCCGTCGGCGTTCAGCGCCGTCACCCCGACCACCTGCGAACCATCGGGCGACAACACCAGGTCGGTTGCGAATGCCTGCTCGTGGATGGCGGCCGCGGTGGCCTTCACGGCGTGCACCAGCGCGCGCTCCACCTCGCGCCCGGTGGCCGCCCCGCCAGCGTGGAGAATGCGCGGAACGCTGTGCCCGCCCTCGCGTGCCAGCTGGAACTCGCCGGCCTCGTCCATGTCGAAGACCGCGCCGAGCGCGATCAGCTCCTGAACCCGGCGAGGCCCCTCATCGACCAACACCCGCACCGCCGCCGGGTCGCACAACCCCGCGCCTGCTGCCAAGGTGTCGGCCAAGTGCAGATCGAGCTCCTCCGGATCGAGCGACAGCGCTGCGGCCACCCCACCCTGAGCCCAGCGCGTGGTCGCCTGCTCGAGCTCACCCTTGGTCAGCACGCCGACCGACAGCCCCGCCTCGGCCGCCCGCACCGCCGCCGACAGCCCGGCCACACCGGAGCCCAACACCAACAGGTCGAGTTCGTTCATGTGTCGCGTCCTCCGCGTCTGGGTGCTCGGTCACCAGTCGAAACCTCGGGATCGCTTGTCGACAGAGCAATCGCAGGCGAGGTGCCGGCCGGATCGGTGGGGACGTTATCGAGCAGGCGGGGGATGCCGAACTGGGCCGCCGCGAGGATCCGCACCCCGGGCAGTGCCAGTTCGGCCGGTTGCATCGTGGTCGGATCGACCACCTCGGCGTAGTCGAAGTGCGCCAGCGGTTCGGCGGTGATGCGCGCCTCGATGTGGGCGCGCACCGCCTGGACGCTGCGCTCACCGGCGGCGATCAAGTCGGCCGCCTCGACGAGCGCCCGGTGTAGCACCGGCGCCGCCGTGCGCTCGTCGGGGGTGAGGTAGACGTTTCTGCTCGATAGGGCCAGCCCATCGGGCTCGCGCACGATGGGACACCCGACCACGTCGACCGGGAGGGACAGGTCGGCCGCCACGCGGGTGACGATCGCCAACTGTTGGAAATCCTTCTCACCAAAGTAGGCACGGCAAGCTCCGGTGATGGCGAACAGCTTGGTCACCACCGTCGCCACGCCGGCGAAGTGCGTGGGGCGCGAGGCGCCCTCCATCGCATCACCCAAGCCGGCGACGCTCACGGTCGTCAGCGGTTCCTGTGGGTACATCTCGCCATCCCCGGGCACGAACACCCATGTGGCACCAGCCGCTTGTGCGGCAGCCAGATCGGCCTCGATCGGGCGGGGGTACGCGTCGAGGTCCTCGCCGGCGGCGAACTGCAGCGGGTTGACGAAGACGGTGACCAGCGCGTCGCAGCCGTCGGCGACGGCGGCGCCGATCAAGCTGACGTGACCGGCGTGCAGGGCGCCCATCGTCGGCACCAGGCCCACCCTGCCTCCGGCGGCACGAGCCCGGGCCGTGCGGGCCCGGACCTGATCGATCGTGCTCAGGACCTCCACGGCGGAGCACTCCCCTCATCGGTTGCGGCCCGAATGGTAGGCCACGCCAGGCGCAGCGCCTGGCGGGCCAGCGCCTCGTAGGCCGGGCGCTCGTCGGGCGCGAGCGCTGCGAGGTGGGCGGCGACGGTGGGCCAGTCCCCGCGGGCGACCGGGCCGGTGAGCGCCTCGGCCGTGCCGACGCGGGCTGCGCCGGCCAGCGCCCCTTCGGCCAGCGACATGATCGCTTCGGTCGGGACCCCGGCGCCGCCGGCCACCCGCTCGGCCTGGCCGAGCAGGGCGACCAGGTGGTTGGCGGCGATCGCGGCCGAAGCGTGGTAGGCGACGCGGTGCTCGTCGGCCACCCGAAAGGTCTGTGCCCCCAACGCCGACGCCAGCGCCTCGACCAGCGGGTCGCCGGCCAGCGCCATCCAGGCGCCCCGAAGCGCAGCCGGCCCAGCGGACCCGCGGGGCACCGCCACCAACGGGTGGAGGCTGGCACGCCGTGCGTGGGGAGCGAGCACGTCCAGTGTCAGTGCACCGGCGCAGTGGGCGACGACCGCGCCACCAACCGGGTTCGGCTGGACCGCTGCTGCCACGTCGGCCACCGCCCCATCAGGCACGCACAACACGAGCAGCGCCACCCCGTCCGCGGACGCTGCGACGTGAGGGCCTCGACCCCCAACCAGATCGACCTCCCACCCGGAAGCGGCCAACGCGCCGGCCAGCGCCGAGCCCATTCGGCCGCGGCCGAGCACCCGCACCGGAAACGGCCCGGCTCCCCCGGCCGACGTGGTGTCGGCCCCGCTCAAGGTGATGTCATCGCTCGAAATAACCGGACCCAACTAGAGGGGATCGGTCTGGGTCACCCGGCCTTCGGCCTGCTCGACGTCAACCTCGGACACCAGGTCCGGGGCCAGATCGCGCATCGGCGCCAACACAAAGCGGCGTTCCTTCCAGCGGACGTGCGGGATGGTGAGGTCCGGATCGTCCAGCTCCACGCCATCCATCCAAACGATGTCGATGTCGAGGGTCCGCGGGCCCCAGCGCTCGCCGCGCACGCGGTCGGCGGCGCCCTCCAAGCGATGGCATAGGCCAAGTAGCTCGATAGGGCGCAGGTTGGTGTCGAGCTCGACGACCAGGTTGAGGAAGGAGTTTTGGGGCGGGCCACCCACCGGGTTGGTCTCGTACACCGGAGATACCGCCACCAGGTCGGGAAGCGAGTCGACCGCAAAGCGCAGCGTGGCCCGCCGGTCACCCAGGTTGGAGCCGAGGCTGAGGAAGGTGCGCATCAACCCACCGCCCCACGTCGGGTGATCCGCACTCCGGCGAACGCCAGGTCGTGGGGCACCGGTGGGCGCAGCTTGCGGACGCTGACCGTGACCTCGTCCACCCGGGCGCCGGCCTCACCGTCGCTGCGACCCTCGGACAGTGCAGCATCGGCGACCACTTGGGCCAGGCGCTCGAGCAGGTCGTAGTGCTGCTGGGCGCAGGCGGCGACGACCGCGTCGGTGACCGCGCCGTAGTCGATCGTGTCGGCCAACGCATCGCTGGCACCCGCCGGTGCGAGGTCGGCGGTGAGGACGAGGGCGAGCTCGAGGGGCTGGGGGCGCGAGCGCTCCTCGGGGAGCACCCCGACGCTGGCCATCACCCGCAGCCCCGCCAACTCGATCTGATCGGTTGTCACCACGCTGTGCTCAGTCCCCCGCCGGATCGGCGGACTCACCGGTCTCGTCGGACTCGTCGGCCCCGTCCGGGTCGGCGGTCTCGTCGACGACCGGCGCCGCTGGGGTCTGGGGGCGCGGCGGCAGCGGGGTGTCTCGGATCAAGACGGCGGTCGTCACCAGGTCGCGGCCGGCCGGGCCGAGACGACGGCCGACGATCTGTTCGGTCACCGCCGTTGCCTTGTGGGTTTCGGGCACCAGGTTGGACCACACGACGTAACCGGCCATCAGGCCGACCAGGGCGTCGGACACCTCTTCTTGGTGGAACAGCACTGCGTTGCCGGCGGCGATGTGACCGCTGAGGTCTTCGTAGATCGTCTGCAGGTAGCGGGGCAGGTCGTCGTTGCGCGGGAAGGGACGGTGCAGCCATGCCACCCCCAGCTCGTCGTAGTTGTGCAGGTTGTGGGGGCTGGTCGAGAGGCTGACCACGTGGTGGAAGCCCTGCTCGCGGATCCAGATGATCTCCTCTTGGCGGCGCACCTTGCGGTGGCTTTCGCCATAGCCGCCCGGCCGTTCGCACACGGCGAGGCGGTCGGTGATGACCCAGTGGAAGTTCCGTGGGGTGATGCCCTGTGCCCATTTGCCTTTCGGCATCAGCGCTCCTTGGGGATGGGTTGGGAGGCGGGGGCGCCTCCGGTGGTTGAGACTCCGCTGGCGGCGGACGAGCGGGGGGGAACCCCGGCGGCCGCCAGCGCTGCCATGGTGGCGGCCACGTCGTGGACTCGTAGCAGATCGATCCCGGCGCAGGCCGCCCACACCGCTGTCGCCAGCGATGCTTCCAGCCGATCGTCGGCAGGCGGGTTGGCCACCACAAGGTCGCCGGTCGAACGACCACCAACCACTGGGTTGTCCCCGTCGAGCCGCAGGGTGGCACTGCCGGCGACCGGGGGGGTCGCCCGCCGGTCGGCGCGCCCGCTGAGCACGCCGAGGCTGGACTTGCGGCTGGTGCCCAGCGCCACCGGCCAGCCGGTGGCGACCAGGTGATCGAGGTGGGCGAGCAGGTCGAGGTTTCCGCCCAGGTCCTTGCCAAAGCCGATGCCGGGATCGATCCACACCTTGGGCGCGCCCATCCGTGCCGCCTCGGCGGCCGCGCCGGCCAACGCCTCGGTCACTTCGGCAACCACATCCTCGTAGCCGCAGTGCTCGGCCATCACCGTCGGGGGTGCGGGGCTGTGCATGGCGATCCAGCCCACACCCAGGTCGGCGGCGACATGGCCCAGGCCGGCACCGACATCGTTGATGACGCCGGCGCCGACGGAGACGGCAGCCCGGGCCACCGTCTCGCTGCGCGTATCGATCGACACCGTTGTCGTCTCGCTGAGCGCTTCAACCACGTCGATCACGCGGGCGAGTTCCTCGGCGGTGGATACGGCCTGGGCACCGGGCCGTGTCGACTCCCCACCGACGTCGATGATGGCGGCGCCCTCGGCGATCATCATCCGGCCGTGAGCGACCGCATCGTCGGTGGCCAGGAAGGTGCCGCCGTCGGAGAACGAGTCGGGCGTGGTGTTCAGGATGCCCATCACCAGCACGCCGTCGGTCGGCTCGGCCGACGCGTCACAGCCCCCGGGGGCGTGCGCTGAGGCAGCCTCGTCGACAGCGCTCGGGGCGCGTCGCTCTGAAGGGGCATGGGACGTCACCGGCACAGACTAGAACCAGTTGGGAGGATCCGGAAACGGGCCGCCCACCGGGTCCACGCGCCCCGGCCTCAGCCGATCAGCCCCATCGCCTCCGCCCGGGCAGCCACATCGGTGCGGAACAGCCCGCGAACCGCCGAGGTGACCGTGGTCGAACCGGAGGAACGCACCCCACGCATGGCCATGCACAGGTGTTCGGCCTCGACGACGACCAGCACCCCGCGCGGTGCGAGCACCTCCTCGATCGCCTCGGCGATCTGGGTGGTCAGCCGCTCCTGAACCTGGGGCCGGGCGGCGTAGCCCAGGGTGAGGCGGGCCAGCTTGGACAGCCCGGTGATGCGGCCCTCCTCGTTGGGGATGTAGGCGACGTGGGCCCGTCCGCTGAACGGCGCCAGGTGGTGCTCGCACAGCGAGTGAAAGGTGATGTCGCGCACCATGATCATCTCGTCGTGGTTGGCCTCAAAGGTGGTGCGCAGGTGACGGCGCGGGTCGTCGTGCAGCCCGGAGCACACCTCGGCGTACATGCGCGCCACCCGGGCCGGTGTGTCGAGGAGGCCGTCGCGCTCTGGGTCCTCGCCGATCGCGGCGAGCAGCTCGCGCACCGCCGTCTCGACGCGGGGAAGATCGACCGAGGTCCCTTGCGGTTCCGCCGTCGGGTCGGGTGTCTCGAGCCGGCCCGGGGACGGGGCGGGGCTGTTCATCGGGGCTCGGGGGGTGGGGTCGGTCATGGAATCGCACCTTTCTCGTCGAGGGCACCCGGCGCATCGATGGCGTCGGACGCACCACCAACAACCGGATCGGTGGGTGGGGCCGCAGCATCGGTCGTGTCGGTCCCGTCGGGCGGGTCGATCAGTAGTCCGTCGAGCTCGTCGCCGGTGACCGTCTCCTCGTCGACCAGGCGACGGGCCAGGCGGTCGAGCATCCCCCGGTGAGCCCGGAGCAGCTCGGTCGCCCGGGCGGAGGCTTCGTTGACCAGCCGGGCGATTTCGGCATCGACCTGGCCGGCGACGTCGTCGGACAGCTTCACTCCGTGCGGGTCGCGCCCGGCCACCTGGGGCTCATCGCTGCCGTAGTGCAGCGGCCCGAGGCGTTCGCTCATGCCGAACTCCGACACCATGCGGCGGGCGAGATCCGTCACCTTCTCGATGTCGTCGGCCGCGCCGGTGGTGATCTCACCGAACACCAGCTCCTCGGCCACCCGACCCCCGAGCATCATCACCATCCGGTCGAGCAGCTGGGCCCTTGAGGTGAGGTACTGGTCCTCCTCGGGCAGCGACAGCGTCCACCCCAGCGCCTGCCCGCGGGCCACGATCGACACCCGGTGCACCGGGTCGGTGTGCTCGAGCACCCGACCCAGCACGGCGTGGCCGGCCTCGTGGTAGGCGATCGTCA
>CXWK01006616.1_pt2 | contig 11349 bp, 4 predicted proteins | sample 590851 | NCBI WGS metagenome assembly CXWK01 (sample SAMEA3498364, study PRJEB10139) | wastewater metagenome | biome: wastewater treatment plant; material: activated sludge | place: Denmark | collected 2014-08-01
AAAAGCAGATTTAATATGATGCTTGAAGGGAAAATTAGTAATGCTGAATTTGAAAAAAGGTATTTAACAAAAGATAAAAAAATTATTTGGTGTCATATTTCAACTTCTTTGGTCAAAGACGGAAATAACAAACCTCAATTTTTCATTTCACAATTAATTGATATTACTGAACGTAAAGAAATTGAAAATGCTCTTAAACAGAGCGAAGAAAACTATCGCCATATCATAAATGGAATGAACGATATGGTTTTTGTTATAGACGTAAACGGAAAATTTCTTGACGTAAATAATTCTACATCGGAAGTATTAGGTTATACTAAAGAAGAGTTACTTCAGTTGGGTCCAACAGATATTGATAATAATTTTAGCAAAGATGATATCGCAGGTTTAATAAATCGTATTCCTTCAGATGAAGTTCAATCATTCGAAACAAGTCATCGCACAAAAGCAGGAAAATCAATTCCAGTCGAAATAAAATCAACTATGATTCCATACAAAGATAGAAGGGTAATATTAAGTATTGTTAGAGACATTTCAGAAAGAAAGGAAGCCCATAGAAGAATATTAGAGAGTGAAGAAAAATTTAGAACAATGATAACACAAATGCAGCTTGGTATTGCAGTACATGAGATAATTTGTGATGAAAGTAATACTCCGATTGATTACCGCTTTTTAGATATTAATGAGAGTTTTGAAAGACTAACAGGACTAAAAAAAGAAGATATTATTAATAAAAGAATTTTGGAAGTTTTGCCGAATACTGAACATACCTGGATTGAAAAATATGGTTACGTTGCATTAACCGGTGAACCACTTCAATTTGAAGATTATGCTAAAGAATTGGATAAGTACTTTAGTGTTGTTGCATATCGACCTAAGCCAATGCAATTTGCTGTTATTATTGATGATATTACAGACAGAAAAATGGCTGAAAAAGAATTGGTAGAACATATGAATGAAATTACAAGATTTAACAATCTTATGATTGGCAGAGAAGAAAAAATGATAGGATTAAAAACAGAGATTAATGATTTGCTGAAAAAATTGGGGAAAGAAAAAAAGTACAACGTAATTGAAGAATAGTTCTCATAACAAATAATCATTTGACTTTTTTCAAATAGAATTAGATAGTGAGGGTGTGAATGTCAGAATCAGGTAAACATATTGATTTTAAGATAAGCGATAAAAAACTGTTTGGTAAACTTGTAGAGTTTATTTCAGATTTTATTGTTATAGTTTCTGCAGAGGGCAAAACTAAATATGTTAGCCCCTCTTTTTATAACTCTCTTGGCTACACAGAAGAAGAAACATTAAACCATTTTATTTTTTCTTTTATCCATCCTGATGATTTAACTAAAACAAAAGAAGATTATAAAAATTTATTTGCATACCCGGATATAGCTCAAAAAGTAGAAATCAGACTTTTACATAAAAATGGTTCTATTAGATTTATAACTGGTAATAGAAAAAATCTATTAAGCGATCCGGATGTAGAAGGGATAATTTTAGCTGGAAGAGACATCACCGATTTAGTTATTATAAAAAATTCAATTTTAGAAAATAATCAGAAGCTTGAATTACAAACCAGGCTGCTTAATGTAACAGAATTAATTTCAAGAGTTGGCGGATGGGAATATGATGTTAGAAATAAACAAATGTTTTGGACTGAAGAAACATACAGGATTCATGAAATTGATCCAAAAGATTTGCCTCCTGGTTCAACAGAACACGTAAATAAAAGTTTAGAATGTTATTTACCGGAATATAGAGATGAAATAAAAAAAGCATTTGATAATTGCATTAGTAATGGAGAAGCTTATGATTTAGAATTTCCTTTTATTACTTGTAGTGGCAAAAGCCTTTGGATTCGTACTGTAGCTAAACCGATAATAGAAAATCAAAAGGTTGTAAAACTTGTTGGGAACATTGCAGATATTACTCAAAGAAAAAAAACAGAGCTAATTGCTGAAGCAAGAGTAAGACTAATTCAATTTTCATATCATTCAAAACTAGATGAATTTCTACAGAAAGTCCTGGATGAAGTAGAATTAATTACACACAGCAAAATAGGTTTTTATCATTTTGTAGAATCAGATCAAATAACGTTATCACTGCAGGCCTGGTCAACAAACACAATACAAAATATGTGTAAAGCCGAAGGTAAAGGTTTACATTATAATATTGATAAAGCAGGTGTTTGGGTTGATTGTGTGCATCAGCGTAAAACAATAGTGCACAATGATTATGAAAGTTTAACTCATAAAAAAGGATTGCCTGAAGGACATGCCCCCGTAATTAGAGAAGTTGTTGTTCCTGTATTTAGAGATGATAAAATAGTTTCAATTCTTGGTGTTGGTAATAAAGAAAATTATTATGATGAAAATGATGTTGAGATAATTGCAGAGATTGCAGACTTAGCCTGGGATATAACTGAACGCAAGAGAGCTGAGCAATTATTAACTGCATCAGAAGCTAAATATAGATTGTTATTTGATGCTTCACCTATTGGAATCGGTATTGCAGATTTTGAAGGAAAGATTATTACCTCAAATGCTGTAATGAAAGAATTAACCGGTTATGATTTTGAAAATGAAAACAATCTAAATGTAATGTCTTTATACGTTAATGAAAATGATCGAAAAGTTTTACTTGATAATATATCTAAGTATGGCAGAATTAGAGATTGGGAAGTTGAGCTTAGAAGAAAAGATGGAAGTGTTTATAATGCCCTTATTAATGTTGATATAATTGAATTAGATGAGAATAAATATCTGCTAACTAATTTGCGCGATGTTACCGAAAGCAAACGACATCGAGCAGTTCTTGAAGAGAGTGAAAGGCTTAAAAAGACAGTTTTAGATTCTCTTTATGCAAACGTAGCAGTACTTGATAGTGCTGGAAATATAATTACAGTAAATAAGCCGTGGGAAAAATTTGCATTAAATAATGGTGTTAATAATTTAATAGGAACCGTTGAGCGAGTAAACTATTTTGATGTACTTTGCAATTCTCTTGAGAATGGTGATTCAAATGTTGAATCCATTCTGAATGGTATAAAAAGCGTTGTTAATGGAAAACAACCATTTTTTGAAACAGAATATCCATGTGATTCTCCTTCAGAAAAACGCTGGTTTGTAATGCATGCTGCACCATTAGAAAATGGGATAGGTGCTGTTGTTACTCACGAAAATATAACTCAACGTAAAATAGCAGAAGAACAATTAAAAGAAAGCGAAGAGAAACTAAAACAGCTTTATATTTTGCAAAGAAATCAAAATGAAGAATTGATCTCTAAAAATGCTGAATTAAAAAAAGCCCGCTTAAGTACTTTAAATATAATTGAAGATTTGTCCCGTGAAATAAAAGAACACAAACGTGCACAGGAACTTATAAAGCAAAGTGAACAAAGATTTAAAACAGTTGCAGATCATACATACGATTGGGAATATTGGATAAATGCAGAGAATAAAATTGAGTATATGTCCCCGTCGTGTAAAAGAATAACTGGTTATGAAAGAGAAGAATTTTTTGAAGATCCTAAGCTACTCGAAAGAATTCTCCATCCGGATGATATGTTAAACTTTATTTTGCATCATTCAGAGGATGTTGACTATGACAATAAAAATAATGTTCACGATATCGAATACAGAATTATTAGTAAAGAAGGAGTGCAAATAAACATTCAGCACTTATGCAGGCCGATTTTTGATGATAGTAAAAAGTATTTAGGCAGACGTGTAAGTAATAGAGACATTACACAAAAAAAACTAATTGAGATTGAATTAAGAAATAGTGAAGCAAAGTACCAGGAACTTTATAATTTATTAAGACTTATGAGTGATACTATGCCTGATATGCTTTGGGCTAAAGATCTTGATAAAAAATATTTATTTGCCAATAAAGCTTTATGTGAAAGTTTATTATTTGCAAATGACACTAATGAACCTATTGGTAAAACAGATATGTACTTTGTTGAAAGACAGAGACGGCTGCATCCAGAAAATCCTGAGTGGCATACATTCGGAGAGTTGTGCCAGGATTCAGATGCCGTTACATTATCTGAGATGAAGCATATGCAGTTTGATGAGTTTGGAAACGTAAAAGGGAAGTTTTTATTTCTTGATGTAAACAAAGCACCATTAATAAATGATAAAGGAGAATTAATTGGAACAGTTGGGTCTGCAAGGGATATTACAATATCTAAAGAAGCTGAAAAAGCATTAAAGGAAAGTGAATCGAAAAACCGTGCCTTTCTAAATGCTATTCCTGATATTATCTTTATTCTAAGCCAGGATGGAATATTCTTAGATTATAAAAGTGAATCTGATCATCAACTACTAATGCCTCCTGAACAGTTTATTGGCAAACATATAAGGGATGTGCTGCCTGAAAAACTTGCAACGCTTACTATTGAAAAAATCGGAAAACTTTTTACAAGCGGACAAACTCAAATTTATGATTACCAGATTGAGCAGAATGGAAAAATAAGGAGTTTTGAAAACAGGCTGGTGCTTTCCGGAGATAATCAAATTCTTTCGATTATCAGAGATATAACTTCAAGTAAAGAAGCTGAAGAAAAAATTAAAAGATTGACGCATGCTATAGAACAAAGTAAAGTATCTATTATTATTACCGATGTTAGCGGGAAAATTGAATACTTTAATCCAATGTTTAGCAATATTACAGGTTACACTTATGATGAATTAAAAGGCAAAGATGTTAATATCATCAATTCTGGTAGTGCTAATGAAATGGTTCTTGACGAAATGTGGCAAATGATTAAAACAGGTAAAGATTGGTCCGGAGAGTTTTTGAATAAGAAAAAGAATGGAGATTTGTTTTGGGTTTCTTCTAATATATCTCCAATATTTAATAATGAAGGAGAGATAATAAATTTTATTGCAATACAAGAGGATATTACAGACCAGAAAAAAATTACTCAAGAATTGATTGACGCAAAAAACAAAGCTGAAGAGATGAATAAAGTAAAATCTTACTTCTTTGCTAATATGAGTCATGAACTACGCACGCCTTTTGTTGGAATACTTGGTTTTTCAGAAATGCTTACAGAGTGCTTACCTGATCCTGAATATAAAGGGTACGCAGAACAAATTTTGAAATCAGCCAGACGATTGACCGACACACTTAATAAAATATTAAACATTACTCGATTAGAATTTGATAGGTATGAATTAAATCCTGAAGATGTAGATATAAATGAAATGGTTGTTGAAACGAGCGGATTGTATTCTCAATCTTGTAAAAACAATAACTCTTATATTAAAACTGATTTACTCTTCGATAAAAATTTAATAAGAATAGATAGAAGACTGATAGAAGAAATACTAAATAATCTTATCAGTAATGCTGTAAAATATACCCAGGATGGTGTAATAGAGATTTCAAATAAAAGAGTTGAAATTGAAGGTAAAAATGTTTTAGAAATCGTTATCTCTGATACAGGATTGGGTATACCTAAAGAAATGCAGGATATAATCTGGCAGGAATTCAGGCAGGCAAGTGAGGGTTACAGCCGATCTTTTGAAGGAACCGGACTTGGGCTTACCATAACAAAAAAATATGTTGAATTGCTTGAAGGAAAAATTTATTTAGATAGTGAAGTTGGAAAAGGTTCAACATTTACTATTCATATACCAATCGAAATAGTTGATTCTGAAGTAAACCAAACTGATAAAATGGACACAAATATTCAGCATACAAAAAAACAAGAAATAAAATTAGATAAACCTAAAATACTTTATGTAGAGGATGATATTATTTCTCTGGATTATATAACTCTCGTATTAAAATCAGCATACGAAATTGATACTGCTTTCAAAGTTAAAACAGCATTAGAACTTGTGTATAAAAATAAGTATGATTTATTATTGCTAGATATTAATCTTGGACGTGGTATTGATGGTGTTGAACTAATGCAGCAAATAAGACAAATTGACTTTTATAAGAATATCCCTATTGTTGCTGTAACTGCTTACGCTGCAGAAGCAGATAAACTTGAATTCTTAGCCAAAGGATTTACACATTATATATCAAAACCATTTTCCTCTCAAGAGCTAAAAGATTTATTAACTAAGATTTTTAGTTAAATTATTAAACCCACCCAACTGTTTGCGGTGTAAACTGTATTTTTTATTGAGTTTACACCGACTAATTTTATAATGTCTATAAAGTATTCTTAGTCTCTCTCGATTATTAACTGTAGAACTATTGCTAATCCCCAACTAATATATGCCGTTTTTAACTATTAGCAATATTATTTCAAAACAGAGATTTTGAATTTTAATAAATCGAAAGGTGAAAATGAGAAAGATCGCTTTACTTTTGGCAATTTTTGTATTGGCGGGATATGCACAAACTAAGAATGAAAATGTGCCTGAAATAAAACTCGCAGGATTTGTAAAAACAGATTTCTTTTTTGATTCAAGGCAGGTTGCAACTTTTAGAGAAGGACATTTTTTACTTTACCCGCTAAATGAATCACTTGATGCAAATGGCGAAGATATAAATGCTCACTCAAGTTTTAATGCTTTGTCTATTCAATCAAGAGTAACTGCAAAGCTACTTGGTCCGGAAGTACTTGGCGCAAAATCCGGTGGAATGCTGGAAGGAGAATTTTTTGGAACTTCTGATGCTGATGTAAATGGATTTAGATTGCGCCATGCTTTTGTAACTCTTAACTGGGAAAAAACCGGTTTACTTTTTGGACAAACATGGCACCCTATGTTTGTTGCAGAAGTTTTTCCACAGGTTGTTTCCTTTAACACAGGCTCACCATTTCAACCATTTGCAAGAAATCCTCAAATAAGATTAACACAAACATTCGATCAGTTTAGTTTAATTGCTGTTTTGTTAACTCAAAGAGATTTTACAAGCAACGGTCCTGCAGGATTTAGTTCTACTTATTTAAGAAATAATGTTATTCCTGCTGCACACTTGCAATTGCAGTACAAATCAGAAACCTTTATTTCAGGTGCTGGAATTGACTATAAAACACTTACTCCAAGAATTTCAACAAGCAAAAATTTAAAGGCAGAAAAAACAGTTTCTAGTTTTTCAGGTATCTTGTATGCAAAATATTCCGGTTCAGGTTTTACCTGGATGGCTGAAGGAGTTTATGGACAAAATTTAACCGATCTATTAATGCTTGGTGGATATGCTGTAAGCTTTGCTGATACTTCAACCGGCTATGAAGAATACACAACATTAAACACATTTTCTGCCTGGACTGACCTTTCATTCGGCAAAGATATACAGCCGGGAATTTTCGTTGGATATACAAAAAATCTTGGTGCTGAAGATAAAATTGTTGGTTCTTACTACACAAGAATTAATAACATTGATAAAATATTCCGAATAACACCAAGAGTTGTTTTTAATTTTAACAAAGTAAGATTTGCAACAGAAGTTGATATAACATCAACCTCTTATGGAAAGCCGGATGAATTTGGAAAAGTATTAAATACAAACGATGTTTTAAATGTAAGGGGCTTAGTTGCAGTATATTATTTCTTTTAACAAGAGGCTGAAAAGATGAAACTAAAAATAAAACGACTACGTGATTGGGGATTGTTTTCAAAGATAATTGGACTGATGATTTTTACTATTACACCATTACTTCTTTTTGTCTTTTTATACTTTCTTCCATCGTTTGAAGAGAATCTATTTGCAGAAAAGAGAACATCAACAAAGCAAGTTGTACAGGTTGCAGCATCAATAATTTCTAAATATCAAAAGCTGGAATCTGCGGGTGAACTTTCTACTGAGGAAGCAAAGCAAAAAGCATTAAACGAACTAAAGGAAGTTAGGTACAACGAAAGCGATTACTTCTGGATAAACGATACACATCCAACAATGATAATGCATCCCATAAAACCTGCACTGGATGGAACTGATTTATCAAATATTAAGGATCCTAATGGAGTAAAATTATTTGTAGAGTTTGCAAATGTTTGTAAAAGAGATGGACAAGGTTACGTTGATTATATGTGGGAAAAGCCGGGCTTTACAGTTCCACAACCAAAAGTTTCTTATGTTCAACTTGATAAAAAATGGAACTGGATTATTGGCAGCGGGATTTATGTTGATGACGTGAAAGCTCAGATTTCCGGGTTTACAACAAGTGTACTTATTATCCTTGTAATCATCATTCCATTAATTCTTCTGGCTGGATATTTCTTTGCAAAGATCCTGGTTAAACCGTTGCAGGATTTAACTGAAGCTGCAAATAAAGTTGCTACAGGCGAGGTTGATATTCAACTAGTTACTAAAACTGAAGATGAAATTGGAAAGCTTAATAAATCATTTGCAATAATGATTGGTAACATTAAAGAATCATCTTTACTCGCAGAAAAAATTTCTGAAGGTGATTTAGATATTAATATAATTCCTAAATCAGACAAAGATGTACTTTCAATAAGTCTTAAGAAAGTTGTTGCAAATGTAAACAACTTAGTAAAAGATGTAAACTTATTATCAGAATCTGCAATTGAAGGTAAATTAAGTGCAAGGGCTGATGAAAACAGACATCATGGTGAATACAGAAAAGTGGTAACAGGTTTTAATAATACATTAAATGCTATAAGCAGTCCATTTAGTGAAACTATAAAAATTCTAAAATCTTTGGCTGTTGGTGATATGACCGCAAGAATGACTTCCAGCTGTCGTGGTGATTATAATATAATTAAAGATAATATAAATACAGTTGCATCAGAATTGAGTGATGCACTAAAAAAAGTAAACGAAGTTGTTCAGGCTACCGCAAGTGCAGCAAATCAAATTTCATCAAGTGCAGAAGAAATGGCAGCCGGGGCACAAGAGCAAAGTGCACAGGCAAACGAAGTTGCGAGCGCTGTTGAAGAAATGACTAAGACAATTTTTGAAACAAGCAAGAACACATCCGCCGCTTCTGAAGCAAGTAAAAATGCCGGTACTTTTGCAAAAGAAGGCGGCAAAGCAGTTGAGGAAACAATTGAGGGAATGAAAAGAATTTCTGAAGTTGTTAGTAAGAGTGCGCTAACAGTGCAGGAGCTTGGTAAAAATAGTGATCAGATTGGTGAGATAATTCAGGTTATTGAAGATATTGCAGACCAGACAAACTTGCTGGCATTAAATGCCGCAATTGAAGCTGCACGTGCCGGTGAACAGGGTAGAGGTTTTGCGGTTGTTGCTGATGAAGTAAGAAAATTAGCTGAACGTACAACAAAAGCGACAAAAGAAATTGCATCGATGATAACTCAAATACAAAAAGATACTGCACAAGCTGTTACCGCAATGCAACTTGGTAAAGAAGAGGTCGAAAAGGGAAAAGAACTTGCTTTAAAAGCAGGAGGTTCTATAGAAGATATTATTAAAGGTGCTGAAAAAGTATCGGATATAATTACACAAGTTGCGGCTGCTAGTGAGGAGCAATCAAGTGCTTCTGAAGAAATTGGAAAAAATATTGATTCAATTAATCATGTTACTCAGGAAACTGCAGGTGGAATTCAACAAATTGCTCAAGCTTCAGAAGATCTTAGCCGGTTAACAGTCAATCTGCAAGAACTTATTGCAAAGTTTAAATTGGATGAACGAATCAATTCATTTTCTGCGAAAAAAGAAAAAAAATTAGTTCACATTTAATTTTCTAGAAATTATAAATATCACACACACAATAAGGGTTTGCTTAGGCAGCCCTTTTTTTATTTGTATTTTTCAAATCTAAATAATTGCTAAATGTTACTCATCTAACCACTTCAATAGAAAAAAACATTCTAAACAATCACTAAATCAATACGATAATATGCTGGACACATAGTTCCATAAACCAATAATTATAGCAACAAAATTTGTTATAGCAAATTATAAATGAAAATATGGTAGAGTAGAAAACTAAATTATGCAAGGGGCTCTAAAATGAAAATAATCTCGTCTGCAAACTCTATTTCAAAGAGAATATCAATGGCCGTTGCCATTGGAATAACCAGTTTATTGAGTATAGGCTTATTTGTTTTTTTGATTTTTTCGGAAAAAGCAAAAATAGCCTCTGCAAATGATAACATCCACGAACTAAATCAATCAATTAAAGAAGCTATTACATTCTCTATGGCGCAGGGAGTTACAGATGTTGTCCCGTTTATTGATAGAATGAAAAGTATTAAAAACATAAAGGAACTAAGAATCATCCCATCAGCCATAATTGATGAAGATCAAGCTGGTGAAATGGATGAAAAGGAAAAGTCGGTATTTAAAACAAAAGAAGAGGTAAATGAAGAAGAAGAATTCAATAGAACTTCAGTCTTTCGTTCAGTAAGCCCAATACTAGCAGATGCATCTTGCATTGATTGTCACGATGGAAAAGATGGCGATGTATTTGCAACTATAAGTGTGCGGTATTCAATGGATAAAACTCATTCTGCAATTATAACTGAAAGAATAAGTGGTTTGTTCGTTATTCTTTTCTTAGTTGTGTTTGTTTGGGCACTAATTGTTTTCTTAATTAAGAGAAACATACTTAATGATCTATTCAAATTTATTGATGCTATAAAAGAGTTTTCAAAAGGAAATTTAAACGCTGAAATAAACTGCTATAGAAAAGATGAATTTGGAGAAATGGCATTCTCGCTTCAATCTTTAAAACAAAACCTTACGCATCAAGCAAATACAGTTAGTGAGTTTGCTAGTGGAAATTTTGAAGCCAATGTAACAATTCTATCTGAAAATGATATTCTTGGAAAATCCGTTCAACAAATAAAGAATTCTCTTACCTCACTTTCAGATGATGCAAAAAAGCTTTCTGTTGCCGCAGAACTTGGTCATTTATCAGAAAGAGTTGATAAGGAAAAGCACAGCGGAATATTTGGAAAAATTATCAATGGCTTTAATTCTACATTTGACTATCTAACTGAACCGATTCGTGAAGGAAGCCAGACACTTGCAAATTTCGCAAAAGGCGATTTTACTGACAGAGTACTAAAAGAGTACAAAGGTGAACATCAACAACTTAAAAATGATATAAATAAAGTCGGTGATTCGCTTTCAAATCTTATCGGAAAAATTGCCGAAGCAGTTCAAGCCACAGCCAGCGCGGCCAATCAGATCAGCAGCAGTACCGAAGAAATGGCAGCCGGCGCACAGGAACAATCTTCACAGGCAACAGAAGTTGCCGGCGCAGTTGAGCAAATGACAAAAACGATTTATGAAACCACAAAAAATACAGGACAAGCAACTGAAGCAAGTAAGAACGCAGGTAAATCAGCCAAAGAAGGCGGACACGTAGTAGAAGAAACCATCCACGGAATGAACCGCATAGCAGAAGTTGTGAAGAAGAGTGCAGCAACAGTTCAGGAATTA
>CXWK01000631.1_pt1 | contig 11341 bp, 11 predicted proteins | sample 590851 | NCBI WGS metagenome assembly CXWK01 (sample SAMEA3498364, study PRJEB10139) | wastewater metagenome | biome: wastewater treatment plant; material: activated sludge | place: Denmark | collected 2014-08-01
CCGCTCTTCATCCGCGATTCTCCGCCTGACATTTCTTCCCGCCGCACTATAGGCCTTCGCGCGACACGGGGGGAACGGTCAGAAATCGTGACGGGCCGACGCGTGTCCCGTCAGAGATCGAGCGCCAGCGTCATGTTCTGCGTCGGGCGGAAGCCGAGGCGATCGAGGAAGGCGATCAGTTCGGCGTCGTTCCAGTCGACCACGGTGCGCACGCGGTCGACGCGAAGGCTGGCGAGCTTGGTCAGCAGTTCGCCGACAAGGAACGAACCGACGCTCTGGCCCGAAAATTCGCGATCGACGCCGATCGTGTCGAGAACCGCTTCCGATTCCGCCTGGCCGAATTCGCCGTAGTCGACACGCGCCATGGCGAAGCCGGCGGGCGTATCGTCGATCTCGGCCACCATCGACATCCGCACGCCGTTGGCGCGCAGCACGTCGTTGACCTTGCGTGAGAGATAGCGCGAGCGGTCGATGCCGGTGATGTCCTTGTCGATGCGCGTGATTGCCGTCAGGTCGCCCTTGGCCAGCGCGCGCACGGAAATCCGGTCGGCCGACAAATCCTCGCCGTCGCCATCCGCTTCGCCCGGCCGCGTCTCGCCCGGCGCCTTCTCGCAGGGACGCCCGAGAACGAGGCGGCTGCCGAGCTTGAAGCCCGCCTGCCCGAGGAAGTGCATCAGCGGCTCGTTCGGCCAGGCGACCTGCGTGCGCAGGGCGTGGGCGCCACGGCCGCGTGCGGCCGTCTGCAACTCCTTCATCAGCGCATGGGCGCCGCCGTGGCCGCGGACCGTGCGATGGACGCCGACCGCGTCGAGGATGGCGACCGGGCGCCGACCGCCGAACTCGCCGTCGAGCATGTGGGCCAGGGCAAAACCCTGAACCATGCCGCCCTCGACATAGGCGAGCGAGATGAAGCCGGCCGGCTCGTCGAGGCTGGCGGCGACGCGGTTCTCGAAGAACCCGCGGCGCGACTGGCCGGCGATGGCGGAATCGATTTCGACGACGCGGTCGAGATCGGCCTTGTTCAGGCGGCGGACCTCGCCCTTCGCTTCTGTGACGGACATGGACGGCTCCCGGTTCGCCGGACTCGGCTTTGCATATTTTGGTACCGCGATACTAAAATAACGACGCCAAGCTTGCAAGAGGCCGCGCGCGGCGGGTCGTCGCAGGGCGGACGGCAAAAACCCGCCCGCGACTCGCACCGGTCGTCCGTCGCAGCCTTCGTCCGCGCCGTCCGTCGCCCGAAGCGCCCGACGCTACTTGTAGACGCCGGCAATCCCCATGAAATCGGCGCATTTCAGGCTGGCGCCGCCGACCAGCGCGCCGTCGACGTTCTTCACGCCCATCAGTTCGGCCGCGTTGGAGGGCTTCACCGAGCCGCCGTAGAGGATGCGGATGTCCGTACCCTTGCGGCCGTAGAGCTTTTCCAGTTTGACGCGGATGTGGGCGTGCATTTCCTCGACGTCCTTGGCGGTCGGCGTCAGGCCGGTGCCGATCGCCCAGACCGGCTCGTAAGCGACGACGATGTCGGTCGCCGGAAAATCCGGATCGAGCGAACCGTCGACCTGGCCGCCGACCACGTCCAGCGCCTTGCCGCCGACGCGCTCGTCCCTGGTCTCGCCGACGCAGACGATGGCCGTCAGGCCCGCCTTGATGGCGGCGGCCGCCTTGGCGCGGACGTTTCCGTCGGTCTCGCCGTGGTCGGCGCGACGCTCGGAATGGCCGACAATCACGTAAGTCGCGCCGGCGTCGGCCAGCATCTGGGCCGAGGTGTCGCCGGTATGGGCGCCCGAGACATTGGCGTGGCAGTCCTGCGCGCCGATGGCGAGCGCCGAGCCTTTGGCCGCTTCGGCCGCCGCGGCGACGAGCGTGAACGGCGGGCACAGCGCGGCTTCGGCGCGTCCGGCGCCGCCGGCCGCCACCGCGTCGCGGATCGCCGTCAGTTCGCCGAGGGCGCCTTTGAGGCCGTTCATCTTCCAGTTTCCGGCGACGAGCGGGCGCGGCATGTCTCTCTCCCCAAGTGAATTGTCCGCGCGGGCGTAGCAGAGCGGCGCGGGAGAGCGCAATGCGACCATGTGCGGCGCTCTGCGGCTACGGCCCCTACTCGCCTACGGACGCCAGTTCAGCCCGGCACACCGCCTCCAGGTCGGCCAGATCGGAAACTGCGAGCTTCCACAGGATCGGCGCAGCGACATCCCCGTAATCGTGACGCAGGACGTTGCCGATACCCGCAACCTTTTTCCAGGGGATCTGCGGGTGGCGGCTCTTGAGGCCCTCCGGCAGATGGCGGCTCGCCTCGGAGACGATTTCGAGACCTCGCTCGACAAGCCATTTCTCACGCCAGCCGGCTTCGAACGAAGCGGCATCGCCGACCGCGACAATCGCGCGAATGCGTTCGATCGCCTCGATCATGTCGCTCAGGCGCGGCGCATACGATTTCGGCATCAAAACACGCGAATGGCCGATGCCTCGATTCCCGGTCTAAGGAGGCGGTGCAGGCTGTCCCGGCTCGTCACGTCCGCCCTCCGTCCCAGAATCCGGGCGGCTTCCGCCTGAAGGTCCATCAACTCGTAGAGGCCGAGACTGCCCTTCTCGTAGTCGAAGAACAGGTCCACGTCGGACTCCGCGCTCGCGTCGCCGCGGGCCGTCGATCCGAACAGGAAAAGGCGCTGCACGCCCAGCCGTCGCAGGTCGGCTTCGTGACGCCGCAGCAATGTTATGGCCTCGTCCCGGTCCATGGGTCCACCATACCAGAGGTCGGCGACTTCCTCCATGCATGCCGCACTGCATTGCATCACCCCTGCCCCGCCTATATGGTCCGCGCCGATTTTCCGGAGGATTCCGCTTTGCTCGACGGCATGCGCGCCGCTTCAAAAAACTGGATGGGCCGCCTGCTCATGGCCGTGGTCATGGGCGTGATCGTCGTGTCCTTCGCCATCTGGGGCATCGGCGACATTTTCCGCGGCTTCGGCGCCGGCTCGCTCGGCACGGTCGGATCGGTCGAGATCACCAAGGAAGCCTACCGCTTCGCCTATCAATCCGAACTGCAGCGCCTGCAGCAGCAGAGCGGCCGCGTCGTCACCAACGATCAGGCGCGCGCCGCCGGCGTCGACCAGCAGATTCTCGGCCGTCTCGTCACCGACGCCACGCTCGACCAGAAGGCGCGCGCGCTCGGCCTCGCCATGTCGGACGCGCAGGTCGCGAAATCGATCACCGGCGACCCGCAGTTCCGCGACGTCTCCGGCCAGTTCGACCGCGCGCGGTTCGACGCGGCGCTGCGCGACAACGGCTACAACGAACGCAACTTCGTGCGCGAGCAGAAGGCGCTCTACCTGCGCCGCGAGATCGGCGAGGCCGTCGCCGGCCGCGCCGAGGCGCCGGAAGTCCTGCTCGCCGCCATCGACCGCCTGCGCAACGAGACGCGCAGCGTCGAATATGTCGTGCTGACGCCCGCCGCGGCCGGCGACGTTCCGGCGCCGTCCGACGACGACCTCAGGAAATTCTACGACGCGCGCAAGGCGTCGTTCGTCGCGCCGCAATATCGCAAGGTCGTGACTCTGCCGCTGACGCCTGCGACCGCGGCGAAGCCCGAGGGCGTGTCGGACGCCGACGCGCAGAAGGTCTACGACCAGGTGAAGACGCAGCGGTACGGGTCGGCGGAAAAGCGGGCGATCCAGCAGATCGTGTTTCCCAACGATGCGGAGGCGGCCGCCGCCGCCGAGAAGATCAAGGCCGGCGCGTCGTTCGATTCCATCGCGGCCGAACGCAACCTTTCGGCAAGGGACATCGACCTCGGGACCGTGGCGCGCGCCGATGTCCACGACAAGGGCGTCGCCGACGCCGCCTTCGCACTCAAGGAGGGCGAAGTCAGCGGGCCCGTGAAGGGCGCGTTCGGCACGGCGCTGGTGCGTGTCGCCAGCATCACGCCGGAATCGGTCAAGCCGTTCGCGGAGGTCGCGCCGCAGATCAAGGGCGACCTCGCCAAGGACCGCGCCAGGAAGACGGTGCAGACGCTGCACGACAGGATCGAGGACCAGCGCGCCTCCGGCAAGCCGCTGGCGGAAGCGGCGAAGGGCGTCGGCCTGGAAGCGCGCACGATCGACGCCATCGACGCGCAGGGCAATGGCCGCAACGGGCTGCCGGTCGAAGGCCTCGTCTCGACGCCGGAACTGCTGCGCGCGGTGTTCGCATCGGACATCGGCGTCGACAACGAGACGATCGCCACACGCGACAGCGGCTATATCTGGTTCGAGGTGTCGCAGGTCGACCCGTCGCGTCAGCTGAACTTCGACGAGGTGAAAGACCGCGTCGCGGCGGCGTGGAAGGCGGACGAGACCGCCGCGCGACTGGCGCAGAAGGCGGCCGACATCGTCAGGAAGCTGAAGGACGGCGGCGAGCTGTCGAAGATCGCGGCCGAGGAAAAGCTCGAACTGAAGCACAATGCGGCGGTGAAGCGCTCCGGCGCCGACGGCCTCGAACCGCAGTCGATCGTCGCGATTTTCAACGAGCCGGACAAGGGCGCGGGCTCCGTCTCGGCGCCGTCGGGCCGCGTCATCTTCCAGATTCTCGACACGGCCGTGCCGGACTTCAATCCGGACTCGGACGTCAACAAGCAGTTGGCGGGCCAGCTCAAGCAATACGTGGCCGAGGACATCCTCACCCAGTACATCCAGCGGCTCGAACAGGACTACGGCGTCAAGATCAGCCAGACCGCCATGCGCGAAGCCATCGGCGGCGGCGCGGAACAGTGACGATCGAACCGACTTTCGACGTTTTCGCACGCGCGTACGACGGCGGAACGCCGCAGCTCGTCTCGACCAAACTGGTCGCCGATCTGGAAACGCCGGTCTCCGCCTTCCTCAAGCTTTCGCGCGGACGGGCGGGCAACGTGTTCCTGCTCGAATCGGTCGAAGGCGGCGCCACGCGCGGCCGCTATTCGATGATCGGCGTCGACCCCGACGTGATCTGGCGCGCCAACGCCGGCAAGGCCGAAATCAATCTTCGCGCGCAACACGATGCGGACGCGTTCGAGCCTTGCCCGCTCGAGCCGCTCGATTCACTGCGCAAGCTGATCGCCGATTCCGCCATCCCTCCCACGCCTGGCATGCCGCCGATGGCCGCCGGCGTGTTCGGCTATCTCGGCTACGACATGGTGCGCGAGATGGAGCGGCTGGCGCCGGCGAAGGCCGACCCGATCGGCACGCCCGACGCGGTCATGATCCGGCCGACGGCGATCGCGATCTTCGACAGCGTGCGCGACGAGATTTCCATCGTCACGCCGGTACGTCCTGCGACCGGCATTTCTGCGCGCGCGGCCTACGACCGGGCCGTCGAGCGCATCGACGCGCTGGTGAACAGGCTCGAAGGCCCGCTGGACCACGATTCCCAGGCCGATCCGCACCTGCTGGCGAGCCCGCCGGTCTCGAACACGCCGGAGCCGCGCTTCCTGGAGATGGTTGCGCGCGCGAAGGAGTACATCAAGGCCGGCGACATCTTCCAGGTCGTGCTGTCGCAGCGCTTTACCGCGCCGTTCGTGCTGCCGGCCTTCGCGCTCTATCGGGCGCTGCGCCGCGTCAACCCGGCGCCGTTCCTCTGCTATCTCGATTTCGGACCGTTCCAGGTCGTCTGTTCGAGCCCGGAAATCCTCGTGCGCGTGCGCGAGGGCGAGGTGACGATCCGTCCGATCGCCGGCACGCGCTGGCGCGGCAAGACGCCGGCCGAGGACGAGGCGCTCGCCGCCGAACTTCTGGCCGACGAGAAGGAGCGCGCCGAGCATCTGATGCTGCTCGACCTCGGCCGCAACGACGTCGGCCGCGTCGCGAAGATCGGCACGGTGGAAGTCACCGAGCAATTCTCGATCGAGCGCTACAGCCACGTCATGCACATCGTCTCGAACGTGATCGGCAAGCTCGATCCGCGCCGCGACGCCATCGACGCGCTGTCGGCCGGCTTTCCCGCCGGCACCGTCTCGGGCGCGCCGAAAGTGCGGGCGATGGAGATCATCGACGAACTGGAAACCGACAAACGCGGCATCTACGGCGGCTGCATCGGCTATTTCTCGGCGTCGGGCGACATGGACACCTGCATCGTCCTGCGCACGTCGATCGTGAAGGACGGCAAGATGCACGCGCAGGCCGGCGCCGGCATCGTCTACGATTCCGATCCCGCCTACGAGCACCGCGAATGCGTCAACAAGGCCACCGCCCTGTTCCGCGCGGCGGAAGAAGCCGTGCGCTTCGCGACCAAGGCCAAGCGCGGACAGTAGGCGACGGGGCCGAACGAAGCGCCCTCGTGCTTCGAGACGCCGCCTTCGGCGGCTCCTCGGCATGAGGGCCACGGCGCGCAATCGGGAATCCCCATGGTGAGGAGGCGGCGCGAGCCGCCGTCTCGAACCATGGGCGCCAGAACGAGGGCGCGGGCCTGCTCACATCGCCGCCAGCCGCCCTTCCAGCTCCGGTATCCTGCGCGCGATATTTTCACGCGCAACGTGCTCCCACTTCGCGAAGGTCTCGTCGCGACGGAACAGTTTTTTCGCGCCGCCGAACCTGCCGAGCACGCCGATGTGGCCGATCAGGAATTCGCGTTCCGGGATCCACGCGAATTCGCGTCGGATCGCCTCGCCGTTGGCGGCAAACTGCTCCCACGGCAGCGCCAGCGGCGACAGGTCGAGGTCGAGGAACAGGTCCATGTCGGCTTGCAACTCCGGCCGGCTCGCCCGCGCGCCGACGTGATCGGCGGTCGCCATGATCAATTCCTCGACATCGGCGGTTTCCGGCGCAGACAGACGCGAGAATTGCAGGAAGGCGTCGGCGCTGGCGCGGACGTTTTCGGCGTCCGGCCGCGGCGAACCGTCGGCGCGCTGCGTCGAATAGACTACGTCGTGCCAGTAGATGGCGGCGAGGATCAGATCCGGACGGCGCGCCAGCCGACGGTTTTCGTCGAGCGCCGCGATCAGGTGGTCGATGTGCCCGCGGTCGTGATAGGCGCGGTGCGGCTCGCCGTAACCCGCTTCCAGCGCCGCCCAGGCGCCGGGCGCATGGCGGCCCGCCAAATGCTCGTTCCAGTGANNGGGCCGCAGGCTCCCGCCACGGCTGGGTCAGCATCCGGTCGAGCCGCAACTCGCCTTCCTCGCGAAAGTCCGGCAGACCGATCTCCATGCCCGCCTGGCCGGCGGCGGGCGCGGCGCGGTAGACCCGGAACAGACGGTCCCAGACCGACAGGTTGAACCCGAAATTCGAATTCGTTTCGGCCGGTTCGACGGAATGATGGACGCGGTGCATGTCCGGCGTCACCAGCAGCCAGCGCGCGAACCGTTCGACGCGCGGCGGCAGGCCGGCGTTGGCGTGATTGAACAATGCGAGCCCGTTCAGGGCGATCTCGAAAGCGATGACGCTTTCGACGGGCGCCCCGAGCGCCGCGACGGCCGCCATCTTGATCAGCATCGACAGCGCGATTTCCAGCGGGTGGAAGCGCAGTGCAGTGGTCACATCGTAGTCGAGGTCGGCGTGATGCATCCGGTGCAGCCGCCACAGCCAGGGAATGCGGTGAAACGCGGCGTGCTGGCCCCAGACGACGAAATCCAGCGCCAGGAACGACAGGACGACGGCGGGCCAGAACGGCGCGGCGACTGCGTTGAACAGGCCGACACCTCGCATCGCCGCCCATTCGGCGACGCCGACGGCGGCCAGCGGAAACAGAAACCGCAGGGCGAGCGTATCCAGCGCGACGACGCCGAGATTGGAGGGCCAGCGCGTCCGCCGCGGAAAGCTGCGCGGCCGGCGCGGCGCGAGCGCCTCCCACAAGGCCATCGCGCCGAGGGCGGCGAAGAAAACCGTCGCGCGCAGCGCAGGCTCGCCGCCGGGGATCATGGCGTTTTCCCTTCTGCCCTGTTTTCGTTGACTTCGCCGGCGCAAAACCCGAAAACACGGGCGCAGTCAGGGGAAATGATGCCTTCGGTCACGCTCATCGACAATTACGACAGCTTCACCTTCAACCTCGTGCATTATCTGGGCTCTCTCGGCGCGGATGTCACGGTCTGGAGGAACGACGCGCGGTCGATTGCCGAGATCATGGGCGACCGGCCGGACGCCATCGTGCTGTCGCCGGGCCCTTGCACCCCGCGCGAAGCGGGAATCTGCATCGATCTCATCAAGGCGGCGAGCGCCACGATTCCGATGTTCGGCGTCTGCCTCGGCCACCAGTCGATGGGCGAAGCCTTCGGCGGCGACGTGATCCGCGCGCCGCTGCCGATCCACGGCAAGATCGCAAGAATTCAGCACAGGGGCGATGGCGTTTTCCGCGGCATCGACGGCCCGTTCGCCGCGACGCGCTACCACTCGCTGGTCGTCGACCGCGCGACGTTGCCGGCCGACCTGACGGTGACGGCCGAGACCGAGGACGGCCTGATCATGGGTCTCGCGCACCGCACGCGCCCGTCCTGGGGCGTGCAGTTCCATCCCGAAAGCATCGCCTCCGAACACGGCAAGGTCATCCTGAAAAACTTCCTCGATCTGGCGGCGCGCTGGAACGGGACCGAGCGCAAGGCCGCCTGACGTCATGGAATCGTTCAAGCCCTTCATCGCCAAGATCGCCACGGGCGCGCGGTTGAGCGCGGACGAGGCGCGCCAGTCGTTCGACGCCATGCTGTCGGGCGAAGTGACGCCGGCGCAGATGGGCGGCTTCCTGATGGCGCTGCGCGTGCGCGGCGAAAGCGTCGAGGAGATCACCGGCGCGGTGACCGCGATGCGCGCCAAAATGCTGCGCGTCGAAGCGCCGGCCGGCGCGATCGACATCGTCGGCACCGGCGGCGACGGCCACGGCTCGTACAACGTGTCGACGGTGTCGGCGCTGATCGTCGCGGGCTGCGGCGCGTCGGTCGCCAAGCACGGCAATCGCGCCGCGTCGTCGCGCTCCGGCGCAAGCGACGTGCTGACCGCGCTCGGCGTCAAGATCGGCATTCCCGCCGACGCGGTCGCCGCCTGCATCCGCGAGGCCGGCGTCGGCTTCATGATGGCGCAGACGCATCACGCGGCCATGCGCCATGTCGGCGCGGCGCGCGTCGAACTCGGCACGCGCACGATCTTCAACCTGCTCGGGCCGCTGTCCAATCCGGCCGGCGTCAAGCGCCAGCTGCTCGGCGTGTTCTCGCGCGAATGGCTGAAGCCGATGGCCGAGACCCTGAAGGCGCTCGGTTCCGAGCGCGTCTGGCTGGTGCACGGCTCCGACGGCCTCGACGAGATCACCACCACCGGGCCGACGCATGTCGTCGAACTGAACGACGGCGCGATCAAGAGCTTCGACATCGCGCCGGAGGACATCGGCGTTTCGCGCGCCACGCTCGCCGATCTCAAGGGCGGCGACCCGTCGCACAACGCGGCGGCGCTGACCGCCGTGCTCGACGGCGCGCGCGGCCCCTACCGCGACATCGCGATCTTCAATTCCGCCGCCGCGCTGGTGGTGGCCGGCAAGGCGCGCGACCTGAAGGAAGGCGCAGCAGCCGCCGCAAAATCCATCGACGAGGGCGCCGCGCGCGCTGCGCTGGCCAAGCTCGTCGCCACATCGAACGCCGGGGGCGCCTGACATGCCGGACATCCTGCGCAAGATCGAAGCCTACAAGCGACGCGAGATCGCCGAGGCCAAGGTCCGCATGCCCTTCAAGACGCTGGAGCGCCAGGCGCGCGACCACGATCCGCCGCGCGGCTTCATGCGCGCGATCGAGCGCCAGCACAGCCAGGGCCGCATCGCCATCATCGCCGAGATCAAGAAGGCGAGCCCGTCGAAGGGCCTGATCCGCGAGGATTTCGATCCGGCAAAGCTCGCCAAGGCCTACGAGAAGGGCGGCGCGACCTGCCTGTCGGTGCTGACCGACGGTCCGTCGTTCCAGGGCTCGCTCGCCAATCTGGAAGCGGCGCGCAAGGCGGCGATCATGCCGGCGCTGCGCAAGGATTTCCTGCTCGATCCGTACCAGGTGTACGAGGCGCGCGCGAACGGCGCCGACTGCATCCTGATCATCATGGCGAGCGTGTCGGATTCGGAAGCCAAGGCGCTGAACGCCGCCGCGCACGACCTGCGCATGGACGTGCTGGTGGAAGTCCACGACGAGGACGAGCTGAAGCGCGCGCTGCAGCTCGAGGCGCGGCTGATCGGAATCAACAACCGCGACCTGCACACGTTCAAGGTGTCGCTGGAAACGACCGAGCGGCTGGCGCCGAAAGTGCCGAAGGACAAGATACTGGTGTCGGAGAGCGGCATCAATACGCACGAGGATTGCGTGCGGCTCGAACGCTGCGGCGTCGCCACCTTCCTCGTCGGCGAGTCGCTGATGAAGCAGAAGGACGTGACGGAAGCGACGCGCAACCTGATCGCCGGCGCGCCGGCCAAGGCCGCGAACGCCTGATGGCGAGGCTGACGCATCTGTCGGAGTCGGGCGAAGCGCACATGGTCGATGTGTCGCCCAAGGCTTCGACGGAGCGCGTCGCCGTCGCCGAAGGCCGCGTCGAGATGGCCGCCGAAACGCTGGCGCTGTGCACGTCGGGCAATGCGAAGAAGGGCGACGTGTTCGCCGCCGCGCGCATCGCCGGCATCATGGCGGCGAAAAAGACGGCGGAACTCATCCCGCTCTGCCACCCGATCGCGCTGACGAAGGTGTCCGTCGATCTCGAGGCCGACCCGGCGCTGCCCGGCGTGCGCGTGCGCGCGACGGCGAAGGTGACGGGCCAGACCGGCGTCGAGATGGAGGCGCTCACCGCCGTGTCGGTCGCCTGCCTGACGATCTACGACATGCTGAAGGCGGCCGACCGCGGCATGCGCATCGAAGGCGTGCGCCTGATGGAAAAGCGCGGCGGCAAGTCGGGCGACTGGACGGCGGATTAGATGCCCGACCGTGCAACCGGTCCCTTCGTCCTGAGGAGCGCCCGCAGGGCGCGTCTCGAAGGACGCGTGCAGCCTGCATCCTTCGAGACGGGGCGCTGCGCGCCCCTCCTCAGGATGAGGGAATGGTGAACTGATGGCCCCGAAAAACCTCCTGCCCGTCGCCGATGCGCTCGCGCGCGTGCTCGCCGCCGCCAGGCCGATCGCCGATGTCGATACGATTCCATTGCGCGAGAGCTTCGGCCGCACGCTGGCGCGCGATCTTCTGGCCACGCGCACGCAGCCGCCGTTCGACGTGTCTGCGATGGACGGCTACGGCGTCCGCCGCGCCGATATTTCCACGCCGGATGCGCGGGTGAGACTGGTCGGCGAGGCCGCGGCGGGGCGCAGCTTTGCGGGCGAGGTGAAGGCAGGCGAATGCGTGCGCATCTTCACCGGCGCGCCCGTGCCCGCCGGCGTCGACACCGTGCTGATC
>CXWK01015990.1_pt1 | contig 11339 bp, 11 predicted proteins | sample 590851 | NCBI WGS metagenome assembly CXWK01 (sample SAMEA3498364, study PRJEB10139) | wastewater metagenome | biome: wastewater treatment plant; material: activated sludge | place: Denmark | collected 2014-08-01
GGCGTTTGAGTTGTGTTCCCATATCCCGGGATGCGTTGGCGATTGCCATAGCCGCCGCCCGTGTAGGTACCGATATCGGCCAAAACGCCTAAGCCGATCCATAACCAGTCCCAGCTGGTAATGCCGCCGGGAGCAAATGCGACGTACATAAGCGTCGTGAAAGGCACGAAGGCCAGCCCCAGGACTGGCCAGAGCCATGTGTTGAACGCTCCCAGCGACCCAACCCAGCGTGCCGGCTGAACTATCCACCACATGATCCCCGCGACCCTTGGCCCAAGTAACATGAATACCGTCAGAAAACAACACATAATAACCTCCGAATCCTTAACATTTTGGCTCTCCTTCCGAGTACCAATTCTTGGTGCTACTAACCAACGCGCGTAAAGCGAATGACTTCCTGACCAAAACCATCACGCAGGATCAATGTATCCTGTGTGGATTCGAACGTGACAGCCGATTGGATAGCATTCAAATAGGTCGCCTCCTGGTTGGTGATATCATCGGCACAGGCCATCTGCGTGCCGAAGAGCGGCCCGATGTTGATCAACTCGGCGCTCACCTGATAAGGTCCGCTGAAGTTGTTGCATCCTCCGAACGCACTCACCTGTCCGTTATCATCGAAGAACAGGTTTGGGATAGCATTGGGAAGTGGCGCACCGCCATAGAGCGAAGTCACTACCCAGCCGGTATTGGCCAGCGGATTGGTGGGATTCTGTACCTGAATGGTGATTTGTTGTGTATGGACGGTGCCGTCAAGCAATAGGACACGCATCTCGTAGGTAGTCGTTTGCTGCGGACAAACCTGTTGGCTGCCCTGGCCGGTCACAGGGAATTGGCTGTATGGCTGTCCAACCGGGTAGACCCACACGGCCTGGATATTCTGAACGTTCCACCTCAGTATCGTGCACTCGCCTTGTTGGATGACGGCGTTGTCGGCGGTGAACTGGAGCACCGGCTGCGGTGTGGGTTGCGGCAAAGGTGTTGGAACAGGTGTAGATGTCGGAATGGGCGTAGGCAACGGGGGGGCCTGGATCACCGGCACGTTCCCGGTGTTGAACGCCTGAACAAAGTCGGCAGACACCCAGCCCTGACCATTGGGCGCGCTCTGGATGGACGTCACCCACCACAGTCCGTCGGCGCTGCGGCCGATGATGGCCCCTTCCACGCCGAAGTTGGCCGCGCCGATGATTGGGTAAGCTGATCCGGGGCCTGTGCGCACGTTCACCCCGGCCGGAGCAATGACTACACCATAAGGAGCCTGTGGCTCAGGCGTTGCGATCTCCACCGGTGGCAAGGGTGTTGGCTCGGGCATGGGCGCCTCGACACCCTTGCGATCGAAAACGTAGGTCGGACCGCCGGCGGGCATGGCCAGCTCCATCTGATTGCCGCCGGGGCGCACGCGGTAGTTCTGCGCCGCCTGCAACACGCCGACGAACTGCTGGTCGAACGACTCCTCGCCGCAGAAGGCCATCGTCATCGGCCCCGGTTGGGCCAGATAGCCGCCGATCATGCCGCCCGCGTTCAGCGCGTAGCCCACGCTACCTGTGTTACAGTCGGCCCGGAAACGCATCATCCCGCTCGTTTCATCGATGCCGAGATAGGCGACCAGATAGTTGGTGGTTTCCTGCGTGAGGGCCGTATCCTCGCCATCCACCTCCTGGGCGACGGGCTGCCAGATGCTGCCCTCCACGCCGGCGCGCGGCATCTCCTCGATCTGCAAAGAGCCGACCAGCGCGTCGAGCGTCGTCAGTACCGGCTCCCAATCCTCCGGGGTCAGGGCGTTCAGCGCCTCGTTCTGCGCGGCCATGTAGGTCGCCGGGTCGCTGTCCACCTGGCTCATTTGGTCGGCGGGCACGTCGGCGGCCGTGGCGGGCAGCGTCGGGCTGGTGACCGGGTAGAAGAACGACACCAGATAGCGGCCGTCGTTGGTGAAGCCCTGGTAGACGTAGCGCAGCCCCTGGTTGGTCACCGGGTTGGGGCTTTGCTGCCAGCGGCCGACGAAGCGATAACCGCTGATCGTCGCACTTGTTATTGGCGCGCCTGTGCGGTCGAGTTGCGCGGCCACGTCGAGAGCACCGACGGTCTCGTCGAACGGCAGCGCGGCGTACCCCTCGGCCAGTTCGGGGACGTTCAGGATATTAGTGCGCGAGAAAATGTCTTCTATGGCCGTGCTGATACTCGGGTTACCTGCTTCATCCCACATCGCCCGGTAGGCGTTGACAGGGATGATGTACATGATCGGATCGGTCGGCTGGCGCTGCGCCGGGTCAGTGCCGCCAAACAGGATTTCCACGTGGGCCGGCAGACCGGTCGGGCCGGTCGGCTGGCTCTCATCATAGGGCTTTCGGGGACGATTACCGGCTGCCATGAGTAAGGCATGCCTTGCGTGTCAAGGGAAATCATGCCCGGGTGCAGCCCCGCCGCCGCCACCAGATCGGGGCCGATTTCGGTCGTGGCGACAACTGCGTCTTCAACCGGCTCAGTTGTCGGTGAGGCCGTCGGCTCGACGACCGCGACTTCAGGCGTAGCGGTTGCGGCCGGGGCCTCGGTCGCGACGGGTTGCGGCTCGCTGGTCGGGGTTGGTTCTTCGCCGCCACAGGCAACGAGTACGGCCGCCGATAGCATGACCACAAGCAATATCACCCATTTCTTGATACCATGCATTTTACTCCTCTTCTCTCCATCCGCTTGTGAAAACGAACGTCCTTTGTGGCCTCGCCGTGCTCCGGCAATGACACTAAAGTCATGGCGAGGCTTATAGCAGGTCGTGAATTTTCATCCGAAATGTCACGCCTTCGTGGCGTGGCCACGCCACAAAGATGCAGCTAATCACCCAGCGCTTTCTTCAAGCTTTCTTCTGCTTCGGGCGAAAGGATGGTCTGGATAACCTTGCCGGGATGCTCCTGCAAAATGGCGCGCACAACGGCCGGGTCGGCATCATGAACCAGCACAAACAGGGCCGATGTGCCTGGTTGCAGGGACTCCGATACTTCCTTGACGAAATCTCCATCCACACCCAGGTTCATGAAGCGACCAACCAGCGCCCCGCCGCCGGCACCGATCAACAGTCCGGCCACCGGGAACAACAGACCGCCTAACAGAAGCCCCAGCAATGCGCCGACACCTGTAGCGGTCATCGTGCCATGGCTGACCTCGTTCTTGACGTGTACCTTGCCATCGATATCTTTACTGACCAAGGCCGTATCCTTGAACGAAATATTGTCGTACTTGGTCTGCCCCTTTAGGCTTTTCAAGACCTGTTCCGCTTCATCCGGCGAATCAAAACTGATTACAACCAAGCTGGACATGTCGCCTCCGTGTTTGTTTTGGCCTGTCGAGTCGTGGAGTGCCGTTTCGGGCGGCGTCCAATCCTCGGCCACCACGACCTGAATTGCACCGGGCAAAACCTCAACCCTGACCGGAGTCCGGCCATAAAACTCCCCATCGATCCAGACAGGCTGGATCGGTTCGGTATCAATTTGAATCTCCCGTCCGCGCCAGAAATAATACTCCGATATGGGTGTGTCGTAATCGAGGAAGCGCTCGGCCGCGGCCTTTAACGACTCGACATTGCGGGCGTTAATGGCGAAAACCTCCAGCAAGCCGTCATCGGGCGCGGAACGCGCGCCGGTGATCGAGCGCCCGCTTTTGGTCTGGCCCGAGTTGACCACGTAGATGCGCATCGCCGGGAGTTCGTGGGTTTCGCCGTCGATAGTCAGGCGATAGAGAATCTCCGGGGTGTTTGCCTGCTGGAACATATTGACGAAATAGGCCATCGGGCCGTATTTGTCCTTCATCTCACGGCTTGTCTGTTGTTCGGGCTCCGTGCCGGTGTAGAGCCGCTGGATAAAGTACTCGTCGCCGACGCGGGCTATGTCGAGGTTCCGCGTGCGCCCGCTTGCGCAAAGGAGACGGGCCGCTTCGTCCAGTTTCTGCGGCAAGCCCAGCTCATGGGCAAACCCGTTGCCCGTCCCGCCGGGCAACACCCCAAGCAAGACCCCGCTGCCCGCCAGCGCGTTGGCGATCTCGTGTTGTGTGCCGTCACCGCCATAGCCGGCCACGATCGACGCCCCGCGCGCAACGGCCTCTCGGGCCTGTTGCGCGGCGTCACCATATTTCTTGGTCACGCTGACATCCCAATCGATGCCATACTCGCGAAAGACGTCGTTGAGAACATTGAGTATCGGCTCATCCTTCCCGGCGGCCGGATTAATAACAACGTGAATCTTTTTATTTGTTGGCGGAGCAGTCATAGATTTTTCTCTCTGGTCATTTGTTCAGTTGATCCGTCACTAGTCCGGCTCCCGTTTCGTCGTTTATGAAATGCGACATGCTTCCATATGTAGTAGTTTTTATATGGTAATTGACGGTGAATAATGGCGATAACATCAAAAAGGTGTAACTTTGATTAGCGTAGCCCGTATGAATAGCTAGTCGTCAGCCGCGATCAGTTGCTCTCCACTCAGCCTGAATAGACGGACCTCTTCCTGACTGGGGCAACAGGCCGGATCATCAGGAGCGTGGCCTAGAAGCGTGGCAATAAGGCGGTCGCCTTCAATCGACAGTGATTTGACTTGAACGCGGTCGCCAAGAAATGACGTTGCCACGTTTGCCGGTGCATCGGAGCGTGACTGTACGAGAGCCAGATAGACGAATGCGCCGCTGCCGCCCGAGTCGGACACCAGGACAACGGCCGCGTCCGGTTGGCCGTCGTTATCCAGATCGCCATAGACCACAGGCTGCGACAACAGATCGACTCTAGGGCGAGAGGCCCCGCCTTCGATAAGCGGCTCGCCCTCGAACCGGCCACGGGTCAATGTGACCGGCTGTTCAAGGATGCCATGATAGGAGAGTTCACCAAGAGCCTCGAACGACAGGTCGGCCGGAATATCCGATGTAGTGACTACCTCCTCGATAGTTGCGCTCGCGGGTTGAGTCGCAGTTGGTATGGGTTGGGCCGTCGGCCCGCTGGGGCTGCCGGGTGCGACACAAGCCGCCGACGTCAACATCATAAATGCAGCCAACACGAGCGTTTTCCTTTCCGTCAGAAGTCGGATAAACAGCGACAGTTTATTCATTATTTGTCTTTCCTGGATCGCCTTGCGTGCGCACGGCGCGAATGCGGTCGAATACGGCCAGCAGGATGCCTATACCGTTGATGACGTAAAAAATAGTGAACAACCTGGCAATGGGTGTGGTTGGCGTAAGGTCACCGTAACCAATTGTCGCCAGGCTGATAACGCAGAAATAGAGAGCGTCGAGGTAGCTCCACCCCTCCAGCCAGTGATAGGCCAGCGTGCCGAGCAGCAGCGTGCCTCCCGCCCAAAGAAATACCGGACGAGAATTACGGTCGCTGAGGACATCGAGCAGAAGCAGGCGGCGCAGCGGGCGACGGCGATTCATTCCAGGTTCCAATACCTATTCGGTGACTTGCAGATAGGTGGACAGGCGAGATAGCCTGCCAGTTCACAACGCGTCATTTTGCCGTCTCGATCGCGCGAGAGGCGAATCCCGGCTCGGTGGCCATCAAAATCCGCATCAACGATTAGAATATTGTCTTGCACTCGGTATGAAGCATCTGAATCGATATGGGAGTTGATCTGTAAAATACAAGGTCTTACCTGAGCCGTTTCATCCTGGTCCATTAAATGCAAACGAATGCGGAGATTGCCCGAATAAACGATAATAGATAAGTGGCCGATCAGGTCAACCTCATAGGTATTCAGAATCAGGATATCGTCGTAGCCGACTGATTCACAGAGAATGCCGTGCAGCTTCAGTGCTACCTTTTCACCGGCTTGTGCATCTGTGGCGATAAAGGGATAAAGAACAGCCATGACTTAATATCTTCCGATCTGACGCAACCAAGAAGGAGCGGCCAGCCCAGCGTCAGCCGTCCCTCCATCGATCCTGCTCCCATGTGACGAGGTCTATAGGCTTCTTTCCTGAAAGGCCCTAACAATTAGAAAAATTCCAGCCATCAAGGCCCATACGGCGGCGACCCAGATCGTGGTTAGTCCAGTCCCCGGCATGCTGTAATTTGCGACGAGAATGGCGCCGAATATAATGCCGATGACGCCCAGGATTTCCAAGCCCCATCCACCGCCTTTGAAAGCCATAATCAGGGCGAGGGTACCCTGGACCAATCCCCAGAAGCCGAGCACCATATACAATGTCCCACCGTTCGTTAAAGAGCCAGGCCAATATCAGCATGACTCGAGGTGCAACAATGGTCAAAGCCAGCAGACAACCTATAAACAGCATGGGACATCCTCTTTGAGCACGCCCTGTTGCGGCTTCTTAATCGAAGGGAAAGTCCCAGCTCGGCCTTGGAGAGGCGCGGGCCGGGCGGAGTTTCCATTACTATGCTCTACAGGCGACCGGTGCATAGCAATAACCGAGATCTCTGGTGACGGTTTGGGCTGTTCTCTTTAGAGACCCATCAACCGTGCCTTCTCAGCGGCGAGTTCCTCCTCGGTCAGAAGCCCTTGGGCTTTGAGGGCGCCCAGTCGCTCCAGTTGCGTGATCACGTCTTCGGTTGGCGACGGGGCTGACGGAGGCATGACTTCGACGTACTGCGGTGACGGCGCGGCTTGTTGTGGTGGCGCCTGATACGATTGATTCACGGCATCAGAGTAGGCGGCGACGTTCTTGTTCGCTTGACGGCGATTTACAGCGTTGCGGGTGGCGGTGGCTGTGCCGACAACGGCCGCGGTGCGGGCCATTCCTCGTACTAGTACCTGGCATGGTTCTGTCTCCTTTTCTTACGATATTTATGCGACTAATCCGGCGAAAGCCTCGTCGACGACCGGGTTCGGAATACGGACATTTATGGCAACTTCATCACCGGCGGCAGCAAGTGCGTTCACGAGATCGACAGCCCAGGTATGTTCTATCGCCAGGGCTATAACGGCCGAGTCGGGCACCATCCCTTCCCACAGTGTTTCAGCGTCCTCTGAGTCGAACAGGCCTCTTGTCTGGGATGAAATGAAGTGCAGCGCCTCCAAACCCTTTTCTGGCAAGTCTTCCAGGTCGACGCTCCAGCACTTGCCATCAGATGCTTTGAACAGGATCATTGCGTCGAGCACGCGAATCACGTTGGCGGCTGATTATTTCTCTAATTCTCTCAGGATGCTGCCGTTGAAGATCGGCTCTCCGAGCGCCAGCACGAGCATATCCACAGGTCCACGCTTTTATCATTGTTTCATACCTCCGCATTTTATGATCCGGTCTTATCGGCTCTTTGCGAAACCCATAGAGGACTTGATCCATTATAATAGTTTATCCCAACCTCTTTTCGACTTTTAGCACCAAAACGGTGTATTTTTGGTGCAACTCTGATGTTGGCGAGCAGTTCGCGGCCCGATGGCCCGACCGGGAACCATACCGGCGAGCCATCTCGTCGTCAGGGTCTGGGTCTGATGCGCTTTACGAAGCCGCGAGTTGACCAGCGGCTGATTCGACTATCGCCGGCGGAGTTTGCGGCCGGCGACGGCGCAGGAAGAACTTGATCGCCTCGTCCACGAGCAGCAGAGCCAAGGCCAGGCTGATGCACAGCAACCATTGATCGAAGGTCAGCGGCACCGTGCCCAGGATTCGTTGCAGGACCCCTAACTCCGTGCCCAGCAGCGTCAGCAGCAATGCCAGCCCATAGAGTTGCAATTGCCGCCGGTCGCCCACGGTATCGCGGGTGAAGACTGTGCCCGTCTCCGAGCGGGCACTGAGGCCAAAGACGATATTGAATAGCGAGAAGACGACGAAGCCCATTGTGGCCGCCAGCGGGAGGTCGATGGCCTCATAGCGTTGCTCAAGATAAAGCGTACCCACAGCGATGAGCAGTCCGGTGAAGAACAGGCGCGTCCACTGTGAGCGGTTCAGGACCGGCTGGCTTAATGGCCGCGGCTTGCGATCCATCAGGCCGGGCATCGGTTTGTCGAAGCCCAGGGCGATAGCAATGGGCACCTGGATTAAGAAGTTGATAAACAGCACGACAAGCGGGCTGAAGGGGACACCACCAAGAATGCCGAAGATCGCCGCGCCCAGGTAGCTGAGGATGAACGCCGACAGCATGCCCATCTGAAAGCGGATGTACTTCGACAGATTGTCGTAGATACCCCGGCCAAACTCCACGGCTTTGACGATGGTGGCGAAGTTGTCATCGGTCAGGATCATCACTGCCGCGTCTTTGGATACCTCGGTGCCGGTGATGCCCATGGCCACGCCGATATCGGCTTTCTTGAGGGCCGGGGCGTCGTTGACGCCGTCGCCGGTCATGGCGACGATGTTCTGCTGCCGTTGCAGCAGGTCGACCAGGCGGATCTTGTCCTCCGGGGCAACGCGAGCGATGACTCCGATATCGGGCAGTTCCTTCATCAGTTGCTCGTCGCTCATGGCCTTGAACTGCGCGCCGGTCAGGGCTTTGCCGGTGATGCCCAGCTCCTTGCCGATGGCCGCCGCCGTCACGGCATGGTCGCCGGTGATCATCCGCACCTGGATGCCCGCGCGGTGGCATTGGGTGATAGCGTCTCTGGCTTCCGGCCGCGGCGGGTCAACAATGCCGACCATTGCCAGCAGGGTCAGGTCTTGCATCAGGTCGATGAGCTTGCCCTTGGGATCGAAGGTGACCGGATCAAAATCACGCCGGGCCACTACCATGACTCGTTCGCCGGCGGTGGCCATCCGGTCGTTTTCCGTCAGCGCCAGTTGGCGGTTTTTGTCGGAGATAGCTACTGGACTGTCTCCCGGCACCCAGTAATAACCGCCACGGGCGATGAGCACGTCCGGCGCGCCCTTGACAAAGGCGCGTACTACTTGCCGGCCCGAGGCATCGGTCATGTTGTGGAAGGTGGCCATGAACTTGTAGTCAGAGTCGAACGGCACTTCGGCCACGCGCGGATACATTTCGCGGGCGTGGTCGACGCTGATCCCGCCTTTTTCGGCCAGCACGATGAGCGCGCCTTCGGTCGGGTCGCCGATAAGCGCTTCACCATCGAGGCGGGCATCGGCGCACAGGGCCATGGGCAGCATGATCTCTTCCAGGTCAATTTTGGCTCCGCCGGCGCTCAGCAGCTTACCCTCGGTGGAGTAGGCGGTTGTGCCTTTTTGCCAGGATTCGCCGGCGGCCAGCAGGGCGCGCTGGAGCTCGCCGGTCGTGCCATATCCCTCGCCGGTAACCCGAAAACGGTTCTGGCCGGGTACGCTGAATTCGACAGCCGTCATCTTGTTCAACGTCAGCGTGCCGGTCTTGTCGGAGCAGATAGCCGAGACTGAGCCGAGCGTTTCAACCGACGGCAGCCTCTTGACGATGGCGTTGTGTTCGGCCAGCGTTCGTGTGCCCATTGAGTAGAGCGTCGTGACCACGGCCGGCATGCCGGTGGGAATAGCCGAGATAGCCAGAGCGACACCAGCCAGGAAGACGGCGTCGAATGATTGCCCCTGGCGCAAGCCGAGGAAGATCATGATCAGGAAGGTGACGCCGGCCAACGCGGCGATGACGATCACCAGCCGGTCGAGATGCTTTTGCAGCGGCGTCTTGTCGGCCTCGGTCTTGTTAAGCAGTTCGGCAATGTGGCCCATCTCGGTGGCCATGCCGGTAGAGGTAACAATCATCTCTCCCCGGCCGCGCGTCACCGAAGTGTTCATGAAGGCCATGTTGTGGCGGTCGCCCAACGGCACTTCATCTTTGGCAATAACGTTGTTGTCCTTGGACGAGGCGACACTCTCGCCGGTCAGGGCCGCCTCCTCGATCTCCAGTGTGGCGGTGACGAACAGGCGGCCGTCGGCCGGGACGCGGTTGCCCGCCTCCATCAGCACGACGTCGCCCGGCACCAGTTCGGCGGCGTCGACTTCCACAGCCTGGCCGCCACGGCGCACGCGGGCGATGCTCTTCATCATCTTCTCCAGCGCTGCCAGACTGGCTTCGGCTTTCGATTCCTGATTTAGCCCCAGAACGGCGTTGAATACCGTCAGGCCCAGCAATACAATGGTCGTGTTCCATTGCCCAGTGAATATCTGGTTGATAACAGCGGCGACGACGAGCAAGACCTGCATGAAGTCCTTGTATTGACGCAGAAACGCCCTCCAGCCCGGCTCCTTGGCCTTGCCGGCCAGCGCGTTTGGGCCGTATTGCTGCTGTCTCTGTTGCGCTTCGGCTGCGCTCAGACCTTTGGCCGGGTCGACGCCAAGTTTCTGGGCAACTTCGGCTTCGGTCAGCGTGTACCATTCCTCTTGAACTGTCGATGAATCAGCCATGACGTTTTCTCCTTATCGGCGACTGTCGATCAATAGAGTTCCGGTATGCGCCGGAAGGGATAATCGGGTTCCTTGTAATTACCCTTGGCTTGGCGCTTGGGGAATTTGACCGGTTCTCGCGCCACCTCTTCATAGGGAATGAGGCTCAGCAGGTGGGCGATGCAGTTCAGCCGCGCCCGTCGCTGATCGTTGGAATCGACCACGTACCACGGGCTTTCGTGGGTGTCGGTGGCGTCGAACATGGCGTCGCGCGCGCGGGAGTAATCGTACCAGCGGCGCTGGGCCTCAACATCCATCGGGCTGAGCTTCCAGATTTTGCGTGTATCCTCGTTGCGTTCCGCGAAGCGCTTGGCCTGGTTCTCCATGCTCACTTCCAGCCAGTACTTGATCAGGATGATACCTGAGCCAACTATGGCCCGCTCAAGGTTGGGCGTTTGCTGCAGAAAGGTTTCCACCTCCTCCGGCGTGGCAAAGCCCATTACACGCTCGACGCCGGCGCGATTATACCAACTGCGGTCGAACAACACGACCTCCCCGGCTGCCGGCAAATGGGGTATGTAACGCTGAAAATACATCTGCGATTTCTCGCGATCCGTGGGCGTGCCGAGGGCCACCACGCGAAAGACGCGCGGGCTGGTGCGCTCAGTGATGCGCTTGATGACGCCGCCCTTGCCTGCTGTGTCACGTCCTTCGAAGAGTACGCAGATCTTGGCTCCGGAGACCTTGATCCATTCCTGCATTTTCACTAATTCCGCCTGGAGCGGTTCCAGTGCAGCTTCGAAATCCTTGCGGCTCATCTTTTCGCGCGGGCCGGCAGCGGCTTGGGTTTCACTCGCTGCAACGGGTTCCTGCGCTTTCTCTTTTCCCTTCTTCTCTTTTTTATCCTTCTTCTTTGCCATTTCCTTCACTTGCTCCGTTGAAATCTTTGCTTGCTCCACTCCCCCTATTGTATTGCGGACATTCTAGCCGGCCACTGACAGAACAGCGGCCAGAAGAAACCCCAGCGCGGTGAACAGGCCGACCGTTTTGCCGCCATGCTGGAAGGCTTCGGGCATCATGGCGTCGGCCAGCATGGTGAGCATCGCTCC
>CXWK01091313.1_pt1 | contig 11339 bp, 11 predicted proteins | sample 590851 | NCBI WGS metagenome assembly CXWK01 (sample SAMEA3498364, study PRJEB10139) | wastewater metagenome | biome: wastewater treatment plant; material: activated sludge | place: Denmark | collected 2014-08-01
AGAAACTTTTCCATTCGCTCCTTCGCGGTTAAGGGAGATGTTGAAGGCAGGCGATATATCGGCTATAAATGCCCGATTAAATCAGGCTGACCATTCCTCGCGTGTATTAGATATTGGAATCTCTATCCCTAATGAAGGTGATCCTGATTTGGAGATATATACAACTCTTGAACGTTTTCTGAAAAGTGGTTATATGGGAATAGGCTTGCTTCTTCCTAATGAGCATGGTCTTCCAAATAATTCTAATCTTCTTGTGCTTCATGATAAGGAAAGACCTATGGCTGTAGATAAACCTGAATTTAAACCTGCCGTATTTAGTGAAACCGGTAAACTAAAAGAAGTGTTAGTAGCATACGCAACAGAGAATTCCCAAACAACAGAAGAGACTGCCATTAATGCTGTATCACAGCAGAATATCGGAAATCATGATAGTATCGCTGAAAAAGACGAGTACAATACATTTGTAGAAACTTTAGAAGCACAAGGGATCAAGGTTATCAGAACTCATGCGCAGGTTCCTCCTGAATTCCCAACAACTACACCGGTATTTACTCGAGACCCTTCATTTACAATTGGTGAATCTGTTGTTGTCGGAAAGATGAAGCGAGATCCTCGCCAATATGAAACAAAGGCAGTTCACGAGATTTTTGAAGACGCCTTAGACCTAACAAATTATGACGATGCTTTTATCGAGGGAGGGGATATTATTCAGCTTGATGCAAAAACAGTGCTAGTAGGAATAGGACAAAGAACTAACGAAAATGGTCTGCGATTACTTCAACAAAAATTACCTGGCTTTAGTTTTATAGGGGTGAATCACCCGGAACTCCATCTAGATGTTTTATTTACTGTTTTGGGAAAAAACAAAGTTTTAGCAAATGTCGAACAATTACCTGGGGAATTTCTTGACTATATAAAGACTCGTGGTATGGATATTGTAGTTTCTGATCCTAACGAACAAGAAACTTTAGGATGTAATGTACTTGCGATTGATGACAATAAAGTTGTAGCTGTTGCAGAAAATGTAGAGACAAATAGGAGATTAAAAGAAGCTGGTGTTGAGGTAATAGAGGTAAGCATGCCAAATATTATAAAGAGTGGCGGCGGTCCTCGATGTATGACCTGCCCAGTTAACAGAGAATAGTATGGCAGCTGAGAAAAAGGTTACTTCAGATATTGATTGTCTAAAAAAAGTTTTGGTTCAGCCATTACTTGGAGAAGAGAGAAAAGTTCTCCCTTTATTTCCCATATTAGATTTACCAGGCTTCAGTATAGACATAGTCGGTAATAATGCCCAAAAACAACATAAGGGTTTCCAGGAACTCTTAAGAAGTGAAGGGGTTGAGGTTTTGGAGGTGCCAACTCTTTTAAATTCAGCCCTGGAAGAAAGCCGGAGAGAAGGATCACTAGGGCAATTTATTGACCGACACTATCCTCACTATCGCGGTATGGAAAGTGGTTTATCTGCAGCAGACCTGATTGGAGCTAGTCAGAAGGTTTATGAAGATCCTAATAGAGAAAATCTTTACCGGACTAGACCCTTGCAATGGATGTACTACAGCAGAGATATTGCCATTGCAACACCTAAAGGTATTGTGGTTACTGCGTTTAACGATGATAGAAGGGGTAGAGAAACAGCACTGACTCGTTTTATGTTTGAAAAAGCACCCGAACTTTCAGATTGTCCAATTGTCTTCGATGCAGAGAAAGAAGGTGTGAAAATCCAAGGCGGAGACACTATTGTACTAAATGAAGAAAGTTTACTCCTAGGAGTTGATAACATGTCATCCCGCGGGGCAGCAGAACGAATGGCGCAGAAACTAGGTATTGATGTTTACGCAGTTCAAATGCCAAAAGGACCAGAACATCTAAAGAAAGATGTATTTGCTCTAACTGAGGTAAATACGCTTTTTCTTCATCTCGACACAATCTTTAATTTAGCAGATAAAGACAAGGCGTTAGCCCTTCCGTATTTTTTAGAAACAAGATTCCAGCAGGCGCCCCCTTTTTCTAAAATTCTAAATGCTGCATCAGCCGAAGTGAGGAGTGAGGAGGAACGACTACTGTTAGACGGTGTCGCGACATCGCTTGAGGGTTTTGGCGATGTTAGTATTTACCAAAGAGATACGGGTAAAAAACTTGATCTAAACAAAAAACTTGTTGACTTTATGAGGGAGAATCTAGGCTATCAAATAGCATATATTGGTGGTAGTCCAAAAGAGGATACTCAAGATCAAGTTCCGCACCTTGTAGAGGATGTTCTCAGAGAAACCAGATTTCAGGCTGGAAATATTGTTGCAGTTAAGCCGGGGCGTGTATTAATGTATGAAGATGATACACAGTCCACGCAGCACTCTCTAGCTAATATCGGAGTACAGGTCAAGACTTTTGTAGGATATGAGTTAGCCAGGTGGAATGGAGGACCACATTGTATGACTTGTCCACTAGTAAGGGTTTGAATCCCATAAGTAAACTTTTATTAAATTATGTCCAGTGAATTAGTTTTTACCTATGTTAACCATTCTTTCGATGAACAAGAAGCAGAGCGTATGCAAATTCATAGTTTACATGAGCTTGTGATGGAAGGTTATTCTCTGCAGGGAGATGCCGACTACGCTAGTTTTCAATTCAGAAATGAATATACCGATGGGGAAGATAGTAGAATATTTATAGCCTCAATTGACCATCAAGCTGTTGCTTCCATCTCTTTTGATAAAGTTGAGAACTTTGCTCCAAATCTTTCAGTTTATAGTATCCGGGGGGTTGCTTGTCTGGAAAGAATGAGAGGGATAGGCCTAGGAAAAAGACTCTATGCCCTTGGTGTACAACATTTAGGAATAGATGCCTTAATTGGCTCAACAAAGACTCCAAGTGCTGTACTTGCAAGAGCTTCGGCAACTCGAGATCTTGGAATGAGGACTTTTTATGGAGGGATGGAAGTTACATCAGAGGCAAGGTCAGGAATACTAGTGAGCATTTGAGAATACTTAAACCATATTTTAATCGCAAATATAGTGACGGAAGAGATATGCCTAATGATGATTTAGTTCATTTTACCAGTACTGATATATTACGCCCATCGATTCCCGATCTCTCACCTTTCCCTGGCTATATTCAAAGAGCCTGCCAAACAGTAGTGGAGCAACAAAGATCTATTGGTGAGAGTAAGACTGCAGTTCAAACATTATTTTCTATAAAAGAGCATCTCTTAGGAGCGTATCAGAATGCCTGAATTTTTATTTGATTCAAAACCTTGGTTTAAAATAACTCAACTTGCACCCGAATTGCTTGCGGTCAGGGAGCCGCTTCACGGACAGGATGTGGTTTCTTATGCTATTTTGACCGGAGATAAGGTTCATTTAATTGATTCGGGTATGGGAGTGGCTGATATCTCAAAAGTGTTTGGTCCCAGAAAAATTGTATCTGCTTTTCTTACTCACTCTCACTGGGATCATGTTGGAGGAGCTAATCTAGCAGACAAAAGTTACGTTGGAGATGAACCTTTTGAGTTAGACAGAGTGAAAAGAGGCTGGGAGTTAAATGAAATGAAAGGTTTTCAAGGAGACTTCACGACTCCTCAACCGGATCCTAGTAAATTAGCCCGCTTCTCGATAATGGGTACTGAACATCCGATAGGATTAAAAGACGGAGACCAGGTTGAGTTAAGTCCAGAACTAAGTATTAAAACTATCGCTACTCCAGGACACACTCCCGGAAGCGTTAGTTATTTTGTAGAACAAAGAGGATGGCTATTTACAGGCGATACTCTGTATCCAGGACCAGAATATCTGCATTTACCGGAATCAAATGTTCCGCAATATCAAGAAAGTCTAAAGAGATTATTGAATATTATTGGTAATAAAGCTAAAGCAATACATCCAGGACATAATACAACACAGGCTGATTTAGGAATTCTAGAAGATCACCTGCATGCTCTCAGAGGTCTAAGTGAGAATAAAGGTATTAATGAAGGTGAAGACGATTTTGGGAAATTTAGTGAGCAAAAATGGGATAGATTCTCTCTTCGTTTGCCACGATAAATCTCTAGGATAAATGCTAATTAATTTTCAATGGTATTTCAAAGTCTTTCTCGGGCGGGATTCCTTGATATTCATAAATCTGTGAATCTGTTGCCTGTTGTAAAAACTGAGAAACACTCAATCTCCCTCCGGTTGGCTGACTATACAAGTCGTCTCGTGTACGTATTTTATCGACTAGTTTATGGAACTTACCCTCCTCTCCTCTGCGGTCCTTATCATCCTTATATGGCTCGACATTCTCTGGCAGTCCAAAAACCAGGACCATCCCAACTGGTGAATATGCTCTTCTGCTGAGATGAGGATGGTTCTGCCAAAATCCGGATATAAAAACCGGCTTTTCTCTAAAACAATATTGGAATGAAGGAGAGTGGATATCTTTAGTAAATCCGTCGGGCCAAGGTTTTGGGTCAGTTTCTCTTAGACTGTTTAAAATTTCCCAGAATGATTCTTGATATTGTCTTGAGCTTTTGGGAGATCTTTCTTCTACAAAAGTTAATAAGGCTCGTAAATGCTGGGGAATAGTATCAGATTTTTCGTAAAAATCCGACAATTGATCAAAAATTCTTGGATGTAAATCTTCTGACTTTGAGATAAATGATACAGGAAGATGTCCACTATTTATTCCAGATATGGCAGGTATGCAAGGAAATAAAGGTCTGCCTGTTGGTGGGTTTAGAGTATCTTTCAGCCAATCCATGCCTTTTCTTTGCCAGGCATTTTCTGGTAAATGATCTAGTTGCTTTAAATAATTAGGATGCAATTCCACTATTTCTTTTGGTTTATAAGTACTGACTGAAGAGAGTAAATCTCAGTAAATGATGCGCTTGCATTAACATTAAAATTGTACCCCTCTGTATTATTGAATGAGCTGTAATCTAAGCTATCAGGCGACTCCATCGCGACCACCATAGCATGACCTTTAAATAATTTAACTGTCACCTCACCGTTAACCCTATCATTGACTGAGTTATTAAAAGCATTAATAGCATTCATAGTTGGATCTTTCCATAGAGCACCGTAACAAAGATATGCCCATTTAATATCCAAGCCTTCTTTTACTTCGTTCAAAACTCTCGTTGAAACATAGTGTTCTAAAGCTCTGTGAGCTTCAATAATTGTATGAGCAGATGGAGATTCATAAACACCTCTGCTTTTTAAACCAATAAGTCTATCTTCTGTGAGATGAATAACTCCTACACTATGGTTTCCAGCTATTTTATTTAATTTTTCGATTAATGTATGAAGTGGTAATGCTTTACCATTTAGTTTAACAGGCAAACCTTTTTTAAATGTTAATTTCACGAATTCAGGCTTATCAGGAGTGTTTTCAATCCTATTATAAGTAGTTAAAAATCTTTCAATCGGAGGAATTACGTTTGGATATTCAATCTCTCCTCCTTCCCATGTCATACCCCACATATTGTCATCAACAGAATAAGGAAAGTCCTTTTTAACTGGAACTTCAATTCCATTTTTCCTTGCATACTCAATTTCTTCGTTTCTGTCCATGGACCATTCCCTTACAGGAGCTATAACTTTAATTTTAGGATTTTCAGCCAAAGCAGCGGCCTCCATTCTAACTTGATCGTTTCCTTTTCCTGTCGCACCATGAGCTATAGCATCGGCTTTTTCTTGAGCAGCAATTTTCACAGCCCATTTTGCGAGAAGAGGTCTTCCCATCGGAGTACTCAAGTGGTATTGACCTTGATAAGATGCATTAGCCTTAATTCCCTTTGCAAGGTATTCTTCTGCGAATTCTTTTTTAGCATCTATAACATAAGCTTTTTTGGCTCCTAGTTTTAAGGCTTTTGCCTTAATTTTTTCCATATCATCATTTTGCTGACCTAAGTCTATGGTTAAGGTTATCACTTCAGCTTTATAATGATCCTTAATCCATTTGAGCATCACAGAGGTATCTAATCCTCCTGAGTAAAGAAGAACAACTTTATTAACCGTTCCTGATTGAACTTCGTAAGAAGCTATTTTTTGATAACTAGTTTGATTTTTCATTTGGCTCCCTCCATAAGTTCCTTCATTTTCTTATCTATATTAGCTTTCGTTTCCTTGAGTTCTTTCTCCTGACTCTCTATATTTGCTTTTAGAGCGCTAAATTCAAGTTTGCCAAGACTACCACTATGTGTAGAAGATTGTAAATACTTTTCAAAATCAATCTTATTAACACTCTCCAGATTTTCTCCAACCTTCTTGTAAGCTTCTCTAAATGATACTCCTTCAGAAACTTGTTGGTAAACAGATGCTGTAGCGTAAAGCTCTTGAGTCATAGCATGCTTTAGAATCTCGACGTTTGGAGTTACATTCTGAATTAATATAGAAAATACTTCGAGAATATCTCTGGAAAGATTCAAAGCTTCTATAAAAGGCTTCTTAATATCTTGAGAATCCCTATTATATCCGGAAGGTAAATTCATAACTGTAGTATAAACTTGGATGAAATATCCATGCATAATATGAATTTTTGACCTTAATAACTCTGCAATATCTAAATTCTTCTTTTGAGGCATAATACTACTTCCTGTAGTGATGCTGTCTTCAATTTTGAAATAATTAAATTCTGAAGTTGTAAAAAGTAGTAAATCTGACGACATTTTAGAAATATCGAATACGATCTGCATTAATGCAAAGACTACTGTAGACTCAATCTTTCCTTTACTATTCTGAACATAGAGTGCGTTATTTTGTACCTTATCAAATCCTAGCAATGAGGATGTGAGTTCTCTGTCTAGAGGTAGATTTAAACCATAACCTGCTCCTGAGCCAAGAGGAGATTGATTATTTAGTTCATAGGCTACATCTAATAGCTTTAAATTATCTATTAGAGATTCTGCATACGAACCAAACCACAGCCCTAAAGAGGAAGGCATAGCTTTCTGCATATGAGTATAACCAGGCATTGGAATAGCGCTATATTTTTCTCCAAGGTTCACTAATAATTTTATAATCTCTATGGTAGTTTCTTTAATAGATAGAATGTGATCTCTTGTGAATAACCTAATATCAGTTAAGACTTGATCATTTCTGGATCTTCCTGTGTGAATTTTTTTACCCGGCTCTCCAACTAATTCTGTGAGTTTAGACTCGACCTTTGTGTGAATATCTTCATCACCGAACTCTAAAGTAAATTGATTATTTTTAATAAGATTTTGGATCTCGTGCAAACCCTGCACAATTTTAGTAAAGTCACTTTTCTCTAGAATTCCTACTTTATTAAGCATGTAAGCATGAGCTAATGAGCCATAAATATCGTAAGTAGCTAAGTAGTTATCAAACACTAGATCGTCAGCAGTCTCAAATCTCTCAAGAGCTGAATTCAGGTTATAACTATTTTTTTGCCATAATTTTTGCATAAAAAAACCCGTCCTTTCTGAGGGACGAGTATAAACCCGCCGTACCACCCTTGTTCAGCTAAGCTGCACTTCTTCTGAAAGTTATCTGAATAACTTTATCAACAAGCTCCAAGGTGCGTTTCGTTTAAATTCGTTTAGAAGGCTTACAGCTGTCCTTCCTTGCTTGAAACGAAGATTTAAATTACTTCTCCTCTTCAACGCTTACTACAGTATCATACTATAACCATTGTAAGAAAGTCAATTTTACCCTGAAGAAACAAAACCATTCTTTATGCACAGTTGTTTATCCAGAGCCAATACCAATTCTCTTTTTTCTTGAATAGTTCCATTTTGTAATAAGTACGAAGCAAAACCTACCGGATCTATGGGTCTGCTATCAGGCCTTATATTTTCTTCACAAAGAATCTCGTTTCTAACAGACTGATATATTGAAACACTATTTTTTAAAGTCTCCGTTAATTTCAAATGTGCGGGATGAGCAATATTCATAAAGTTTATATATCTCAAAATCTGCTTAATTAATTTATCCTCATCTATATAGGGTTCAGAACATCGGCCTAGTTGGCGGCCACAATGATAATAAACATGTCTTCTTGGTGGTCCCCATTTTCTTTTCCTAAATCTTTCCTCACCGATTATATTTGATTTACAGACTCCGCATTTAAACAATCCTTTGAAAGGTAGGATTTTATCTCCCCATTTTGATTTTGGGCAAGTAGTTAATTGTTCCTGTACCTTATCAAATATTTCTTTTGTAATTAATGGTGAATGCTTGCCTTGATACCAATTTCCGTTACTTGCTGGATACTGAAATCTCCCATAATAAAAAGGGTTCTTTAGCATTAAATAAATCATGCTGAGAGTTAGTTTTTTCCCAGCTCTGGTTGTAAAGCCAATTTCATCCAACCACCTTTTAATCGCTCTTCCGCTATCTCCTTTCTCTGCAACTCTCTTAAACATTTCTGTCATAACATTGCCTCTATCCGGGTCAACTACAATATCTTTAACCCCAGCAAAAGATCTATTGAAATATCCGATTGGCGGTGGCCCCGGTCGCCATCCCATCTCGCATTTTGCTCGAATTCCTCTTTTAACGTTGATTCCTTTCTGATCGTTTTCAAGCTTTGCCTGGGAGCAGAGGATCATCAGCAAGAATTTTTCATTTGGGTTATTGGAAAAACTTTGTGAGAAAGTTTTGATTTGCTGAAGCTTACCTTGATCCATGAGGTCAACCAGCATTCCTAAGTCTCCGGCATTTCTACTCAACCTATCCGGAGCCCAAGTCAAAATTCCGGTAAATAATCCGGATCTAATGTCATCTATTAGCTGGGAGAATACTGGCCTTTGACCTGACATTTTTGCTGAATGGCTTTCTTTCCGGATCTCTTTAATAAAGTAGCCTTCTCTTACAGCCATATCATTCATTTCTTTAATCTGTGAGTCAATTGACATGGCCTGTCTTTCATCATCTTCAGAAGACTTTCTTGCATAGAGGCAGTATTCAACTATTGGTGGTTCTGGAAGATTTGATTGTTGTATCAGTCCGTTCGTATTGTCCATATCTAACAAGGACAATACCGCGAAGCCTCGGCGAAGTCTAGCCATCAAAAACATTCTTTAGCCAAAAAAACATTTCGGAGGATAGGCACTCTTACCCGAAATGTTTTTATAATACCCTTATTGAACAACCTCACACTGACTCATATCAATAACCCCGATTGTCTGGCCTCCAATGATCCCTCTTGCTGTGACAAATTGACCATTCTTTAAACTGAGAAGTTGATTTTTGTCGCTTATCCGGCAACTTACCTGGGTTAGGGAAAATTGCTTAGATCCCAATTTGGTAAATGAAAGCCCGGAATCAGTAATGTTACTTACCTCAGCTTTAAATTCAACCAATTTACCTTTCCATTTATTCTCGGCTGCTACCTGATTTGAATCAAAATCATCAGCTAATTCCTGTGCAGTTATCTTCATGGGTTCTTGCTTAGGTGCTTCCTGGCCGCCTGTTTGCCCACCGTTTGAGCTTCCAGCTTGTTGGTTCCCGGATTTACCCATGGAGGAGATAACTCCCAATACAATAATTACCACTATAACAATCCCGACTATTTTTAATAATTTTTTCATATTCTCACCTCCCTTCTTACAATTGTAAATATACCGCAATTAGCCACGAAATGCTAGTTATTGTCTGTAGAGCTATTGACTGCATTTATATACAGTTTTCAGTATGGGAATTACTCCTACCAGAAAACAGTTTGGTAAAAGATTGCGGATTATAAGAAAGAAAGCTGGGCTTTCTCAGGAAGAATTAGGATTTAAAGCCGGACTTCATCGCACTTATATTGGCTCAATCGAGCGGGCAGAGCAAAATATCTCCGTTGATAATATTCATAAACTGGCAAAAGCGTTAAAAGTTTCTGCTGATGAACTGTTTAAATGATCTAAAACTTTGTATTCCAAGTTACCCTATTATCATCTAGGCTACCCAAAGGTGAGTATTGATCATAGATACTGCTTCCCATATCAATAATAAAAATACTTGGTTCTCCTCGATCTTCCTCCAATATCTTAAGAATCAGAAGTGAAAAGGCATCGGCTAAATCATCATGTTTTTCAACTCCAAATCCAGTTAACTGCATAATAAGTTGTTCAGCTCGATTTCCTTTAGGGAAGAGAACTCTGCCTTGTTTAATAAGATGAGTGATCAATGCTAACCGCGCCCTTTTATCTTGACCTGAAACTTGGACACCCTCTGCCGGAACATTGTGATTGACCAAGTCTTGAATAAGAGCCCGCTGATACCCAACATCCTCAATAAAAAGTTTTGTATAGCGTCCATTTCCCAAGTCCTTTGACAATTGTTTTGCAGTTTCATAAGTTTCCGGAAAACTTAACCGCTCGTTTACAGGATAGGGCAGAATGTATATTTTTAATTTGTCACTATAACCAAATACTTTGGCTGATACCATCGCTGTGTAATCAGCCGATTCCCTTTGCGATATAGCCAGGTCAATTCCTGTAGCAGTATAGAGAAAATCACCATTATCTTCAGGTGGTACTTCATCATAATATTGAATCCATTCAGGATGAACCAAGCGATCTGCATCCGAAATAATTCTAAGCAAATATTCCCTGTACCAAGCCGAGTCACTTCCGATATCTATTCGTTTTAATTCAACATCAGCAAGTGTTGGGAATTTAGCGGGCCAGGCGATATTATTATTTGCATCCAGAAGAGGATAAGCAAAGTATTTGCCATTTAATTTTTCGTTTTCAATTGCTTTTTTAAGCCGCATCAATAAACTATCTTCATGAAGTAAATTTCCGACAACTATAATTTTTGTATCCTGATCTCCGATTGGCAAGACCTCACCAACAAACCATTGGAAGGTTTTATCCCGCCCTTCTTTTGTTTTAACACTTCCTAAATCTTCAACATCATCACAAATAACTAAGTCTGGCCTATACTGTCCATGTCTTAACCCCCTGATGCTTTGCTCGGTTGAAGCGATTGTAATTCTGGCTCCATATTTTGAAATTACAATGGAATTTGATCCCCACTCATCACTAATCTCCTCAAACGGCCCAATATCTGCTTTTAATAACTCATTTGTCTCTAGCTCTCTTTTAATATTGGCCATATGCAGCCTAGCCTGAGATTGGGTTTGGCTTAGTATTAGAATAAATTTTTTCTGCTGAGATCCGATGATTGACCAAATTGGGTAAGATAAAGTCATAAGGGTGGATTTACCGGAGCCTCTAAAAGCAACTAAAATCGACAGTCTTATATCTAAACTTTCACTCAACCCAAACATTTCAGAATGAAATGGCGCAAAAGGACTTTTAATATAATGACCCAGATAAATTGAGAAGAACCAGAAGTGACTATTCCTAGCTAACATCTGGCGAACTGGCCTCTCCTTTTTAATTT
>CXWK01033082.1_pt2 | contig 11337 bp, 11 predicted proteins | sample 590851 | NCBI WGS metagenome assembly CXWK01 (sample SAMEA3498364, study PRJEB10139) | wastewater metagenome | biome: wastewater treatment plant; material: activated sludge | place: Denmark | collected 2014-08-01
TTGGCGAGGCTGCTCAAACCAGGCGGGCGGGCGCTGATGTGCCTCATGGGGCCGTTGGCGCCCTGGGAATGGGTCTGGTACCTGCGCCGGGGACAGCCGAAAAAAGCGTTCAGGCGTTTGCGTCGTGATGGCGTCGTCTGGCGCGGACTGACGATTCGCTACCCGTCTATCGGGGCCGTACGTCGTGCGTTCGCACCCGCTTTTACCCTGCAGCGCGTCCGCGCGATTGGCGCACTGCTGCCGCCGTCGTATGTCGAACCCTGGGCGGCCCGCCATCCCCGCGTATTAGCCTGGCTGAACCGCGTTGAGCGTCGCCTGGAGACCGCCTGGCCCCTGCCCTGGTTGGCGGATCATTATTTGATCGAGTTTATGAGAGCAAAAGTATGAACTCACTAATGACCCGAATTTCAGTTGATCCCAGCGTTTGTTTTGGCAAGCCTTGCATTCGTGGTACGCGCATCTGGGTTTCACTTATTCTCGATTTCCTGGCGAATGGGGCGACGATTGAAGACCTCTTAACTGAGTATCCACAGCTTAGTGTACAGGATATTTATGCTGCCATTGCCTATGGAGCTGAGATGTCACGCGAGCGATACGTGGCGATACCTCTTGAGGCTGCCGCATGAGATTCAAGCTCGATGAAAACCTCTGTTGGGTAATAGACGAGTGATATGACGACTCTACAGCCTAAACCGACGCCTACTTCAGGCCAAGCGAATCTAGCGCCGCTGCCGCGCGTGGATCCGATCACGCGGCTGCCGATTCTGATTTTGTTTCCGCACAGCCACTGCAACTGCCGCTGCTTGATGTGTGACATCTGGCGCGCGACCACGCGCGATGAGCTGGCCGCAGCCGATGTGGCGCGCTGGCTGGACGAGTGGCAGCAGTTGGGTGTACGCCGGGTGGTGCTGAGCGGCGGCGAAGCACTGATGCACTCGCACTTGTGGGACTTGTGCGCCCATCTGCAGCGCGCCGGCATTGGCATCACGCTGCTGACGACCGGCCTGCTGCTGGCGCGCCATGCGGCGCAGGTGGTTGCCTACTGTGACGATGTGGTTGTGAGTTTGGATGGGCCGGCCGCCGTTCACAATGAGATTCGCAACATTCCCCGCGCCTATGAAAAACTGGCCGCAGGGGTGGCGGCCGTCAAGGCGGCCGATGCCCGTGTGACGGTCACTGGCCGCTGCACCGTGCAGCGCGCCAACTATCGTCAGATGCGCGCGGTGGTGGCCGCAGCGCACGAGCTGGGCCTGGACCGCATCAGTTTCCTGGCTGCTGATGTCAGCACCGACGCCTTCAACCGGCCGTTGGGCTGGGATGATGCGCGCGTCGTGCAGGTTGCGCTGGCGGCTGAGGATTTGCCGTTGCTGGCCCAGGAGCTGGACGCGCTGGAAACAGAATTTGCGGCCGATTTTGCCTCCGGTTATATTGCGGAATCACAGGCAAAGCTGCGCCGGCGTATTCTGCACTACTACACCGCCCTGCTCGGCCAGGCTGATTTTCCGCGGGTATCGTGCAACGCGCCCTGGGTCTCCGCCGTCATCGAAGCAGACGGCGCGGTGCGTCCCTGCTTCTTCCAGCCGCCCCTGGGCAACATCTACCAGGCGCCCAGCCTGACCAGCCTGCTCAATTCCCCGACGACGTTGGCCTGGCGCGCAGGGCTGGACATGGAGCGCGACGCCATCTGCCGCAAGTGCGTTTGCACACTCTCTTTGCGTGAATCATGAGCCTGTCACACCGCCACAAAATCGTTCTCTACAATCCACAAGCCGTCTTTTTCACCATGCCCCTCGGCCTGCTGGCTGTTGGCTCTGATCTGGATCCGGTGCACTATGAGGTGGTGATCATTGATGGCCGCCTGGAAGCCGACCCGGTCGCCGCGGTGCTTGCCCACGTGGATGATGCGCTTTGCCTGGGCATCAGCGTGCTCACCGGCGCGCCCATCCGTGACGCGATTCGCATCTCGCGGGCAGCCAAAGCGCGCCGCGCCGACCTGCCGGTGATTTGGGGCGGTTGGCATCCATCGCTATTCGCTGCCGAGTGCCTGGCAGAAGCATCGGTGGACATCACCGTGCAGGCGCAGGGCGAGGAGACGTTGGGCGAGATCGTCTTGCGCCTGGCCCGGCGTGAGAGCCTGGATGGTTGTCTGGGCTGCACCTATCGCACGGCTGCAGGCGAAATCTGCGTTAACCCGCCGCGCCCCCTGCGCAACATCAACACCTTTCGGACGCACAATTACGCTCTGCTGCCGGTCGAGCGCTACTACCAGCTCAAGGGTAAGCGCCAACTCGACTACATTTCCTCGCAGGGCTGCAATTTTCGCTGCGCGTTCTGCGCCGACCCATTTGTCTACAAGCGCAAGTGGGTCGGATTCGAGCCGCTGCGGGTGGCCGAGGAAGTGGATGCGCTCTGGCAGCGCTATCGTTTCGACGACCTGTCGCTGCAGGACGAAACGTTCTTCACACGCACCGAGCGCGTCGAAGCCATTGTTGAAGAGTTCATCCGCAGGCGGCTGCCTATCACGTGGGCTGGCACGATGCGCGCGGATCAAGGCGACCGCCTGCCGGATGCCGTGCTGGCGCGCTGCAAGCAGTCGGGCCTCCGCCGCGTCATCATCGGCGTGGAGTCGGGTTCGCAGGCTATGATGGATTGGATTCGCAAGGATATCCAACTGGAACAGGTGTTCATCAGCGCTGAGAAATGCCTGCGCCACGGCATTCGCGTGATTTTTCCGTTTATCGTCGGTTTTCCCAACGAAACGGATGAGAGCGTCCAGGCATCGCTCGATGTCATCAAACGGCTGCGCCGCCTCAGCCCTGACTTCGAGACGCCGGTTTTCTTCTTCAAGCCCTACCCTGGTTCACCCATCACGGAGGAAGCGGTGCGCAACGGCTACCAACTGCCCCGCACGTTGGACGAATGGGCCAATTTCGATTTCATTGGCTCGGCCGGGCCGTGGGTTACCCCGCAGCGCTACCAGCAGGTGGAGCGATTCAAATTCTACGCGCAGCTGGCCTGGGATCATCCCACGCCGTGGAAGCGCCCATTCCAGAAACTGGCGCAGTGGCGCTGCCAGCGCGATGTGTATGCCCTGCCGCTGGAGCAGGTTCTCAGCCGCTGGCTGTGGCCGCCGGAGAGGTTGTCGTGAGGTTGGCAAAAACCAGCCGTCTCCTGGCGGCCAGGGTGGCGCGCGCGTGGTTGACCCTGCGCTACCGCGTACTGAGCCGGCGCCACAATCGTTTGGTGTTGGAACAGATTGACGGTGTGCCGCTCGTGGTGCTGCCGGAGGTCTTCAACCCGGTGCTGCTGCGCACGGGAGTCTTCCTGGCCCGCACCGTAGTTGCCCTGCCGCTGCGCCCAGGCGCGGATGTCCTCGATCTGGGCGCGGGTTCGGGCGTGGGCGCAGTCTTTGCCGCACACCGCGGCGCGCGTGTGGTCGCGGTAGACATCAACCCGGAAGCGGCGCGCTGCACGCGGATCAACGCCCTGCTGAATCACCTGGAGGATCTGATCGAAGTGCGTCAGGGGGATCTGTTCGCGCCGGTGGCGGATAAGCAGTTCGATCTGATTGTCTTCAACCCGCCGTTCTATCGCGGCCGGCCGCAACGACCGCTCGATCACGCCTGGCGCGNNCCTGGCGCGGCGAGGACGTGTTCGAGCGTTTCACGGCCGGCCTGGCCGCGCAGCTCAAGCCGGCGGGCCAGGCGCTGTTGATCCTGTCATCAGATGGCGACGGCCAGGCGCTGTTGGCGGGTCTGCACAAAGCCGGTTTTCAGTGCGAGGTGTTCAGGCAGCAGGATCTGGTCAACGAAATCCTCACAGCCTACCGGCTCACCCCAGCCCGGCCCAACCAGGCGCTATGAGGATTGCCCTGATCGTGCCCGGCGGCGTGGATCGCAGCGGCCGCGAGCGCGTGATTCCTGCGCTGCTGGCGTTGATCGAGCGGCTGGCCCGCCGCCATTCGGTCTTCGTCGTTGCCCTGGAGCAGGAGCCGGCGCCTTCTACCTATGCCTTGCTGGGCGCGCAGGTCGTCAACCTGGGGCGCGGGCAGTCCCGTCTGCCGGGATTTGGCTATTGGCAGCGTCTGCGCCAAACCCTGGCTGCCCTCGACGCCTACGGCGGCGCCGATGTCCTGCATGCGTTTTGGCTGGGCGCCGCGAGTACGCTGGCCCTGGGCGTTGGTCGTTGGCGACGCCTGCCGGTGGTTGCCAGCATCGGCGGCGGCGAGTTGGTCTGGCTGCCGGAGATCGGCTATGGCGGCGCGGCCTCCTGGCGGCATCGCCAGCAGGTCAGGCTGGCGTTGCACGGCGCGCAGGTGATTACGGGCGGCAGCCGCTATGTCTTGACGCCCGTACTGCCAACCCGACCTGACGCGCGCTGGATTCCGCTGGGCGTTGATGCAGCCTTTTATCGCGGCGATCGGGCGGAGGCTGAGCGGCAGCCAGGCCCGCCCTGGCGGCTGCTGCATGCGGCCAGCATCAACCGCGTCAAAGACCAGTCCACGCTGCTGCACGCGCTGCGCCTGGTGGCGGATCACGAGAAGTCTGTGCATCTCGACTGGTTTGGCGAAGACACCCTGGGCGGCGCAATGTCGTCGTTCGCGCGCGATCTTGATCTGGCTGCCCATGTCACGTTTCACGGCGTGCAGCCGGCGGATGTGCTGGCGCCCTACTTTCGCCAGGCGCATTTGTACGTGCAATCGTCGCGGCACGAGAGCCAGGGTGTGGCCGTGTGCGAAGCCGCGGCCGCGGGCGCGCCGACCGTCGGCACAGCCGTGGGATTGGTGGCCGAGTTGGCGCCGCAGGCCGCGTGGGCCGCGCCGGTTGGAGACGCGGCTGGCTTGGCGGCAGGCATCTTGACGCTGCTGCGNNAGCTGCTGCGCGATCCTGATCAGCGTGCGCGGCGCGGCCGCGCCGCGCAGACCTGGGCGCAGACTTTCGACGCCGACTGGACAGCCGCGGCGTTCGAGGCGATTTACCGCGAGGTGATTGGGTGAGCGTGACCTCAACTATGGCGCCGATGCGCACACCGGCGTCCGGCGCCGATGACTTGCCGCCCTTGCGCCCGGCGCAGCCCGGCGATGAAGCGGCGTTGGTGGCCCTGTTTGCCGCGGCCTACGGCCACACGATGTCCGAGCCGCTCTACCGTTGGAAACTGGGCGGCCTGCCGTCACCGACGCCCAATGTCTGGGTGGCGTGGGAGCAGGACAGGCCGATCTTCCACTACGCCAGCGTCCCGACGCCGTATCAGACGCCGGACGCCCCCGCAATCCTGATGACCGGCGCGGATCTGATGACCGCGCCCGATCAACGCCGGCGCGGGCTGCTCACCGCGTACGCGCCGCAGGTGTACGCAACCTGGAGCCAGGCCGGGCTGCCGTTCACGATTGGGCTGCCCAACGAGCGCTGGGGATCGCGCGCTGATTACCTGGGCTGGCAGCCGCTGCTGCCCCTGGCGTGGCTGATCTATCCCCTGCGCCCAGAAGCCTTAGCGGCCCGCCGCCTGCACCTGCCGTTCCTGGCGCGTGCGGCTATCGTCAGCCGCGTGTGGCAGCGCCGCTGGCGCGTGCCGAGCGCGCACGGCATCGTGGTGCAGCCCGTGACAGAGGCCGATGCGCGCTTTGATCTTCTGTGGCAGACCGCGCATCCCCGCCAGGGATACTGCGTGCAGCGTGATCGGCGCTGGGTGAACTGGCGCTTCTTGTCCGCGCCGGCCGATGAGCGCCGCTGGCGCTATCATCTGCTGTTGGCCTATCGCGGCGAGGAGCCGGTGGGCTATGCGGCCTACCGGCTGCACAGCGAGGCGGGACGCACGACCGGCTTTCTGGCTGACCTGTTCACCGCGGCGGCAGACGAGCCGGCCCGGCAGGCGCTGCTGGCGCACGCGCTGCATCTGCTGTATGACCTGGGCGCGGAGAAGGTTGCCACCCTGGCTGTGCCAGCGACTCCGCTCCATCACAGCCTGACGCAGGTCGGTTTCCGGCCAGCCTTGGGCGCGTTTACCGTCAAAGCGCGGCCGTTGGCGCAGCCGCTCGACCTGGACGCCCTGCGCGACCCTGCGCAGTGGTATCTGACCGGCAGCGATTTCGACGTGATCTGATGCTTCATCAAGCCTTGCGTTGGCTCAAGCGCCGGCTGGCGGCATTTGTCGAAACGGGGTGGCGGCTCGGATTCTGGCTGGCCGGCGTGGTCAGGCACGCGATCCGAACGACTGGAGATCCCGTGAAACCCTGGTCAACGCCCGGCGGGCAGCGCGTGTTGGTGATTGCGCCCCATCCTGATGATGAGGCGTGCGGCTGCGGAGGCGCTTTGCTGCGTCACCTGACAGCCGGCGATGCGGTCACGCTTCTATATGTCACTGACGGCCGCGGCTCGCGCGCGCTGGGATTAGCGCCGGATGCGATGGCCGCACGACGCCAGGCAGAAGCCGCGGCCTGCGCGGCGGTCTTGGGCGTCAGCGACTGGCAATGGCTGGGATTGCCGGAGTGGGCATGGGAGATCGAAACCTTGGCGTCGCGCCTGCTGGCAGCCCTGGAAGGGGTGCAGCCAGACGTGATTTATGCGCCGTCGCGAGTGGATTTTCACCCAGAGCATTGGAAGGTGGCGCATGCACTGGCCGCGGCGCTGGCACAGTGGCCTGGCGCGCCGCGTGTGCGTGCGATGGCTTTGCAAGTGCCGCTGGGAGCGAGCCTGACGAACGTGGTTTGCAGCACAAGCAGCGTGCAGGCACAACAGCAGGCCGCCGCCATCGCCGCGCACGCTTCGCAGGCGTATAGCACGGCGCGTACGCAGCGCATGCGGCGCTACACCGCTGCGGCCTACGGCCTGCCTGGCGAGGCGGAGGCCTTTTGGGACATGAGCGCGGCCAGGTATCAACGGCTGCACGCGGCCGCACCGTCTACCTGGCCGGCCGTTTTTCGCAGTCTGCGCGCCATGCCGTGGACAGACGGTCTGGCCTACTTGTGGGGCTGGCGCGAACGCCGTGCGCTTAGAAAAGAACATGAGGGAACACGACATGACAACTGATACACCGCTGATCCTGCTTTACAACCCGCAAGTCGCCAAGCCGGGCTATCATCGCCTGCCTCATTCGCTGCTGCAATTGGGCACGCTGTTGGAAGGGCGCTATCCGTATGAGATCATTGACGGCAATTTGGACCAGGAGCGTGATCGCGCAGGTGAAATCATTGACCGTGTGCGCCGTGACGGCGTGCGCTACCTGGGCGTGACCATTATGCCCGGCCCGCAGTTGCAGCGGGCGGCGCCAGACATCAGGCGCATCAAGGCCGCCTGCCCGAATCTGACCATCATCGTGGGGGGCTATTTTCCTACCAACCACCCAAATACCTGCGCCAATGATCCGGCCATTGACTACGTGGTGCTCAGCGCGGGCGAGGATACGCTGCCGGCGCTTCTCGACACGCTGGAGCAAGGCGGCGATCCGGCGACCGTGGCCGGGCTGGCCTTTGCGCGCGACGGCCAGGTGATTCACACCCTGCCGCGGCAGCCGCACCACCCGAACGACCTGCCCTGGTATCCTTACCACAAGGTGCCGGTGGATCGCTACGTCAACCGCACGCACCTGGGCACGCGCACGTTGAGCCATCACAGCAGTTTTGGCTGCCCGTTCTTCTGCAACTTCTGCGCCGTGGTCAACCTGGCGGAGGGCAAGTGGCTGCCAGAGAGCGCCGAACGCCTGGGCGAGTTGACACAGTATTTTGTGGACAACTGGCATATCAACGCGCTAGAGTTTCATGACAACAACTTCTTCACCAGCGAGAAACGGGTGGCCGCCTATGCCGAAGACCTGCTGCGCCGCGACCTGCTGCTGGCCTGGTGGGGCGAAGGGCGTATTGATACCATGCTCAAATACAGCGACCGCACCTGGAAATTGATGCGTGACAGCGGTCTGAAGATGGTCTTCATGGGCGCCGAGAGCGCGGACGATGAAACGCTCAGGAAGATGAACAAGGGCGGCACCCTGACGGCCGACAAGACGCTGGCGCTGGCCGCGCGCGCGCGCCAATACGATATCGTGCCCNNATATCGTGCCCGAGTTCAGCTTTATCCTGGGCAATCCGCCCGATCCGCACAAGGACATCGAGCGCGGCATCGAGTTCATCCGCAAGGTCAAAGAGATCAACCCGGCCGTGGAGATCATCATGTATCGCTACGACCCCGTGCCGTTGGCCGGCGAGATGTGGTTGGCGGCCGAAGCGTCGGGTTTCGCCTTCCCACAGACCCTGGACGAGTGGGCCGATCCCAAATGGGTGCGTGTGCAGCTGCGCCGCAGCGCGGATACGCCGTGGTTCAAGCGCAGCGAACGCGAGTTGATGCGTAACTTCGAGACGGTGCTCAATGCGTATTATCCAACGACCACCGACCGTCGTCTGCACAGCCCGCTTTGGCGTCCGATTCTCAAGGCCCTGAGTGGTTGGCGCTACAACCTGCGCGTCTACCGCTGGCCTTTCGAACTGGAAGCCGTGCAAAGGCGCATTCGTTATCAGCGGCCAGAGACATCGGGATTTTGAGTCTATCTTGCTTGGTCAAATCGCAGAGACAATTGACAGCGCCCCCGTTTGACGTAAAATACTGGCGCGCGCATTATCTCAAACAACAGCGAGATACGCATGGAAGAGATCCAGGAACGCAGCGATTACGACAGCCCATGGAAAGAAGTCCTCGAGATTTACTTCGAGCAGTTTATGGAATTCTTCTTTCCGACCGCCCATGCCGATATTGATTGGCCGCGCGGTTATGAGTTCCTGGACAAGGAACTGCAGAAAGTAGTCCGTGAATCTTCCTTGGGGCGGCGTTATGGCGACAAGCTTGCTCGCGTCTGGTTGCTGAACGGTGAAGAAACGTGGGTGCTCATCCACGTCGAAGTTCAAGGCCAGGTGGAACAGGCATTTGATGAGCGCATCTTCGTATACCACTACCGCCTGTTTGATCGTTATCAGCACAAAGTAGTGAGCCTGGTTGTTCTGGCCGATACACAGCCCGCATGGCGGCCCGGACATTACGGGTACAATTTGTGGGGCTGTGAGATCAGTTTTCGCTTCCCCACGGTCAAATTGCACGATTACGGCGCACGTTGGGATGAATTGACTGCTCTCGATAACCCGTTTGCGACGGTTGTGATGGCGCATCTAAAAGCACAGGAAACTCGCCGTGATGAGGGGCAACGCAAGCTTTGGAAGCTCATGTTGATTCGGCGTTTATACGAGCGAGGGTATGAACGCGACGACGTGCTGAACCTGTTTCGTTTCATTGACTGGGTCCTGGTCTTGCCACAAGCGGTTGAGAATGAGATTTGGCGCGCGGTGACGGAAATTGAGGAGGCGCAGCATATGACGTATGTTACCAGTATTGAACGTATTGCCATCAAACGCGGTTTCGAAACTGGCAGACAGGAAGGCATTCAGCAGGGCATTCAGCAGGGCGAAACCATTGGCCTGCGCCAGGGGTTGTTGGCGGGTATTGCTGTGGGTCTGGAGTTGAAATTTGGCTTCCAGGCAGCGAGCGTCTTGCCAGAAGTTTACAAAATTGAAGATGTGGATGTTCTGCGAGCGCTGCAGGAAGGCCTGAGGACGGCGAAAACGCTGATCGAATGGCAGAACCTGTACCGGACCGAGAAGCGACCTTCGGAATCGTAAACGTGCCTGGCCTGGGGTTGTGACTCACATCGCCATCGTGAACTACGCCTGCGCGCCTGACTTGAAAGACCCGGACGCGCTGCTCGATCGCTATTTCAGCCTGGTCAGTTGGGCGGACGGACTGGCGCGGGCGGGCGCGCAGGTCACGGTGGTACAGGCATTCACGCTGGACGCGCAACGGCAGCGCCAGGGCGTGACCTATCGCTTCGTCAATGATGGTCTCGGCCCTCACCCGCGCGCCTGGCAGACCCCGCGCCGTTTGCACGACGCCGTGACAGAGGCGCGGCCGGATGTTGTCCATATCAATGGCCTGTTGTTTCCCCTGCAAACCTGGGCCTTGCGCCAACGCTTACCGCGCGCCTGCGCCGTGGTCGTTCAGCACCACGCCGAACGGCCGTGGACGGGCCTCCGCGGCGCGGCTCAGCGCCTGGCGCTGCGCTCGTGTGATGGATTCCTCTTTACGGCGTTCGCCCTGGCGCAGCCCTGGCAGGCGGCCGGCATGATTCGACCCGGCCAGCCCATTTTTCAGATTATGGAAGGCACGAGCGATTTTCACACCCAGCCGCGGGCCGCAGCTCGCGCGATAACCGGCATGGCAGGCGACCCTATTCTCTTCTGGGCCGGCAACCTGGACGCCAACAAAGATCCGTTGACCATCCTGCACAGTTTCGAGCTTGCGCTGGCGCAGCTGCCCGCCGCACGCCTCTACATGGCCTTTCGTTTTGCCGACCTGCTGCCAGAAGTGCAGGCTTGCCTGGCTCAGCGCCCGGCCCTTGCCGGCGCGGTCAAGCTCCTCGGCGCCCTACCGCGCGCTGACATCGAGGCGCACTTCAACAGCGCCGACTTTTTCGTGCAGGGCAGTCATCATGAGAGCACCGGCTACGCACTGTTGGATGCCCTGGCCTGCGGCGCCGTACCCATCGTGACCGACATTCCTTCATTCCGTGTGCTGACCGCCAACGGCGCGCTGGGCGCCCTCTGGCCGCCCGGCGATGCCCACGCCTTTGCCGCAGCCCTGGTCGCATGCGCGCAGCAGCCGTTGGCGCCGCAGATCGCGGCCGTGCGCGAGTTCTTCGGGGCCCACTTGAGCGTTCCTGCGGTGGGACGCCAGGCCCTTGCCATCTACCAATCCTTGCATCTGCGCAGATCGGGCTCCCGGCCCCACGAGGCCGCATGACCGCGGCCACTTCCCCAGGGATCAGGCGAGCCGCCCTGGTTGTTCTCCTGCTCGCTTTCTGGCTGATTTCACTACGCCATCTGACCGTGGTGCCGCCCGTGTACGAGGATGAACCCTGGCAGGCCTCCACTGGCTGGAAGCTGGCCACATCCGGCGTTTTTGGCAGCGACCTGTTTGCCGGGCTTTACGACATGGATCGGCGTTACTACGGCTACCTGCCGCTGCACCCGCTCCTGCTCGCCGCCATCTACCGCACGGCCGGCATCGGCCTGCTGCAAACCCGCCTGGAGCCGGTGGCTCTGGGCCTGCTGACGCTGGCGCTGACCGCGACGATGGCGCAAGCCCTCTTTCACAATCGCCGTGTGGATCTGCTGGCGCTCCTGTTCCTCTTGTTCCTGCGGCTCAACGGCGCTGGCCCCTTTCGCGTCACCGGCATTCCGCTCCTGGATACGGCGCGCATCGCCCGCTATGACATGACCGTGCCGGTTTTTGGCCTGGCCGCCTG
>CXWK01003426.1_pt2 | contig 11334 bp, 5 predicted proteins | sample 590851 | NCBI WGS metagenome assembly CXWK01 (sample SAMEA3498364, study PRJEB10139) | wastewater metagenome | biome: wastewater treatment plant; material: activated sludge | place: Denmark | collected 2014-08-01
GCGCGCTTCGCCGACCGGCGCTTTGGCCTGCGCGAACGGGCCACGGCCGCCGTCGAAATCCACGCCGGGCAGCACGACATCGGCCCGGCCCTGGCCGCGCGCCAACTGCATGATGCCCTGGCCGCGGCCGGCGCGGTGGACGTGCAGCGGCAGATGCCCCTGACAACGCGCCCGGCCGACTGGCTGCCGGCGCTGGCCGCGCTGCTGGCCCTGGGGCTGGCGTTGTGGCTGCCCAATCCGCAGACGGCGCTGCTGGCCCAGCAGCGAGCGGTGGCCGCGGCCGTGGGGCAACAGGCGGCGGCGCTGGCCGAGCTGTCGGAGCAGATCGCCGCCGACGAGACGCTGTCGCCGGAGCAGCGCGACGCTCTGCAGCAACCGTTGGCGGAGGCGCAAACGACGCTGAATGAACCGGGCGTCAGTCAGGCCGAAGCGCTGGCCGCCCTGTCGGAAGCGGAGGGGGAGTTGCGCCAGTTGGGCCAGACGTTTGACCACGCGGCGGCGAGCGCCAGTGTGGCCGCCGCGGCCGACGCCCTGAGCCGCAGCCAGGCCGCGGGCGAACTGGCCCAGGCGCTGCAAGAGGCGCAGGCCGCGCAAGCCGCGCAGGCCGCCGGCGAGCTGGCCGACGCCCTGCCCCAACTGGACGCCGCTGCCCAGAGCGAATTGGCTGAGAGTCTGGCCGAGGCAGCCGCCGCGCTCGACCCGGCCGACGCCGCCCTGGCCGAACAACTCGACCGCGCCGCCGGCGCGCTGGCCGAAGGCGACACCGCCGCCGCCCAGGAAGCGTTGCGCGAGGCGTCGCAAGGGCTGAGCGAAGCGGCGCAGGCGGCCGCCGCCACCGCCGACCGGGCAGCGCAGACGGCCGACCAACTCGGTCAGGCGCGGCAGTCGGTTGCCGCCGCCGGCGCATCCGACGCGGCAGCCCAGGCCGAGGCCGGTGGCGAGCAGGCCGGCCAGGAAGGCGCGAGCGGCCAGACCGGCGGCGCGGGCGAAGGCGCGGCCGGGCCAACAGGCGGCGCGGGCCAGACGACCGGCGGCGAAGGGCAGGGCAGCGCCACCGGCGGCCCCAGCGCCGGCGGCGGCCACGTCGAGAACGTCTTCGTGCCCGCCCCGGTAGATTTGAGCGGGGCAGGGCAGGACGTAGAGCTGGAAGTTCAGTGTCTCAGCGACCCGGCCGCCTGCGGCCCGCCCGGCGAGCAACTGCCCACCGACCCCAACCGCCCCACCGGCGGTAGTGTTGTGCCCTTCGACCAGGTCTTCGGCGACTACCGCGACGCGGCTTTCGAGGCCCTGCCCAACAGCGGCATCCCGCCGGGGCTGCAAGGGCTGGTGCGCGACTACTTCTCTGCGCTAGAGCCTTAGGCGGTCTCGTCAGACCTCAGAGGTCTCAGAAGACCTCTGAGGTCTCGCGCAAATGCCTCTTTGCCGCCGTGGCTGGGGTGGCGGACGGCCGCGGCGGGGATGCCCCAGCGGCCAAGCGCCGTCCGCGCCTTGTGGCCCACGGCGACCACCCGCTCCACTGCAAATAGCCGCACCAGTTCGCGCACGGCCCACTCCCCAGCAGCCACTTCGGCGGCCGTCGGGGCGCGGTTGGCGGCTGGTCGGCCGGGCGGATGGGGGTGGAAGGGGCAGGCGTTCCACAGCAAGGGCAGGCAGTCAAGCGTTCGCAGCGTCGCCCACAGAATGGTGGCCGTGGCCTCGCGCGCCGCGCACGGCGTGTCGTCCAGCCAGAAGCCGGCCGCCGCGCCGAACAGGCCAAACGACGACGGCTCGCCCAGCAGCACCGCCCGACTGGTGAAGGGCACGCCGCTGACGCCGCAGCCGCGATAGCCCGGCGCTTCGCCAACCAGCAGCAGGCGCGGCTGTCGCGCCGCCATGCGCGTCAGGTAGAGGGCGAGGTTGTCGCGCCGGGCCACCGCCGGGCCGCCGCCGGCATAGGGGTTGATCGCGTCGCGCGGCGCGGGCACGGCCGCCAGCCGCTCGACGAACGCGCGGTAGGCATCCACTGTAGGGGAAGAAGAAAGAGAAACCACAGATTACACAGATTCCACAGATTGCTTTCTGTAATCTGTGAAATCTGTGTAATCTGTGGTTACTTCTTAATATCGGAGAATGGCCCCGATGCGGCCGGCGTCTTCGAGCGACGGGTTCTCGGCGATGATCTCGACGTGGCCACCCTGGGCCACAGTCGCCGCCACGGCGGCATCAACCACGTCTTCGACCTCGGCCAACTCGGTATCGGCCAGCGGGCTGCGGGCCAAATTCGACACAAGGAAGGCCGTCGCCTCGTCCATGTAGCCGTGGTAGCGGAAGCCATCGCTGATGATCAGCACTTCGACGCGCTTGTCGCTGACGGCCTGCAACACGTCATCAAGACCGACGACGGCATTGGCCCCCATTGCCTGAAGGTTGATCAGCCGTTCGACAAGCTCGGTCTCGCGCTCGGCGTTGGCCTGGCGCAATAGCTCCAGCGCCCGACGGCGCACTTCCGGCTCGCCCATGTCCTTGTCCACAGCGAACGAACCGGCCAGGCAGCTCTGCAACTGCTTGGGCAGCATCTCGCGGAACTGGGCCAGCGTCTCGTTGGTGCCGCCCAGGAACAGCCGGCGGATGGGCCGCGTGGCGTAGAAGCGACCGGCGGCCGCGGCGCAGTCACGCAGGTTGCGCGCCGCCACCTCTTCCTCGTGGTCGCCGCCGCCGGGGCCGCTGGCGCCGCCGCCGCCCCGCCGCCCCACAGCCGACGAGCCACCACCGCGCTTCACCTTGCGCACTTCTTCGCCGGTGAACTCTTCCGTCGCTTGCGGCTCGCCCAGGTGGTACTGGTAGAAATGGCCGCTGACGCGGTCAACAACGATGACGCCGAAGTGGGCGTAGTGATCGAGGAAGTGGGCCAGCGGTTTCACGTAGGGGCGCGCCCCCAGCCGAATCCGGTTGCGGAAGGCGACCGGCGAGGGGTAGGAGCGGAAGAACTCGCCGCCCTGGCCGCAAAACAGGGCCAGGCCCGGTTTCGACCAGTCATAGCCTAGCTCCAGGTAGCGCTCAATCGTTTGCGCCTCTTTCTCATGCTGCGGCTGAACCTCCTTCAGCAGGCCGCGGGCAGTCAGCTTGATCGCTTCGGTCGACTGGCGCGCGCTATCGGTGTCCAGGTAGACACTGATGATGCCGTCGCCATTGCCCTCATAGGTCAGCAACTCTTGCATATCGTCCTGGCTAAACATGAAATCCTCCTACGATGGAGCCGGAACTGCCGAGCAGCCGTTGGCAGCCGGCGCTGGAGATAAAGCGCCCGTCCGTCGGTCGCGGCGCTAGGGCCGCTGGCCGAGTGTCAGGGGCACGTCAAGCTGTTGTCCGTCGCGCACAAGCGTCAGGCTGACGGTCTGGCCGACCTCCGTATTGAACACGAGGAAGCTGATCAGGTCATCCGGGTTGTTGATTGGCCGGCCGTCGGCGGCGATGATCAGGTCGCCGCCGGGCAGCAGTTCGCCCAGGTTACTGACGCCACTGGCGCGCAGACCGGCCGCGGCAGCCGGCGAGCCGGCGGTAACGTCGGTGACGTAGGCCCCCAGCACCTGGGGCAACCCCAGCGCTGTCTGGGTAGCCAGGTCGAGGGCCGACATGCGGACACCCAGGTAGGTGTACTGATAGACGCCATCGGCGATGAGCGCGGGAATGATGCGCCGCACGGCATTGACCGGGATGGAGAAGCCGACGCCGGAGTTGGTGCCGGTGCTGGTGCGAATGGCGCTGTTGACGCCGACAATCTCGCCGGCCAGGTTCAGCAGCGGCCCGCCGGAGTTGCCGGGGTTGATGGCCGCGTCGGTCTGGATGACCTGCGGCAGCGAGTAGCGCCCGCCCCCTTCGGCGATCCGGTCAGAGGTCAACGAACGTCCCAGGCCGCTGACGATGCCCAGTGACAGCGAACCGGCCTCGCCAAACGGGTTGCCGATGGCAACGACGAACTGGCCGACGCGCACGTTGTCGGAATCGCCCAACACCAGCGGCTGCGCGCCGGCCGGCAACTCCTCCACGCGAATGACGCCCAAATCGCTATCCACGTCCGTGCCGATAGTCTGCGCCGCGCGCCGCTCACCATTGGGGAAAGCCACCTCCAGCCGGGACGCGCCGCTAACAACGTGGTTGTTAGTCACAATGTGACCTTCGCTATCGTAGATGAAGCCGGTTCCCGTGCCGACCGGGTTATCCGCCTCATCGTAGATAAAAATATGGACGACAGACGGGTTGACGCGCTCATAGAGCGCGATGAGATCGGCCTCCAGATCAGTGGTAATGGGCGCGCCCTGGCTGACGATGGCCGGCGCGGTGGCGGCGGGCAACTGGGCGGTAATGGTAGCCACGGCCTGGGCAACCAGAGCGGCCTGGTCGGGCGTCGCGGCGGCTGCGTCTTGTTCTTCGGGCGAACCGCCAGAGATGGAACAAGCCAGAGCGGACAGGGCAAGCAGAACGACAAGGAGCAGGAGGGGCAAACGTGGAAGGCGGTACATTGATAAGGGTCGCAAATTGTGAAGGAAGACGTTAGACGGACAAACTTCAGCGCTACGAACTAAGTCTATTCTAGAGTTGTCGCCGGGGGCAAGTCAAGTGACAGACATCACCACTTACGCACTTATCAGACGTTTGGCCGGAGCGGCCGCGGCCAAATGCAACGGACGCGCCGCCCATCGCTGGAACGTCGCGCCCGCCCGTCTGCTATTGGCCGCTAAAGGAGCGAATCAATATAGGAACATCGGCTTGCCCAACACGTGGCGCACCTTCGGCCGGTAGTTGGCCACGTCGTACAACTCGTCCACGTCCACGCGCTTGACGCCGCTGGTGACCATGCTCATGGCCACGTGGGTATACGCGCCGTCGCGCAGGGCGACCATGCGGCCGCTGCTGCCGGCCACGATCAGGTCTACCGCCAGGTGGGCGTAGTTCGTGCCAACCATCAGGTCGAGCGCGTCCGGCGCGCCGGAGCGCATCAGATAGCCCAACTTCTGGCTGATGATGTTCTCGCCGGTCAGCCGTTTCAGAGCGTCGCCGGTGATGTCGCCGATGCCGCCCAACTTGCGATGGCCGTAGGCGTCGGCCTCACCGAACTCGACGACCGCGCCGCCGGCCAGGTGCGCCCCCTCGCTGACCGTCACCATGGCGTAGTTGCTGGGGTTGGTCTTCTTGTCGTCCATGACCAGCCGGGCCAGCTTCTCCGGGTCGAACGGCACTTCGGAGATGAGCGCCCGGTCAACGCCGGCCAGATAGGAGCTGATGAGGCTCGTCTCGCCCGAATTCCGGCCGAACAGCTCGATGACGGCGATGCGCTCGTGGGAGCCGGCGCTGGTGCGCAACTGGTGGATGAACTGGACGCTGCGGGTGACGGCCGTGCTGAAGCCGATGCAGTAGTCGGTGCCATACACGTCGTTGTCCATCGTCTTGGGGATGGCTACGACGGGGAAGCCCTCGCGGTGCAGCCGCTCGCCAAAGCTGAGCGTGTCGTCGCCGCCGATGGGGATCAGGCGGTCAATCTTCAGGAACTCCAGATTCTTCAGCACGTGGGGCGTAAAGTCGCGGGTGGAGTTGTCGGCCGCCTCGGCATCGAGATGCTCCGGGTCCTTCAGGAAGTCGGGCACGTCCTTGGGCTTCACCTTGCCGGGGTTGGTGCGGCTGGTGTGCAGCATCGTGCCGCCGGTGCGGTCAATGGTGCGCACCGCGGCATTGCTCAGGGGGATGATGTACTCCTCAACGGTCTGCGGATCGTCGCGGTTGATCATCAGCAGGCCGCCCCAGCCGCGGCGGATGCCAACAACTTCGTGGCCCGCGTCAACGGCGCGGTTGACTACCGCTTTGATTGACGGGTTCAGGCCGGGCACGTCGCCACCGCCTGTCAGAATACCGATTCTCATGACACTGTCTCCTCGTTGATGAGATGAATGATTGCTCTTCCTAACTCTTAGAAACCGAGTTTCTTCTGAGAAACTCGGTTTCTAGCCTTAGCCGCGATGTCCATCGCCGCGCATGGATGGGCCGGGCAGAGCCAGGACGCGGGCGATGGGCCGCAGGTCCATCCACCACTGCTTCAGCGGCCGGCTGTGCTGGTAGTCCATCTGGCGCGGTACGTCCTCCAGAGCTGGTGTAACGAATGTCGCCCTGAATCTGGCCGATGCAGGCGCCGGACGATTCGCGATTGTTGATCGCCTGTTCCAGGAAGTCAATGCAGCGCACGGCCAGCCGCGTGGCAAAGATGCGGTCGAACGGCGATGGCGTGCCGCCCTGCTGCAAGTGGCCCAGGATGGCTTCGCGCACGTCGAACAGGTCGCCGCCCTCTTCCTCGAACAGGGTGCGCATGAAGTGGGTGGAGTAGACCTCGTTGGCCTTCTCGTTGCGGATGATCAGACCCAGCCGCTTGCCGTGCTGGAAGGCGTGCTTGAACTCCTCGACGTCTTCCACGAGGTCGCGCATGGTGACGCCGGCTTCGTGCAGGTAGAACCGCTCCGCGCCGGTGGCCAGCGCGCCCATCAGGGCCAGATAGCCGCAGTAGTAGCCCATGACCTCGACGATGAAGGCGCGTTGCGAGGCGACGGCCGACTGCTTGATCTTGTCCACGGCCGAGACGATGCTATTCAGCGCCGTGTCGGCCCCCACGCTCAACTCCGTGCCCGGCAGGTTGTTGTTGATCGTCGCCGGCAGGCAGATCATGGGGATGTCGAAGGCGGGGTAGTTGCCGCGCTGGGCATGTAGCTCCAGGATCGACTGGTAGCCCGACCAGCCGCCGACCATCAGGATGCCGTCAATACGCTGTTCTTCCAGATGGCGGGCGATGGCATATAGTTCGCGCCCCTTAGGGATGGTGCGGTTGGTGCCCAGTTCCGAGCCACCGCGCCCGGCCCAGCCGTTGACGCTCATCCAGTCCAGCTCGGCGATCTCGTTGTTGATCAGGCCGCGGAAGGCGTTGCGCACGCCCAGCATGGAGTGGCCGCGGTCAATGCCGATGCGCACCGCGGCGCGCACAGCGGTGTTCATGCCCGGCGCCGGGCCGCCGCCGTGCATGACGGCGATGCGCAGCCGCCGCTGGTCAGGCGCCGGCTGGTGGGGCAGCGCCCGCACCAGCGTGCGCACGACGCGAAATGACTCGGCGAACGACGGCCCGCGGAGGGCCAGCGCCTCGTCAAAGTTCTTGGCGGCCACGGCGTCGGCCACGGCCTTGGTCTTGGCCAGGGCCACGTCGAGCCGGGTGCGGGTCAGCTTGTTGCCCTGCATGCCGACGATCAGCGGCTCGCCATTGGGGTCCATCGTCGTGATGGCCTCGATCGCCTCTGCGCCCAGCATGGTGCTCAGGTTGCGGTCGAAGGCGCTGGGCGCGCCGCCGCGCTGGACGTGGCCCAGCACAGTAATGCGCGCGTCTTCGCCCAGGCGGTCCTCCAGCACCTTCTTGACGTGCTCGGTGGTGATCGGCTGGCCGTTGCGGTCGGTGGCCCCCTCGGCCACGATGACCATGATGTCGCGCCGGCCTACCTCACGCCCGTGCAGCAGCGCGTCGCACATCTTCGCTTCCCAGTCGTCCACGTCGGGCGGCGATTCCGGGATGAGCACCCAGTCGGCGCCGGAGGCCATGGCGCTCATCAGCGCCAGATAGCCACAGTGGCGGCCCATGACCTCGACGACGAAGGTGCGCTGGTGACTGGCGGCGGTGCTGCTGATGGCGTCGGTGGCCTCGATGATGCGGTGCAGCGCCGTGTCGGCCCCGGTGGTGATGTCGGTGCCGAACATGTCGTTGTCAATGGAGCCGATGATGCCGACCACGGCCAGCGACTTGGAGCGCTCGGCGGCATTCTTGCTGACGCGGCCGGTGTCTACCAGCTCTTGCACCAGGCCCGGCCACTCGCGCTTCAACAGATCGGCCCCGGTCAGGCTGCCGTCGCCGCCGATGACGACCAGCCCCTCGATCTCGTGCAGTAGCAGATTGTGGACGGCGCGCAGACGACCGGCGCGCTCGCGGAACTCCTTGCAGCGGGCCGAGCCAATGATCGTGCCGCCGAGGTGGAGGATGCCGCCTACGTCGCCCCACTTCATGGGCTTGATGCGGCTGCCGCCCTCGACCATGCCGGAGTAGCCCTCATAGATGGCGAAGACCTCCAGCCCGCGCTCCAGCCCCGTTCGCACCACAGCGCGCAACGCGGCGTTCATGCCCTGGGCGTCGCCGCCGCTCGTAAATACAGCGATTCGTTTCATGTCGGATGGTCCATTCTCGTCTGCGTCGTTGTTCGCCAGGTAGCGCCGCAAGTCGCCACGCGATCTGGCCCAGGGCGATCGGATTCAGTTCGGGAAGCAGTGTGTTCGATTGGCCGCTCTTTTCGCCCGGCGAGCGCGGCTGTCAGCGTGCCGTGGTCCTAATGGTGTGGGGTGTGGAAAGTACCAAGTGGAATAGTACTAGGATCGCCGCAGGAGGCAAGACCTATTTAGCGAAATCTTCATGTGCCATTGGCCTAATCAAACGCCTGACAGGTGCGCGGCCAACTGCACTCTGGCCGTAACAGAGACGTGTAGCCGCGCACCTGTCAGGTGTAAGCGCCATAGCCCCGCCGCCACGACTCGGCTAAAATAGTCCCCATCGCGTCCTCGTAGCTCAAAGGACAGAGCAATCGCCTCCTAAGCGATAGATCACGGTTCGAGTCCGTGCGGGGACAAAGGAACTACGAATTACGAACTACGAACTACGAATGAAGAAGCGCGCTCTTCAATTCGTAGTTCGTAGTTCGTAATTCGTAGTTAGAGCGTGCTTTCCGGGTCTATGTCTACCACCCACGGCCGCGGCACGTGCAGGTCGTCGAGCAGGCGATGGGGATCGGGGGAGTAGATGACGATGTGCCAGCGGTAGCGGCCGTCGAGCCGGGTGAAGAAGGCCGGAGTAGGGCCGAGAATTTCCGTCGCCGCCAGCGCCCGCTCGCGCACCGCCGCCGCCAGCACCCGCGCCATGTCCTCGGCCACGCGCTTGGCCCGGTCATTCACCGGGTCGGCTATCAGCAGCCGGGCGATACGGCGGAAGGGCGGCAGGGCGCGCTGGGTGCGGAAGCGAATCTCCTCGACGTAGAAGCCGGCGTAGTCGTGATCGGCCGCGGCGCGAATGGCGTAGTGCTCCGGCTGATAGGTCTGGATGATGACCCGCCCGCCCAACAGACCGCGCCCCGCCCGCCCCGCCACCTGGGCCAACACCTGGAAGACGCGCTCACCGGTGTTGTGGTCGGGCAGGCCCAGCGAGATGTCGGCCGAGATGACGCCGACCAGCGTCACGAACGGCAAGTCCAGCCCCTTGGCGATCATCTGCGTGCCTACCAGGATGTCGGCCTTGCGCTCGATGAAGCCGGCCAGCAGCGCCTCGTGGGAGCCTTCCTCGGCCGTCGTGTCGCGGTCCCAGCGAATCAGCCGCGCCTCCGGCCAGCGCGCCGCCACCAATTCGGCCAGCTTCTCTGTGCCCAGCCCGAAGAAGCGGATACGCTCTGAGCCGCACTTGGGGCAGACGGGTGGGTTCGGCTCGCGCCGGCCGCACTGGTGGCAGACGAGCAGCAGTTGTGACTGGTGGTAGGTCAGCGGCACGCCACAGCGCGGGCAGTTCATCACGTGGCCGCAGTCGCGGCAGTTGACGAAGGTGGCCGTGCCGCGCCGGTTCAGAAACAGGATGCACTGCTCGCCGCGGGCTAACGTCTCTGTCACCGCCGCGTCCAGCGCCCGGCTGAAGACGGCGCGGTTGCCGGCGCGCAACTCCTGGCGCATGTCCACCACCTGGATGGGCGGCAGGGGAATCGTCAGGGCGTCGTCGAGCTTCATGATGTCGGTTGCGGCGTCGGCGTCACCCTCTTCGCCATGCCCGCCGTGGGACGCGGAGAGGGGTGCGTAGCGGCTGGCCACACCTAGCCGCTCAGCCTGCCCGGTGATGCGCTGGCGGTGGCCCATGATGCGCCGCGGCAGCTCCAGCAGTTGGTAGCGGCCGGAGCGCGCCCGGTGATAGGTGACTACGTCGGGCGTGGCGCTACCCAGGATGATCGTCGCTCCGGTGAAGCCGGCCAGGGCGATGGCCGCGTCGCGGGCGTGGTAGTAGGGCGCGGGCACGGGCGGCGTCTGCTTATAGCTGGCGTCGTGCTCCTCGTCCACGATGATGACGCCCAGGTTGGGCAGCGGCGCGAAGAGGGCGCTGCGCGGGCCGATGGCGATGTCGAACAGCCCCTGCCGCGCCCGCCGCCAGGTGTCGTAGCGCTCGCCCTCGCTGAGGGCGCTATGGAGCACGGCCACCCGGCCGGGGAAGCGGGCGGCAAAGCGGCGCACCGTCTGCGGCGTCAGGGCGATCTCCGGCACCAGGACGATAGCCTGCTGCCCCCGCTCCAGGGCGTAGTCAATGGCCCGCATGTAGATTTCCGTCTTGCCGCTGCCCGTTACGCCATGCAGCAGGAACGGCGTGGTCGCGTCCATCGGGTCGAGCGCGTCGGCGTCGGCCGGCTCGCCGGCGTCGCCGCCGGCCTCTTCCGCCCATCCGCCCAGATCGTCACCGTCCTCTTCGTCGCCCCACTCGTCATCCTCCTCGCCCTCGATCATGGCCACCTTGATGCGCCCCCAGACGCGCGCCTGGTCGAGCGTCAACTCCGGCGGTTCGGCCGGGGCAAAGTCGCGGTCGGCCAGCGAATCACGCCAGATCTCGGCCCTCTTCAGCGCCACCAGATCGAGGTCGGCCAGCCGCCGCAGGTGCTTCAACGTCGCGCCCGTCTGGCCGTAGACGTCGCTCAGGTTCATCGCCTGCGCCTCACGGGTCAACAGGTCGAGCACCGCCCCATAGGTCTCGGCGTGGCGCAAGCGCAGGATGTGGCGATAGGCCACGCGGCGGGGAATGACCAGGCTAAGCGTGGCCGGCAGCGGCTCCAGGCGGGCCAGTCCGCCGTCGCGCAGCGCGGCCAGTGTCTCCGGCGGCAGGTCATCGGGGGCGATGGGCAGCCGCCCCCAGGCAGGGCGCAGCGGCGCGGGCACGTCCTTGCGTCGCACGCCGGGCACGGGCAAGGCCACCGTCTGTGCCGGCAGCCGGGCGATGAGTTTCTCACCGGCCAGGGCTACCAGATGCTTGACCTCGGCCCCCGTCGCCGCCAGCACGTCGGCCTCGGCCGGCAGCGGGTCGGCCAGCGTGGCCAGGTGGTGCAACACGTCGGCGGCCTTGCTGGCCCGGCCCAGTTGCGGCGCGGCGGCCTGGATGCGCGGCCAGCCGGCGGTTAGCTCCACCAGACGCACCTGCTTGGGCTTGGCCCGCGGCGGGTCGAGCACCGAGGCGCGGCGCAGGATGTTGCGCTTGACCAGTTGCGTCGCCGC
>CXWK01039385.1_pt1 | contig 11324 bp, 10 predicted proteins | sample 590851 | NCBI WGS metagenome assembly CXWK01 (sample SAMEA3498364, study PRJEB10139) | wastewater metagenome | biome: wastewater treatment plant; material: activated sludge | place: Denmark | collected 2014-08-01
ATGTTTTTATTTATAAGTTCTTGTAATGAAGTTGCCTCATTCGTAAGTAAATTCATTGTTGTGGTATCTCTATTGATCACTTCAAGAAATTCTTCTTCAGTTAAGCCATCTTGCTCAATTACTACACCGACGTATCTACCAGGATTTAAAGAATAATCCTGTTCTTCAATATCACCGATGCTTGACAGTTTACACAAACCAGTCACATCTTCGTACTCTGCTTTAGGAAAACGCTGTTGAAGCCATTCAGCCATCTTAACAAAATATACTGGGCTGGTTTCTTCTTCTAAATAATTATTATTTTTATCGCGGTTGCTATGTTCAGTTAGCAAATCAAGTAATTGTCTTATTTCCTTTGGTTTATTTAATTCTTTCCAGGTTTTATCTTCTTTTGTTTTAAGATTATCTTCTGCAATCTTATAAAGCTTTTCAAACTCATGGTAAGTTTTTTCTAGTTCCTTTTTTATCAGAAGAAAGTCCTGTAAAAATTTATCAATGTGTGTAAGTAGTGCCTGCTGTTTCGTATTTGCAGCTTCTACTTTATCAAGCTTTAGATTTGCTTTGTAAGACTCAAAAAAGTCTGTAGCTTTTTTTAGAAGCAATAAAACAGGTTTAATATCATAAACAGTAGATGTTTTTATTTTTTCAAAGAGTTGTTCTTTATCAATTAATTCTTTTTTCTCCTTGTCAAACTCCTGGCCATTTACCCATTTTGTAAATGCAATAGTTTGCTGCTTTAGTAGTTCAGACGCTTCTTTAAGATATTGGTCTAGTTTTGGGAAACGATCAAAAGCATTTTGGTAATGACTATGCAGTAATTCAATAAAAAATTTTCTATCACCTTTTCGTAATCGCTGAATTGCAGTAAGATTCTGAAGCTGTTCAGTAGTGAACTCTCTATTTGCACGATCTATCTGATGGAATACATTACGAGCATCAACAAAAAGAATTTGAATTTTGTTTTTCTCTTTTTCAAAATCCTTTATCTGTTTAGAATTATCAAAAAACCATAAAGTTGCCGGAAGTGTTACAGTGCTGAACATATTACTTGGTAAAGTAACCATTCCTGTAATTAAATTTTTATGGATCAGAGTTTTCCGAATATCATATTCACTATGCCCAGCATCGCTTGCAGAATTTGCCATAACCAATGCAGCGCGCCCCTTATTATTTAATGAGGCTGCAAACAGATTGATCCAGAGATAATTGGCATTAGGAATATTAACTACACCGCCTTTTTTCTTTTTTGTTTTTGATTTTGGTAAACCAAACTCTGTGAAGCGTTTGTCTTTCTTAACTGTGTCTTCATTTACTTCTTTAACATTGAAAGGTGGATTAGCCATAACAAAGTCAAACTTACCGTAGCTGCCGTATAAATCCTCTGAATAAGTATCCCCTTGTTTTATTTCACCACGCAGACCGTTAATTGCAAGATTCATTTTTGCCAGCTTAACAGTCTCTAATGTTTTCTCTTGCCCATATACAGATATTGGAGAAACAGAGCCCTTTTGTAAATGATGTCGTATAATAAAATTGTTACTCTGCACAAACATTCCACCTGAGCCACAAGCTGGATCGAATATTTTACCGTGATAAGGTTCGATGTACTCAACCATAAGGTTTACAACTGATGTTGGTGTGAAGAACTCTCCACCTTTCTGTGCTTCTTCTAAACCGAACTTTTTTAGGAAGAATTCATAGATCTTTCCTAGCAAGTCTCCTGAGCTATCTTCAGGAATTGTAGAAAAGAGTTTTAATAATTGTTTAAGTAATGTTTGACCTTTACGAGTGATACCATAAAATTCATCTTTGGGTAATGTATCTTTAAGAGTAGTAACATACTTTTCTATACCCTTCATCGCATCAATAACAGCTTTATCAATGTCTTGTTCGGTTGAAAGTCCAACAAGATAATTGTAACGTGATTTGGCCGGCAGGTACAAACCACATTTTTCAATGGCGATTTTGTCTAACGTATCTTCAAGGCGTGAGCCTTTTTTCTTTTTAAATTCTTGCTGAATTTCATCTTCGTATTTACTGTATTTAATATCAGCAAACTTCAAAAATATTATTCCAAGTACGGGGGGTGCATAATCGGTCGATTTGAGATCGCTGTCTGCTCTCATTTTATTCGCAGCAAGCCAAAGATCTTCTCTGAGTTTCTTGAATTCTTTGTTGGTCATTAAACTGAATTTTCTGAATTATTTTTTTGTACAATATTTTCTATTTGAATAGTAAACACCGAAGCGTACCCCAGAAGTTTAGTGAACGGGTATTTTAATAAATCGTATAGCTGATTCTAAACAACAAGGTTAAAAATAAGGAATAGGGAAATGAAAAGACAGAATGAACAAAAGAAAAATAATTATAACTGAGTACAAGGAGTTTAAGTTACAAGAAGGGTAGGGAAATCATATTGTGTAATTAAATTGATTAAAGATTAGAAATTTTTCTCAGATTTAATTCTCTCTACCTCAGAAATAAATTTAAAAATAGAAGTGGCTGCTAATTCTTGTTCAGGAAATAACAGATTATCGATTGTAATGCTTTTTAAATCTTTTGCTAATGTGCACCAAATAGTATCGTAATATCTTCCATTCCCAGCGATTAATTCTAACTTTAGGTTTAGTCTGCTATTGATTTGTTCAAGTTGTGGCTTAGTTCTGTAGTATTCCTCGTTAGAAAGAATTCCGGATATTCGAAGAATATTTTTACCGTATTCACTTGCAATGAAGCAATCGTATTTATTTCTCCCAGTCTGAATATTCAAATGATTATTTTGTCCATTCATAGAAACAGCACCGAATTTTTTTTCAAGTTCATTAGATAGTNNGTTCATTAGATAGTCGGATTCCCCAATCGAGAGAGGGTCCCTGATTCATTGTCTGTGAATTTTTTCTGATATACCGATTATAATATTCAAAAAGCTCTGCATATTCTTTTTCAGTTTCTGTTTTGTAGCCAATATCCAGTGAGTATGTATCCGAATAAATTAATAGATTCAAAGATGTAACAATTGCATTTTTCTCATTCATATATAATTTTGCGTGCAAATCAGGTATGCCAATTGGTTCTAAGCCAATACTTTTAACCTGCTGGAAGCTTTCATAATTATTTTTGTCTTCCCGTATATAGAATTCAATTTCTATATTTCTTTGTATAACAGACTCTAGTTTCTTCTTTAGCTTAAACCATTTATCGATTTTAACGTAAGGGGAGACAATAATTAATTTATGATCTGCTTCATCTAAAAGAGTCAGTATTTCACCAGAAAGTGCTGCAGGTTGTAGTAATTGCATATTTTTTATGATTGAAAAAGAACAAAATAACTTTGAATTATTTAGTAATTAAAATTATGGAAAGAAAATTTAGGCTTCAAGAAGAGGAGGGGTTGATTAAGTAAATAAGTAAATAATTGAACCAGGTGGTTTCCAAATGAATAAGGACTTGCTATAAATAAAGATTCCGGATCGAGTCCGGAATGACATAACAATTAAAACCTTTAATGTATTAACTAGAATGACAAATATACTTATTAAAGCATTATTTCTTTAAACTTTTCTTCAACAGCAAATACTTCATCATTAGTGAATTGTGAAAACTCTTTTTCTCTGGCTCGTTTAGAAAGTGCTCCATTGTTTTGTTCGAGAAAGCGAATTAATAAGTCCACCATTTTGTCGGGCATTTGGAAATGATCGTCAAGCCAGACTTTCATTACATCATATTTCTTAAGATATGCGACTTCTTCCGGAATGATTTTCTGAATTGTATATTCCACACAATCGAATAGGAATTCAGTTTGTATAGTTGCATCAAAATACCGGTAATAATCTATAGTTTCATTTAACACTTCTACATTATTATCTTTAGTTTTTTTCCATTCTATAAAATCCAGCAGTGGATGAGAGAAATCTTCCAACACTTTTCTATAGTCTAAAATCCGTTCTAATATAGCTGCTGATACAGGAAAAATAATACTCTGCGGCGTATAGTTCATTTTGGATAGTATATGATGTATTAAATAACGATGTATTCTACCATTTCCATCTACAAATGGATGGATGAAAACGAACCCGAATGCAATTTTTGAGGCAGTTAGAACAGGATGAAAATTACTTACTTCTAAATGGTTTGCTGTATTAATTAAGCCTTCCATTAAAATTTCCAGATCCTGCCATCGAGCAGAAACATGTTCCGGGATTGGTTCACCTGTATTGCGATCATGCACGCCAATAAATCCACCTTCGGACCGGTAACCCATCTTTACAAATCGAGTATCTTCAATAACTATTTGCTGAAGACGAAGCAATTCTTCTTTACTCAGAGGTTTATTACCAGCCTGTCCTATTGCTCTACCCCATCGCGCAGCCCTGTTTTGTGTAGGATTTTCACCTTCAATTGTAAACGAAGCTTTAGAATCTTTTAACAAAAGGAATGCAGAAGTTCGCAATAAAATATCTTTATGTATTTCTTTTATAAATAAGTTTGATTTAAGAGCAAGGTCATCGGATATATATTTTTCCAGTTTTGCAGTTTTAAAAATTAGCGGACAAAAATTTACAGTACCCGGAAGATTATTTTTGATACGGTGCCGATTTGAATTTGTGCTGTACGGATTAGCATATTGCATTTTTTCATTGACAAGTGCAGCGTAATTGACTGTCTTCAAATCCTGTATAGGTAATTGGGATTGCAACAGCCACTCATACAAAAACCAAATTTTACGGCTAAATACTCCCAAGGGTTCAAGTTGTACAAGTGTTAGAACTTCCTTAGTCGTTAGAGTTTTAAATAATTTTTTAAAAAATAATAGATTAATACCTTCGTATTTAAGCGCAAACACCAAATGCTTATACAGTGAATCTTCAGGCGCGTAACTTGAGGATAGTACACGCCATTCTAAAGTATTATAAATTCTTTTTTTTGTGCTGATGAGAGTTAAGATTTTTGGCAAAGGCACTGCAAGATTATAGGCTTCTATCAAAGCCCCATATCCTACCAGCAAACCCTCTTCGGGGGCTGTGCGTCCGCGAAAAATCGATATTTTTTTTGAAATTTTGTTTGGCTTCATTTTTATTTGCACTTAATTATTATTGCAAACATAAGAAAAAACGCTTACAAATGGTAAAAAACACTTATAAAATTAAATATATGGTAAAATATGCTTATTCTGGTCGCAATCAAAGGAGAAAAATGCTTATAAAAAGAAATAAACACTTACAAAATGAGGTATGCAAAAAAAAATCACTTATAATTTACAATTATGTTTCATAGTGCAATAACAAGGGTAAACCTTATTAAAGAGATACAAAACATAAGAAATTTTAAAGAATAACATTTTGGTAAATATTAAAGACTAATAGCGGAGTTGAAACGGAGTTGGTATAAGTACAATAAAAACCGGAACGGTTTGATGCAACCGTTCCCCAAGGTGAAATAAATGTTAGTTTATTTCGGTGTGTTCAGATGTAATATCAAGATTGTCCGGACTGTCTGTGTTTCCGATTTCGCAATTTTGGCTACTACAAAATGTTTCAAAAAGCAGATCATATTTTGAAGTCTTGAACTTAATTAATGAGTTAATCATTATTTTTATGTTTCGTTCAAGTTCGGAAGAATCGCTGTCTGCGATCATATCGCAGCTTGCTTCCAGGTTTTCGAGATCTTCGTAAACCTCTTCAAGTCTGTGTGTGTTTGATGAAACAATTTTTATTACATCTGCGTTGTGCATCTCTCCTCCAGATAGATTTATGATTAGGGGGTTAAATTAATTTATGCTACAAATATTTTTTGTGAAAAAATTTTTGTCTTTATTATTTGGTTTAATTTTTACTTACTCTTCGTCCCTCGACTACGCTCGGGATGACATGCTTTGTGTGACGAGTGTAAAATAATTTGTTGTTCTTTTCTTAGTTCCGATCTTCATCGGGATAAACTTTAGAAAATATTTATTGCTTTACTTTTCTTGACCCCGATCTGCATCGGGGCAGGCTCCAGAAAAGAACGAAAAGAATATTTTTTATGTACTTTTCTCTTGATAGAAAAGTACCAAAAGATCAAGACTGCAAATAAATTCCTAAAAATTTTCTTCACTCCACTACAGAAAAAGAACTCGCCCTCAAAGCCGGGCTCAAACAACTTTTTCTGTTGACGTTCCGTTACGCAAATTTTTTTAACGGAATTTATTTGATGTCGGTGGAGATACATTTAACTCAGTTCTTTTGATGAGCTAACACATTTAGAATTTATTTGATGGCGGTATGGATGCATTTAATGCAATTCTTTTAATGAGTGAATGCCTGAGTAAAGGGCCATATATCTATTTTTAATTATTTGCTGTTGATTTCTAAAAGTTTGAAAGTGCCGTTTGATTGTTTTACCAGGCTTCTTAGTCTTCTATCACGAGAAGCTTTACGCTGTTTCATAACTGTCTCAAATGTTTCCTGAAGATCTTCAGTCGTTACATAATTTTCTACTCTTACCAGCAGGCCACAATCGCGAGAGCAAAGGAATTCTAAAAAGATTGTGAATTCATTTAGATTGAATTCTAAATCCACTGCATACATACCAAGGTTTAGCGGGTTGGAAATATCGAGCAGGCAGTTATCGCTGGAAGCAATTATGTTTTTTAATGCCCAATATTTTCCTTCACCCGCCCAACCGTATTTTGCTCTCAGTAGTTTCATCTGAGGCTGGTTTTGTGAGTCGCTGAAATGCTGGTAGTATGTGAGGTTTTGTTTCATTACCTCACCCTAGCCCTCTCCTTTTAATGGAGAGGGAATAGGAAAAAGTTTTTAGGTAAAGCTTNNGTTTTAATCATTCTATAAAGAATGTGATTATTTGGTTCAGCAGATCGTACAAAACAGAAATTATTTCTAGCATCGATAATGATAAAATCTTTTGATGGAGTTATGGTATAGGTTGTTTCGTATTTCATATTACTTTTTAATTATAATTTATTCTTAATTGTTCTTTACTTAGCCCTTCGCACTTCGACTGCGCTCAGAGTGACACACTCAGGATAAACTCCAGATAAGAATGAAAAGAACTTATTTTATTTTCTTTTGTCTTGATACAAAAGAAACAAAAGATCAAGACTGAAAAACTTTTGCTAAAAATGATTTTCACTGCGCTAAAAGAAAATAACTCGCTCATAGGATTCGCTCAAACAGATTTTCTTTCTTAACGCTTCGTTCAATCATTTTCTTAACGCAAAATTTTTTATGTCAAACCAGTCCGCAATTCTTTTAATGTGCAATCGCAGAGTGCATTTTACACAATACTTATAAACTGTTTTTGGTGATGTAGTCTGTGATTGCTTTTTCAGCGGTTTGGCCGAGATCGAGATCTAGAGTTGCGCAGAAGATTTTTAGTTTTTTATGCGCTACGCTGCTGATATGAACTATCTTATCTCGTGTTTTATTTTGCTTTGATAAAGCTGTGGATGCTTTTGTTTTCATAATAGTCCTGACTGTTATTGAATGTGTTATTGTTTATGAAATCCTGAATTGCTTTACGAGAAATTTTTTTATGTGAGTGTCCCGGAGGTAAAACATAATCCAGGTGACCGAATTCGATTAAATGGGAAATATAGCTTGGTGAGAAGCCTAGAAGCTGCGAAGCTTTTTTTATCGAGAGTAATTCTCGATTATGTGTGATTGATTGGTTTAAGCTTATTTGTTCTGACATACTTTAGATATAATTAACAAATGTTATATAATTATGGCAAGAAAAGTATAGGAAAGACAAGAAAAAGTCAAGAACATTTTTTAATGTTAAATTTTGAATGTTCATTGGTTAATGGTATTAGGGAAATGGTGAGTACGGAAGTTTAATTGGGTGAATAGCGTATTTATTCTTAATTAAATACTTAAAACTATCGTGTTAAATTAATTAAATCTTTATGTATCCCTCTCCATTCCTGATTTAAATTTATTGAGATAACAGAAAACTTATGTCCATCTAATATTGTGCTGTGTGAAAATTCTTGTTTGACTGCTGGATATAAAAGGATACCTTCTGCTGATTGGTTAACCCCGCCTTTTTTTTCAACTTGTTTGAGGTATGCATACATCTGATAAATGTTATTAGATCTAATCTTCTCTGTATCAAAATTATATTGGAACGCTTCTTTATAAAATTTAGTATCGATAATTATTTTACGATTTTCATTTGATAAACTTATATCGGTTTGCATTTTAGGAAGAAGAGAAAAATTTTCATCTGACCCTGAATAGGACCAAAATATATCCTCTCTGTGAACTTTAAATTCCTTTTGTTCTATATAATAAAAGTTTCGTACAAAATTTTCAAATAGCTCTGCCATTTGTTTTTCATCCTGAACAAAATCTTTAAACTTAGATTTTCCTTTATCTTCTGAAGGTAAAAGATTTTCATAAACAAGTTCACATATATTTAAAAGGAATGAATAGAAATAATTATTTCTATTTAAGCGGACTGATCTAAATGCTTTAGTCGATATTTTAAGATCGGATATGCTGTGGAAGTAACGGTATATTCTTAGAAGCTCATCCCTTAACTTGCCATCTAACTCATCAATAAGTATTAAGTTATAAATTGTTTTTTTAAGTAATTGATTATGCAGTATATCGTGATTAAGTTCATCAAAATGACAATGAGCGCGTGCACGTTTTAATAAATTTCTTGAGAGGGTAGAGGGAAAATTGATTTTGCCTTTGATTGTTTGCATATCTTCATTAAAAGGAATATAGTTTCTATCAAACCCTCGTTTTAATAAATGTGCAATACCTGATATTAAGACTTTTGCAAAAAGATCAGCTAGGTTTGTTGAATCAATATTCTTAACCTCAACAATGTCTCTCTCGGCTAACTTATCCCAGGCGTAACAGAGCAAATAGTAAATATTTTGAATAGGAATATCCACTAAAGCATTAAATCCTTCACTCTAATATTTACTTCTTCCTCATCATCAAACCAATATTCTTTTATAAGAGGGGCAATCTCCATTTTAATAATTCGATTGTACCAGGTTGTTTCATCCATATCAAATTCTTCAAAATTGTTCTGACAGAAATAACTATGGCCAATCATAAAACCGCTGCCCAGATTCTTTTTATCTTCACAAATAAACTTGTTTAATTTTTCAAATCTTTCGACGATATGATTAACGACCTTAGCTGATAAACCAGTGCTAGTTAAATGTGTTTTGAATTTAACTTCTGTGAAAGCCGGCTCAAGAGAAATAAAACTGAATCTTCGTCTCAGTGCATAATCCACTAAAGCCAATGATCTATCAGCTGTATTCATAGTTCCGATTAGATAAACATTTTCTGGAATAAAAAATTTATCATCAGCATTTTTGGAATAGGTGAGCGGCATTTCAAATACTTTACCTCGTTTATCATTTTCTATAAGCATCATAAGTTCTCCAAATATCTTACTCAGGTTTCCACGGTTTATTTCATCGATGATAAAAAAGAATTTTTCATTTGGTTCTCTTTGAGCTTTTCTACAGAATTCATAAAAAACGCCGTTAAGTCTATCGAATTTACCATCTTCTGTTGGGCGATATCCTTGGATGAAGTCCTCATATGAATATGACTGGTGGAATTGAATAGTTTCCACTTTTGATTTATCGGTTTTGCCCAGAATAGAATAAGCAATGCGTTTTGCGATGAAAGTTTTACCAACTCCCGGAGGACCCTGAAGAATTATATTCTTTTTATACTTTAGTATTCCCAAAATTTCTTCAAAGTATTCTTTAGTTATAAATNNAATAAATCTTTTAGTGCATTCTCTTTTGAATATGTCTCTATTACAGGTTGTGCGGTGATATTGACACTATCAATGTAATCTCTGATAATTTCAAATTCATCTTCAGTGACTTTAAACAAACTACCTTGATTATTAATTAGAGGCTCGCATTTTTCTAGTTGGGGAATGCTTTGCAAATCTTTATAAGCTACAGGATTTTTGAGATGTTCAATAATTCTGAACTCAATTGATTGATCCTGTGTTTGAGACAGTGATTTTGTGATTTCACAAATGGCAGCAATTTCCATTTCGGGAGAGGCAACATATCCAATAATGATATCACCAGGTTTAACCGTTTGAAAATGTTTAAACTTTACCCGCTTATTACCTTTTTCATTATATGCAGTATAAGATTGAGTGGACCCAACCGGGAAATCTCTGAAGTGCCAAATTTTTGGATTAGCATTTAACCACCAATATTGAATTCCATTTGATACTGGGATTGTTTGAGTTCCAATAATCTCAACAGATTCCTCTTTAATATTTAAGAGTGCTTTTAGTTTAGAGACATAATCAGGGTACTTAGTGATATCAGTAAGAGTTTTTACAACAATAGGAGTGCTTGTTTCTTCCCATTGACCTTTGGTAATCCATTTTACTTTTCTTAAGTTTTTATAACCGGGTCTTCCACCTTCATACATATAATCAGATTGAACTATACCATACCCGAGATAAGTGGATTGACCACGTTTAGCGATAACAACATCCCCGGGTTTCATAACCTTAGAAAATTCAAAGCAAGCAAGAGCATCATTCCATTTATTCTCTTTTTTTGTGTATTCCTTAATTTTTTCAATGATAGCTTCTTTGTTTTCGTATTGTGATAAAATACCAAGTTCACTCCAAGCAATACCCATGATACCTTCATTGAAAAACTTATCCCACTGATCGGCTTTTTTACCAGGGGTGAACAGCCAATACTTTACATCAAAAATATCAGATGTCTGCTGTGATAAAATTTCACGATACTCGTCTTCTTTCAACTCTTTTATAGTTGTGCCAAATTTATTAAACGGTTTAATTTGAAAACTATTTATTGTATTGTACCAATCAACATATTTATAATGTCGGTATTCACTCAACTTATCATCAAAAAAATAAGTGCTGTCTTTAACCAGCCCGATACCAAGAATTTCGGATTTACCTTTATTAGCGAGAACTATATCACCTTCTTTAACTTCGGAAATAAAATCCCAAAGCATTTTTGTAGAAATTTTATTCTCTTTATTATGTGATGTCTCATAAAGTTTATCCAACTCTTCTCTAGTTTCAACAGATGAAAGATCTGGCATTTCATCCCACCCAACGCGAATAATATTTTTTCTTTTGCAATCTTCCCAGAGAAAACCCTGATCACCAGGTGCTATTTGCCAATAGCGAATTCCATCTGGTGTCTCAGATTCGGTTGAAGAGTTTTTTTCATATGTATAACTGAAGAACTGGTCGAGTTCGATTCGGACAGGTAGGTCAGATTGCTTACCAATGGCATTAACGTATTCATTTAATATTGGAATGATTTCATCCTGAAT
>CXWK01001633.1_pt1 | contig 11321 bp, 11 predicted proteins | sample 590851 | NCBI WGS metagenome assembly CXWK01 (sample SAMEA3498364, study PRJEB10139) | wastewater metagenome | biome: wastewater treatment plant; material: activated sludge | place: Denmark | collected 2014-08-01
CTTGCGCTGGTGGCGGGCGTCGTTGTAGAAGGCCAGGGCGCGGCGGGCGTCGCGGGCGTCGTGGGTTGGGCCGTTGGCCAGCAGGTCGAGCAGAAAGTCAAAGGCGGCGTCGTCGCCCAGACGGGCCAGGGCGTCGAGAAAGGCCGAGCGTAGCGCCGGGTCGTCGGCCGTCTGCCACGCCTCGCGCAGGACGGGCATAGCCTCCGGCAGGCGCGAATCGCCCAAGGCCAGCGCCGCCGCCTCGGCCAGGGCCGGGTTGGCGGCGCGCAGGTAGCCGCCGACGTGGGCCGGGGCGCGTTCCGGCTCCAGCGCCAGCAGGCCGGCGAAGCAGGCGTAGAGCGGCGCGACTTCGGCGTCGCCCACCAGCGTCTTGTACCACAGCAGCGGGGTCGCGCCCGGCCGCCCGGCGGCGGCGATGGCCCGCGCCGCGCCGACGCGGGCGTCGGTCTCGGCATCGGCCAGCAAGCCGGCCAATTGCAGTAGCACGTCGGGGGGATTGGCGCGGGCCAGCCCCAGGGCGCACGCCGCCCGCAGCGCGGCGGCCGTGTCCTCTGTGCCGCCCCAGACCGGCTCGCGCTGGACGTGGCCCAGGCCGCGGGCGAATAACTCGGCGTCGTCGTGCTCCAGCTTGAGCAGCGCCTCGGCCAGGGCCGTCTTGGCCGCGCAGGTCGGGTCGCGGCGGACCGGGTCGGTCATGAAGCGGTCGAAGGCGCGGACAAGGTCGGCGGTGAAGTCGCGCAGTTCCCACTCGCTGACAATCTCGGCCGCGCGGGCAACGACGAGGTTGGAGCGGGCGCTGAGGGTGGCGCGGAGTTCGCCGGCCGCGCCGGGAGCCAATGGGTCGGCGCGGAGGGTTCTGAGGCGGGCCAGGGTTTGCTGTAGGTCGGGCATGGTTTCTTAAGACCTGACAGGTGGGCGGCCACAAGGTTCGCGTCCAATGGGGGTCGCCTGGCCGCCCACCTGGCAGGTCTAGCCCAGTTAGGGCCGCACCGCTAACTGGAAGTACTCCTCCGTCCGCGTGCGGGCTTGCAGGGCGGCCTCGTCGGGGGTGATGTCGCCATAGAAGGCGCGCTCGACCTCTTGGCCGCCCGTGCTTTCGATCTCGTCCCATGTGCTGAGGATGGGCACGAGGCGCAGGTCGTCGATAGTGTCGAGGAAGACGCGGGCGCGGGCCGGGCGCGTGGCCGGGTCGAGGAAGGCGGGCGATTCGGCCACGGCCATCAGCGACGGCACGGTGCGGCCGCTGCCGGCGATGAGTGTCTGCCCCTGGGCTGAGTTGGCGAACTCGATGAAGCGCCAGGCGGCGTCCTTGTCGGCCGCTGCGGCCGACAGGCAGTAGCCGTCGCTGTGGAGCACGCCGGCCGTTTCCTCGCCGCGCGGCAACGGGGCCACGTCCCAGTCGAAGGCAGTGATCTCGCGGTAGGTGGGCGTGCCGCGACGGCTGTTGAAGAACATCGCCGTCGTGCCTTCGATGAAGCGGCTCTCGCTGTCGAGCGACTCCTCGGCCACGCGGTCGGGCACGACGTGGTGGACGGTCTGTAGCTCGGTGAACCAGGTCAGCGCCTCCTGGGCCGGCACGCGGGTCAGGGCCAGTTGCATCGGAAAGTCGAGGTCATCCACCAGTTCGCCGCCGTTCTGCCAGATGAACGGGGCCAGCCGGAAGAGCGAGGCCTCGATGCCCACGCCGTACTGGTCGATCTGCCCGTCGCCGTCGCTGTCCTGCGTCAGGGCCTGGGCCGCGGCCAGGAAGTCGTCCCACGTCCAGTCGTCGGCCGGTTCGGCCACGCCGGCGGCGTTGAACAGGTCGCGGTTGTAGTAGACAACGAGGCTGGAGATGTTCTGCGGGATGCACATGAGCTGGTCTTGCCAGGTGAATGCGTCAAGTGTAATGGAGTAGAACTCATCCCGGCTCATGGCGTCACTCCCATCCAGATAGGGGCCGAGCGGCTGCAACTGGCCGGCGGCGACGAACGCCCCGATGCGGCGGAAGTTCATGAGCGAGACGTCGGGCGGCGTGCCGGCGGCGAAGTCGGTGGCCAGGCGGGTGCGGTAGTCGCCCTGGGAGGGGATGTGGGTGAGCGTCACGGTGACGTCGGATTGTGATTCGATGAAGGCGTCGACGAGCGATTGGTAGGCGGCGTATTCGGCCGCGTCGCCAAAGACCATGAACGAGACGTCAGCCGGCTCGCTCTGGCAGGCGACAAGGAGCAACAGCAAACAGATGAGGAGCAGAAGTCGCTTCATCGGGCTATTATAGGCGATCACGGCGCGTGTCAAGAGAGAGGTAAGTCATTGCGGGAAAGAAGAGTGGCACGCCGATGACGCCGATGACGCTGGTGGACGCAGATAAGAAGCAATATCCGATCCGCGAAAATCAGCATCATCCGCGTCATCTGCGAGCGATTCTTCTCCGCTCGGCCAGGGCCAGGGCGGCCACGGCCACGACGACCAGCAACAGCGGCGCGGCCGTGGCCCACACCGCCGCGGCCATAAGGAGCGGGTAGTCGGAGCGGCCGAGTTGCTGGACGAGTTGTAACCCGACCGGCAGCGTGAAGCGGCGCACGTCGCTCAGATAGAGCAGCGGCGAGAGGTAGTCGCCCCAGTAGGCGACGAAGGCCAGTACGGCCACGGCGGCGGCCGACGGCCGGGCGATGGGCAGGGCGACACGGCCCCACATCGCCAGCACGCCCGCGCCGTCGAGCTGGGCGGCGTCGTAGATGGCGGCCGGGATGCGGCGAAAGGCGCGGTAGAAGATGAGCACGTAGAACGGGCTGCTGCCCATGAGGGCCGGGGCCACCAGCGCCCAGACGCTGTCGATGATGCCCAGACGGCTGTAGATCAGGAAGCGCGATGACCACAAGGCCACGCCGGGAACCATGAGGGCCATGAGCGAGACCAGCACCCAGCGCCGCTGGGACCGTCGCGGCAGGCGGGCCATGGCGAAGCCGGCCCACGAGGCGGTCAGCAGCGTCAGGGGCACGGCCAGGGCGACGACGAGCAGCGAGTTGGCCGTGAAGCGCCAGAGGGGCACGACGGTGAAGAGGCGGGCGAAGGCGTCGAGCGTCGGCCGCGCGGCCAGCAGCGGCGCGGAGAGGGGCGTGCCCGCCGGCCGCAGTGCCGCCAGCCCGGCCCAGACGAGCGGCAGCAGGAACAGCCCGGCTAAGGCCAGGCGGAGCAGCGTGAGCGCCGGTCGTCGCAAATCGCCCATAACACCGTCTAGACGCGCACCGTTGCCACTTCATTGGCCGCCGCCGGCAGGGGCGTCAGTCCGAACAGCACGCGCAGAACGTTGCTGCGCCGGATGAGACCGAAGTGCAGGACCAACATCAGCAACAGCGTCCCGCCGGCGATCATGACATACTGGAGCGCATCGGGGATCGCCCAACCGAAGACGAAGAAGCCGAGGATGATGATGAACGTCTGATGCATGATGTAGAACGGCAGCACCGCCTCGTTGGCCAGCCACAGGGCGCGCGTGCCGAAGTTCAGGTGAATCATGCTGAAGCCCCACACGGCCAGCAGAAGACACCAGGCGCAAGTGACGACCATCGCCATATACAGGCTATACTGCGGCGTGCCAAACCCGTATTCGCCCGGCAACAGGCGCACAGTGGCGCCGACCACCAGGGCCAGGAGACCGATTACCAGCGACGCCCACCGTTGCCGTTTGATGCCTACCTGCACGTTATCACCGGCGACGAGCAGAAAGCCGAAGAGAAATAGAAACAGGTACTCCCAGATCGTCCAGCCGCCGAGTTTCCGGATGCCCCACGGTGTGTCGGGGTCGAGCAGCACGGCCAGCGCCAGGAGCGGCAGGGCCATCAGGTAGACCAGGCCGGGCCGCGCAAACAGCCGGCTGTGCCAGGCCAACGCTCGCCCACCGGCGGCCGAGTGGCGCAACCAGGCTATGAGCGGCAACATCAGCAGCGTGAAGAAGAACAACAGCGCCAGATACCACAAATGCAGCCCCATCCAGGCGAAATCACCGCCAAAGCCATAGAGGCCGTCGAAGTACTGGCCCAAGAACGCCGCGAAGTTACCCTCGAAGTCGCCGTGGTGGACGCGCTCCAGATAGACGAGCAGGGGGATGTAGGTCACCATGCCGACAAAGAAGGGCACGAGCAGACGCAACACCCGATCCCACAGATACCGTCCGCCGCTGCGTTTGCCCAAGGCGTAGAACGCGCCCGCCCCGGAGATGAGGAAGACCAGCGGCATGCCGAAGATCGGCAGAATCGCGGTGATGAGATCGACGCCGGCATAGGCCCGGTCGTTCATGACGTGGAAGTATTCGCTGCCGAACGGTCGCAGGCTGTGGTAGATGAAGACGAGAAAAATGGCGATGACGCGCAGCCAATCGATGTAGTATTGGCGGGGCCGAGTGGCGAGGGTATTCACGCTCGAGACTCCCTGTCGCGATGGCCGGAACGATCAGTCGTCCGGCACGCGGCGAGCACAAACCACCTTGCGGATTTCGTGAAAATCGGAACGATCTCAGTATAACTCACGCAAACGGCCCTGTAAATCGGTTCACTAAAGCAGAAAGTCCTCTTCGCTCGTGCCCACATTCCACTGCCTGGCCACCACGTAGACCACGACCAGCAGCAGCCCCGTCAGAGCGTAGAGCACCCACAGCGCGGCCGACGCCTGCCCGAAGTCGAGCCGGTCGAAGGCAAGCTCGTAGATGAACTGGGGCAGGGTGAAGGTGGCGTAGTAGGGGCCGCCCTGGGTCATCAGGAGCGCATAGGTGTAGGAGTCCGGCAGAAGCAGGACGGCATCGCGGGCGGCCAGCAGCAGCAGGACGGGGGCCAGCAACGGCAACAGCACGTGACGCAGCGTGCCCAGCGCGCCCGCGCCGTCGGCCGCGGCGGCGTCTTCCAGGTCGCGCGGCACGTCGTAGAGGGCGGCCAGCGCCACCAAAAAGCCCTCGCCCACCAGCCACAGCAGCAGCAGACCGATGCCCGGCCGCGCCCACTGCCCATCGGCCAGCCAGCCGGGCTGCCCCACCCCCAGCCCACCCAGCACCCGGTTGAGCGGCCCGTAGAGCGGGTTGAGCACCCATAGCCAAGCCAGGGCGAAGGCCGAAGCGGGGATGGCCGCCGGCAGGAAGACGGCCGCGCGCAGCAGGGCGCTCAATCGGCCGCGGCGCGCCAGCCAGGCTAGCAGGAACGCCCCGAAGACGCGCAACGGCACGGGCAGGATCACCAGGGCCAGCGAGTTGGCGACGCTGAGGGTGAACAGGTCGTCGGTGAAGGCCAGCCGGAAGTTGAGCGTGCCGGCGAACTTGGGCGGGCTGAGGCCGTCGTAGCGGAAGAAGGCCAGGGCAAAGGACAACAGCGCCGGCAGGACAACCAGCACCACCAGCCCCGCCGCATACGGCAGCAGCAGCCACCGCAACCTGCGGTCAAATTGCGTCTTGGGCATAAGTGGAAAAAGAGGACACAGAGAAAAGGATTTTCTCTGTGTCCCTCTGTGTTCCTCGCCTAACCCAGTTCGACCTGAATCTGGGCCAGGACCGACTGTTCCTTCTCCGAGACGAGCGTGCCGCCGAAGCCCAGGAAGCCGCCTTCCTTGCTGGCGTTGGCCGTGGCTTCGGCCACACCGACCATCATGGCCTTGAACGTGCTGATTTCGTTCTCGTCGGCGCCCTTGGCGCGCAGCAGGCCGATCGTTCCGGTGACGGCCTCGCGCACGCGCTGCTGGAGCTCTTCGGGTGTCTTGGGCCGGTTGGCCTTCATCTGCTCCTGCTGCTGGTCGGCCCACTGCTTGAGCTGCTCCTGTTCCTGTTCGCTGGGCTGGTTGCTCATGTAGTGCTTCAGCGCGCCCATGAGCGAGCTATCAGCGGCGTGGGCGTCGACGTAGCTCTGCAAGCTGCTCATGATGGCCCGGAACTCGTTGATGAGGCCGATGGGGCCGGACGGATCGGCAGTGACAACGAGCGCCCCGATAGACGCCGGGGCGGAGACGATCTGCGCCCACTCTTCGACGGTGAAAGAATCCTTGGTGATCATGTTACCTCCCTGCATTAACTCTGCGTGCGTCGCACTTTCTGAGGTGCGTTGCACCTCTCTTCTCGCATTCCCAGAAGGTGCAACCCACTCCAGAAAGTGGGATGCACCCGGAGCCGCCCAGAAGGCGCAACCCACTGTCCTCAGTGGCCACTCCAGAAAGTGGGATGCACCCAGCCTGAGACGGTTTTATCCGACTTGGTGTAGAGGGGCAAGCGGATAGAACACGGATGACACGGATTGGCGCGGATGGACGCGGATAAGACCAGCGGTTCTCTGATCCGTGTCCATGCGCGCCAATCCGCGTCATCCGCGTTCCATTCTTCTCTGCCCTGCTATAATCCGCCCATGTTTAGCGCGCCATCATCCGCCTACTGGGATCAGCACCCCTACGACCTCCGTTGTGAATGGGGACCGCGTGGCGTGGTGGCGTTGGCGGCCGTCAGTGACGTCGTGATCATCGTCGACGTGCTGTCGTTCTCAACCTGCGTCGACATCGCCGTGGCCCGCGGCGCCAAGGTCTACGTGCCCGTGCCCGGCGAGGAGTCGGCGGCCGACATGGCCCACCGCCTGGGCGCGGCCCTGGTCGGCTTCGAGGGCGCGGCCTACCGACTGTCGGCGACGGCCATGGTGGGCGTGCCGCCGCGAACCCGGCTGGTCATGCCCTCGCCCAACGGGGCGACGCTGAGCCGGCTGACGGGCGCGACGCCGACGCTGGCCGGCTGCCTGCGCAACGCCCGCGCTGTGGCCGCGGCGGCGGCGCGGCTGGGGCGGCGCGTGGCCGTCATCCCCGCCGGGGAGCGCTGGCCCGAAGATGCCCACGGCGATCGCTCACTGCGCCCGGCGGCCGAAGACCTGATCGGCGCGGGGGCCATCCTCGACCGGCTGCCCGGCCGCCGCTCGCCGGAGGCGGAACTGGCCGTGGCCGCCTTTCGCGCCGTCCGGGGGCGGCTGCCGGCTTTCCTGCTGGCGTGCAGCAGCGGCCGCGAGCACGCCGGCAAGGGCACCGAAGGCGACGTGGCCCTGGCGGCGCAACTCGATGTCAGCGACTTCGCGCCGCGCCTGGTCGATGGGGCCTACGTGGCCGGGGCGGGCGACGGGCCATGAACCGTACGGGAGAGTGACCATGAACCAGAACAGGCAGGAGCAAATAGAGTCCTACGGCCGCGCCTATGACCGGCTGACGGCCGCGCTGCGTGGCTTCCCGCGCGAGATGTGGACCTACCGGCCGGAATCCGACGACTGGACGATCCACGAGATCGTCGTCCACATCGCCGACAGCGAGGCCAACAGCTACGTCCGCGCCCGGCGGCTGATCGCCGAGCCGGGTAGCGAAGTGTTGGGCTACGACGAGTCCGGCTGGGCCAAACGGCTGGACTACCACGCCCAAGACCCGGACGTAGCCCTGGAGCTATTCCGCCACTTGCGCCGCAGCAGCTATCTGCTCATCCACGACTTGCCGGAAGCGGTCTGGTCGCACACGGTCGTCCACTCCGAATCGGGGCGCATGACCTTTGACGACTGGCTCCACACCTACGAGCGCCACGTGCCGGAGCACATCGCCCAGATGCGGGCCATCTATGAGACGTGGCGATTGGAGCAGGAGTAGGCGCACATGAAGATCATCCGTTGTCATCCCTCGCGCTTCGATACGCTGGTGGATTTCGTGGCCGCGCACAACCCACAGCCGGAGCACCACATTGGCTACTTCGGCCTGACGCCGGAGGACATCCGCCTGTCGCTGCGGATGTTCAATTGGCCGTTCGACCGCGCGGCGCGGCTGGCGGTTGTGGGCAACCGGATTGTGGGCGTGCTGGCAGTCGACATCGACAAGGAGATTGGGCGGGCGTGGCTCTATGGGCCGCTGGTCGTCGGCGACGGCTGGGGCGAAGCGGCCGACGCTCTCTACGCCGCGGCCGCCGCCCGCCTGCCGGCCGGCCTGCGCGACCACGAGATGTTCGTGGACACGGCCAACGCCAACTGCCGCGCCTTTGCCGTGCGCCACGGCTTCGCTACGCACGGCGAGTGGGCCATCTACTTCATCACGCCGGACCGGCTGGCGCTGCTGCCGGAGGCCGTGGCCGAAGAGTGGGACGAGCGCTTCGCCGGGCAACTGGAGGCGTTGCACAACCGGCTGTTCCCCAATTCCAACTACACCCTGACTTACATGCGCCAGGAGCGGGCCGAGCGGGGAGCGCTGTTGCTCATGGCCACCGAGGGAGACACACTGACCGGCTACTTCTTCGGCCGCTACGAGGCCGAGGCGGGCGAGGGGTACGTCGATCTCGTCGGCGTGGACGAGTCGCGGCGGCGGACGGGGCTGGGGCGGCGGCTGATGCTGGCCGGGCTGAGCCGGCTGCGCGGCGCGGCGGGATTGCGGCAGGTGAACCTGAGCGTGGCCGTGGGCAACGAGGCGGCGCTGGCCCTGTATGACGCTCTCGGCTTCGTCCGCGAGCGCGACATGATCGCCTTCCGGCGAGCGATTCAAGATGATTGATCCGCAGATTGGGCAGATTGGGCAGATTTTCAGAGCCAGAAAGGATTGCCCTTTTCCGTTCTATCTTCCCCTCTTGAAATCTGCCGAATCTGCCCAATCTGCGGATCATTTTTCTTCAATCTGTGTAATCTGTGTAATCTGTGGTTCCATTTCATCCAGAGACAACAGTAATGAGTGATTTGACATTCGACATGCCGGAGCAGTCCGACCCGGCCGACGTGGAGTTTGTCCACAATGGCCTACGCCGGCACAACGACCGGTTTGCGCCCAGCGGCTATCGGCCACTCAACATCTTCCTGCGCGAAGGCGACGGGGCCATCGTCGGTGGGCTGCTGGGCCATCTCTACTGGGGCTGGCTGAGCGTCGAAAACCTGTGGGTGGACGAGCGCTACCGCGGGCAAGGGCTAGGCGGGCGGCTGCTGGACATGGCCGAGGCGGAAGCGCGGCAACACGGCTGCGCCCACGTGCAACTGGACACGCTGACCTTCCAGGCGCGGCCGTTCTATGAGGCGCGGGGGTATCGGGTGTATGGCGAGTTGGCCGATTTTCCGGCGGGGACGGAGTATCGGCGTTACTATTTGACGAAACAGTTGTGATGCCCATGACCCACAAACGCATCCTCATCCTGACCGCCGACGCCGGCTTCGGCCACCGCAGCACGGCCAACGCCCTGGCCAAGGCGTTGGACATGCGCTACGGTGACGGGGCGGCCGTGACCATCGTCAATCCGCTCGACGAGCCGGGCGCGCCCCCCTTCCTGCGCGGCGCGGAGAGCGACTACGACAAGCTGGCGACGCAGTGGCCCGGCTTCTACAAGCTCGGCTACAAGATGACCGACCTGGCCCTGACCACCAGCGCCACGGAGATGACCTACGTCCTGATCATGTACGACCTCATCGCCCGGCTAATGAAGCAGCACCGGCCGGACGCCGTCGTCATCACCTTCCCCACCTACCAGTACCCCGTGGCCGCCTATCGCCGCCTGAGCGGCCACAACGTGCCCATTGTGACCATCGTCACCGATCTGATGTCGCTGCAGAAGATGTGGTTCAGCACGTCGGCCGACCTGTGCCTCGTGCCGACACAGACCGCCGCCGACCTGGCGCTGGAGCGCGGCCTTGACCCTGAGAGCGTCCACATCACCGGGCTGCCGGTCAACCCCGTGCTGGCCGACGCGCCCGACAAGGGCGCGGCCCGCGCCGCGCTCGGCTGGCCGGCCGGCAAGTTCACCGTGCTGGCCGCCGGCAGCAAGCGCGTGGAGCGGCTGGACGAGTTCGCCCACGTTCTCAACCACGCTGGGTTCGATCTGCATCTGGCGGCTGTGGCCGGGGGCAACGATGAGTTGTACGGCAAGCTGCGAGCGGCCGACTGGCACATCCCCGTCAGTCTCTACAACTTCGTAGACAACATGCCCGACATGCTCCACGCCGCCGACTGCGTGGTCAGCAAGGCGGGCGGGCTGATCGTCACCGAGTCGNNGTGGCGCGCGAGGGGGCGGGCGACCTGACGCTGGAGCCGCTGGCATTCCTGGAGGCGATGGGCGACTGGCTGGCCGACGGCGGCCGCCTCTACCGCGAGCGGGCGGCCAATGCCCGCCGCCTGGGCCGGCCCGAAGCCGCCTTCGCCGCCGCCGAGCTCATCTGGGACGTCTGCCGCGCCGGGCCGACGCAGCGCGCTTCCCGCTTTCCCATCTCGCGGGCCAAGATGAAGGAGTTGTTGCAGTCGTTCGGCAACGCGCTGTCGCTGAGCGACACGTCGGCCCCATGACCACGCCGCCGTTCCCGCCCGGCTTCCTGTTCGGCGCGGCCACTTCGGCCTACCAGATCGAGGGCGGCCACGACGCCGACGGCAAAGGCCCGTCGATCTGGGACCACTTCGCCCGCCGGCCGGGTCGCGTCCATCGGTCGCATAACGGCGAGGTGGCCTGCGACACCTACCGCGATCCTCAGTCCGATATCGACATCATGCGCCGACTGGGGCTGAACGCCTATCGCTTCTCGGTCAGTTGGCCGCGGGTGCTGCCGCGCGGGCGGGGGGCGGTCAACGCGCCGGGGCTGGACTACTACGACCGGCTGGTGGATGCGCTGCTCGGCGCGGGCATCGCGCCCTTTGTGACGCTGTTCCACTGGGATCTGCCCCAGGCCTTGCAGGACGAGATGGGCGGCTTTGCCGGGCGCGACAGCGCGGCCATCTTTGCCGACTATGCCGAGGTCGTCGCCCGGCGGCTGGGCGACCGGGTACGGCACTGGATCACGCTCAACGAGCCGTGGGTACATGCCACGCTGGGCCATCTGCGCGGCCTGCACGCGCCGGGGCGGCTCAACCCGTGGGCCTTTCTGCGCGTCGTCCACCACCAGTTGCTCGGCCATGCCCTGGCCGCCGAGCGCCTGCGGGCCGTCGCGCCGGCGTCACAGGTGGGGCTGAGCCTGAACCTGTCGCCCATCTACCCGGCCCAGGACAGTGACGCCGACAAGGCCGCCGCCCGGCTGGCCGACGCGGCCGTCAACCGGCTGTTCCTCGACCCGCTCTTTCGCGGCCGCTACCCGGAGCCGCTGTGGTCGCGGCTACGCCTTTTCCATCCGCCCATCCAGTCCGGCGACATGGCCACCATCGCCGCGCCGCCCGACTTCGTGGGCGTCAACTATTACACCCGTGCTCGCGTGCGCCACGCCTGGCAGGTGCCCTTCCTGCGCCTGTGGCCCGATGGTCTGCCGGCGTTAGGCCGGGATTTGCCGCCGCCCTCTGATGGGGATCACAGCGCCATGGGCTGGGAAGTCTACCCGGCCGGGCTGTTCGAGTTGCTGTGGCGGCTGAAG
>CXWK01000709.1_pt7 | contig 11316 bp, 12 predicted proteins | sample 590851 | NCBI WGS metagenome assembly CXWK01 (sample SAMEA3498364, study PRJEB10139) | wastewater metagenome | biome: wastewater treatment plant; material: activated sludge | place: Denmark | collected 2014-08-01
ACCGCCGGTGTCGCGCTCGGGACCATCTACCGCTACTTCTCGTCGAAGGACCACCTGCTCGCCGCGAGCATGGTCGACTGGTCGATGGAGCTCGAGGATCGGGTGACGGCGCAACCGCCGGCCGAGGGCAGCGCGGCGGACCGTGTCGTCGCGGTCATCCGCGGCGTCACGACCGGTATGGAGAGCCAGCCCCGGTTGGCGGCGGCGCTGGTCACGGCGGTGTCCGCGAACGACCCCGCCGTCGTCGAGTGCCAGCGCGCCATCACGCACACGATCATGCGGGTGCTGGCGGCACCCATGGCCGGGCTCCCTGCCGACGAGCGCCACGGCATCGTGCGGGTCCTCGCGCACGTCTGGAACTCCACGAACCTCGGCTGGGTCAACGGGTGGCTCACGGTCGACCAGGTCGGCGACGACCTCGAGCAGGCGGCGCGTCTCCTCCTTCGCGACGCATAGCCCCCGGCTCGTGGCCTACAGTCCGGTCCTGGCTGCTCGAGCAACCGACCGGGAGGCGCGTCGTGGCTGTTTCCGTCGAGTTGACGGTCAATGGCACCACCGAGGTCGGCGGCCGCTATGTCACCTGGGCGCCGGCTCCCTGCACCGTGCGCGTGTTGAACGCCGACGGGCTCGTCGGCCCCATCGCCATCACGCTCGCCAACCGGGTCGGCCCGGGCGGAAAGGTCGTCTTTCGGTCGACGGCCACGGCCGCGGCCACCGATCGACTGTCGTTGACCGTGCCGGCGAGTGGTGGCCGCAAGACGTTCTTCGTCTCGGGGCGGTTCGGGTCGCCGAGCATCGCCAACGGCGACGCCGCCATCGAAGTCCAGCAGGGCACGCCCCCTGCGGTGATCGCGTCGATTCCCGTCATGGTGCGCGTGCGCAAGAACGCCGAGCGGCTCACGACCGCCGAGCGAGATCGTTTCCTCAGTGCGATGGCCAGGTTGAACGACCACGGCACCGGGATCTTCCGCAGCTTCCGCGCCACCCACACCGACGACACGTCCAACGAGGCGCACGGCGACGACGGATTCCTGCCCTGGCACCGCGCGTACCTGCTCGACCTCGAGCGCGAGCTCCAGAAGCTGGACCCCAGCGTCACGCTGCCGTATTGGCGATTCGACCAACCGGCGCCGAAGCTCTTCCGGGCCAGCTTCCTCGGCGCGCCCGACCCGGCAACCGGGTTGGCCCGCTTCACGCCCGCGAACCCGCTGAGTCTGTGGTCGACCGACGGGATCCCCGGTATCGAGCGGTTCCCCCTGTTCAACTCCCAGACGTCCCCGGCATCAAACAGCAACGGCCCGGTCATCGGCGAGGCTGCAATCGTCGGATCGGCGGTCGCCTACCGCACGCTCAGGGGCCCGTTGGAGGGCAATCCGCACGGGCGCGCCCACACGTGTTTCGCCGGCGTGATCGCCAGCATCGGGACGGCGGCGCGCGACCCGCTGTTCTTCCTGTTGCACTGCAACGTCGACCGGTTGTGGGCCAAGTGGCAGTGGTTCCAGCACCGCTTCGACCCCACCAGCGACGCCACCTACCACTTCCGGGGAAGTGCCTCGAGCCCGGGAGCGACACGGATCGGCCACAACCTGCTCGACACGATGTGGCCATGGAACAACGTGAAGACCGGGCTCCGTCCCCGGACTGCCCCCCGCACGCCCTTCCCTGCTGCGCCCACGACCCCGGCACCGGGGCTCAAGCCCGACGTGCGGGCCATGATCGACTTCCAGGGCCACCGTGACCCGGCCGGTCGGCTCGGGTTCGACTACGACGACGTCCCTTTCGAGTCGCTTGCGCCCTGACCGCGTCAACCAAGGAGCCCCCGCCCATGGACCTCGATGACTACCGCAAGGGCTACGAGAAGGAGGTGACCACGGCTGCAGCTCGGGGCAAGCGGAAGGTCGGGGCGAGTGGGGCGTCGGCAGGTGAGCGCGGCACGCGCGAGCTCGTCGCGGTCATCAAGGACGCGGCCCGGCCGGCCGGCGCCCGCGTGACAGCCATCGACGAGGTGGGCGCCGACGCGGTGTCGAAGCCCGCGGCGATGAAGGCGCTCCTGGCGGTGCTGGCCGCTCCCGACGACGACCCGCCGGTCCGACGGGCCGCGCTGGACGCGCTGCAACAGAACAGCTTCAGCGCCGTGGCCTTCCGACGCTGGTCGACCGAGTTCCTCGAGGCGCTCCGAGCAGTCGCGACCGACGCCGACCCCGAATTGCGGGCGCGGGCGATCGATCTCCTCGCGCTGAGCGGCGACGAGTACGTGCAGCGGTTGCTCGTGGAGGGGCTCGAAGACCCGGCCAAGGGCCTCGTCCCGACCCAAGCAGCCTTGCGGATGATCGGCTACGACGTGCACGGCGACCACTACGGGCTACTCCGCGACATCGCCGAGACCTCGGACAAGCCCACCGATCGCCGTGCCGCACTCCGGTTGTTGGCCGCCGACAGCGACTCGAGCGACCTCTTCGAGCGCATCGCGGCGGACAAGTCCGAAGACAGCCGGGCGAGGGCCACGAGCGCCATTGCGTTGCAGTCACTGGCTCCTGATCGCTTCGATGTGGTCGCCCGGGAGGTACTGGTCGACGCCGACGACGACGACACCGTCCGGGCCACCTTCGTCAATGCCTTGGCCCACGGTCCCTCCGCTCACGACGAGGAGCTCGTCGCACAGGTCCGCGCGGTGGAGGAGGAGTCCTCCTCGCCCCAGCTCACCCAGGCGGCACGACACTTCGGCCGGCTGGCCGACGAGCAGGCCTGAGGGGCGAATGCACGCCGAGGTGAGCACCGAGGACGAGCTGGCATCGATCGTCGAACAGGTTCGCCACGAACCCGGTCGTCGCGACGAGCTGACCGCGCTCTTGCGCGAGAGCGCCCCGGTCTACGACGACCGCGGCTCTGCCGCCACGGCCCGGCTCCGAGGGTGGGTGCTCGCGTCGTTCGCCGAGGTCGGTCTGCCCCCCGCTGCCCTCCCCCATGTCCTGGGCGAGCTCGAGAGCGGACTCGAGCCCTACCTCGTCGCCGCTGCGGCCAGAGCGGTCCGTGGGGCGCAGGCGCCGACCCCGGTCATCGCTGACGCCCTGGTTGCCGCACTGGTCAACATCCGGGGCTGTGACGACTCGGTCACCTTCGACGCGCTGCGCCCCTCGTGGCCGGCGGCCCACACCACGACGGCCTCGCTGGAGGTCCTGGCGTCGCTGCGATGGCTCGGTGCGGTCGCGGCTCCCGTTCGGCCACACCTCGAAGCGGTGAGGGACCAACACGGCGCCGGCTGGAGCCACGCCGTACGCGATGCACTCGATGAGACCATCGCGGCCCTCGGGGTGGTGCCCGCCGGCCACTGCTGTTCTGCGGATGGCGCAACGATGGACGACGAGCCACGCGGCCGGCATGTCGGCGATGTCGGTGGCGTCGAGCTCGAGGACCAGGACGGCCGGCGCCTGGCCTTCGCCGACTTCTTCTCCGGTCGCCCCGCCCTGGCGGCCTTCTTCTACACGAGGTGCCCCAACCCCAACCGGTGCTCACTCACCATCACCAAGCTCGCCGAGGTGCAGCGACTCGTCGAGGCCCGGGCGGACGCGCCTTCCCTCGGGATCGCCGCCATCACGTACGACCCCGGCTACGACCTGCCCGCGCGGCTACGCGGCTACGGCGAGTCGCGAGGACTCCACTACGGCGAGTCGGTCCGCCTGCTGAGAGCCCCGTCTCAGCACGGGCAGCTCCGCCGGCACTTCGATCTCCAGGTCGGGTACAACGGCTCGATCGTCAACCGCCACGCGGTGGAGCTGTTCCTCGTCGGTGCCGACGGCGGGGTCGCTCATTCCTGGTCACGAACCCAATGGGACCCGCACCTGGTGCTCGCCAGGGCACTGGAGGGGTAGCGGGGCGACCCGGGGTGGAGGCGACGCTACGCAGCGGCGCCGACGCGTGCCGTGAAGGCCGCGGCCCCCTCGCCCCCGAGTTCGGCGACCGCCACGTCGCGGTTGGCGAGGCTGAGCAGCAATGCCTCGGCGGTGCCGCGTACCTCGGGACCGTCGCCGGTGGACCAGTCGACATCGGTGGCGGTGAAGGTGAATCCAGCCATGCGCTTCTTGGGCTTGGTGCCGCCTCCCTGCTTGGTGACCATGGCGTCGAGGCCGGCCGTCAGGCGCTCGGTCGGCACCTGTCGGGGCTTCCCGAGCGGTCGCCTGATGTCGAACTCGTGGATCAGGTGGTCGACGAAGGCGTCACTGGTCGGAATGAGCCTGGCGATGCCCTTGCGCACGTGGTCGGTGGCGATGCGGTCGATGGTGGCCACGATCTCAGCGGTGCTGTGGTCATCGGCCCAGGCCACCGACTCCTTGGCCGAGCCCTTGTCCACGTCGAAGCCATTGGCGGCGACCTTGGCGAGGAGCTTCGGCATCGGGTAGGTGTGACCGACGCACATGTGGCCGTAGACGTCTCGCACCCGCCACCCGTCGCACAGGCTCTTGTGGCCCCAGTCGGCCTCGTCGAGCCCTTTGGCGAGGTCGGCGAGTTGCGCCGTCTGTTCCCAGAGAAGTGCTTCGTAGTCGTGTTCCATGGTGCTCGTTCGGTCGGCGACCCCCCGTCGGATCAGTCAGTTCTTCGTCAGGGAGGGCAGATGCGGTTCAGGGTCCGATCGATCTTGGCCGCGTAGCTGACCTGGCCTGTCGGCTTCAGGTGAAGGCCATCCTCGAGGAACCACGACGGGTGCCCGACGGTGGCGGCGTTCCAGTCGACCACGTGGAAGTTGGGGTAGTACAGGCGGCCACCACCGCGGGCGGCACCCCGCAACCATCTGTTGAAGCTGCGGGCCTCCTGTTCCCAGCGCGGCGTGTAGTACGGGTTGACCCCGTGTTCCTTGAGGTTGACCCAGACCACGCAGGGCACGCTCTCGGTGGTGTCGAGCAGGTCCTCGGCCCACTGGTACGGCAGCCACCCCCAGGTGGGGTCGGCCATCAATGCCACGTCGGGGTTGGCGAGACCGAGGACCATGACCGCGGGTCGGCGGGCGACCATGCGCTGTGCCGTCGGGGTCATCTCGGCGATGCTGGCGCCGAGCACGCTCAGGAAGCTCGGGCGGTATTCCGGTCGCAGCGCCGCCACGGTCCGGGACTCGGCGCTGTGGAAGACCGAGTCACCGACGCCGCGCACCTTGGGGGCCTGCTCGGGCGGCACGTCGGCGGCGAGCGTCGTTGGTGGAGCAGGCGTCGGGGCGGAAGGCGCGACAGGGGTGGGAGCGGGGACGACGGGCGGAACGGTGGTGGGCGGGGTCGCGTCCGGCGGCGTCGTGTCCCGTGAGGTCATGTCCGGTGGTGTCGAGTCGAGGGCCGGCGAACTGACCGGCGGTGCCGGAGGCGTGGCGGGGTCTGCTGGTACCTGGGCCCCGGCCGGCGACGGGAGAACGACGAGGGTGCCGAGACAGAGGGTGATCGCTGCAATCAGGGAGGTTCGCAGCACGGCAGGTCAGGTTAGGGCGGCTGTCCGCATTTATCGAGACATGGGGTTGCCGCAGAAAAATAGAATGTGTTCTACTCTCCGCGTGAGCGGTATCTGTGACGGACGGGTCGTGGTCATCACGGGCGCGGGCCGTGGCATCGGACGGGGCCACGCTCTCGAGTTCGCGCGCCAAGGGGCCAAGGTCGTGGTGAACGACCTCGGCGCCGAGATCGACGGCTCCGGGGGCTCGGACGGCCCGGCCGGCGAGGTCGTCCACGCCATCCGGGCGGCCGGTGGCGAGGCCGTCGCCAACGGTGACGACGTGGCCGACTGGGACGGCGCCGCGCGCCTCATCGGCACGGCGATCGACGTCTTCGGCGGGCTCGACGTGGTGGTCAACAACGCCGGCTTCCTTCGCGACCGAATGCTCGTCAGCACCTCCGAGCAGGAATGGGACGCCGTGATTCGTGTGCACCTCAAGGGCCACTTCTGCCCGTCCCGCCATGCGTCGGCCTACTGGCGGGAGCGGGCGAAGGCCGGTGAGCCAGTCGACGCTCGCATCATCAACACCAGTTCGGGTGCGGGCCTGCTCGGCAGCGTGGGGCAGGGCAACTACTCGGCGGCCAAGGCCGGGATCGCCGCGCTCACCCTGGTACAGGCCGCCGAGATGGGTCGGTACGGCGTCACGGCGAACGCCATCGCCCCGGCGGCCCGCACCCGCATGACCGAGGCGGTGTTCGCGGACACGATGGGGGCGCCTGTCGACGGCGGCTTCGACGCCATGGCCCCCGACAACGTGGCGCCGCTCGTCGTCTGGCTGGGCTCGGCGGACTCGGGCAACGTCACCGGACGGGTCTTCGAGGTCGAGGGTGGCGTCATCGGGGTGGCCGACGGCTGGCATTCGGGCCCGCGGGTCGACAAGGGTGCCCGCTGGCAACCGGCCGAGGTCGGCGAGGCCGTCGCCGACCTGCTCGCCCTGGCGCCGACCCCCAGCCCGGTCTACGGCAGCCAGGGCTGAACGACCGGTGGATTTCGACGACACGCCCACCGAGGCCGCCTTCCGGGCCGAGGCCCGCGCCTGGCTGGATGCGAACGCCACCCTCCGCACCGACGACAGCGGTCTGTCCGGCTACCTGACGCAGCGCTCAGACCATGTCGCAAGGTGCCGCGAGTGGCAGCGCACGCTCTACGAGGGTGGTTGGGCCGGCATCACCTGGCCCGAGGAGTATGGCGGCCGCGGCGCCTCGGCCATCGAGGCGAGCATCTTCAACCAGGAGCAGTCGCGTTACGACGTGTCGGTGGGAGCGTTCACGGTCGGCAGCGGCATGGTCGGCCCCACGATCATCGCCCACGGCACTGACGCCCAGAAGAAGCGCTACCTCGACCCGTTGCTCCGTGGCGAGGAGATCTGGTGCCAGCTCTTCAGTGAGCCCGGGGCCGGCTCCGACCTGGCCGGCCTGTCCACCCGGGCGGTACGCGACGGCGACGAGTTCGTGGTCAACGGCCAGAAGGTCTGGACTTCGGGTGCGCAGTACAGCGACTTCGCGATCCTGCTCGTGCGGACCGACTTCGACCAGCCGAAGCACCGCGGCATCACGTACCTGCTCGTCGACATGACCAGCCCGGGCATCGAGGTCCGCCCACTGACCCAGATCAACGGCGCCGCCCACTTCAACGAGGTGTTCCTCTCTGACGTGCGGGTGCCCATGGAGAACCTCATCGGCGAGGTCAACGCCGGATGGGGCCCCACCCTCACCACCCTGGCCAACGAGCGCACCGCCATCGGCGGAGGCGGGGGAGTGACCTTCGCCCACCTCGACCGACTGGCCCGAGAGACCGGGGCGGAGCGCGAACCGCGGCTCCGCCAGGACCTCGCGGCTGCCTTCACGCGCTTCGAGGTGCTGCGCTACCTGGGCCTCCGGGTGCAGACCGCCCTGAGCCAGGGCCGCCCGCCCGGTGCCGAGAGCTCGGTCCTCAAGCTGGCGTACTCGCAGCACCTGGCGCGTACCGCAGACCTCGTCCTCGCCCTCGAGGGCACCGCCGGCGTGCTCTCCGGTGCCGACGCGCCGTCAGCGGGCCTCTGGCAGGAGTACTTCCTCGGTCAGTGGGCCGCTCGCATCGGTGGTGGCACCGACCAGATCCAGCGCAACGTGATCGGCGAACGTGTGCTCGGGCTCCCACCCGAGCCCCGCGCCGACAAGACCATGCCCTTCCGCGACCTCGCCAAAGCCTGACCGGAGACGCAGTGTTCCTCACCTACACACCAGAACAGGAGCAGCTCCGAGACGAGCTGCGGGCTTACTTCGCGAAGCTGATCACGCCCGAGGTGCGGGCGGGGCTCGGCGGTCCCGGCGAGGGCGGGGAGGTCTGGCGCGAGACGGTCCGCCAGATGGGTGCTGACGGCTGGCTCGGCATCGGCTGGCCCACGGAATACGGCGGGAAGGGCCGGCCCGAACAGGACCAGTTCATCTTCTTCGACGAGGTGCAGCGGGCCGGGGCGCCGATCCCGTTCGTCACCCTCAACACCGTTGGTCCCACGCTCATGTCCTTCGGCTCCGAGGAGCAGAAGGCGACCTTCCTGCCCGCCATCCTCGCCGGCGAGGTGATCTTCGCCATCGGCTACACCGAGCCCGAGGCCGGCACCGACCTGGCCGCCCTGCGCACCCGAGCCGTGCGTGACGGCGACGAGTACGTCATCAACGGCAACAAGGTGTACACGAGCGGCGCCGACGACGCCGACTGGGTGTGGCTGGCGTGTCGCACCGACCCGGAGGCCAAACCGCACGCCGGGATCTCGCTGATCCTCGTCCCCACCGATGCTCCCGGATTCAAGTACACGCCCATCACCACCGTGGGAGGCAACCGCACCACCGCCACCTACTACGACGACGTGCGCGTGCCCGTGTCCAACCTGGTCGGCCGGGAGAACGACGGCTGGCGGATGCTCACCACCCAGCTGAACCACGAGCGGGTCGGCCTCGCCGCCCGCGGTGGCCAGGCGCACCAGATCTACGAGGACGTCATGGCCTGGGCGGCCGTGACTCCCTCGGCCGACGGCACCGACGGGGTGATGATCGACCTGTCCTGGGTGCAGCGCGACCTGGCCGAGGCCCACGCCCGCCTGGAGGCCATGAAGCTGCTCAACTGGAAGCTGGCGTCGGCGGTGGCGGCTGGCAACCTCAACGCAGCCGACGCGTCGGCGGCGAAGGTCTTCGGCACCGAGACGCACATCGCCGTCTACCACCTCCTCCTCGGCATCGTCGGTGCCGCTGGGTACCTGCGGGAGGGATCGGAGGGGGCGGTCATCCGGGGGCGCCTGGAACGGGCCGCCCGCGCCGACCAGATCAACACCTTCGGAGGAGGGGTCAACGAGGTGCAGCGTGAGATCGTGGCCTGGATGGGCCTCGGCATGGCCAGGAAGTCACGACGATGAGCGTGGGGGAGGGGACGACGCCCGAGAGCGAGCTCCTCGCGCGACTCAAGGCGTTCGAGGGTCGTCAGGTGGGTGTTCCCGTGTCGGCACCCGACCCGGTCAACCAGCCCATGATCCGGCACTGGGTCGAGGCGGTGGGCGACGAGCTCTCGGTCTACACCGACCCCGAGGCCGCCGCGGCGTCGGTGCACGGCAGCGTCGTGGCCCCGCCGGTGATGTTGCAGGCGTGGATCATGCGCGGCTTCGCCCCCCGTCCGACGGAGGGGGGCAGCGCCCAAGACGACCTGATGGCGCTGCTCGACAGCCAGGGCTTCACCTCGGTGGTGGCCACCAACTGCGACCAGGAGTACCAGCGCTACCTGCGCCCTGGCGACGAGCTCACGCTCACGAGCTTCATCGAGTCGGTCTCACCGGAGAAGGCGACCGGCCTGGGTGTCGGCCACTTCGTGACCACTCGTCAGGAGTACCGCGACCAGACCGGCGAACTGGTGGGCACCATGGTGTTCCGCATACTGAAGTTCCGGCCCGCCGACCGTCCGGCGGACGCCGCCGATCGGCCCAATCGGCCCCGCCCCGTCATCACCCACGACAGCGCGTTCTGGTTCGAGGGGGCCAAGCAGCACCAGCTCCTCATCCAGCGGTGCACCGCCTGCGGTCAGCTCCGCCACCCGCCGGGCCCCATGTGTCAATCGTGCCAGTCCCTCGACTGGGAGGCGGTCGAGGCCAGCGGCAAGGGCATCGTCTACAGCTACGTGGTGAACCACCACCCGAGGTTGCCGGCGTTCGACTATCCGCTGGCCATCGGCCTGATCGAGCTCGAGGAAGGCGTCCGCCTCGTGGCCGACATCGTGGGCATCGACCCCGACGACATCGAGGTGGGCCTGGCTGTCCAGGTCGAGTTCGCCGATCACGACCCGGATCTGAGCTTGCCGCAGTTCCGGCCTGTCGTCGACAACCCCGCCGGAGGGCAGTGATGGACTTCTCGTTCAACGAAGAGCAGCAGGCCGTGCAGGAACTGGCCGCCCAGATCTTCGAGGGTCAGGCCACCCATGACAGGGTGCGCGAAGTCGAGAGCGGCAGCGAGCGTTTCGACCGCGAGCTGTGGGCCGAGCTGGCCAAGGCCAACCTGCTGGGCATCGCCCTGCCCGAGTCGGTGGGCGGCAGCGGGCTCGGCCTGATCGAGGCCCTGCTGGTGCTCGAGGAGGCNNTGCCCATCGCCGAGTTCGGCAACGTGGCTCAGCAGGCGGCGTGGCTACCCGGCGTCGTCGCCGGCGACACCGTCCTCACCGGCGCGTTCGATGAGCCGGGCGCCAACGACGCCCGGTGGCCAGCGGTGGTGGCCGAGTCGGTCGACGGCGGTTGGCGTCTCACCGGGTCGAAGCCCGGTGTCCCGGTGCCCCACCTGGCCGCTCGCATCCTGGTCAGTGCCCGCACCGGTGACGGCACCATCGGTGTGTTCCTGGTCGATCCCGGCGGCGACGGCGTGTCGGTCGTCACCGAGGAGGCGACCAACCGCCAGATCCACGGCGGTGTGACCATGGCCGGCGCGTTCGTGGCGTCCGACGAGGTGGTGGGCGACCCGGCCGGTGGTGCCGAGGTGGTCACCTGGCTGCTCGACCGGGCCCGACTGGGCCTGTGTGCCCAGCAGGTGGGCGTGTGCGAAGGGGCGCTGCGGGCCACCGCCGAATACACCTCAGAGCGCGAGCAGTTCGGTCGCCCGCTGTCCACCAACCAGGCGGTCGCTCTGCGGGCCGCTGACGCCTACATCGACACGGAGGCCATGCGGGCCACGCTGTGGTCGGCGGCGTGGCGCCTCACCGTGGGCCTGCCGGCTGCCGACGAGGTGGCCGTCGCCAAGTGGTGGGGCACCGAGGGGGGCCACCGGGTGGTGCACAGCACCCAGCACCTGCATGGCGGCATCGGCGCCGACATCGACTACCCGTTGCACCGCACGTTCCTGTGGGGCAAGCAGTTGGGCGACACCCTCGGCGGGGCCAGCCACACCCTGGTCGGTCTCGGCGCCCACCTCGCGGCGGAGGCAAGGGCATGACTGCTCCCACCACCGTCCTCTATGCCGATGTCGCGGTGGGCGACGAGTTGTCGCCGCTCGAGGTGCCCCTCACCCGGTCGCTCATCGTGGCCACCGCCATCGCGTCTCGCGACTACCAAGATGTCCACCATGACCCGGGCCTCGCGGCCGAGCGGGGATCGCCCGACATCTTCATGAACATCCTGTCCACCAACGGCTTCGTGGGTCGTTTCATCACGGACTGGGCCGGACCTGATGCCGTACTGAAGAAGGTGAGCATCCGCCTCGGCGCCCCCAACTATCCCGACGACACCATGGTGATGACGGGCGTCGTCTCGGCGACCGATGATCACACCCGTACCGTCACCGTCGACGTCGTCGGCGCCAACCGCCATGGCAACCACGTGACCGGCCAGGTCACTCTCGT
>CXWK01011935.1_pt1 | contig 11316 bp, 8 predicted proteins | sample 590851 | NCBI WGS metagenome assembly CXWK01 (sample SAMEA3498364, study PRJEB10139) | wastewater metagenome | biome: wastewater treatment plant; material: activated sludge | place: Denmark | collected 2014-08-01
GCCGATGACGCGGTAGTACCAGCGCCACGCCTCGGGGTTGATCGGCTCGCCCACCGAACCGAGCAGCCGCAGGCTCGACAGATCGTGGAGGTTGGGCCAACTCTCGCCGAAGCGCATCAGGCCACGGATGGCCGTGGGCGCGGTATAGAGGATGGAGACGCGATACTTGTCCACCATCGCCCACCAGCGGTCGGGGTTGGGGTGGGTCGGCGCGCCTTCATACATGAAGCTCGTCGCGCCCAATACCAGCGGCGCGTAGACGATGTAGCTGTGACCGGTAACCCAGCCCGGATCGGCGGCGCACCAGTACACGTCGTGGGGCTTGACGTCGAAGACCCACTTCAGCGTCGTCGCCGTGCCAACCATGTAGCCGCCGTGGGTGTGGAGGATGGCCTTTGGCCGCCCCGTCGTGCCCGACGTATAGAGCATGAACAGCGGCGATTCGGCATCCACGTGCTCCGTCGGCGTCTTGGGGTCGGCCACAGGCAGGGCCATCAGGTCGTGGTACCAGTGGTCGCGGTCGGGAACCATCTCCACCGCCTGCCCAGTGCGCTTGACGACGATGACGCTCTGCACCGGATGGTTCTTCTCCAGCGCCTCGTTGACGATTTTCTTCAACTCGACGATCTCGCCCCGCAGCCAGGCCCCATCGCAGGTGACCAGCACCTTGGAGTCGCTGTCCACGATACGGTCGTAGAGTGCCTCGACCGAGAAGCCGCCGTAGACGACGGAGTGGATGGCCCCGATCTTGGCGCAGGCCAGCATGGCGATCATCAGTTCGGGGATGCGCCCCATGTAGATCGTCACCCGGTCGCCGCGGCCGACGCCCTGCGACTTCAGCACTCCGGCGAACTTAGAGACCTCATAGCTGAGCTGCTGATAGGTGTAGGTACGGGTATCGCCCGGCTCCCCCTCGAAGAGTAGCGCGGCCTTGTTGCGCGTGGCCGTGTGCAGGTGGCGGTCGAGGGCGTTGTGGACGATATTGACCTGCGCGCCATCGAACCATTTGTAGAAGGGCGCGTTGCTGTGGTCCAACACCTTCGACCAGGGCGAATACCACTCGAAGTTCTCGGCGGCGATGCGGCCCCAGAAACCGGGCAAATCGGCCGCGGCTTCGGCGCAAACCTTGTCGTAGTCGGAAATGTGGGCGTGGGCAACGACTTCCGGCGCGGGGTAGTAGACTTCCCCGACCATTTTCTTCTCCGCAGACATGACAGCCTCCAATGGATGATGGAATGGTCGTGATCGTGTTAAGCAACTCTTGGCAGCCTAAGTATAATTGGCGCAAGCCGTTTCGTAAATGAAAACAGAAGGATACCCTATGAGCACCCGCAACATCGTGATCATCGGCGCCGGCAGCGCCAGCTTCGGCCCGACGACGCTGGCCACCATCCTGCGCAACGAGGCCCTACGCGGCAGCCGCCTGACTCTGGTTGACCTGAACCCGCGCAGCGCCGCGAACGCCGCCCGCGTAGCCGAGCGCATGAACGCCGCCTGGGGGGCACAGATGACCATCGCCGCCACGACGGAGCGGCGCGAAGCGCTCCCCGGCGCGACCCACGTCATCGTCTCCATCGAGGTCGCCCCGCGCGAGGAGCTGTGGCAACTCGACTGGGAAGTGCCGCTGCGCCACGGCCTGCGCCAACCCTACGGCGAAAACGGCGGCCCCGGCGGCTTCATGCACACCTGCCGCCAGGTTCCGGCCCATCTGGCCATCGCCCGCGACATGGAGGAGCTGTGCCCGGCGGCGTGGCTTATCCTGTTCAGCAACCCCCTGCCGCGCCTCGTGCGGGCCATCACCAAGTACACGCGCATCCAGACGGTGGGCAAGTGTCACCAGATCAACGTCGGCTACGGGCTGGTGGCGGCGCTGCTGCGGCGCGAGTACGGCATTGCCGTGCCCGACGACGTAACGCTCCACTCCGACCCCGGCAACGCCGGCACCGTCCACACCCTGGCCGCGGCCGGGCGCGAGCGCTTCGCCATCACCTCGGCCGGCCTCAACCACTTCATCTGGCTGCTCGACATCCGCGACCGGGCCAGCGGTGAAGACCTCTATCCGGCATTGCGCGCCGCGGTGGATGCCGCCCCGCCGGCGCTGGAACCGTTGTCGCTCGCTCTCTTCCGCGCCTTTGGCCTGCTGCCCATCGCCGGCGACACGCACCTGGCCGAGTACCTGCCCTGGCTCCACGACCCGGTGGCGCGGCCGTGGGAGACCTACCGGCTGCCGCTCTACGACTGGCGCGGCAACGAGGGCGTGCGCGAAGTACTAAGCCAGATGATGCAGATGATGGCCGATGGCAGTGTGCCGGTGGAGGGGCTGCGCGACGCGCCCAGCGAAGGGGCGACGGAACTGGTGGCCGCGCTGGACGGCCGGGCCTACCTGGACGAGACGGTCAACGTGCCCAACCGCGGGGCCATCGCCAACCTGCCGGCCGAGACGGTGGTCGAGTTACCGGCTGTCGTGGGGCCGGTGGGCATCCGGCCGGTGCAGCTTGGGCCATTGCCGCAGCCGGTAGCCGAGTTGTGCCGCCGCGAGGCGGCGCTGGTGGAACTGGTGGTGGATGCCGCCGTCAGTGGCGACCGCGATCTGGCGTTGCAATGCCTGCTGCTCGACCCAATGGTCGGCGACATCGGCCGCGCCCGGGCCATCCTCGACGACTACCTGACTACTTTTGCCGACTACCTGCCCCAGTTCCAGCAGTAAAGAGCCAGGAGGAACGCAGAGGGAAGAGGAAAGACGCGCAGAAAGAGGCCGATAGGAGCCTAGACTTCAACCTCTTCGCGCTCCTCTGCAACCCTCTCTCTTCCTCCGTGTTCCTCCTCTTCCCTCTGCGTTTCTCCGCGTCCCTCTTTCTCTCCGTGTCCCTCTTCCGTCGTCTCACTCTCGAATAGGTAGCCGCAATAGGGACAGATGTCCCAATGCAGCTCCAGCGGTGAGCGGCAGACGGGGCAGGGCTGGCGCAGATGGGTGTGGCAGGTAGGGCACAGGAACCACGTCATCTCCGTCGGCCGGGCGCACGTCGGGCAGACCGGCCTCTCCTCGATCTGCTGCAACAGCGCCTCTTGCTCCAGCGCCCGGTCGTAGGCCTGGGCCAGCGTCTCGCGTGGGCGCAACAACAGGTAGATGACCAGGCCGACGACCGGCAACAGGAGCACGACCAGCACCGTCAGGACAACGGCGGTCGTGGAGCGCGACCGGGCACGCATGTCACGGGCGGCCCAGACGACCACCGCCAGCCACAGCGCCAGCAGCAGTCCGCCGGCGACGCCCAGCAGGATGGTTAGGTAGCTTTGCAGCGAGTTGAGGACGATCATAGCGGCTTCTCTCGTGGCCGACATTGTAGCACGCGGCCACGAAAAAGCCCTCCGGTTGTGGCCGGAGGGCTATTCAAAACGAGAGGGCCGAGTCAAAGGCTCGCCACGAACAAGGGGGATCGACCCGAAGCGTTAGACGCCTTGCTGCTGCTCTTTCTGTGACTTGCGCGTGCGCCGCGCCGCCTTCTTCTTGGCGATGCGGGTCAGCTCGCTCTTGGAAACAAACCAGCGCTTGCGGCGCACGTCGGTCAGCACACGGCTCTTGACCACTTCGCGGCTGAAGCGGCGGAGCAACTGCTCACCCGACTCATCGGATCGAAGCGTTACCTTAGGCAGAGTATTCACCCCCTTCGTCTTGTAGATTGCTCATCCCGATGATAATACCATACAGACCGCGGCCTGACAAACGCACACAATTGTAGAACTCGCCCACCCGGCTTATAATCCGCCCGTCCGGCTACTCACCGGCACTGAACCACCACCCGGAGGCTATCGTTCATGGATCCCGTTGGCATCGCCATTTTCGCTATCTTTGTTTTGCTTCTTGTCGCCGCCATCGTCCTGCCCAAGTTGTCGCGCGCGCGAGCGCGACGATAGGACGTTGATGGGACATACCAATCGCAGACAACAGCCACACTCCCTACGCCGTCCGGCCGTTCTGGCCGCCGTGACCATTGTTATTCTGCTGGCGACGCGCCTCGACGCCCGCCCGGTCGCCCTGCCCGGGTGGCCGGGACAGGAGCAAGTCGTCGCCCGCGTCTACTATGCGGACAACCGCGACATCGCCCGCCTGAGCGACTACGACGTCTGGGAGTACAACAACGTCGCCGAAAGGTACGTGCTCGTGGCCGTTGACGGGCCGGGCTACGCCGCGCTGGCGGCCGACGGCTGGCGCGTGGCGGTGGACGAGGCGGCGACCCAACGGCTGGGCGGGCCGGCCAACAAAGCCGCCTACTTCGACGACTATCGCACCGTCGCCGAACTGTACGACGATCTGGACGCCGCCGCCGCGGCCCACCCCCTTTTGACCGAACCACTGAACTATGGCCAGAGCTACTGCCTGAGCCGGGGCGGCTGCCTGACACCCGGCGGCGACGACCTGGCTGGCTATCCGTTGCGGGCCATTCGCGTTACCAATGAAGCAGTGGCCGGCAGTTCGACCATCACCGGCGACCGCGTCACGCGCGGCCAGAAGCCCGTCTTCTTCCTGATGGCCAACATCCACGCTCGCGAGATCACCACGCCGGAAATCGCCATGCGCTTCCTCAACCTGTTGCTCGACGGCTATGGGACGGACGCCGACGTAACCTGGCTGGTGGACTATCACGAGATCTGGATCGTGCCCACGGCCAACCCCGACGGGCACTGGCTGGTGGAGCTGGGGGAGCAGGAGAAGTATGGGGGCCTGCCGTTCTATCAGCGCAAGAACGCCCGTCTGGCCAATCTGCTGGACGGCATGGACGACTGCGCTATCTGGCCGCCGCCCAATGGAGGTGGCGATCACTATGGCGTTGATCTGAACCGCAACCACAGCTTCGCTTGGGGTGGGGATGGTTCCAGCCCGGAGCCGTGCGACCTGACCTTTCGCGGCCCGGCCCCCGCTTCCGAGAGCGAGGTGGCTCAACTGGAGGCGCTCGTCCGCGCCCTGGTGCCCGACCAGCGCGGCCCAGAGATGAACGACCCGGCCCCCGAAGATGCGACAGGGTTGCTCATTACGCTCCACAGCTTCAGCAACCTCATCCTGTGGCCGTGGGGGCATCTGTACGTGGATGCGCCCAACAAGGCTGACCTGAAGGCGATTGGGGATAAGCTGGCCACGTTTAACGGCTATCGCTCCTGCCAGGCCGCCGCCTGGGATTGCCTCTACGCCGCCGCCGGGGCAACCGACGATTGGGCTTACGGCGAATTGGGCATACCAGCGTTTACGTTCGAGATTGGCGGGTATGAGGACGGGTTCATGCCGGTCTTTGACATCGTTGATTCCAAGCAATGGCCGGAGAACCGCCCGGCGCTGCTCTATGCCGCCAAGCTGGCCCGCACGCCCTACCAGACCATCCACGGCCCGGACGTACTCGACCTGCGCGTGACCCCGCCAGGCCCATTGCGCGAACTGACAGCGACCCTCGACAGCAGCAACAACGGCAACCGCCCCATCACCGCCGCGGTTTACTCGCTCGACGTTCCCCCCTGGCAGGCGGAAGTGATGCCGGTGCCTCTTTCGGCCGCCGACGGCGCTTTCGACTCGCCGACGGAGCGCGTCGTCGGCCAGTTCGACACGGCCTTGCTGACGCCCGGCCGCCACACCCTCTTCGTCCGCGGCCAGGACGACGCCGGCAACTGGGGGCCTGTGTCGGCCGTGTTCGTTGAAGGCCCACTGCCCCCGCCGACAGAGTGGCTGTATTTGCCGGCTGTAGTCAGTGTTCAGTAAGCCAGTAGATCAGTATTCAGTAGGTCAGTACAATCCGCGCTGCGGACATACTGGCCGGCCGACCTACTGAACACTGACCTACTGAATACTGACCTACTAAACCCCCGCCTCCGTCCCAAACTGCGTCTCATAGAGCGAGGCATACAGCCCGCCGCCGGCCAGCAGCTCTTCGTGCGTGCCGCGCTCGACCAGGTGGCCGTTGTCCATGACCAGGATCACGTCGGCGGCCAGGATAGTCGAGAGGCGGTGGGCAATGACCAGGCTGGTGCGCCCCTCCATTACTCGTTCCAGCGCGTCCTGAATGAGCGCCTCGGACAGCGAGTCGAGGTGGGACGTGGCCTCATCGAGAACCAGGATGCGCGGATCCTTCAGAATCACGCGAGCGATGGCCACGCGCTGGCGCTCGCCGCCGCTGAGGCGATAGCCGCGCTCGCCGACGACGGTGTCGTAGCCGTCGGGCAGCCCGGCGATGAAGTCGTGGATGTTGGCGGCGCGGGCGGCGGCGATCATCTCCCCTTCGGTCGCGTTGGGGCGAGCGTAGAGCAGGTTGGCGCGGATGGTGTCGTAGAACAGGTACGTCTCCTGCGTCACCATGCCGATATTCTCGGCCAACGAGTTGAGCGTCACGCTGCGCAGGTCGCGGCCGTCAATCAGCACCCGGCCGCCGGTCGGGTCATAGAGGCGGGGGATGAGATAGGTAATGGTCGTCTTGCCCGCGCCGCTCGGCCCCACCAGGGCTGCCAGTTGGCCCGGCTCGATGTGGAAGTCCACGTCCTTGAGGGCGATGCGCTGCGGCGGCGCGACCGGCTCGCTGCCGTCGCCATTGGCCGCCGCGGCCGCCTCGGTCGCTTCGGTGGCGTCGGCCGCGCCGTTGGGGCGATAGGCCACCGCGCGCGGCTTGCGGCCCCGGCCGCGGCGCACCAGTGTCTCGCCCCCGCCCCAGTCGTAGCGCACCACCTCGGCCAGGCCGGCGCGCTGCCCATCGGTCAGCGCGGTGTAGTCGAACGTCACGTGGTCGAAGGTGATGCGCCCTTCAATCTGTTGCAGCGGAGCGGCGTCGGGCGCTTCGGCGATTTCAAACGGGATGTCCAACACCTCGAAGACGCGCTCGAAACTGACCATGCTCTGGGCAAACTCGACCGGCGCGTTGGTCAGGGCCATGAGCGGGCCGTAGAGCTGGCCCAGGTAGGCGCCGAAGGCCACGATGGTGCCGATGGTGAACGCCCCCTCCATCGTCAGGTAGCCGCCGACCCAGTAGACCAATGCGCTGCCAACCGCGCCGATGATGCCCAGAACCATGAAGAACCAGCGGCCGATGACCGCCGAGTGGACGCCCAGATCGCGCACGGCGGCGCTATCGCGCCGGAAGCGGGCCAGCTCGCGCTCTTCGCGGCCGAACAGCTTGACCAGCAGCGCGCCGCTGACGTTGAGCGTCTCGTTCATCGTCGCGTTCATCTCGGCATTCAGCACCATCGAACGACGGCGCAGGTCGCGCAGGACGCGGCCGATGCGCCGCGCCGGCAGATAGAAGAAGGGTAGCACGACCAGCCCCAGCAGCGTCAGCCGCCACTCCAGAGCGATCATGATCGCCAGCGTGCCAACAACCTGCACGATGTTGGAGAAGATGGCGATGAGCGTATTGCTGACCGCCGATTGTGCCCCGACCACGTCGTTGTTGAGCCGCGACATCAGCTCGCCGGTGCGCGATTGGGTGAAGAAGCGCAGCGACATGCGCTGGAAGTGCTCATAGACGGCGCAACGCAGGTCGAAGATGACGCTCTCGCCCACAAAGGCGCTCAGCTTGCGCTGCCAGACGCCGACCAGGCCGTTGAGGATGGGCACGGTCACCAGGGCAATGGCGAGCAGATTCAGCAAGCGCCGGTCGCCGTTGGGGATGGCGTCATCAATTAGCGACCGCATCAGCAACGGCGAAACGAGGGTGATGGCCGTCGTCAGCAGGATGCTGATGAGTAACAGCGTCACCTCGCGGTTGTAGGGGCGCGCGAACTGCCAGACGCGCCGCAGCAGGTCGCGTGTGACGACCGGCTTATCTTGCTCTTCATCGTGGCTGAGAAAGGCCCACCAGCCACCGCCATGAAAACCCATCGTTTATTCTCCTGAGCGCGTTCGTGGGAACGGGGCAACCGGTCTGGCAACGCTCTCGTTACGCCCTGACACCCCTCACTAAGGAAGCGCGAACGGAAACAATTCTACGCCGTCTTGGCCATCCGCAAACCTCCACCTTTGGTTAGTAAGCGGATCGTAGAGGCCGGCTACCACCTGATAGTCGCCCGGCGGCAATGACTCAGGCCGGACGATCGTTGCCACCTGCACCAGCGTATCGCCAAGACGCCACCCTTCCCAGGCCGCGCCCAGCCCGTCCCATTGGGCTACGATCTGGCCGGCCGCGTCGCGAAGATGAACGTATACCTTGATCGGCCGCGGCTCGCCACCCTGCCGCCAGCCCGTTACGACTGTCAACGTCTCGCCATCGTAGCCCGCCGAACTGTCAGCAGTGTAGGTCATCACGTGGCCGTCAAGCGTCAGCACCCGCTCGGCTCGCGGCGGATACGCCTTGGCGCGATAGAGCCGATAGCCGTCGCCCGTCACCTCCGGCTCCGATGCTATTGACAGATAGCGCCGCGCATACGGGTTAATCTGGCCTTGCGCCGGCAGCAGCAACCACAGCGGCGCGGCGCTGTCGGGCAGCAGCAACGCCTGGTCGCCGTCGAACCAGCGCAAGCGCACGTCATTGGTTTGTAGCCGGGCAAAGTCGGCCGCCGCTAGCTCGTCCACCTGCGTGTTGCTCAGCAGCAGGTCGGCCGGCCGGCCATGCGGCGGGACGTTGTAGAGGAAGATGCTGTAGCCGATCTTGGCGTCCGGCTGGCGCTGCCGGAAGAAGCGGAACTGGTCGTGGTCAGCAAAGTGGACGCCTTGCAGCGTCGTGGCGCTGATGGCGTACCAGCCCGGCGCGGGGTCATGGGAGTAGAACGGCCGCGCCGCCGGGTTCATCAGCCGCGGCGGGAAGCTGTCCAGGCCGTTGTAGGCGACGCCGTAGTACTCCGGCCGCCCTTCGCCGAAGTAGCTCAGCCAGACGCGGTCTACGCCGTTCTCCTGTTGCCACGTTCTCAGCCGGGCCAGGTCTTGCCCCCAGTCTATATTACTGTCTACCAGCACCCGCCAGCCGTTGTCCGGCCCACCGGCAATGACGTTGAAAAAGGACAGATAGTGGGGATGCAGCCACAGGGCAATCGCCAGCAGCCACAACAGCGCCACAGCCGGCGCGGCCCGCCGCGCGCGCACCACCCAGACCCGCCCTGCCCCGCCGCGCGCGAAGGCGTCGGCCGTAACCACGCCGATCAGAACGTACAGGAAGGGCAACGTCGCCAGCAGATGACGATAGCCGAGATTGATGTCGGTCGTCAGGGCGATGGCGAAGTAGCCGGCGGCGGGAATTAGCAGCGCGGCCAGGTCGAAGGTGGCAGATAGCCCGTCCCCGTGGGAGGAGCTAGGGGGGGGCGCTGCTGAAGACCCTCTCCCTATCCCTCTCCCAGGGGGCGTGGGGAAGGGCACGTCCCCCTCCCCGTGGGAGGGGTTAGGGGAGGGTGGCGTGGGCAACCCTCTCCCTATCCCTCTCCCAGGGGGCGAGGGGAAAGGCGGGTCCCCCTCCCCGTGGGAGGGGTTAGGGGAGGGTGGTGTTGAAGACCCTCTCCCTAGTCCTCTCCCAGGGGGCGAGGGGAAAGGCGGGTCCCCCTCCCCGTGGGAGAGGTTAGGGGGTATCTTGGCTATGCGAAGTAACACAAAGAGCAGCAACAGCAAAATCGGCAGCGGCGTCTTGACCAGGAAAGCCACCGGGAAATACCACCACCACCCCGAATCGGAGTAGCGCCCCAGTAGAAAGGCCAGCGTGCCTACTTGCAGCCGCCCGCCAATGTCGAGCAACTGATCGAGATAGTGCGACAGGGGCACAACCCGGCCACCCAGATCGCCCAACAGCGGTAGCGGCGCGTTCAGCGGCCCGGCCTGGAAGCCATTGGTGGCCCATAGGGTTAGCAGGGCCGCCGCCGGATAGGCCACGAGCAACTGCGCCAGCAATCGGCGGTCAATCGTCCGCCACTGCAACCATAGAGCCACAGCGACAACCAGCGCGAACAGGGGCACAAAAAGCAGCGCCGTGAACTTGGTGTTTTGCAGCAGTCCCAGGCACGCTCCGGCCAGCAGCGCCGCCAGCCAAGACGGCCGCCGCAGGAAGCGCCATAGGGTGAAGCCGGCCGCGGTCGCCCCGGCCGCCAACCCCAGGTCGGTGGTAACCAGCCGCGTGTGGGCCAGCACGTTCGGGTCGAGCGCCACCAACCCCAGGGCCACCAACCCGGCCGCGCCCGCCGCCCGCCCCAGGCCCCAGCTGGCGGCCATCGCCGCCGCCCAGCGCCCAGCCACGGCCGCCAGCAGCAGCCCCAGCCAGATCATCGGCACGCGGGCCAGGAACATCGTCCGTGCCACGTCGTTGCCGATCTCCCACAGGAACAGCCCGGCCGGGCGGTGGAAGTCCGTCTCGCCCCACTGCGGATCGTCCGAGGGCAGCCGCACAGTGGGGTCATTGACCAGCAGCGCGGCGCTGAGGGCATTGAGGCCCAGCGGGTGGCCAACGCGAATGTTGCGCGTGCCGCCGTTCTCCTCGCCGCGCAGATAGGCCAGGCCGCGGACGAGAAAGCCCTGCTCGTCAAAAGTCGGCGCTTCGTCGCGCAGGCTGGCCAGCGTCAGGGCGAACATCGCCCAAAGTAAGAGCGCTGCCATCCATACGGGGCGGATTGTCCACTTGCCAAGTGCCACGTTACATCCATAAAAATAGCCGGCAAGCTGCCAGAGCGCTTGCCGGCCATTCGTTACCTCACTGCCGGCCCAACCGGCTAGTCGAGCGGCATGACCTGCACGTACTCAAAGCGCCAGGTCAGGTTGTCAATTACGTCTGTCGAGGCGAAGAAGCCGAAGTACGGACTGCTGATCCACCGCGTATCGGTGTACTCGTACTCCAGCTGCAACGCCTGACCAACCGGGGCGGCATAGAGCCGGATGCTGTCCTGGCGTACCTCGATGCGGAAGTGATTCCACTCTTTGGCGTCCACGTGATTCAGGTTATCCAGGTCGCCAATGTCGCCAACGCGCTTCATCGGGCTACCGCCGCAGCCCTGGCACCATTGCAGCCGGTCCACGCGCTCGAACAGGAGTTGGAGCACGGGACGGCTAGGATTAGAGTCATTGTAGATGGTATTGGTGTTGTAGAAGTGGTTGAAGCACTTATCGTGCTTATACCATTCATCGAACGACGTGCCAGGCGGGCACGCTTCGCCGTTCCAGTCGCCGCCAAAGACCATGCCGGCCGAGTGGGCATAGATCTGGCTGACGGTGCGCATCTCGAAATCAATGGCATAGGGCACGCGCGGCGCGGGTTGCAGCGGGCTGACGATACCCCAGTCATAGCGGTCTACGATCTGCATCACATACCGGCCGTTCTCGTAGAAGCCTCTGACCTCTTCGCGATAGGTAGAGCGGCGCATATCCCAGCCCGTATC
>CXWK01011525.1_pt1 | contig 11311 bp, 11 predicted proteins | sample 590851 | NCBI WGS metagenome assembly CXWK01 (sample SAMEA3498364, study PRJEB10139) | wastewater metagenome | biome: wastewater treatment plant; material: activated sludge | place: Denmark | collected 2014-08-01
CTTCCGTCCACACCTTCCGTCCACACCTTCCGTCCACACCTTCCGTCCACACCTTCCGTCCACGCCTTCCGTCCACGCCTTCCGTCCACACCGTTGATCCGTCAATCGTCTCGCCTGGAGCGAACATGACCACCACACACAACCCAGATCCGCACAGCACCGCCATGGGGGCACCCGAAGGCATGGAGCGCTGCCCGATCATGCCCACCTACGCAGCGCCGTCGATCCAGTTCGTCGAAGGGGCAGGCAGCTGGCTGACCGACCGGGAGGGCAAGCGCTACCTCGACCTGTTGTCCGGCCTGGCGGTCACATCGTTGGGTCACGCCCACCCGGCGGTGGCCGAGGCGGTGGCGGCCCAGGCCCAGCGGCTGGTGCACACCTCCAACCTGTACGCCACCGAGCACGCCGCCCCGGTGGCCCAGACGCTCGACCGGTTGCTCGGTGGAGGCGGTCAGGTGTTCTTCGCCAACAGCGGGGCCGAGGCCAACGAGTGCGCGATGAAGCTGGCCCGCAAGTGGGCCGGGCACGGCCGTTATGTCGTCGTTAGCGCCTACGGGTCGTTCCACGGCCGCACGATGGCCACCCTGGCCGCCACCGGCCAGCCGGCCAAGCACGAACCGTTTGCCCCGATGCCCGAGGGTTACCGGCACGTGGCGTGGGCCGACCTGGCCCACCTGGAGTCGGCGATCGACGAGACGGTCGCCGCCGTGATCATCGAGCCGATCCAGGGGGAGGGAGGGGTTCACCCCGCCGAGACCCAGTACCTGGCGGGCATCCGCCGGCTGTGCGACGAGCGCAACCTGTTGATGATCCTCGACGAGGTGCAGACCGGGCTGGGGCGCACCGGCGAGTGGTTCGGGTTTCAGCACGCCGGGGTGGCCCCCGACGTGGTGACCATCGCCAAGGCGTTGGGCAACGGCGTGCCGATCTCGGCCTGTTGGGCGCGGGCGGAGGTGGCCGCCGCTTTTCGGCCCGGCGACCACGGCTCGACCTTTGGGGGCAACCCGCTGTGTACCGCCGCCGCACGGGCCACGCTCGAGGTGATGGAGGACGAGGACGTACCCGCCCGCGCCGCTCGGGCCGGTGCGCTGCTGCGGGGCGGCTTGTCTGCGCTGGCGGGCGTGGCCGAGGTGCGAGGAGCCGGGCTGTTGCTGGCGGCGGAACTGGACGGCATCGACGCCGGCCCCGTGGCCGCCGACCTCCTCGTCGCCGGCGTGATCGTCAACGCGGTGACGCCGACCGCGCTCCGCCTGGCCCCCAGCCTGTTGATCTCCGACGAGGAGATCGAGGAAGCGACCGACCGGATCGGTGCCGTGCTCGACGCCCATCGCGCCGGGGGTGACTGATGCCCGCGCCCGGTGCCAGCAACGGCATCGCCCCGACCCGACGCTCCGAACCGCACCGACCTACCAGTGCAACGCCCAACTGCATGATGCCGACCCACATGACGCCGACCCACACGACGAGTGCGCACATGAACCCGATCGAAGGACCCCTCAGATGACTGCCCAGACCGACCGCCAGGTGCCGCACTTCCTGTCGATGGCCGATCTCTCGGCCGACGACCTGAGCGCTGTCCTCGAGCGCGCGGCCAACCCCGAACCGCCCCGAACACTGCTCGCTGGTCGGGGCGCCGGGCTGATCTTCGAAAAGCCGTCCGCCCGCACCCGCAACTCCACCGAGATGGCGGTCGTGCAGCTCGGCGGGCATCCGGTGACGATCCGCCCGGACGAGATCGGCCTGGGCGAACGGGAGGCGATCTCGGACGTGGCCCGGGTGCTGTCCCGCTACTTCGCCGTGCTCGGCGCCCGCACGTTCGCGCACCGCACCCTGACCGAGCTGGCCACCCACTCGCTCGTGCCCGTGATCAACCTGCTCTCAGACGATGGCCACCCGATCCAGATCCTCGCCGACCTGCTCACGCTGCACGATGAGTTCGGCGACGTCGCCCCCCTCGAGATCGCCTGGGTGGGCGACGCCAACAACGTTGCCCGCTCGCTGGCCCGGGGCTCGGCGCTGGCCGGCTATTCGGTGCGGTTGTGCGGCCCGGCCGGATACCGCTTCGACGATGCCGAGCTGGCCCGACTGGCCGAGGCGGGCGCCGACGTCACCGTCATCGACGATCCGATCGAGGCGGTCACCGGGGCCCACGCGGTGTACACCGACACCTGGACATCGATGGGCCAGGAGGAGGAGGCGCACCGCCGCAGGGTAGCCTTCGAGGGCTACCAGGTGACCGAGGAGCTGTTGGAGGCGGCGCGAGACGACGCCATCCTGTTGCACTGCCTGCCGGCGCATCGGGGCGAGGAGGTCACCGACGGCGCGCTCGACGGCCCCCGCAGCCGCGTCTTCGACCAGGCCGAAAACCGCATGCACGCCGCCCGGGGCCTGATCTGGTGGCTGGTTGAACGCTGTGATGCTGCCCGGGCGGGCGGCGCGGCTCTGGAAGGTCGGCGCGACCGTGGCTGAGGCCAGGCCGCTCTCCAAGCATCAGCGCCAACATCGGATCGCCGCGCTGCTCGGCGAGGTGCGGGTGACCAGCCAGGGCCGTCTGGCCGAGCTGCTCGCCGAGGAGGGCATTGCGGTCAACCCCTCGACGGTCAGCCGAGATCTCGAGGAGCTGGGCGCGGTCAAGGTGCGCATTCCCGGTGGGGAATCCGCCTACGTGATCGCCGAGCTTCCTCGCAACCAGGTGGCGCCCGCCGACCACCTGCGCCGGGTGTTGGGGGAGTGGGTGGTGGCGGTTGCCAACAGCGGCGAGCTGGTCGTGTTGTCCACCCCGCCCGGCTGCGCGCACGTGGTGGGTTCGGCGGTCGACCGTTCGGGCCTCGACGGGATCCTCGGCACCGTTGCGGGCGACGACACACTGCTGGTGATCGCAGCCGAGGATCCGGGCGGCTCGGCGTTGGCCGGTTCGCTGGCGGAACTCGCCGGCCTGGACGTCGGGTGGAGCCGACCTGGCCCGGCGCCCGGTCCGGTGGGCTTCATCGCCCCGACGAACGAGCGATGACCGACGCGGAGCCCGGGCCGGCCGATCCCGGGAGCGAACCTGTTGCCGATCTTGAGCTGTTCCGTCCGAACGGGGTGGTGCGCCCCGCCTGGTTGGCCGGATGGCGCGAGCACATCGATCTCCCCAAGTTGGGCGCCTACCGGCTCGTCGCCAAGCTGGATACCGGTGCCAGGACGTCGTCGCTGCACGCCCGGGAACTCCACCGCAAAACCGATCGCTCGGGCCGCACCTGGCTGACGATGGAGCTGCTCGCCCCCGAGGAGGACGCCGGCGCCGACCCTCGCGGTCGCAACCGGGACGCAACGGCCGATCCCGATCCCGATGGCGACCCGTCCCCGGATCCCACCGACGCCGGCCGATGGCAGCAACCACCCCAGGCCGCCGGGGCCCCGCCCGGGAACACCTCGGCGGAGGATCGGGACCTGGTCGTCCCGCCGGGCCCGGTGCGGGCGCGCTGGGTTGCCGACCGGATGATCCGGTCCTCCAACGGCGTCGAGGAGCTGCGCCCGGTCATCCGCACGACCGTCGCCCTTGGAGGCCATCGCTGGGCGTGCGAGATGACGCTGGCCGAGCGCGGCTCAATGGGTCACCCGGTGTTGCTCGGGCGCACGGCTATCAGGCGCCGCTTTCTGGTGCACCCGGGGCGCAGCTTTCTCGCCGATGCTCCGTCGGTCATCGCTGGGGCCGGAGGGGTGTGAGCCAACTCGGGAGCCCGATGCGCGCTCTGGCGTACGTCTCGACTCCCCGGTTCGGGGCTCATCGGCAACTCGGGAGCCCGATGCGCGCTCTGGCGTACGTCTCGACTCCCCGGTTCGGGGCTCACCGGCAACTCGGGAGCCCGATGCGCGCTCTGGCGTACGTCTCGACTCCCCGGTTCGGGGCTCACCGGCAACTCGGGAGCCCGATGCGCGCTCTGGCGTACGTCTCGACTCCCGAGTTGCGGTTCTGGTTCGTGCTGGTTGCGGTTGCGGTTGCGGTTGCAGTTGGTGTTGCGGTCGTGACCGGTTACTCGCCCGGCTCCAGGGCGGGGGAGACATCGCCCTTGCCCAGGGTGCCGATGCGGCGGTAGGTGTCCAGCTTGGAGCGGGTGTCGGCGATGTCGAGGTTGCGCATCGTCAGCTGCCCGATCCGGTCGAGGGGGCCGAAGGCGGAGTCCTCGACGCGCTCCATCGACAGGCGGTCCTCCTCGTAGGTGAAGTTCTCGCCGGTCGTGTCGGTGATCGTGTAGTCGTCGCCGCGCCGCAGACGCACGGTGACCTCGCCGGTGACCGCCGAGCCCACCCAACGCATCAGCGGTTCGCGCAGCATCAGGCACTGCGGGTCGAACCAGCGGCCCTCGTAGAGCAGGCGCCCCAGGCGGCGGCCCATCGTGGCGTAGTTCTCCAGCGTGTTCTCGTTGTGGATGGCGCTCAACAGGCGCTCGTAGCCGATCTGCAACAACGCCATGCCCGGGCCCTCGTAGATGCCCCGCGACTTGGCCTCGATGATCCGGTTCTCGATCTGGTCGCTCATGCCCAGACCGTGGCGGCCGCCGATGGCGTTGGCCTCCATCACCAGCGCAACCGAGTCGGCGAACGTCGCACCGTTGAGGGTGGTCGGCCAGCCCTCCTCGAAGCCGATCGTGATGTCCTCGGTGGCGATGTCGACGTCCGGATCCCAATGGGCGACGCCCATGATCGGCGTGACGATTTCCATCGAGGTCGACAGGTCCTCGAGCGCCTTGGCCTCGTGGGTGGCGCCCCAGATGTTGGCGTCGGTCGAATACGCCTTCTCGGTCGGGTCGCGGTAGGGCAGGTTGTTGGCTTGGAGGAACTCGCTCATGCCCGCCCGCCCGCCGAGCTCGTCGACGAAGGTCGGATCGAGCCACGGCTTGTAAATGCGCAGCTCGGGATTGACCAGCAGGCCGTAGCGGTAGAACCGCTCGATGTCGTTGCCCTTGTAGGTGGAGCCGTCGCCCCAGATGTCGACCCCGTCCTCGTGCATCGCACGCACGAGCAGCGTGCCGGTGACCGCCCGGCCAAGCGGCGTGGAGTTGTAATAGGTCCGGCCGGCGGTGCGGATATGGAAGGCGCCGCACTGCAGGGCGATCAGCCCCTCGCGAACCAGCTCCGTGCGGCAGTCGATCAGCCGGGCCTCCTCGGCGCCGTACTCCTTGGCCCGAACCGGAACCGAGTCCAGGTCGGGCTCGTCGTACTGGCCGATGTCGGCGGTGTAGGCGTAAGGGATGGCGCCGCGCTCGCGCATCCAGGCGACGGCGGCCGACGTGTCGAGGCCGCCCGAGAACGCGATGCCCACCCGCTCGCCGACCGGCAGCTTCATCAACACCTTGGAGTTCGAGGCGGGGTCGGAGGCAGCTGCGCCGTCGGCTGAAGGATCGTCGGCGGAGGGTTCGGGGGGTGCTTGAGCCATCGGAGGAGTGTAGGCGTCCGGTATTTGCCGGTCGTTTCCCCCGGGCGGTGCTACTTGTGGCCGCCTCGGGGTACGCCGCCGTACTTCATACGGGTGTCGGCCAGGGATGCGGCCCGGGCGTCGTCGTCGTTGATCCCGGCGTCGACCAGCTCGCCGGCGAACAGCGTGTGGGTGCCAAAGTCGATCGCCTGGCGTACCCGGCAGTCCAGCCACGCGATCGCCTCGTCGAATATCGGCGCGCCGGTGGTCTGTGCCGTGACCGGCCGCCCGTTGAGCGCCCCATCGGCGTCGCTCGCCGGCTTGGAGAACTTCACGAACGGACGGGTGTTCTCGGCGTCCCACAGGTTGACGCTGAAGCAACCGCCCTCGCTGATCAACCGGTGGGTGATTGCGGTGTTGTCGACGCCGATGCCGATCATCACCGGCTCCATCGACAGCTGGGTGACCCAGCTGGTGGTCATCGCATTGCGCTCATCGCCCGAGCGGGAGCCGACGAGCACCAGGGCGTTGGGGATTTTCCACGTGACGCGGTTGATCAGCTCCGGGTCGAGGCTCATGTCGGCACCGTAGTTGGAACCGATAGGGTGCGCCGGGGCCCCACGATCTGGGGTGTGTCCCGCCCGTCAACGTGTTCAAGGCTCGTGTATGAAGATCGCCATCCTGTCGAGAAACTCCAACCTGTACTCGACGAACCGGCTGCGCGAGGCGGCGGTGGAGCGCGGCCACGACGCCAGGGTGGTCGACTACCTGCGCTGTTACATGAACATCACCGCCCATCGACCCCAGATCATCTATCAGGGGTCCGAGCTGGAGGGCTTCGACGCCATCGTGCCCCGCATCGGGGCGAGCCACACGTTCTACGGCACGGCGGTTGTACGGCAGTTCGAGATGATGAAGGTGTTTTCGGTCAACGGCAGCCAGGCGATCAGCCGCAGCCGGGACAAGCTGCGGTCGCTGCAGCTGCTCAGCCAGGGTGGTATCGGGCTGCCGGTGACCGGCTTTGCCCACTCGACCAAGGACATCGACGGCCTGCTGGAGACGGTCGGCGGCGCACCGGTGGTCGTCAAGCTGCTCGAGGGTACCCAGGGCATGGGCGTGGTCCTGGCCGAGACCAAGAAGGCGGCCGAGTCGGTCATCGGGGCGTTCCGCCAGCTCGACGCCAACATCCTGGTCCAGGAGTACATCAAGGAGGCCAAGGGGGCCGACATCCGTGCCTTGGTGGTCGGCGGCCGGGTGATCGCCTCGATGCGCCGACAGGGGCCGCCGGGGGAGTTCAGATCCAACCTGCACCGGGGTGGCTCGGCCGAGGTGATCAAGCTGACGCCGGAGGAGCGATCGACCGCGTCGCGGGCCGCCAAGATCACCGGCCTGGCCGTCGCCGGCGTCGACCTGTTGCGGTCGAACCACGGCCCGGTGGTGATGGAGGTCAACTCGTCGCCGGGCCTGGAGGGCATCGAAAAGGCGACCAGCATCGACGTGGCGGGCAAGATCATCGCCTACATCGAGAAGAACCAGCCGGCGGCCGCCACCAAGCGACCCCGTCGCTCGACGACCTGAGCGATCGGACCACGGCGATGGCGTCCCGCCAGCGAGCCCCCCGAAACTCACCGGTCGAGCTGGGCGGGGTCACGGTGCAGCCGGGGCGTCGCGCGTCGATCGAGCTGCCGGTCGCCCGCCTTCCGACCCGGTCGTGGATGTCGCTGCCGGTCGTCGTGCTGTGCGGATCCCGCCCCGGACCCACCGTGTGGGTGTCGGCCGCCGTCCACGGCGACGAGCTGCTGGGCGTGGAGATCATCCGCCAGGTGATGCGGGGGATCGACCCTCGGCGGCTGTCGGGCACCATCCTGGCCGTGCCGGTCGTCAACGTGCCCGGTTTCCTGGCCCAGAGCCGATACACCCCGGATCGGCGCGACCTCAACCGCTCGTTCCCCGGGTCGCCCCGAGGGTCGTTGGCCAGCCGCTTGGCGCACTTGTTCATGACCGAGATCGTCGCCCGTTGCGATGCCGGCCTCGACCTGCACACCGGTTCGAACCACCGGGAAAACCTGCCGCAGATCCGCTGCAACACCGACGATCCGACCACGTTGGCGATGGCCGAGGCGTTCGCCCCTCCGGTGATCGTGCACTCCAAGCTGCGGGCGGGGTCGCTGCGCGACGCCTGCGCCAAGCGCGGCCTTCCCGTGCTGTTGCTCGAAGCGGGAGAGGCGCTGCGCTACGCCGAGTACCCGATCGAGGTGGGCGTGGCCGGGGTGCGCCGCACGCTGGCCCACCTCGGCATGCTGCGCCCCACCGCCTCCCATGAACCCGCCCCGCCTCCACCCGGCCGGCCCGCCCCGGTGATCCGCTCGTCGACCTGGGTGCGTTCGCGCCGCTCGGGCCTGGTGCGCTTCGACGTCGACCTGGGAGCGAGCGTCACCGTCGGCGAGCGCATCGGCACGGTCGCCGACGCCCACGGCCACACCCGCTCGATCGTCAAGAGCCGGACCGACGGCCTGGTGATCGGCATCACCCGCAATCCGCTCGTCAACCAGGGCGATGCGCTGGTGCATCTTGGCGAGTTCGCCGACTCGGGACGCGGGATCGCCAGCGATCCCACCGCCTGACCGGGGCAGGGTCGCAGAACCAAACCCATTGCTCGAGTTAGGCGAGCCTCATATACTCAGTCAGGTCCCCTCCCGCAGGTGGGGGTACTCACCGACACGGGAGCAGCGAATCGATGGTCGTTTGTCATTGCCTGGCGCTGAACGATCGCACGATCAGAGAGCTGTGCACCGACGGCCCGGTCACGGTCGACGATGTCGTCGCCCAGTGCGGGGCCGGCGGCCGCTGCGGAGGGTGCCGACCGACGATCGAGGCACTGCTGGCCGAGCACCAGGGGTTGGCGACGCCGGTTGAACTGGTCGGGGCCGGTTCGGCCGCCCGTGTAGCGTCGGCCGCATGAAGGGCTCCCCGGCAATTATCGAGTTTCTCAACGAGGCGCTGACCGCCGAGCTGACCGCCATCAACCAGTACTTCGCACACGCCAAGCTGTGCGAGAACTGGGGCTGGGCCCGGCTGGGAGCCAAGTACCGCGAGGAGTCGATCGAGGAGATGCGCGACGCCGAGAAGCTGATGGAGCGCATCCTCCTGCTCGACGGCATGCCAAACCTGCAGCGCCTGGGCAGCGTCCGGGTGGGGGAGACCCCCGCCGAGCAGTTCGAGCTCGACAAGGCGCTCGAGGAGAACGCGGTCGCCATGTACCGCCGCGGTTCCGCCCTTGCGGCGACGGAGGGTGACCCCGGCACACGGGAGCTGCTCGATCAGCTGGTGCTCGGCGAGGAGGAGCACCTCGACTGGATCGAGACCCAGCTGCACGCCATCGGTGACATCGGCATCGAGCGCTACCTGCAGTCCCAGCTCGACGCCTGACCGGCCCGGGTCACGCGGCCCCCACCGTTGGCGGACCGTCATCTCGACGACCGCGGACGACCGTCACCTCATACGGACAGGATCAGGTGGGCGTAGCCGAAGTAGATCAGCAGGCCGGAGGCGTCGACCAGCGTGGTGATCAGCGGGGCCGACACGACAGCGGGATCGATGTTCATCCGCCTGGCGAAGAAGGGCAGGGCAGCGCCGGCCATCGTGGCCCACACGCAGATCGTCACCAGGGTGAGGGCGACGACCAGCGCCAGGTCCGCCTCCCAGATCAGCGCAACGGGCACGAACACTGCCGAGCCCAGCATCAGCCCGAGCATGAACCCGACGCGTGCCTCGCGCCACACGACCCGGCGGAGGTCCTCGGGACGAACCTCGTCGACCGCGAGCGCCCGCACCATCGACGTCGAGGCCTGGGAACCACAGTTGCCGCCGGTGTCGATCAGCAGCGGGATGAATAGGGCGAGCGCAACCACGCGGGCGAGCGAGTCCTCGAAGATCTGCAACACGTTGACGGTCAGCGCCGCCGCCACGATGAGCACGAGCAGCCAGAGCGCCCGGGTGCGGGCGAGACCGAACACCGACATGGCCAGGTACGGCTCGCGGGCCGGGCTGCGCCCGCCCTGGAGCGCCATGTCCTCGCTCTCCTCCTCCTCGAGCACGGCCATGGCGTCGTCGACGGTCAGCACGCCCACCAGGCGCTCTTCGGCGTCGACCACCGGCAGTGCGATCAGGCCCTCGTTGCTGACCAGGCGGGCGGCCACCTCCTGGTCGGTATGGGTGGAGACGTAGCGCACGTCGGTGTTCATCAGGTCGGCGACCAGCGACTCGCGGTCGGCGATCACCAGGGCGCGCAGGCCGGTGACGCCGATCAGGTGACGTTCGTCGTCGAGCACGGGCAGGGCGTAGATCGTCTCGGCGTCGAGGCCGTCGCGGCGGATCTTGGCCAGCGCCTCGCCGACGGTCATCGATTCGCGCAGCGAGATGAACTCGGGGCTCATCAGCCGTCCGGCTGAGTCCTCGGGGTAGCCGAGCAGGGTGGAGGTGAGGGCGAGCTCGCCCGGGCTCAGGGAGGCGAGCAGCCGGTTGGCCACCTTGGCCGGCACCTCGTCGAGCAGGCGCACCCGGTCGTCGGGGTCGAGCTCCTCGATCAGGTGGACCACCCGGTCGGCGCGCAGACCGCGGAGCAGCCGCTGCTGGTAGGTCGGTTCGAGGATCTCGAAAACCTGGGCGGCACGGTCGCGGTCGAGCAGACGGAAGACGACGCCCATGGCCTCATCGTCGAGTCGTCCCAGCTCCGCAACGATGTCGCGGGCACCCATCGATGCCAGCGAATCGCTCAGCGCCTGGGTGTCCGACGAACGGACGAGGGTTGCGATCGGTTCGGGTCCCATCGCTGTACCCTCCCCGACGTCGACGGGGCCGGTCGAATCATGCGGCCGGGCCCTTCGGTTCGTCGTGGTGGGTTTCGGGGGTCGACCAAGTGACAGCCGGCCCGTCTCGCCGACGCCCTGGGGGTCGGATCAGGGTGCCCCGTTGTCGCCGTCCGGGCTGAGCAGGCAGGCGGAGTCGAGCAGCTGGAACTCCCAGCCGTAGCGTCTCAGGTCGTCGGCGGTCGCGGTCAGCAGTCGGCCGGCGATCGGGCGAGCCCGGGTGACGGCCGACAGGTCCACACGCACCGTGCCCGGCTCGGCAAGCTCTGAGTGGTCGAGCAGGTGGTGCACTAGTTGCGCGGTCGACACGAAGTCGAGCTCGCCACGCACGGCGACCGTGTGCACTCCGTCGTCGTCGCTGGTCGACACGATCGGGGAGAGGGGCGAGCGGGGATGACCGAGCAGGTGCATGTCGAAGTAGTCCGACAGCTCGGCGAGCGCCTCGACGCCCCGCACGCTGTTGCCCCGGGCATCGAGGGGTGCGCTGTGGACGCCGATGCCGAACTGGCCCGGCAGGATGGCGACGATGCCGCCGCCGACCCCGCTCTTGGCGGGCAGGCCCACCCGGATCATCCATTCGCCCGAATAGTCGTACATGCCGCAGCTGGCCATCATCGACAGCGTGTGGCGGGCGGCGAGTTCGCTGACCACCCGATCGCCGGTGACCGGGTTGATGCCGCCGTGGGCCAGGGTGGCCCCCATCACGGCGAGGTCCTCGACGCTCACCTTCAGCGAGCACTGCTGGAAGTAGACCTCCATCGCGTCGGCGACCGACCCGTCGAGTCGGCCGGCCGCCAGCGCCAGGTAACCGAGCGCCCGGTTGCGGTCGCCGGTGGCGGCCTCCGACGACAACACCGCCTCGTCGAGTTCGAGGTCCCGCCCGGCGAAGGCCGACATCGCCTCACGCATTCGCCGCACCTGACGATCGACGTCGATGCCTGGGACCATCGAGCTGATGACGATCGCCCCGGCGTTGATCATTGCGTTGTCCGGTCGACCGGTGTCGGGCTCGAGGCTGATGGCGTTGAACGGCTCGCCGCTGGGC
>CXWK01000029.1_pt2 | contig 11301 bp, 7 predicted proteins | sample 590851 | NCBI WGS metagenome assembly CXWK01 (sample SAMEA3498364, study PRJEB10139) | wastewater metagenome | biome: wastewater treatment plant; material: activated sludge | place: Denmark | collected 2014-08-01
CCGCGGCTGCATGTGGTGGCGGTGGAGCCGGCCGAGTCTGCGGTGATGTCTGGCGGCGCGCCGGGCGCGCATCGCATCGAGGGCACCGGCACCGGTCGCCTGGTGCCGATGTGGGATCCGTCGGTGGCGAACGAGATTGAGGCCGTGTCTACAGACGACGCCGAAGCCATGGCCCGCCGGCTGACGAAGGAGGAAGCCATCTTCGCCGGCACCTCCACCGGCGCCAACGTGACGGCGGCGTTACAACTGGCGAAGCGCCTCGGCCCCAGCGCCACGATTGTGACTCTGGCGTGTGATCACGGGCTGAAGTACATCAGCACGGATTTGTATCGGTGAGGCGCCGGCGAACACCGGGCACGCCGGGTCGTCCTGGAAGTGCAAGACTCAGCCGTTAGTGAGAATCGCCGCGAGAACAGCGACGAGGATCGTCAGCGTGGCGCCGCCAATGCCGCCCATGACCCACCGGAACTGGGTGTTCATTTCGCCCCGGATTCCACTCATCTCGGCGCGAACCTCGGCAAACCCGCTCCTCACTTCTGCGCGTAGTTCGGCGACCTCGATCTTCAGCTCGGCAATCGCGCTGGTCATACCGTCGAACCTCTCTTCGAGACGACGATGCCATCGTCTGGCGGGATGAGCAAGCGAGAAGATCGTGCCAGTCTTCAGCCACGGCGGCGGTCGGTCCTCTATCGCCCCCGACGAGGTAACAGGCGGTCGTTTTGCCCCACTGGCAATGGCGACCGTTTCGTCGAATCCGACGAAATGGTCTTCCGGGCGCTGTTCACTGTTGTGGCATGCCAGTCGGGCCTTCTCAACGACAGCCAGGAAGTGGCGGCAGTTCAGGTAGCCGAGCACCTGAGCTTCTTGGAGGAACGAGGGAAGTGGTCGCAATTTGTGGGCTTGCCGTCGCCCGCCAGACGCGATCATTTCGTCGGGTCCGACCAAATGATCGTCTGGCGTTGTGGCACGACCGGAACCGCAATGGCGTCAGCGGGCGCGGCGAGGTCCGTCCCGTCACCGCGTGGGGCATCGCAGCGCTCTCGACGGCCTACGACTTCGACGCGACGCACCCGCACGAGATTCCCTGGTCGAGCGCCGGCGTGCGGTTTGCGGACGGCGCGGTCAGGCCGACGTTCGATGCTGTGGTGTGGCGGAGGTAGTCACCGTCTACGCACCCCTCGACCCTGCCGGGGCGTGCGGAGGAAATCAAATCTGAAGGGCTCTACTTCGCAATCATGTTCCTGGAACTCAAGCTACAGATGTCGGTCAGCCGCGCCGGACTGGTACATGAATCGACGAGCCAGCGGTCCAACTGCAACGATTCATGTACCAACCCCCTTGCAGATTGCCCTATAGTAACGTATGAGTTACTATAGTCATGGTAACGGTTCTCGAGTACTTGGACCCGCTGGGAAGGAGTCCTTTCGCCCGGTGGCTCGATGGTCTCGACTCCGTGGCGGCCGCCCGCGTGACCACGACTCTCATCAGGATTGCGCACGGGAACGTGTCGTCGGTAAAGGGTGTGGGCTCCGGAGTGCTTGAAAGCCGGATCGATGTGGGACCTGGTTACCGGGTTTACTTCGGCAGGGATGGGGAGGCGCTGGTGATCCTGCTGGGTGGTGGCACGAAGAGACGGCAGGCCGAAAGGCAGAGGGGTGAATGGCGCTGACACGTGACTTCAAGACCACGGTTGTGGCTCGCCTTGAGAAGGATCCCCGATATCGTCGGGAGTTGCTGCGTGAGGGTGTGCAATGCCTTCTGTCAGGTGAGCTCGATGCTGGCAAGGCCATCCTTCGCGACTACGTCAACGCGACGATGGGGTTCGAGGAGCTCAGCGGTTTGACGGCAACACCTGCCAAGAGTCTGATGCGGATGCTGAGTCCGACCGGCAATCCGCGTGCGCGCAATTTGCTGTCCGTTATCGCAATGTTGCAGAGGGCTGAGGGGCTTCGCCTCCAGTTGAAGTAGCGTTCGCGACCAAGGCGCGAGAGCGATCAAACCGCGTAGGAACTACCCTGTCACGCGTTCGGAGTAAGTTAGGCGCGTCGCATGGACCCCTTTGTTGACCACCTGAAGGCGTTGTGCCTGGCGCATCCCACGCGAGCGAAGTGGGTGTTTGTGCCATCGCACGGCATCGGGCGCACGATTGGCGATCGACTGGTGCTTGAAGGCACGGACTGGGCCAACCTCAGGTTCGTGACGCCGCTCAACCTCGCGCTTCGCATCGGCGCGCCGTTCCTGGTGGAGCGGGGCATTGACCCGTCGGAAGACCAGTTGGGGCCTGCGCTCATCATGCGCCTGCTGATGGGTTTGCCGGCCGAACATGAGTACTTCCGTCCGCTCGCGCACGAGCCGCGCATGGCCATGGCGCTGTGGACGACCATCCGCGAATTCCGCGCCGCCGGCCTGCGTTCAAATCAGCTCGTAGCTGATTGCTTCGAATCCGCCGCGAAGCACGCCGAACTGCAGGCGTTGGTCGAGGCATACGAACAGTACCTGCTCGACAGGAATCTGGGCGACCAGGCCACCGTGTATGAGGAAGCCCTGGCGCACCTCGACTGGTGCCCGATCAGGCCAGAAGACTGCTGGACGACGTTGCCCGGCGTCACCTGGTCGCCGCTGCAACAGAAACTGTTCGCGTCCCTTCCAGGCGAACACACCGTGCCCTCGGACCCTGGACCCTGGACTCTGGACCCTGGACCGACCGCGTCTTTCTTCTCCGCCGGTGGCCCCGAGTCGGAAGTAGAAGAAGTCTTCCGCCGCATCCTGAAGTCTGGCCGCAAGCTCGACGAAGTGGAGATCGCCTGCGCCAGCGATGGCTACTCGACGCTTCTCTGGGAGAAGGCCTGCCGCTACGAGTGGCCCGTCACGCTCGCCACAGGACTCCCAGCCACCCTCACTCGTCCCGGCCGTGCATTGCTCGGCCTCATCGAGTGGGTCGAAGACGACTTCACCGCCGGCAAGCTCCGGAGGCTGTTGCAGTCGGGTGACGTGACGATGAAGGCGGGGACTGCGGAAAAGACGTCGGGTGTCTTTTTCGACGGAGATGAATCGAAAAAGACACCCGACGTCTTTTCCGATGGCGCGAACTCTGGACCCAGGACCCTGGACTTTGGACCGTCGCGCGCCGCCAAGCTCCTCGTGAAGGCAGAAGCCGCCTGGGGCCGCGCGACCTACCGCCTGTCCCTCTCGCGCCTGGCCAAATCCTCCCGAGCCCGCGCGAAGGAAGACATCTCCGACGACGAGCGCGAGTATCGCGAGCGAAACGCGCGGGAAGCCGAAGCGCTCGCGGACTGGGTGGACGCCCTTATTGGCACAATCCCGGTGCCAGGCGCGGACTCGCACATCGACCTGCAGCCTCTGGTGACTGCGGCAGCCCAATTCGTGGAAGAGACCGCCGCGCGCGCTAGTGCCCTGGACCATGCCGCCGCGGACAAGCTCGCCGGCTCGCTCAAGGAGCTCAGAGCGCTGGGCGACTTCAGGTGTCCGCTCAGTCAGGCCCTCCGCTTCCTGAAGGAACGCGTGGAAAGCCTGCACATCGGCGCCGACCGCCCGCGCCCCGGCCACCTCCACATCTCCCAGCTCCGCCAAGCCGCCTTCCCCAACCGCCCCCTCCTCTTCATCGTCGGCCTCGAAGAAGGCAGAGTCTTCCCGGCCGCCGTCGAGGACCCGGTGTTGTTGGATCGCGAGCGGGAAGCAATACGAGCAAAACGACCTCTGAGGTCGTTTCCGGAACCGATGCCGCCGGAATCGACCTCAGAGGTCGTTTTGATGTCCTCCTCCGAACGCCTCAACCACCTCGTGACCCAGACCCTCGCGCGCCTCGACACCGCCATGTCGATGCCGGGCGTCAGTGTCCACCTCAGCTACTCCTGCCGCGACCTGCGCCAGTTCCGCGCCACGTATGCGTCGTGGGTGATGCTGCATGCGTTCCGCCGCGCCACGGGCAACCCCACCGCGACCTATCCGGACCTGCACGCGGCCACCGGCGCACCGGTGTCCACCGTGCCTGCCACCGCAGACGAGGCGCTCGGGAGAGGACGATGGTGGCTGAGGGCGGCGGCGAGGGCGGGGCAGCAGGCGGGGAAGGCCGCCGTGCTGGCGGCATTCCCATCGCTCGCACAAGGCGTCGTGGCCGAGGCCGCGCGTGACTCCGCGGACTTCACCGAATACGACGGCTTCGTCCCAGAGGCCGGGCTTGAGCTCGACCTCGCGCGGGAGGGCAGAGTGGTGTCGCCCACGCAGCTTGAGAAGGCGGCCGCGTGTCCGTTCCGTCATTTCCTGGAGAAGGGCCTGGGCGTCAGCGCCATTGAATCCGGCGACCGCGAGCAGGACCTCTGGCTCAACCCCCTCATTCGCGGCAGCCTGCTGCACGAGTTGTATGCCGAGTTCCATTCGCGATGCCTGACAGACTCGCGCACGCCCACCGAGGCGGACCATGCGTGGCTGCAGGAGCGCGGACAGCGGTTACTCGACGAGACCGCCACCGAGATGCCGGCGCCGTCGAGCGAAGTGGGCGAGCGCGAGTCGCGCGACTTCCTCGAGGACCTCGCGCTGTTTTCGCGTGCGGAGATCGACAACCCCGGCCATCGCAGACCCGTCGCGCTCGAGGCGCCGTTTAACGACCACGTCGTGAAGGCCGGCAACCTCACGTTCCGCATTCGTGGTCGCATCGACCGGATCGATCAGTTGCAGGACGGCACGTTCGAGATCCTCGACTACAAGACCGGCAGCTACTACGCGCCCGCCTGGCTCGGCACGTTCGCCGGCGGCCGTCGTCTGCAACATGCCCTCTACGGGCTGGCCGCGGTGGACATTCTCAAGGCGGCCAAACACAAGAGTCCTCAGGTGGTGGGCGCCACGTATTACTTCTCCAGCGCGAAGGGGCAGCAGCATCCCAAACACATTCCTGCGCAGTCGAAGGGCGACGTGGCCAATCTGCTTGGCGACCTGCGTGAGGTCATCGCGCAGGGCCACTTTGTGCATACGCACGACGAGGACGACTGCAAGTTCTGCGACTACGGTTCCGCCTGCGGCGCCAGGGTGGTGAAACGCACCGAGGCCAAAGTCGGCGCACCGGAACTCGATTCGTACCGGAGGCTCCGGAACTATGTCTAAGCCGCTCCTGACCGACGCCGCCTCCCGCCTCCGCATCGTCACCGACCTGACCACCAGCCTCATCGTCGAGGCCGGCGCCGGCTCAGGCAAGACCCACCAGATGGCTGCGCGCATGGCCGCCGGCATTGCCGAGGGCGTCTACCAGGTCGAGCACATGGCCGCCGTCACGTTCACCCGCAAAGCCGCCGCCGAACTGAGGGGGAGATTCCAGGCATCACTGGAAGTGGAGTTAGACAAGCTGACCAGTTCTGTCAGTTCCGCCAGTTCCCCAGTTCCGTCAGTGAAAGAAGCGCGAGTCCGTGAAGCGCTTTCAAACATCGAGCGCACCTTCTCGGGAACCATCCACGCCTTCTGCGCACGTTTGCTGCGCGAACGCCCCATCGAAGCCGGCGTCGCCCCCGGATTCGCCGAATTAGACGACGTGGAAGAGCGGCTGATGCGCGAGTCGAGCTGGCGCGAGTTTCGGGCGCAGGCGCGGGCGGCGGGGGACAGCGACCTGGCGCTGCTCAACGACGCCGGCATCAAGGCGAAGGATCTCGACAAGGCGTTTGCCGCCGTCTGCAATTACGAGGACGTGGACTTTCCGGCGGAGGACGTCCCAGCTCCGGATGTGGATGCCGCCTGGGCGGCGTTGGACACGTTCTGGCAGATGTTGCGCCCGATGGTACCTGTCGACCGCGGGACGAAGGTGAAGTGCGACACTCTCGAGAAGGCTTGGCGGTTCGAGCGCCAGTTGGACTTCTTTCGGCGCCAGGGCCGAACCCCGCGAGCACTTGCAGACCTCCTTAAGACCTGGGACTTCAGTCCGGACATCACGCCCAAGTGGTGGTCCGACGACGCGGCGACGAAGAAGAGACTGAAGGCCGACTATATGGCGGCGCACGAGCAGTTCCGCACCGGCGTCGTCTCTCCGTGGCTCGAGGCCTGGAAGCGGCACCTCTATGCGCCGTGTATCCGCCTGCTCATCAAGGCGCGCGACTTCGCGCAGCACGACCGTCGTCTTCGCAACACGCTCAGCTTCAACGACCTGCTCATCCGCACCGCCAAAGTGTTGCGCGAGAATGAGTCAGTCCGCCGCGCCCTCCAGGACAAGTACCGCTGGATCTTCGTCGACGAATTCCAGGACACCGACCCCCTCCAAGCCGAGATCATGTTCTTGTTGTCGGATGGTATTCCTGATGGAGGTCCCGGGCTTCAGCCCGGGACTACACGCGCCCTCTACGTCGTAGGCGACCCGAAACAATCCATCTACCGCTTCCGCCGCGCCGACATCGACATCTACAACCACGTCCGCAGCGTAATCGGCGGCCCCGACGACGCGAACGTCGTCTCGCTGACAACAAATTTCCGGTCTGTTCCTCAGTTGTGCGACTGGGCCAATCAGGTGTTCACCACAAGATTCCCGGCGAAGAGTGAGGCATATGCTCCTGCCTTTGCGCCACTCGAGCCGGCGCCGGAGTCGGCCGTACGTAGGGCGGCCTGTTCCTCAAGGCCGCCGAACTCGCTCTTTACGCTGACAAGCGACTCCGCCGCCGACGAGGCGGCGCACATCGCCAAGTACATCCGCAGCGAAGTAGACGCCGGCCGTCGTGGCTTTGGGGACTTCCTGATCCTCACGCGCAAGCGCAAGCCCTTGAAGGTGTATGTGGAGGCGCTCGAGTCTCTGCAGATTCCCATCGAGGTAGCCGGCGCCGGTGCCTTCGGCGAGTCTGCCGAGGTGCGCGAGTTGTCCCAGCTCCTCCAGGCCCTCGCCGACCCGCAAGACTCCGTCGCCCTGGTCGGCGTCCTCCGCGGCCCGTTGTTCGGCATCAGCGACCGCGCCCTCTACGCCTGGAAACAGTCCGGCGAATATTTCGGATTGTTTTCCGAATTGGATGAAGTACGTAGCTCGGCCTCGATTGAACGTAGCTCGGCCTGTTCCTCAAGGCCGAGAGAGGCCGTACGTAGGGCGGCCTGGGTTTCAAGGCCGCCGTCAGCAGTCGCGAATGCACTATCGCGACTGCGTGAGTGGCACCACCACACCCGCACCCTCCCCGCCGGCGCCGCGCTCGACCGCATCCTCGAAGACTCCGGCTATCTCGCGTTGGCGGCGACGACGACCGGTGGGGTGGAGGCGGGGGACCTGTTGCATGCCGTGGACCGTGTGCGTGCGGCGGTCGAGTCTGGGTTCACGTTGGCCGAGGCGGCCGAGGCGTTGCAGGATGCCGCGCAGGAGTCGAGTGAGGTGGAGTCGTGGCCGCTCGAGCCCGGCCGTCAGGACGTGGTGCGTGTGATGAACCTGCACAAGGCCAAGGGCCTCGAGGCAGAGGTCGTCTTCCTCGCCGATCCTGATGCGAGCCGGAACTACAAGCCGGAGATTCGGATCTTGCGAGAACAGGAATCCGTACGGAGCCCCGGGGCTTTAGCCCCGGGGACTGGGTTCTTGCCGATCGCCAGGAAGTCCGAGAAGGGAATTCGTAACATCCTAGCCCTCCCGCCCGACTGGCCCACCCACGCCGCAGAAGAGCAGAAGTACCTCGACGCCGAAGAGGACCGTCTTCTGTACGTCGCCGCCACCCGCGCGAAGGACATACTCGTGGTGGGCCGTGCGACCAAGCCCGGTAAGTCCGGCGCTTGGTCAGGCCTCGACGACTTCCTGACGGGCGTTCCCGAACTGCCCGTCTCAGATCAGGTCGTGCTCTCCGAGCCGGCCGCAATAGACTTCGCGTCCGCCACCGCCGCGATCGCCCGCGCCGACGCCACCCACAGCGCCGCCAACCAGCCCACCTGGTTCGCAACATCCGTCACCGAGGAGGTGCGTAGGGCGGACCTTCCCTGGCCCGAGCCCAGTCGAGGGCAGCCTCGCCAATTAGATCCCACCTCCGTCCTCACCGCCGAAACCCCCGCCCGCCGCGCCGACGCCGGCGTTGCCTGGGGCACGTTGGTGCATGGCCTGTTGGAGCACGCCATGCGATTCCCGCAGGCGACATCCGCCGACCTGCGCCGTCTGGCGTTGTGGCTGACGGTGGAGGAGCCCGACTTGCGTCCGCTCATCGACCAGGCCGTTGCCACCGTCGAAGGTGTGGCGCAGGCCGACTTCTGGACCGCTACGAAAATATCCACCGAAGTGCACGAAGAAGCACCATTTGCGGTGCGTGACGAGGTAGGTGACCAGCCCGGCGTGCTCAACGGTGTGATCGACCTTGTGTACAGCGCGGGTGACGAGTGGCAGATCGTCGACTACAAGACAGATGTCGGTGCCGCCACCGCCGATTTGGCACAGCGGTACTCAGGCCAAATGAGTTCGTACGAGCGAGCTTGGGCTGCGCTAGCCGGTGGGTCCACTCGCGGTCGATTCGTTTCTGTCCGTCATTCGGTGTGAAGGCAGACAGGTCGATCTACTATTCAGGTGCCTTCGCCATGACCAATTTCCATCTTTCATCGAGCATCGGGATTTGAGGCCGAGATGCCCAGTCACTATCTGAAGATCCCGTCGACGATTCAATACTGGTTTCCAGGCGGGGCGCCGGCAGATTGGCGAATGCGCGCATTCAACGATGCCACCGAGAAGGGGACCCGCCTCACGTACCATGGACTGCGTCAGAGTGCTGAGGGGCCGAGACTGGCGCTTTATGGTGATGAGTTCTACTTCGAGGTAGGCCGAGATCGGGATCGGGCGGACACTCTCTTCATGACCCGAATTGAGGTCCCCCATGAGCTGACGGTGGTTCCAAAGTCGCTGGCCGTCGAGATTCGCTTGTGGCCCGGCGCTGGAGCTCCAGCCCTGGACCGTGTTGATGCCCTGTTTGGCGACTCAGGAACTCCTGATCCTGCGGAACACGAAGAGGTGGCCGCCCCACTCGCTGAGCCCAGCCACTTGCTTTTGGCCGCGCTCCGCGAATTGCCACAGGATGTTCGAGAGCGCCTTCGCCCCAGAGTGGATCTGCCTGATGCAAAGGCTTTGCTTGATCCACTCCGTTCCCTGTGGTCGCGTTTTCGTTTGGACCGCCTTGTCTCTCCTGGTGACCGACAGACTGCTCTTCTTCGAGGTGTGGTGCAGCCAGCTGCCCTAGACAGTCAGGAAGCCGACGGTCTCATGGCACTGTTTGGGTTTCATCTGCTGAACCGCGTTGTTGCTGGAGGCGGAGATGCGCGCTCGGAAGTCGAGCGCCTCGTGCGTGCCCTCGGGGACGTTCCGGATATTCCAAGTCGTCTGTCACTCTGGGCGGCCTCGATCGACGGAATGCCGGCCCCCGCATTGAGACGCGAGATCTTCGACTGTCGCGCAGAACTCATGGTGATTGGAATCGGGCAGGATCCGCGGACGAATCGAGCTTGTGCGGACTTCGTCGTGCCGACTCTGCTGAGCGCAGCTCGCGACGCGAAGGATTCGGCATTGGTTGGAGTGCTTCAACAAGGCCCGGTGGGCCAGCAAGTCCTGTGCTCGGTGGCTGAGTGGGCGGACGGCCTCGACTTCTCCGGCGAGGCGACACGAGAAGACCCAGCGCCGGCAGTGGCATCGCCACCAAAGGACGACAGTCGAGCCCGATTGTTGGATCGCTGGGTGCTACGGCTGCGAGGACTGGGGAGGGAGCAGGTAAAGCTCGAGAGCATCAGGATCCGCGACATTGTGAAGCGGGCCGAGTCTGCTGTCGCAGAGGCAGAGTCGGTGGCTGGCCTCGCGTCGCTTTTGGTCTTGATCGATCAGCTTCGCGGTGATGCCGGAGCATGGTTGCAAGGGCTCCCGGACCCCAAGGACTTGGCCTCAGACCGCAATGAGGCTGATATTGCCCTGAAGGCTGCTGAGGGCATCCTCGGTCCAGAGGCGCTGGAGTTGGTGGAAGAGTCGGCGTCCTTGACTCCGAAGGAACTACAGGAGATCTCCGCACTCCTGGCGGAAATCGAAACTCTGCAGGCTGCCCCCGAGTGGCTGTGGCGCATTGAAGGTGGAGAGACCGTCAGCGGAATCCCAGTGACCGGAAGTGCGATGGCACGCCAACTGGCTAGGCCGGTCGTTCGTTCCGCGATTGGGACCTTCGTGGATTGCCTGAAGACTCTCGGCCAGCCGGCTGCAGCGCGATGGCTTCCACCGCTCCCAGTTGGGAGATCGGTGGAAGAGCATCTCCTCGAGTGGAAAGAAAAGGCCCTTGAGTTCCTTGTCGATGTGCCCCCAGAGATTCAACAGATTCTGCGCAGCGAGGGCAGCGAGGGCGCGGATTTGAATGTTCTGCTGAGCAATGTCGCGAGGGTGACTCGGCTTCGCGAAGGAGTTGGGAATGCCCTGGCTGCTGAACTGCTTGACCCGTACGCGGGAATTCAAGCTGCAGCATTGGCGGAAGAGCTCGATGCCCTGCTGCGCGCGGTGGATTTCATCAGGACGAACTTCGGCGAGGTAGACAGCCCGGACGTCAAGATGATCCAGCGCAGGGTCGAGCGGGAGAAGGGGGAGCGTCCTACGCAAGTAGCCGTTGCGACAGTCGAGTCGCAAATCAGCATTGACCACAATTGGACGGACGTAAACAACACGAAGGCAACACTGACACTTCGGCCAGCGACCGACGGAGCGGCCTATGGCGTGCTGGCTGCGCCACTAGTACTCCACAGTGCCCAACCGGCCGCGACAACCGTGGAAATAGGCTGGCAGGTGAAAGGCAAGCTGCGAGATACGTGGCCAGACGAATGGCCCCCGATCGAGCCATCAGGTCCGGTCGCTGTGTATCCACAGGACTGGAGGCCGGCTCCAGGTGGCGGCTACGTTCATACTTTTACAGCGTCTTTCCCGGTTCGTACGTTTCGAAGCGAGCGACTCTCTCGGCTTGAGGTCGTGGCTACGGTTCGCGAACATCGAAGTCGACAAGTCTTGGCGGAGCCCAAGAACCTTCGTTGGGACCAGATAGAAGAACGTCACCAGGATGTTGTCGTACAGTGGGCAGATGCGACGGACCCGGACTACATTCGGGATCATCCTATTGGCCCGCAGGAGAAGTCCAAGACCATTCTCCAGCGTCTGCAGGGCGGGAGCAGTGTCGCGGTAGTCGCTCCACGCAGATTTGGTAAGAGCACGCTGGCAGAGTACCTCGTGCGCGAGTCGTCTTCGGCCGGTCTCGCGATGGTTCCGGCTGTATGGTGCACGGAGTTCTGGTCGTTCTCGGGTTTCGACTATCAGCGTCTGTGGCAGCGCGCGTCGAATTCGTTGAAGACACT
>CXWK01013515.1_pt1 | contig 11297 bp, 7 predicted proteins | sample 590851 | NCBI WGS metagenome assembly CXWK01 (sample SAMEA3498364, study PRJEB10139) | wastewater metagenome | biome: wastewater treatment plant; material: activated sludge | place: Denmark | collected 2014-08-01
CTCGCTCATTCTTTGTCCTTCGGAAATCCCCCACCGATTCGAACTAAACGAGAAATGCTCTAATATCCGACTCGGCACCCTAAGGTCGCGTCTACTGAAAGGCACCATACCAAAACCCAACAATACTGAGCAGAAGGTCCTGGGAATAGACCAAACCTGCAACTCGTCCAGAGAGACATCTCATCCCCGAGCCTTCTCTCGGCTGGAGAAGGAGAACCATGACACGAATCTTGGAACTTGACTTGAGCCGAATGCATCTATACTACAAGGGCTCGAATACATGCCCTTTGGCATGGTCAAACAGGACCACAAATTCTCAGTTTCTAGGGGGAGCTATTAGCTAGAAGCTTTCGACCAGGGATGAAGAAGCATCGCTGGAGAATTTATTGAGTAAGCCAGGTAACAGGATTTATAAGCTGGGCCATCAAAAAACACACGGCACTCAGTATGGCCCGTTTGCGGTCAGGTGTGATGTTTATTTTGCTGTCACCATGATAGCTGTGAAATCTGTCGTCAGACGATTGATTCTCCGGTCAGGAGGAGGCTGCCCTCATGTACCAGGAACGCCCGCCTAAAGAGACCCTGCTCTGGGCACTCGCGGTTAGTATCACCTATCTCATAAACGTTTATGCAATTGCCTCAGCTCAGACTAGCCCCATTACCTCCTCTGGTCTGAACACACAAATCAGTGGCCCAATACAAGTGGGTGGTGAGATGCAATACAACATTGCCGGTGGAACCAGACCGGAAAGTGGAGTGAATCTATTTCACAGTTTCGGCGAGTTCGGAGTTCCCAATGACAGTATTGCAAACTTTCACAACGATTCCCCCGGGATTCAGACATCCAACATCCTCGGCCGTGTCACAGGTGGCAGTGAATCACAGATCTTTGGAACCATTCGAACCAGCGAGTTTGGAACCGCCAATCTTTTTCTCATGAACCCGGCTGGTTTTCTATTCGGCCCGAACGCCACAGTCAACGTCGGCGGAATGGTGGGCTTCACTAGCGCCGACTATCTCAAGCTCGCGGACGGAAAACAATTCAATGCGATTCCCAGCACTGCCGTTGATGCATTGCTGTCTGCGTCACCGGTGGCCGCGTTTGGATTCTTGGGTTCAAATCCTGGTGCAATTATCGTTCGAGGTAGCGAGTTCAACGCAGCGAGTATCTCGCTGATCGGAGGAAACATCACGATCGAATCCGGCACACCGAGCGACAGCACGCCCCAGCAAGCACAACTCTCCGCAGTCGACGGCACCATTCGATTGGCCAGCACAACATCTCCGGGAGCATTTGATACAACGCTGCAGGCGATCCCAAACGTGAATGAAACCTCATTTACCTCCTTCGGTACCATCTCCCTCGCACCAGGCTCAACGATCAACGTCAGCGGCGCGAATACGGTTTCGATCCGAGGAGGCCAATTTGTTCTGAAAATGAATGATGCAGCACTCAATACCGCTGAAAGCCCAGGATTGGCAAATTTGGTGTTGCTAAGCCCAAATAGTTCAATCATTTCCTCCAATGCCGGTACTGGGCCCGGTGCCGCCATACAGATCGCGGCTTCGACCATTTCACTCAAAGATGGTACAGCAATAACCGGCAGCACCTCGGGTGTTGGCAACGGTGGAAGGGTAACACTGAACGCAAACGTCTCGATTTCCCTCGTCAGTTCGACCATCTCCAGCAACAGCGAAGCATCCTCTGGAACAGCGATTGCTGGCGATGGCGGAGAACTCAATGTGAAAGCGCCGAGCATCACCCTTGAACAGGGAAGCTCGCTCTTGGCCCGAACTACAGGGGACGGTCACGGAGGAACTATCGAAGTGAATACCAACCACTTCAGTCTCTCAGGTGAAAGTGTGGTTCAGGCATCGACATCTGATATAGGTCCCGCAGGTAGTATTACGATCCGAGGTCTGGGAGGAAACGGCACCAAGGTGCAAACCGTTTCACTAACTAATGGGAGCTCGCTATCGAGTAGCTCGACGGGCAATGACAACGGTGAAGGCGGAGCCGCCGGTCATATCCTTGTAGAAACTCAAATGTTTACTTTATACGAAGGCAGTCAAATCACTACCTCTTCGATCTCCAGCCCAGGTGATGCTGGCACCATCACAATCAATGCAGAAAAGGAGGTCCTTCTCTCCCAGGGTTTTCTCGCAAGCCGCAGCGAAAGCAATATCTCGAACGAGTTCGTCGACAATTTCGTCATTGGAAATGCTGGGTCAATTACTGTGGCGGCTCCTACCGTGATACTGAAGAACCATAGTCGCATAGCATCTACCACAGACTCACGTTATTCCACCGATCCATCGAAGGGCAATGCTGGATCAGTAACGGTTAATGCCATCAACCTGAGCCTCCTTGAAGAGAGCAAACTGACCAGTAGCAGTATCATAGGTGATTCTGATCTGCCTCCGATTGGGAATGCCGGAAGTGTAACCATTCAGGGTTTCACCGGCTCTGCGCAAGCCATCATAATCGACGGACTCGGCAGCGGCGTCTTCACCGACACCCAAGGGACTGGTGTAGGTGGGAATGTTCTCTTGAGTGCCAGCTCTGTAGTACTCCAGGACGGCGGTAGTCTTTCAGCACAAGCATCTGGAACTCAAGCTTCCGCAATTGGCGGGACGATTACGTTAAATGCCAGCCACGTACAGCTTCACTCCGGTGCCGCCATCACGGCAAATAGCAACGGTGTGGCGGATGCTGGAAATATCAGCATCACCGCGACCGACGGCCTCACCATGCAGAACGGTTCGATCACGACACTCGTACATCCGAACAACAATGGCAGTAACGTCGGCGGCGGAAACATCAAGATCACAACATCTCCTACAGCAACGGTGTATCTCCATGACGGCAGTACGATAAGCGCGTCGGTAGCCGACGGGCCTGGAGGCGGCGGGAATGTTACGATCGACCCCCAATATGTAATCCTGCAAGGCAGTCAGATTCTGGCTCAAGCGGATCAGGGCACAGGCGGTANNGAACGCTCCGGCTAGCGGGAAAATTCATCCACTGGGAAACCGGCTGCTGCAAGCCATGTCGCTTCTCAACCAGCGCTGCGCAGCGGTAGCTGGCGGTGAGTTTAGCAGTTTCACGGTGGCGGGACGGCGTAGTCTACCGACAGAGCCCGGTGGATGGCTCTCAAGCCCATTGACGCTCGCCATCTCTCATCCCTATGGCGGCATATTGACTAATATGGCGCCTCGGGCGAAGCTAAATGAACCGCGAGGAGCGCTTCCTCTCCTGTCTTTACGACAAATTGCACCAGCTGGTTTTTTGACCCAAACCTTTGCCTCAGAACGTTCAACAAGTTGCAGATCTTAAGCAGTAAATCCATCTATGTTCACCGTGAACATAGATAATTCAATGGAGGACAACTTATGCCACCCAAATTCGCGACGCCATATGTTAGCAAGCCAGCATCGGGCGAAACTTATAGCAAATCCCAAAACCCAGGGAACGGTGCGAATTGTAAATTTACATGGGAGAACAAGCATGGCCTAACACATGGCGCAGTAATTGCGACGCATTGGAAAATATGGATTGGAATAAACGCCGGCGGTGGAGAAAAGTACAAGACTCAAAATGAAATTGTCAACAACGGCAATATAAATTCTGATCCCAATGTCCCCAGTGCTGCGCTACCAATCGGTGTCACATTATGGGTCACACCAAAGTACAAAAAGTCTGATGGCACGTGGAACGAAGGGACACCAACACAATTTAAGGTTGCGCAATAGTCACACGCGATGAGTCCAAGGAACAGCCATGCCATCAGATGACTAGAAAGCATCACAAAAGATATGATGGCTTTTCTTTTATGCCAGAACTATGGTTTCAGATCACATGACCGGGAGGTATGAAATGCCAAGGGTGTTCATTACTGATCCACCAAGCGGAACTGAGCTTGACTATTCGAAAGCTATTACGATTCATTGGGACAGCGATCCTCCAGGGGCTATCACACGTTGGAAGTTTTATCTCGGGACTGAGAATGGACGATGGGATCTCTTAATGTGCGAGAGAGAGGCTCTTAAGAAGATCGATCTCGATCCTCATGATTTACCCCCTGCAGGGCGATTGTATGCCCAAGTTCGGGGAGTCTACTCCGGCAGCTGCATTGGGGAGAAAGGCGAAGAGCAAGGGATGAATGAGCGTGTACTATCGGATACCGTCGAATGGATTTGTCCTGAAAAAACTCTCGTCGCAACTTCACTCTGAATTCAATGTCCAATGAGATCTGTTTATCTCAAAGACTCCAGTAGCTCAATGAGACGAGCAGTTATCAATGCATGCCAAGCATGAGGAACATCGTGAAGGCAGGCGCTCTCAGTGCGGCGCCTGCCCGTTTTACTCTGTTCGCCCATCAGAACTCGCTCTGTTTGGCTATTGGTCTTGCCATGGCACTCACATTGGTAGACACATCTGCTTTTTCCCAAACGACGATTGATCCGACTGGGCGCTCAGGTCTTCCGCCTGGTCCATTGAAAGAAGAGTTTCAGCGTCCTCGGCCCACTCCCCGTCCGGTTCTCCCCCCTCTTCCTGCAGTTCCGCCTGAAGAAGAAGTGTCAAAAGAACCCGGCGTGGTACAAGTTTTCGTTCGCGATGTGCGTGTAATCGGTAATACGGTTTTCTCAAACATTGTGATTGATGAGGTGACGGCGCCGTTCAAGAATCGGACGTTGATGACCGAGGATCTCGAACGGCTTCGGCTGGCCCTCACACTGCTGTATATCAATAAGGGCTATCTAACCTCCGGCGCGATTATTCCAGACCAGGACGTTATCGACGGGACCGTGACGGTTCAGATCATTGAGGGAAAGCTGACCCACATCAATATTGAGGGAACCCGCTGGTTTAGTTCCTCGTACTTGAGCGATCGGTTGTCTCTCGGCAGCCGATCGCCGGTTTTGCTCGCTCCGCTTCAAGAGCAGCTGCAACTCTTACAGCAAGATCGTCGGATCGAACGCATCAATGCCGAGTTGAGACCAGGTGATCAGCGTGGCGAAAGCATCCTGAACGTGCGTGTGGCCGATAAGAATCCTTTTCACGCCACGCTTGAGGTCAATAACTACCAGACACCTCTAGTTGGAGAGGTCCGTGGCATGGGCACACTCGTCCATGACAATCTGACTGGTCGAGGGGATCCACTCAGCATCGGTTATGGCCACTCAAGCGGAGGTTTCCCGATTATCGACGTTTCGTATGCTTTCCCCCTGAACCGGTACGGCACCACCTTGTCTCCGCACTACCGGCGCTATGACTTCAAACTGGTCGAGCAGCCCTTCGAACCGCTCAATCTCAACACCAATACTGAAATCATCGGGATGATGCTCCGGCAACCGATCTACCGGACGGTCACAGACGAGGTGGCCCTCTCGCTCATCGGTGAACATCTGTTTACCCAGAGTTTTATCTTTGACACTGTTCCGTTCAGTAGCTTTCCTGGCTTTCACAATGGAGCCGCCACCGTCTCTGCCCTCAGGTTTGCTCAGGAGTGGACTCACCGAACCATCGATACGGTCTTTGCCGTGCGTTCACGATTCAGCATCGGGCTTAATGTCCTCGGTGCGACGATCAATGGTCCTTCCGACACGCCAGACGGGCAGTTTTTCTCGTGGTTAGGGCAGGTTCAGACCATCAAACAATACGACGAGAAGTTATTCGGCATGCAACTCCTCGGACGCATGGATCTCCAACTCACCAATTCTCCGTTGTTTCCACTCGAGCAGGTTTCGCTTGGCGGCCGATATACCGTGCGAGGCTACCGCGAAGTGACGATTCTGCGTGACAATTCGTTCATCGTGTCCTTCGAGTCCCGATTTCCGTTGATTCGCTGGAAAAGCGGCGAACCGATGGTGCAATTCGCCCCTTTCATGGATATGGCACACGGATGGAGTCTTGGAGAAAACCGTCCTTCTGCAATCGCACCGTCCACCAACTTCCCCGATACACTTGCCAGTGTGGGCGCCGGGCTTCGTTGGAACATTCTCCCACAGGGGCGAGCCGTCTTCGAAGTCTATTGGGGACAGAAGCTTCGTCATGTGCCACGTATTGGACATACTGCTCAGGATCATGGAGTGCATGCAGGAGTTGTGGTCAATCTTTTTTGACACTACGGTTACAGAAGACATGCCCAAGATACGGTTTAACTTGTCACTTAATCGACCACACAAGCCTTTCATCCTCTATGGCACCTGCCTCCTTTTGTTGATGTGCGTCCTACTCTTCACCGTCACCGCATCAGAATCGCATGAGGCTTCGTCGTCCGCTGACTCATTGATGAAGGAAGGTGGGCAGGCGTATGAACGTGGCGACTTCAGTGAAGCCCTGTCCCATTGGAAGCAGGCCGCAGAACGCTACAAAGGTGCTGGAAACTCTCCCGCACAGTTCGAGGCCCTTGTCTATTTCGCTCAGGCATCAATGGGATTAGGACAATCCAAACAGGCGCTCCAATCTTTGGAACTGGCGCTCGCTCTCGCACAGAAAAGCGGGGATTCGCTCGTGGAGGCCTCAGCTCTGGGACACTTAGGACGAGCCTATCTGACGATGCGGCAATTACCGCAGGCATCGGAGTTTCTCCAGCAGGCATCAACCCACGCACACAAACAGAATTCTTCGCCGCTCCTTGCACCCACACTCAACGATCTTGGTATCCTCCTGGTCCTCCAACAACAAGATGAGAAGGCCCTTGATGCCTTTCAGGAAAGCGTGACCCACGCGGAATCCGCCGGGCTTTCCCTTCTCGCGGCAACGGCCCGCACGAACGCCGCACGCGCCTGGTTACGACTCAAGCAGGCGACCAACAGCCGCCTCACCCTCGACGCCGCACTGGAGCAATTGCAAGCGGTATCGCCTCCGTCGAGACAGGCAGCGCTCGGGCTCATCGGAATCGCGGTGACCTATGAGCAGCTGCTGTCTCACCTACCCCAAGAACATGACGCCCTCTTGTTGCGCACCGCCGGCGTACTCCAAGAAGCCGCCACGATGGCGGAGCACCTAGGCGACAAGCGGACCCTCTCCTATGCGTTGGGGTACCTCGGTCATCTCTATGAAACATCATTCCGCAGGGATGAAGCGTTACAACTCACCAGGCGAGCCCTGTTCGCAGCGCAATCAGTGGATGCGCCGGAATCACTCTATCGCTGGCAATGGCAGCTCGGACGTCAGCTGGCTGCCGTCGGACAACTTGACCAGGCGATCGCCTCCTATCGGCAAGCGACGCTGACCGTCCAACCGATTCGCGCCGAGCTGACACAGGCTTCTTCAGATGCTGTCGTCGGTGAGCAGGATACGGTGAAACCTCTGTTTTTTGAACTGGCCGACTTGTTGTTGCAACGTGCCTCGTTGACCGACGATGTCCACGCCGTCGATGGTGACCTGCGCGCCGCCCGCGATGCCATCGAAGCGTACAAGACCGCCGAGCTGCGGGACTATTTCAAGGATGAGTGTGTCGATGCCGTTCGTTCCAGGCTGACGACATTCGATCGTTTATCAGCGGACACGGCCGTCGTCTATCCCATCATGTTCAATTCCAGGCTGGAATTGCTGATGAGCCTCCCTTCCGGTTTGAAACGTATCTCGGTCCCGGTATCTGCAGACCAATTGACTCAAGAAATTCGGGCCTTTCGTCGACTGGTTGAAAAGCGTACGACCCGTGAATACCTCCCGCATGCCCAACAGCTCTACGACTGGCTGATCCGACCTCTTGAAACAGATCTGTCCCATCAGAACATCTCGACGCTGGTTATTGTCCCGGACAGCGCTCTGCGGACGATCCCGTTGGCTGCGCTTCACGACGGCACCTCGTTTCTGGTCAGCAAGTTCGCGCTCGCCATGACGCCAGGTCTGACCTTGACCGATCCACGTCCACTCAATCGCGAGAAACTCCGCTTCCTGACCGCCGGCCTTACGACTGCGGTGCAAGGCTTCCCTGCCCTGCCCTACGTGGCAAACGAGGTGGAATCCATTCAACAGCTCTACAAAAGTGACCAACTCCTGAACAATGCCTTTCAAACGTCCAGGCTGGAACGGGAATTGCGTGAAGGACGGTATGGAGGTCTCCATATTGCGACCCACGGCAAGTTCTCAACCGACGTGAACGATTCCTATCTCTTGACCTTCGACGGGAAACTGACGATGCAGACGCTCGATCAACTGATCGGCCTCTTTCGGTTCAGGCAAGAGCCGCTCGAACTGTTGACCTTGAGTGCCTGCCAAACCGGTGTCGGCGATGACCGTGCGGCGCTCGGGTTGGCCGGCGTGGCGCTGAAAGCCGGTGCTCGCAGTGCACTCGCCACCCTGTGGTTCATCAACGATGAGGCCTCGGCTACCTTGATCTCGGAATTTTATCGACAGCTGCGCGATCCCTCGGTTTCCAAAGCCGTCGCGCTCCAGCGTGCCCAACAGAAACTTCTGAACGACCGGATCTATGGCCATCCAGCGTACTGGTCGCCGTTCTTATTGATGAATAACTGGCTCTAATCGGACGGCACGCACCACAACGTGAAGCGCGCGAGCAACCGATTGAAGCTGGAAAGGAGCCGTCATGAACCTCCACCATTCCTCTACGCTCGTTGGAATTGCCCTGGCCCTGAGCCTCGTCAGCTCTGCCACAGGAGCGCCTGCGGCAGACCCCCCATCGGCGCCACTCACAGGGCAACACGATGACCTGCAGCTGCCGATCTATGCCCCACCGAAGAACGTGCTTCTCCGTGCCCGAGTGGGTGGCGTATTGCGTGGGAAAGACTCGGCTGACGCAGAAATCGTGGCGCTGGTACCGGACCATATCGGTCTGACAGTGAAACAAACCCCGACGCTGAATTGGTTTTTGTCAAAACCGACTTCCTATCCGTTGAAATTCACCATCACGGATGATCGAAAGGTTCGCCCGATCTATGAAGGCCCTCTTTCAACGCCGCCGGCAGCCGGCGTGCACACCATCGACCTGAAGACCTTAGGCTTGACATTGGAGCCGAATGTTCAATACCGCTGGTTTGTGTCGGCCAGTCCAGATTCCGCATCTCATGCCTCGGATATCGTCGCAGGGGGGATGATCGAACGATGTGAATTCAGCGAATGTATCGTCACCATCTCACCCAAGATGACCTGTGACCAGGATAGCGTTCGTACGAATGCCACAATCGGACTCTGGTACGACGCCATGGGCTGTGTGTGTGCCCTGATCGAAAAAAACCCAACAGACCCTTCACTTCGACGACTCCGTGCCGCACTCTTGAGACAAGTCGGCCTCAACGGCGTAGCCGATTGGGATCTCAGCTCTATTCAAACAAAGGCAAGATGAGAAGACATGGTCACCCAAACCGATAGAGTTCGCCGGCTGAATCCTTTTGGATTCAGCATGAATCTATTATGATACACCGCGTAATGGCTTACCCGAGACCACAATCCAGGCAGCCCATTAGGAACCTGCATGAATATGTGTGCTTCCGTCCCAATCACGTCCTCGTGAGCCGACGGCATAACGATTGCTCTATTTTGTATAAAACATTGCACGACTCAGTGCAGCACCAAGCAGCGAGTTGAGGCTGATCCAGGCACCGGTGACCAGATCGACGAGCAACCGCTTGCCAGGGGAGCAGCTCCTGCACATTGAGAACGAGCTGTCTGACAGACTGCAGCACATTGAGATTTACTAAGCAGTTGACACGAGGTGATCAGTTTCCATGATTCACCGTGGTCACCCGATCCGTTGTTTACCGCACGCGCTGAGATTCACCGTGCTCACGCCACCATGACGCGTACGGCCGGCCTACACCGAACGCCACTCACCGTCCCTGTCCAATTCGGATTGTGGATGATGTTCGTGTTCGCATCTCTCCTCTGGATACCTCCGACACATCTTGAGGCTGCCGGTCTTGAGATCACCATTCTGAAGTCGTCAGATCTCAAGGCCTATAACGACGCGATCGACGGATTCAAAGCCACGTCACCGGGATCCGCCATCTTTGCCGAGTACGATCTGCTAGGCGACCTGGAGCGAGGCAAGCAGCTGGCAAAGCGAATCCGTACGTCGGAGTCCTCCTTAGTCGTGGCCGTTGGGCTGAAGGCCGCTCTAGCGGCCAAACTGGAAATCGATCATATTCCGATCCTCTACATGATGATTCTCGACCCGTTCAAGCATCAGCTCACTGCCGGCAATATGACGGGTGTGCTGCTGGAAATTCCATCAGATCGCCAATTTAAGGTCATGCGCTCGTTCTTACCGAGCCTCCATCGCATCGGCATGCTCTATGATCCTGAGAAAACCTCTTCAAAGCTCAAAGAGGCCGAGATACGGGCGCCTGTGCAAGACTTTCTGGTGCGCGGCTTTCCCGTCACGAATGAAAAGGACATTCCCCAGCAACTACGCGCCCTCTTGTCCGAGTCCGAAGCTCTATGGCTCGTTCCCGACCCAACGGTGCTGACGGATGAGTCGATCCGCTTTATCCTGGAATCTGCGGTGGCAAAACAAGTTCCCGTGATCGCCTTCTCGACCGAATTCACGCGTCTGGGTGCACTGCTCAGTCTATCGGTCGACTACGGGGAAGTCGGCCGGGAGACGGGTCGCTTGGCAAAACGTGTTCTAAACGGCGAACCCATGATGACGCTCAAACCGGTATCAGTTCAGCGCATCCACATCAGCGTCAATCAGAAGACGGCCCGCTACCTGGGTATTACGATCCCGAAGGAAGTCGAGCATCTGATCGACGAAGCCTATTGAGTGATCCATTATGTACCCTGCTCACCAAGACCAGCACGACGCTTTCCCACCCCGACCGCAGCGTGCGTTAGGGTTGCGCCTGAAATTCGTCTTGCTGTTCAGCCTCATCCTGATCGTGACCTGCTCAACCTTAAGCTGGTACTTTCTTGAAACCCGACACGAGGCCATGACCGCGAATTTGGAGGAGATGGGGACCATCCTCCTCACCAATACCGTCCATAATGATCATTTTCGCGTGGCGGGAATCGTCTTGGAAGACCGCACCACGCTGGATCAATTCCTGCAGAGTCTCATGACCATCGACCATGTGGTCTACGTCATCATCACGGGATCAGACGGCCGTCTCCTCAGCAGACAAAGCAAACGCATGCAGGAGATCGGGCACACCCCCTCGTTCGCGACTCCATCACCGATCTATCCGGACGATCACTTGTCCGAATCGTTGACTCATATTCCACTGACGACTCCGTTGATCACACGGCTCGTCTGGTCATCAGACCACACATTGATTCCTCAACAGACAGCCTCCGACTGGCTCGTGCCCTTCCTGATCCGGAAGGA
>CXWK01000977.1_pt1 | contig 11289 bp, 12 predicted proteins | sample 590851 | NCBI WGS metagenome assembly CXWK01 (sample SAMEA3498364, study PRJEB10139) | wastewater metagenome | biome: wastewater treatment plant; material: activated sludge | place: Denmark | collected 2014-08-01
TACGTCGCTCGCCTGGCGCGGCTCGCCATTCCCTTCAAGCTCGGCCTGGTCGAACACGGCGAATGGTCGCCGCCGCCGGGCCTGCGCGGCAATCCGAACTTCCGCGGCTACGTCGTCTTCCTGCTGAACCGCGCGCCGGGCGAGGCCGCGCGCCCGGATTAATCGGCCGGCAACCGCGAGCCTCTACAAACCGGGCGAACAGGAGACGGTCGGCATGACGCCCGGATCGAAGGACAGCGGCTTGCCGCAAGCTGGCGCGACGCGCCGCCCGGTGCGGATTGTCGCCATGTCGGCGCTGGCGATCCTTCTCGCCGTCAACCTGTACGAACCGCCGCCGTCGGACCCCGATGCGCCCGGTTTCGTCAACGACGGCGCTCCGGCCGGCGACCGGTTTCATCGGCTGGTGCGCTTTCCCGGCAAGACGCCCGTTCCCTGTCCGCCGCAGACTGCGCGCTCAGCGGTCGTTCTGGCGGCGGGTCAGTCGAACATCGCCAACTACGGCGAAAAGCCCGCCGTCACCGCCTATCCCGATCGCGTCGTGAATTTTTTCAACGGCCGCTGCTTCGGCGCCCGTTCGCCGCTGCTCGGCGCCGATGGCGCGCGCGGCGACTGGCTGACGCTGCTCGGCGACGAGATGATCCGCTCCGGCCGCTACGATTCGGTGACGATCGTGCCGGCGGCGATCGGCGGCGTTCCGATCCGCCGCTTTTCCGACGGCGATCTCGGCGAAATGCTGGACGATGTCGTCGCGCGGCTCGCCGTCGCGCAGCGCCGCGTCACGCATGTGATCTGGCATCAGGGCGAATCCGACTTCAACGAAGGAACGTCGGCGGACGCCTATCGCGCCTCGCTTCTGAAGATCGCGGCGCGCCTGCGCGCGCAGGGCGTTTCGGCGCCGATCCACCTGTCGGTCGCCACCTATTGCTTCAAGATGAACGCCTCGTGGAAGGCCGCGAATCCGGTCGCGACCGCATTGCGCGACCTGCCCGATGGCGAGCCCGGGCTGCGGCGCGGCGTCGACACCGATTCCTTCGGTCGGGACGCCCGCTACGACGGCTGCCATCTGTCGGAACGCGGGATGGCCGACCTGGCGAAGGCCTATGCCCGGCTCCTGCAGGACTGAGGCCGCCTCGCCGATGGCGGATTGTTAACGCCGGCCGCCGATAAACATGTCGTGCAGGCATTCGGGCGGTCCTGCGGGGCCGGCAGGCATGCCGCGATTTCCTGGGGGCGCGGGATCGACATGGTGGCTCTGACTTCGCAGAACGGCGCCGCCGGCGTCGACGCCGCGGCCGCTCGTCGTCCGGCGCGCGGCCAGATCGTCGCGCTCGACGGCCTGCGCGGCATTGCCGTTCTTCTCGTCATCGTCTGCCACGCCAATCTGGCGTTCGGCGGCCAGTTCGCGACCGGTCCGCTCGCCGGGCCTTTGGCCTCGCTGCTGAGCGGCGGCTGGATCGGCGTCGATCTGTTCTTCGTCCTGTCGGGATTCCTGATCACCGGCATCCTGTTCGACAGCCGGTCGGACCCGCGCTACTTCCGCAACTTCTACGCGCGCCGGGCGCTGCGGATCTTTCCGCTCTACTACCTCTACGTCTGCGGGCTGCTGGCGCTGACGCACGTCTTTCCCGACATGCTCGGCGTGCCGGCGCCGCGCGAGGGGCAGGCGCTGTCGCTGCTCGGCTATTACTACAATTTCTACGCGGCGCTGGTCCCCGACGGCGGCGCGCGCGGCTTCCACTTCTTCTGGTCGCTGGCGGTCGAGGAGCATTTCTACCTGGTGTGGCCGCTGGTCGTCCTGCGCTTCTCCGCGCCGACGATCATGCGCCTGTGCGTACTGGGCATGCTGGCGTCGCTGGCGCTGCGCATCGGGGTCATCGCCAGCGGCGCCTGGCTGCAGGTCGCCTACCTGATCACGCCCTGCCGGCTCGACGGCCTGCTGGCCGGCGCCTTCGTCGCGCTGGCGCTGCGCGATCCGGCCTGGCGGGAGCGCCTGCGGCGGTTCGCGCCGCCGGTCGCGCTCGTCTGTTCCGGCCTCCTGGCCGGCCTGCTGCTCGGCCAGCGGCATTTCTCCGACAAGGCCGACCTGCGCTACGAGCCGGCCGCCGCCGTCGATTCGACCATGGTCCTGACCGTCGGCCTGTCGGCGCTGGCGTTGGTGTTCGCGGCGGTGTTGTTCGTCGTCGTCGAACGCCCCGCCTCCTCCCCCCTGCGCCGCGCCCTCGAATCCGGCTGGCTGACGGCGGTTGGCCGCTACAGCTACGGCATGTATATCGTCCATGCGCTGCTGCTGCGGCTCGTGCTCTACACCGCCGGCGCCTGGGACGAACGCGCGCTCGACCTGCCGGACATCGTCGCCAAGCCCGTGCTGGCGCTTGTCGTCGCAGGCCTTTCATTCGTTGTCGCCCGCCAGATCTACGATCTGTTCGAGAGACGTTTCCTCGACATGAAGAAACACTTCCAGCCGACGGACGCCAACCCGGCGGTGGCGGCGTCGGCCCGCGTCGCGCGCGCAGCCTGACATCAGTCCGGCGACGGCCCGTCGTCGTCAGCGATCTCGAACGCGGAAAACTCGAAGCCCGGCGCGACCGTGCAGCCGACGAGCGTCCAGTCGCCGCGACTCTGCGCCGCCTGCCAGCAATGGGCCGGCACGATACCTTGCGGCCGTTCGCCCGCGGCCAGCGCCGGCCCCAGCCGCACGCTCGAATGCCGGGAGTCGGTCCCGATCACGAACAGGTCGAGCGGCGCGCCCGCATGAAAATGCCAGATCTCGGCGGCGTCGATCCGGTGCCAGCGTGACCTTTGGCCAGCCGGCAGCAGGAAGTAGATGGCGGTCGAGGCCGCCCGCCCGCCGGCCGGAAGCGGATCGCGAAACGTCTCCCGGTAGAAGCCGCCTTCGGGGTGCGGGCGCAGGTCGAGAAGGGCAATGATCTCGGCGACGGTCAGGGAAGGCGGCACGTTCATCGGGGCTCCGGGCGGGCGCCAGAATAGGGCCGCAATTTCCGGGCGAATAGGAGCCTCGCTTCCGCTGACGCCGGAAATCATGCAGACTGGACCCATGACCCGCAGCCGCTGGCTTCGCCCCCTCGCAGCAATCGTCCTTGCCGCCGCCGCCGCTCCGGCCGGCGCATGGGAGGTGATCGGTCCGGGCGGCGGCGCCGTGCCGACCTTCGCTGCAAGCTTCGTCAATGGCGACAGCGCGCCCGTCGGCGGCGTCGCCTCGGCCCTCGCCGCGCCGGCGCCGGTCGCCGGGTTCAATCCGGGTTACGACGCCCGCATCGGCAAGAAACTCCTGATCGGCGTCGAGACGAAGACGGGTTTCGCGGCGCGGGACGGCATGTTCGGCTTCGCGCCGGGCTTCGACGTCAGCCGCACGTCGATGAAGTTCGGCTACGACATGGGGGCGTTCAAGCCCTTCGTCGCGACCGGCTTCGCCGCCATCCGCGCGGTCTCGCCGACGGCGTTTTCAGCCTCGTCCTTCGGCATCGGCATGGACAATTACACCAACGGCGTGCCGATCGGCGGAACGGGCTTTGCGCCGTCGGCGCGGGCGAACACGGTCGGCGCCGGTTTCGACTACGCGCTCACCGACAAGCTGTCGCTCGGCGTCTCCGTGTCCGCCACGCAGGTCCAGTCCGGCTGGCAGCGCTGAGGCCCCTATAGGACGGCGCGACGTCGCCGGCCCTTCGCGGCGCGCGTTTTCGCGCTCGATCCCGACGCGTCATAGCCAAATTGAAATCCCGCGAAAAAGATTTGAGATTTCGCGCACGCGGAATTCGGGCATGGTCCGCTCGCAGCCGGCCGTCCCTACATGAGCGCCGGGACAGGGGAAACGCGCGATGATCATCGACTGCCACGGCCATTACACGACCGCGCCCAAGGCGCTCGAGGACTGGCGCAACCGGCAGATCGCCGCCATCAACGATCCTTCGCAGACGCCGAAGGCCTCCGAACTGAAGATTTCGGACGACGAACTGCGCGAGTCGATCGAGAAGAACCAGCTCCGCCAGATGAAGGAGCGCGGCAGCGATCTCACCATCTTCTCGCCGCGCGCCAGCTTCATGGCCCATCACATCGGCGACTTTCAGGTGTCCTCGACCTGGGCGGCGATCTGCAACGAGCTGATCCATCGCGTCGCCACGCTGCTGCCCGACAATTTCATCGGCGCCGCCATGCTGCCGCAAAGCCCCGGCGTCGATCCCGCCACCTGCATTCCCGAGCTCGAGAAGTGCATGAAGTCCTACGGCTTCGTCGGCATCAACCTCAATCCCGACCCCTCGGGCGGGCACTGGAAGAGCCCGCCGCTGACCGACCGGCACTGGTACCCGGTCTACGAGAAGATGGCGGAATACGACATTCCCGCCATGATCCACGTCTCGACGAGCTGCAACGCCTGCTTCCACACCACCGGCGCGCACTACATCAACGCCGACACGACGGCGGTGATGCAACTGATCCAGGGCGACCTGTTCAAGGATTTTCCGACGCTGCGCTTCGTCATTCCGCACGGCGGCGGCGCCGCGCCCTATCACTGGGGCCGCTATCGCGGGCTGGCGCAGGAGATGAAGAAGCCGCTGCTGCGCGATCATCTCCTGAAGAACGTTTTCTTCGACACTTGCGTCTATCACCAGCCGGGCATCGATCTGCTGACCAGGGTGATCCCGGTCGACAACATCCTGTTCGCCTCCGAGATGATCGGCGCGGTGAAGGGCATCGATCCGGAGACCGGCTTCAACTACGACGACACCAAGCGCTACATCGAGGCGACGCAGAACCTGTCGCCGCAGGACCGCTTCAAGGTCTACGAAGGCAACGCGCGAAAGGTCTATCCGCGCCTCGACGCCGCGCTGAAGGCCAGGGGGCGGTGATGTCGCCGGGAATTGTCATCCCCGCGAAAGCGGGGATCCAGTTCCCTCACGCCTTGGAACTGGGAACTGGATTCCCGCTTGCGCGGGAATGACACGCGTGCAGGCCGTAATTTCCGCTGGAAAAGCCACGCTCGCGCAACATATCTGTCCGCAGGGAAGAAACGCATGTCGAAACCGACGTCCGGGCCGTTCGAGAAGACCAAGGGCTGGCTCGACTGGTACGAGGGCCCGTCGAAGCCGCGCTTCGTCCTGCCGGCCGGCGCGGTCGACGCGCATTGCCATGTCTTCGGTCCGGGCGGGCAGTTCCCTTATGCGCCCGAGCGCAAGTACACGCCCTGCGACGCCAGCAAGGCGCAATTGTACGCGTTGCGCGACCGTCTCGGCTTTGCCCGCAACGTCATCGTGCAGGCGACCTGCCACGGCGCCGACAATTCCGCGATGGAAGACGCCTGCCGCAGCAGCGGCGGTCGCGCCCGCGGCGTCGCCACCGTCCGCCGCAGCGTCACCGACGACGAACTCGCGCGCCTGCACGACGCCGGCGTGCGCGGCGTGCGCTTCAACTTCGTCAAGCGCCTCGTCGACTTCACGCCGAAGGACGAGTTGATGGAGATCGCCGGCCGCATCGGAAAGCTCGGCTGGCACGTGGTCATCTATTTCGAGGCGGTCGACCTGCCCGAACTCTGGGATTTCTTCACCGCGCTGCCGACGACCGTCGTCGTCGATCACATGGGCCGCCCGGACGTGTCGAAGCCGATCGACGGTCCGGAGTTCGCGCTGTTCCTGAAATTCATGCGCGAGCACCGCAACGTCTGGAGCAAGGTGTCTTGCCCTGAGCGCTTGTCGGTCGCAGGTCCGCGCGCGCTGAACGGCGAACAGAACGCGTATCGCGACGTCGTTCCCTTTGCGCGAAAAGTGGTCGAGGAATTCCCCGACCGCGTGCTGTGGGGCACGGACTGGCCGCATCCCAATCTCAAGGACCACATGCCCGACGACGGCCTGCTGGTCGACTTCATCCCGCATATCGCCGTCACGGCGGAGCTGCAGCGCAAGCTGCTCGTCGACAATCCGATGCGCCTTTACTGGCCGGAAGAAGGGAGGGCGTGATGTCGCTCGACAAACCGTATCTCGATGTGCCCGGCACGACGATCTTCGACGCCGATCAGTCGCGTCAGGGCTACTGGCTCAACCAGTTCTGCATGTCCTTGATGAAGGCCGAGAACCGCGCGCGTTTCAAGGCGAACGAACGCGCCTATCTCGACGAATGGGCGATGACCGAGGACCAGAAGCTGGCCGTGCTGGCGCGCGATCTCAACCGCTGCATCGCGCTCGGCGGCAATATCTACTTTCTCGCCAAGATCGGCGCGACCGACGGCAAGAGCTTCCAGCAGATGGCCGGCTCGATGACCGGCATGACCGAAGAAGAATACCGCGACATGATGCTGAACGGCGGCCGCTCCGCGCAAGGCAATCGCTTCGTCGGCGAGGACGGCGACGCGCAGGCGCATCGGCAACCGCAGGGCGCCGCAGGCAATAACAGCGCCGCAGCCGGAAAGAAGGGAGCCTGACATGGCGAAGATCACGGCTTCCGTCTACACCTCGCACGTGCCGGCGATCGGCGCGGCGCTCGATCTCGGCAAGACGCAGGAACCCTACTGGCAGAAGGTGTTCGCCGGCTACGATTTTTCGAAGCAATGGCTGAAGGACAACAAGCCCGACGTGATCTTTCTCGTCTTCAACGATCACGCGACGGCCTTCTCGCTCGACCTGATTCCGACCTTCGCCATCGGCACGGCGGCCGAGTTCAATCCCGCCGACGAAGGCTGGGGTCCGCGCCCGGTGCCTAAGGTGATCGGCCATCCGCGCCTTGCCGCGCATATCGCGCAGAGCGTGATCCAGCAGGATTTCGACCTCACCATCGTCAACCGGATGGACGTCGACCACGGCCTGACCGTGCCGCTGTCGCTGATGTGCGGCCAGGTCGACGCCTGGCCGTGCCCGGTCATCCCGTTCGCGGTCAACGTCGTGCAATATCCGGTGCCCTCGGGCGCGCGCTGCTTCGCGCTGGGGCAGGCGATCCGCAAGGCGATCGAGAGCTACGACGAACCGCTCAACGTCCACATCTGGGGCACCGGCGGCATGAGCCATCAGTTGCAGGGGCCGCGCGCCGGCCTCATCAACGCCGAGTGGGACAACAGATTCCTGGATCGCCTGATCGCCGATCCAACCGATCTCTCGAAGATGCCGCACATCGAATACGTGCGCGAAGCGGGCTCCGAAGGCATCGAACTCGTGATGTGGCTGATTGCGCGCGGCGCGATGAGCGACGTCGCCGGCGGCCCGAAGCCGAAAGTGGCGCACCGCTTCTTCCACGTGCCCGCGTCCAACACCGCGGTCGGTCATCTCATCCTGGAGAACAACTGACCGAAGTCTTGTCACGCCGACTGGGGAGGGGCGCGTGAGAATCGACAGAAGGCGGACGTTGGCGGGCATCGCCGCGACGGCTCTTGCGCCTGCGGCTTTGGCGCAGGAGAAGAAGGAGCCTCCGGCGATCCCGGGGCCAGATCCCGCGACAAGGACGCCGGCGTTCAAGGCGCCGGCGGGTTCGGTCGATACGCACTGCCACATCTTCGGGCCGGTCTCGAAATATCCCTATGTCGCGAACCGGCCGTACACGCCGCCGGAGGCGCCGCTGGACATGTTCCGCGCGCTGCATGCGAAGATCGGCGTCGAGCGCGCCGTCATCGTCAACGCGACGACGCACGGGACCGACCATCGCGTCGTCGTCGACGCGATCGCCCAGAGCGGCGGCGCATATCGCGGCGTCGTCAACATCGACGAGTCCATCTCCGACAGCGAACTCGAGGCGCTGGAAAAGGCCGGGGTTCGCGCCTGCCGCTTCGTCTTTCTCGCGCGATTGGGCGGCAAGCCCGACTTCTCGCGGGTGAAACGCGCCGCCGAACGCGTCAAAGGCCTGAACTGGCACGTCGACCTCTATTTCGAACCGACGCTGCTGGAGGCGCTCGCGCCGGAATTGCAGGCGCTGCCCGTTCCCTACGTCATCGACCACATGGGCGCGATCAAGGCTGTCGACGGCCTCGACCAGCCGGCGTTCAAGGCGCTGCTTGCGCTTCAGGCGCGTGACGAGAAATGCTGGATCAAGATTTCCGGCCCCGAGCGCATGTCGGCGAGCGGCCCGTCGTTCGCCGATGCCGTTCCGTTCGCGCGCAAGATCGTCGAGACGGCGCCCGACCGCGTGCTCTGGGGCACGGACTGGCCGCATCCCAACGTGCCGGTCATGCCCAACGACGGCGACCTCGTCGATCTCGTGCCGCAATATGCGCCGGACGAGCAGGTTCGCCGCAAGCTGCTCGTGGACAATCCCGCGCGCCTGTTCCGGTTCTGACGGAGTGCGAATGGTCCGCTTGCCCGTCATCGCGAGGAGCGAAGCGACGCAGCCATCCATCCACCGGACTGCGAAGCGGATGGATGGCTTCGCTCCGCTTGCAATGACGCCGTGGAGATTTCGATGACCGCCGACGTTTCCGCGCAGCGGCCAGGAGGCCGCATCCTCCACTGGGCCTCGCAGCTCTGGGTGCAGGTGGTCGCGGCCATGATCGCCGGCGTTCTGGTCGGGCATTTCTGGCCCGATCTCGGCGTCAGGCTGCAACCGCTCGGCGACGCCTTCATCAAGGCGATCCGCATGATGATCGCGCCGATCATCTTCTGCACCGTCGTGCACGGCGTCGCGCGCATGGCCGACATGGCCCGCGTCGGTCGCGTCGCCCTGAAGGCGCTCATCTATTTCGAGATCGTCACCACCATCGCGCTCGTGCTCGCGCTGGTCGCCGTCAACGTCCTCAAGCCCGGCGAGGGCATGAACATCGACCTCGCGCATGTCGATACGTCGCTGGTGAAGAATTACATTGCGCAGAGCAAGGGGCAGGACGTGACCTCCTTCCTCATGCAGATCATCCCCAATTCGTTCCTCGGCGCTTTTACCGAGGGCAACGTGCTGCAGGTGCTGTTCGTCGCCGTTCTCTGCGGCTTCGCGCTGGCGCAGCTCGGCGAGCGCGCCGAAGGCGTGACGAAGCTGGTCGACCAGGCCGCGCACATGCTGTTCCGCATCGTCGGCTTCGTCATGTGGGCGGCGCCGCTCGGCGCGCTCGGCGCGATCGCCTTCACGGTCGGCAAGTTCGGCGCGGGCTCGCTGCTGTCGCTCGGCAAGCTGCTGCTGGAGTTCTACGCCGTCTGCCTGGTCTTCATCTTCCTCGTTCTCGGGCCGATCGCGCGCTTCGCCGGCTTCAGCCTGTTGCGTCTCATCGCCTATATCCGCGAGGAACTGCTGATCGTGCTCGCGACGACATCGTCGGAGACGGTGCTGCCGCGCATGATCGTCAAGTTGGAGGAGGCCGGCTGCGAGGAGGGCGTCGTCGGCCTCGTGATCCCCACGGGCTATTCCTTCAATCTCGACGGCACCTGCCTCTACCTCGCGACCGCCGCCGTGTTTCTGGCGCAGGCGACCAATACGCCGCTGGGGCTCGGCCAGCAGGTGGCCCTGTTGTTCGTCCTCCTGCTCACGTCGAAGGGCGCGGCAGGCATCGCCGGCGCGGCCTTTGTCGTCCTGGCGGCCACGATAGCCTCGGCCGGAACCATTCCCGTCGAAAGCGTCGCCATTCTGCTCGGCGTGCATCGCCTGATGTCGGAAGGGCTGACCCCGACCAATCTCATCGGCAATGCGGTCGCCACCATCGTCGTCGCCAAATGGGAAGGCGCGCTCGACGAAGACAGGTTGCGGCAGGCGCTGGCCGCATGAGGGCGCGGCGGCGCGCGCAGTGGCCGTAACGCCTCCGCGCCGCTAGATTCGCGGCATGAATGAAGAACGCCAGACCAATTTCGCGCCGGCGGAAATCCTTTCGATCCTGTTCGGGCTGATGCTCGCCATGCTGCTCGGCGCGCTCGACCAGACGATCGTCGCCACGGCCATGCCGACGATCGGCCGCGAACTCGGCGATGTCGAGCAATTGCCGTGGGTGGTGACGGCCTATCTGCTCGCCTCCGTCGCGGTCACGCCGCTCTACGGCAAGCTCTCCGATATCTACGGCCGGCGCGTCGTGATGCTCGCGGCGATCGCGATCTTCATCGCCGGCTCGATCCTGTGCGGACTGGCGCGGTCCGTGCCGCTGCTGGCGGTCGCGCGCGGCATTCAGGGCGCGGGCGGCGGCGGCCTGATCTCGCTTGCCCAGACCATCATCGCCGACATCGTCGCGCCGCGCGAACGCGGCCGCTACCAGGTCTACATTGCCAGCGTCTTCGCCGTGTCGAGCCTCGCCGGTCCGGTGCTCGGCGGCTTTCTGGCCGAGCACATCCACTGCTCGGCGATCTTCTGGATCAACCTGCCGCTCGGCGCCGCCGCCTATGCGATGACCTCGTCGCGCCTGCGCCGGCTGCCGCAGATCGCGCGGCGGCATTCCCTCGACATTCCCGGCGCCGTCGCGCTCGTCTGCGGTTCGAGTTCGCTGTTGCTGGCGCTGAGCTGGGGCGGCGTGCGCTATCCATGGATATCGGCGCCTATCGTCGGCCTGTTCCTGTCCGCGCTCGTCTTCGGGCTATTGTTCGCATGGCGTACGCGCACGGCGCTCGAACCGCTGATCCCGGCATCCGTGCTTGGCGATCAGGTCGTGAAATCCGCAACGGTCGCGGCCGGCCTCGCCATGGGCGTGTTCATCGGCCTGTCCATCGTCATGCCCGTCTATCTCGAAGGCGTGGTCGGCCTGTCGGCCAGCATGTCCGGCGTGGCGCTGATCCCGCTGATGATCGGCACCGTGTTCGGCGCCACCGTCGCCGGCCGCGCGCTGGTGCGCGCGAAGAACTACAAGATCCTGCCGCTCGTCGGCATGACGCTGGCGGTTGCGGCGCTCGCCGTCGTCGCGTGGCGTCCGCGCGGCCTTCCGCTGCCGGCGCTCGAAATTCTGCTGCTGGTCATGACGGTCGGCCTCGGCACGGTGCTGCCGACGGCGACGGTGACGATCCAGAACGCCGTGCCGCGCAGCGAACTGGGCGCGGCGACGGCGACCAGCAATTTCTTCCGCCAGATCGGCAGCGCGCTCGTCGCCGCCATCTTCGGCGCCATCGTTTTCGGCAATTCGGGCGTGGCCAAGAACATGCTCGGCGTCGGCGGCCTCAAGCTCGATGCGCAGGGCGCCGAAGCGCTCGCGCAATCGTTCCGGCACGTCTACATCGCCGCGATCGTCATGACCCTGATCGGCATGGCCTCGTTCGCGCGCATGGAACTGCGGCCGCTGCGCAGCGGCCAGGAACCCGCGGGCGGAGAGTAGGCGCGCCGCAAACGCCGCAGACTCAAACCTCGAGGAAGGCAAGTACGCTGCGCGCCGACGCGATGACCTCATCCGCGGGCGCATCGCCG
>CXWK01002440.1_pt3 | contig 11281 bp, 10 predicted proteins | sample 590851 | NCBI WGS metagenome assembly CXWK01 (sample SAMEA3498364, study PRJEB10139) | wastewater metagenome | biome: wastewater treatment plant; material: activated sludge | place: Denmark | collected 2014-08-01
CCATTTTGCGCCGCGAGGGGGCGTGGGAGCCGGAGGTGACGCCGGCCATGCGCGAGCGGCTGGCGGGAATTTTCGGCGAGGCGCTGGAGCCGGCGGCGGCCGTGGGCCGGATTCTGGCCGACGTGCGGGCGCGGGGGGACGCGGCGCTGGTCGAGTGGACGCAGCGCATCGACGGCGTGAGCCTGGCCCGGCTGGACGTGGCCCCGGATGACATCCGCGCCGCGGCCGAGTCGTTGCCGGATGATCTGCGCGACAGCCTGCGCCTGGCCGCCGAGCGCATCCGCGCCTTCCACGCCCTGCAGCCCGTCGCCTCGTGGACGACCGGGACGCTGGGCGGCCGGCTGGGCCAGCGCGTCACGCCGCTGCGCCGCGTGGGTGTCTACGTGCCCGGCGGCAGCGCGCCGCTGCCGTCGTCGCTGCTCATGTCGGCCATCCCGGCCCAGGTGGCGGGCGTGGCTGAGATCGTCGTCGTCACCCCACCGGGGCGCGACGGCCGCGTGCCGCCGGTCATCCTGGCTGCGGCCGAGGCTATCGGTCTGTCCATGATCTATACCCTCGGCGGGGCGCAGGCTATCGCCGCCCTGGCCTATGGCACGGAGAGCATTGCCCGCGTGGACAAGATCGTCGGCCCGGGCAACCTGTTCGTCACCCTGGCCAAGCAGCAGGTGTACGGGCTGGTGGGCATCGACGGGCTAGCCGGGCCGACGGAGACGGTGGTCATCGCCGACAACACGGCCAACCCGGCCTGGGTGGCCGCCGACCTGCTGGCCCAGGCCGAGCACGATCCGCTGGCGACGGCCATCCTGCTGACGCCCTCGCGCCCGCTGGCCGAGGCCGTGCAGCGCGAGGTGGCGCGGCAACTGGAGACGCTCAGCCGCGACGGCATCATCACCGCCGCGCTGGCGGGGCAGGGGGGCATCGTCGTCACCGCCGACCTGGCCGAGGCGGCGCGGCTGGCCAACGACTTCGCCCCGGAGCATCTGTGCATCGCCACCGCCGCGCCCTACGCCCTGGCCGAAACCATCCACAACGCCGGCGGGCTGTTCCTGGGCGAGCGCTCCTTCGAGGTGCTGGGCGACTACGTGGCCGGGCCGAGCCACACCATGCCTACCGGCGGCACGGCCCGCTTCGCCTCGCCGCTCAACGTCCTCGACTTCGTGCGGATCACCAGTGTGATCGACCTCGACGCGGCGACGGCGGCCGCGCTGGCCCCGGCGGCGGCGCGGCTGGCGCGGGCCGAGGCGCTGACGGCCCACGCCGCGGCGGCCGAATGGCGGCTGGAGCGTCTATGAGCGCCGAACGCCTGCTGCGCGCCGACCTGCGACGCATGGAACCGTACACGCCCATTGTGCCCTTCGAGGTACTCTCGGCCCGCCTCGGCCGCCCGCCGGAGCAGATCGTCAAGCTGGACGCCAACGAGAACCCCTACGGCCCGCCGCCGGGGGCGTTGGCCGCGCTGGCCGCCGGGCGCGCCTACCACATCTACCCCGACCCGGAGGCCAACGCCCTGCGCGACGCCCTCAGCCGCGCCACCGNNCTGCTGGCCGGGATGGGCGCGGACGAGTTGATCGACCTGGTGCTGCGGGCGGTCATCGAGCCGGGCGACGTGGTCATCGACTGCCCGCCGACGTTCGGCATGTACCCATTCTCCACGGCGGTGAATGGCGGCCGCACCGTCATCGTGCCGCGCCTGGCCGACTTCAGCCTCGACCTGGCGGGCATCGAAGCGGCCGTGGCCACCGAGCCGCGGGCCAAGGTGCTGTTCGTCTGCTCGCCCAACAACCCCGATGGCGGCGTGGTCGATGACGCCGCGTTGCGCCGGCTGCTGGCGCTGCCGCTGCTGGTCGTGCTCGATGAGGCTTACGTGGACTTTGCCGTCGTCGAGGGCTTCCCCAGCCGCCTGGACTGGACAGCGGCGCACAACAACCTGGCCGTCCTGCGTACCTTCAGCAAGCTGGCCGGGCTGGCCGGGCTGCGCGTGGGCTATGGCGCGTTCCCCGACTGGTTGCTGCCCACGCTGTGGACGATCAAGCAACCCTACAACGTCAACGTCGCCGCGTCGCTGGCCGCCGTGGCCGCGCTGGAGGATGAGGCCTGGCTGCGCCAGACGGTCGGCCGCCTCGTGGCCGAGCGCGACCGCATCGCCCGCGAAGTGGCGGCGCTGGGTTGGCTGCGTCCGCTGCCCAGCCGGGCCAATTTCGTCCTGTGCCGCGTGCTCGGCCGGTCGGCGGCACAGGTCAAGCGGGCGCTGGAGGCCGAGGGCGTGCTGGTGCGTTACTTCGACAAGCCCGGCCTGCGGGACTGCATCCGCATCAGCGCCGGGCGGCCGGAGGACACCGATCGATTGTTGGCGGCATTGAAGAAAGTGGAACCACAGATTACACAGATTTCACAGATTACCTCTCTGTAATCTGTGAAATCTGTGTAATCTGTGGTTTCTTTTTGGAGTGTGGAAGATGAGTGAACGGCAGGCGACGATTCAGCGGCGGACGAGCGAGACGGACGTGAGCGTGAGCCTCAACCTGGACGGCCGCGGCCGGCACGACGTAGCCACCGGCATCGGCTTCCTCGACCACATGCTGGCGGCGCTGGCCGTCCACGGGCTATTTGACATAACGATGAACGCCACGGGCGACCTCCACATCGACCCGCACCACACCATCGAGGACACAGCCATCGTCCTCGGGCGGGCGATTGATGCGGCGCTGGGCGACCGGGTGGGTATCCGTCGCGCCGGTCACGCGTTCATGCCGATGGACGAGGCGTTGGCCTTCGTCGCCCTCGACCTGAGCGGCCGGCCCTACACGGCCTTTCGCGCCACGTGGCACACGCCGGCCATCGGGCAGTTCCCGACTGACATGGTGGAGCACTTCTTCGAGACGCTGGCCGTTCATGGGCGCCTGACGCTGCACGCGCGGCTGGAGTACGGCCGCAACGACCACCACGGGGCCGAGGCGCTGTTCAAGGCCCTGGCGCGGGCGCTGGCGATGGCCGTCGAGCGCGACCTGCGCCGGGCCGATGTGGCTTCGACAAAGGGCACGCTATCGTAAAGCAAGGAAGAGCCTCACGCAAAGATCGCTAAGAACCCAAAGAAAACGCAAAGAAGAGTCTTTTGGCGTCCTTAGCGCCCTTGGCGTTCTTTGCGTGCGGTTCTAATTTTGACGAGGAATCTATGATCGATGAGTATGTGACCCTGATCGACTATGGCGGCAGCAACCTGCGCTCGGTCCAGAAGGCGTTTGAGGCCGTCGGAGCGCGGGTGAATCTGGCGGCCGACCCCGATGAGGTACGCCGGGCGAAGAAGCTGGTGCTGCCCGGCGTCGGCGCGTTTGGCGCGGGGATGGCGGCGCTGCGGGCGCGCGGGCTGGACGCGGCGGCGGCCGAGGCGGTGGGGGCGGGCGCGGTGCTGCTGGGCATCTGTCTGGGGATGCAGCTCCTCTTCGACGAGAGCGACGAGATGGGAGTACATCCGGGTCTGGGTCTCATCGCCGGGCGGGTGACGCGCTTGCCGGCCAACCTGCTCGCCGGCGGCCGCCCGCTGAAGGTGCCTCACATCGGCTGGAACGAGATCCACCACGACGGCCGTCACCCGCTGCTGGCCGGGGTCGCGCCAGGGGCGCACGCTTACTTCGTCCACTCCTACTATTGCCGGCCGCGCCATGAGTCCGAAGTGCTGGCCCGCGCCGACTACGGCGGGCCGTTCGCCGCCGTCATCGGCCGCGGCCGGGTCTTCGGCATCCAGTTCCACCCGGAGAAGAGCCAGCGCGGCGGGCTGCGCATCCTGAGCAACTTCGCGGCAATGGAGGGGGCATGACCACTTTCGACGTCTACCCGGCCATTGACCTGCGGCGCGGGCGCGTCGTCCGTTTACAGTACGGCGACCCGGCCCGCGAGACTGTCTTCAGCGATGACCCCGCCGCTTCTGCTCGCCGCTGGGTCGAAGCCGGGGCCACCTGGCTGCACGTGGTCAACCTCGACGGCGCTTTCGCCGAGGCGGGGCGGGCCAACTGGGCGGCTTTGCGGGCCGTCGTCGCCGCCGGTGGGGTGCGGGTGCAGTTCGGGGGTGGGTTGCGAACGCTCAATGACGTGATCGCGGCGCTGGACGCCGGCGCGAGCCGGGTGGTGCTAGGGACGGCAGCGCTGGAGTCGCCCGACGTGCTGGCGGCGGCCGTGGCCCGATTCGGCGCGGCGCGAGTCGTCGTGGGCATCGACGCCCGCGACGGCCGCGTGCGCGTGCGCGGCTGGCAGGCCGAGTCGGCGTTCAGCCCGCTCGACGTGGCCGTGTTGGCGCGCGACGCGAGCGTGCGGACGATCATCTACACCGACATCGCCCGCGATGGGGTGTTGACCGGCGTCAACGGCGCGGCGACGGCCGCCCTGGCCGCGGCCAGTGGGCTGGACGTGATCGCTTCCGGCGGCGCGCACGATCTGGACGATGTAACCCGTTTGCTGGCCCTAGCCCCATCGGCCGCCCCCGGCCGCCTGTCCGGTGTCATCATCGGCCGCGCCCTCTACGACGGCCACATCGATCTGGCCCAGGCGATTGAACTATGCAGGAGAGACGGAACCACAGATTACACAGATATCACAGATTCCCAGAATCTGTGAAATCCGTGTAATCTGTGGTTCCTATTTCTGGTAGGAGACCCTATGCTCGCCAAACGGATTATCCCCTGCCTGGACGTGAAGGACGGCCGCGTCGTTAAGGGCGTCAACTTCGTGGAACTGCGCGACGCCGGCGACCCGGTGGCGCAGGCGCGCTTCTACGACGCCGAGGGGGCCGACGAACTGGTCTTCCTCGACATCACCGCCACCCACGAGGCGCGCGGCACGGTCATGGCCATGGCCCGCGCCGTGGCCGACCAGGTGTTCATCCCGTTCACCGTCGGCGGCGGTATCCGCAGCGTCGAGGAGATGCGGGCCATCCTGCGCGCCGGGGCGGATAAGGTCAGCGTCAACTCGGCCGCCGTGCGCGATCCGCAACTCATCGCCGCCGGGGCGACGGCGTTCGGCCGCCAGGCCATTGTCGTGGCCATCGACGCGCGGCGGCGGGCCGGCAGCGTGGGCTGGGAGGTGTTCGTCAGCGGCGGGCGGACGCCGACCGGCATCGACGCGCTCGACTGGGCGCGACGGGCGGAGGCATTGGGCGCGGGCGAGTTACTGCTGACCAGCATGGACGGCGACGGCACGCAGGCCGGCTACGACCTGGCCCTGACCCGTGCCGTGGCTGAGGCGGTGGGCATCCCGGTCATCGCCTCCGGTGGGGCGGGCACAGTGGAGCACTTCGCCGCCGTGCTGACCGACGGCCGCGCCGATGCCGCCCTGGCGGCGTCGCTATTCCACTACCGCCAACTGAGCATTGCTCAGGTCAAGGCTCACTTGCGTGAACGAGCGATAACAGTAAGAAAGTAACCACAGATTACGCAGATTTCACAGATTAGTTGTGGGTCGTTGGTCGTTAGTTGCCGAACTAACGACCAACGACCCACAACTATTCATCAATCTGTGAAATCTGTGTAATCTGTGGTTTATGAGAGTCCGACTATGACCCCAGAACTACGCTATGACGAGCGCGGCCTGGTCGCCGCCGTGGTGCAGGACGCGACGACCGGCGACGTCCTCATGGTCGCCTGGATGAACGCCGAGGCGCTGCGCCTGACCCAGGAGACAGGCGAAACCCATTTCTGGAGCCGCAGCCGGGGCGAGCTGTGGCATAAGGGCGCCACGTCGGGCAATGTACAGCGCGTGCGCGAAATCCGCTATGATTGCGACGGCGACGCGCTGCTGGTGCTGGTGCAGCCGGCCGGCCCGGCCTGCCACACCGGCGCGATGTCGTGCTTCTATCGGACGCTGCCCGTCGGGCGCGGCGACGACGGAGAGCTATGATGAGTGACGTGATCCCTGAACTGGAAGCCATTCTACGGCAACGGGCAACACTTGCGCCGGACGTGTCCTACACCGCCCGGCTGCTGACTGCCGGTGAGGACGAAATCGTAAAGAAAGTGGGCGAGGAAGCGGTCGAGGTTATCCTGGCCGCCAAGGGGCAGGGGGATGCGCGTGTGGTCGAGGAAGCGGCCGACCTGGTCTATCACCTGCTGGTGCTGCTACTGTCGCGCGGCCTGAGTTGGGCCGATGTGGAAACGGAGTTGGCCCGCCGCCATCAGCAGGAGCGTGGGCGCTGAGCAACGACGTGCGGCCAACACTGGCGCGGCTGGCGCGATGGGCGCGCACCTTGCCGGGCGCGGCGTTGGGCCTCTTCGTCGCCCGCGTGTTGGGCGAGGCGGTCGGGCTGCCGGGCGTGTGGGCGGCCGTGCTGTTGGGCGGGGTGGCGTCGATCGTCGGCGGGTGGCTGCTGGCCCGCTGGCCGCTGGGCCGCACGTGGCCGGCATTGTTGCTGTTGGCCTACGTCGCGCAACCGGAAGTCAGCCCATCGGTCCGCGGCTGGACGTTCCTGGTCACGGCCGCAGCCCTGGCTCTCGGGGAATGGAGCCGCCGCTTCAGGACAGCAGGCCACAGCAACGCCACAGACCAGCGACAGACAACCTGGGTCATCAGCGCCAGCCTGTTCACGGCCTTCCTTGTCCTCTACATCGCCACGCTGGCCCCCGACGTGCTGGCAGCCGACAGTGGTGAGTTGCAAGTCGTAGCCGCGCAACTGGGCGTGGCCCACCCGCCGGGCTTCCCGCTCTACGTGATGCTGGCCCACCTGATGACGCGGCTGCCGTTCGGGTCGCCGGCCACTGCGGTGAACCTACTGTCGGCCGTGTTTGCGGCGCTGACGGTGGTCGTCGTCTACCGGAGCGGGTGGCTGTTGACGAATCGCCCTCTGCCGGCGCTCATCGGCGCGGTGGCGCTGGGGACGGCGACGACGTTCTGGTCGCAGGCGACGACGACCAACGTGCGCAGTCTGACGGCGCTATTCGCGGCGCTGGCTATCCACGCACTAATTGACTTTCGCATAGCCACAAGAAGGCAAAGAACGCGAGAGAAGCTCGGTCGATCATCTCTCAGTGAATCACCAAAACAGGAAACAGATTTTCGCATAGCAAGCCATGATACAGCCAATCCTGACCGATGGCTAATCCTGTTCGCCTTCAGCATCGGCCTCGGCCTGACCCACCACGTCTCACTGGCCTTCCTGGCCCTTGTCGGGCTGGTCTTTATTCTCGTCGTTGATCCGACGCTGCTGCGCTCGCCGCGGCGCTGGCTGCGGCCGCTGGCTGCCGGGCTGCTGGGCCTGCTGCCGCTACTCTACCTGCCGTTGCGGGCCGGGGCGGACGTGCGCGGCGCGTCGCCGCAACTGGCCACGTTGCCGGGTTTCCTGGAGCACGTGCTGGCCACCGGCTTTCGCGGCGACCTGTTCTACTACCTCGCCCCGGCCGATCTGGCCGAGCGCCTGCTGGTGACGGGCAACGTGATGACCTTCCAGTTTGCGCTGCTGCTGCTGGTCGGGATGGTCATCGGCCTGCTGCTCATGCTGTGGCGCGATCGGCCGTTGGCGCTGCTGCTCGGCGGGACGTTCGCCGTCTACGTCTTCGTCGCCGCCACCTACCGCGCCCCGCAAACGGTGGAGTACATGATGCCCGCCTACGTGCCCGCGGCCTTGGCGCTGACCTATGCCGCCGGCCGTTTGCCGGACGCGCTGCCCAATTGGCGCGGAGCGGGGCCGTCGCTGGCCGTCTTGTTCGCGGCCCTCGCGCTGGTCGCGGCCCTGGGCCAGTTGCCCGGCCACCTCTCGGCCGCCGGCGCGCGCCACGAAGCGACCGACGCCCGCGACACCGCCGGCCGCCTGCTGGCCGGCGCCCCACCCGATAGCGTCATCCTGGCCCACTGGCATTGGGCCACGCCGCTGTGGTATCTGCAAGAAGTCGAAGGGCAACGGCCGGATGTGGCCGTGCGCTTCGTCTTCCCTACCGGCGAACCATATGACGCGACGTGGGCGCGGCGGACGGCCGAGGCGTTCGCCGAAGGGCGGCCGGTCGTCACGACCTGGCTGCCCGCCGCGCCACTGCCCGATCTACCCGTGCCGGAGCCGGTTGGCGAAGCGCTCCTCTATCCGCAAGCGTCGCGCGGAAGCCTGCCTGCCGGCTACGAATCGGCGCAGTTGACATTGGGCGGAGTCATCGAGGTTGTGGGCTATCGCATCGAGGAACCGCGCGACGTGATGCTGACGCCGGGCGCGGAGTCGGTCATCACCGTTGCCTGGCGGCTGACGGCGGCGTTGCCGGCCGATCTGTCGCTATTCCTGCACCTGGTCGGCGAGGATGGTGTGCTGTACGCCCAGGATGATCGCCCGGCGCGAGCGGCCGATGCCATCACCCTGACCCAATTCCGCGCCACGCCGCGGCCGGCGACGCCGCTAGGTGTGTTGACTGTCTACGTCGGCGCAGCTTCCACCGGTGAGCGGCAGGCGTTGACAACCGTTCCCATCGGGCACGCCACCGACCGCCCATTGACCCGCAATCCGGCCCACCGCCAGCTCCTCGACAACCGCGACGGTGCGCTGATCGGCTATGACTGGGACCACACGTTGGAAGACCGCGCCCGGCTCTATCTGCATTGGACAGCCGATTCGACGGCCAGCTCCTGGACGACGGTCGTCGACGACGCAGGCATAGACGCGCTCGATCTGCCGCCCTATCGCGGCCCGTGGGGCGTGCCGGTGAGCGCGTGGCGCTTCCCGCGCGGGCAGGAGGGCGGCCACTACGTGCCGTTGGGGCAGGGGATCGTCTGGACGGGCGGCACGCTCAATGGGCTCTCACCCGTGCCGGGCGAGTCGTTCACGCTGCGCCAGGAGTTTCGCAGCGGCCGGCCGGTCAACCGCGACCTGGTCGTCTCCGTGCGTCTCATCGGCCTGGAGCCGGACGGCTTCCATTGGGCGTGGTGGGACTTGCAGGACGCCATCCCGGCGATGGGGGGCATTCCGACGCTGAAGTGGGTCGATGGCTCCGTCGTGCGCTCACCCCACCGCGTCACCGTCGCTCCCGACGCCCCGCCCGGCCAGACCCTGACCGGCGCGCTGACCCTCTACGACGCCTTTACTGGGCGGCCGCTGCCCATCCTCGATGAGCGCATTACCGACGGGCAGGCGTGGATACCGCTATGCCGGGCGGTGGTGCAGTGACGACCGCCGACCGCCGACCGCCGACCCCAGACGACAGACCACAGACCATCGACAATTGACAACTGACCCACTGCCCGAGGCCCCGTTGACTGCCCACCCCGTACCGGCTATACTCTCATTACACAACGGGGCGTAGCTCAGTTTGGCAGAGCGCTCGGTTTGGGACCGAGAGGCCGCCAGTTCAAGTCTGGCCGCCCCGACTGTTGCGCGGCAGTGGTGTAGCGGTAACACAATAGCCTTCCAAGCTATTTTCACGGGTTCGAATCCCGTCTGCCGCTCTTGGATTGGGACTAGTGGTTAGTGACTAGTGGCTAGAATCTAGTCACCAGTCACTAACCACTAGTCTCTTTTTGGCGGGCCTGTAGCTCAACGGCAGAGCGGTCGGCTCATAACCGATTGGTTCTAGGTTCGAATCCTAGCAGGCCCATTCTTAGTTGTCAGTTGCCGGCACGCTTGAGTCAGTGGTCAGTGGTCCGCGGTCTTTCGACCGTGGTCTGTCGTCCGGCGTCCCCTTCCAAAAACACCGCAACCGCACAACCCGCCCACTATCCGCCCCGACACGGGCGCGATCGTCCAGCACGTGGCCGGGCAGCCAGACGGGGTGTTCGACCGTAGCCACAATAGGCCAGAGCGCCCGCGCCACGGCGGGAATCTTGCGGTCGATCATCACTTCCTTCAGCTTCGTCGCCCCGCCCAGGCCCAGCGGGCGGAAGCGTTCGCCGGGTTGGCGCGGGCGGACGAACAGCGACAGGCCCTCATCGAGGGCGACCGCGGCCGTCCACGGGTCGCGGTTGGCGGCGATGGTGGCGTAGTCAAGGCCGGGCACTGGCTCGGCCGTCAGCCGCCAACCGCCGGCCAGCGCCACCGCGCCGGGCACGGGCAATTCAAGGGCAGTGGGTGAAGCCAGTTGCGGCCAATCATCGCGCGCAATTTCCGGGCCGCGATGGAACACCAACGTCTCATAGCCCACGTCCATGACCACGCCGCCCGGCAGTGAGACCCGGCCACCTGTCGTCTGGCCCTCGGCCGCCCGCCGCGCCGCCTCGATGGCCCGGAAGCCGACATCGTCCGGCGCAGTCAGGCAGGCGGCGACGGCTCGCCGCAGCAGGCGACGCCGCAGGGCCAGGGGCTGTCGCCGCCAGGCATCGCGGCGCAATGTGGCCTGGCTCGACGGGGCGGGCAAGGCGACTTCGGCCCAGGCGACCAGCTCCAGCGCCGTCAGCAGGTCGTCCTCGGCGGCCAACAACTCTCCTGTTTCGCGTAGTCGTTGAGCGACCTGGGGGTTGTACGTAGCCAGCAGTGGCAGCAACTCGTGGCGCAGACGATTGCGATCAAAGGACGGGTCATCGTTGCTGGCGTCGTAGGCCGGCCGCAGCCCCGCCATGGCGCAGTACGTCTCGATCTCGGCGCGGGTGACGCCCAGCAGCGGCCGCAGCAACCATAACTCCGGGCTACCCGGCAGCGGCGCGGCGGGCGACATGCCCCGCAGCCCGCCCGTGCCCGCGCCGCGCAGCAGGTGGAGCAGAATCGTCTCAGTCTGGTCATCGGCGTTGTGGCCGGTGACGACGGCCGCGGCCCTGGCGGCGCGGGCCACGCGGCCCAGGAACTCATAGCGCGCGGCGCGGCCGGCCGCTTCCAACGAGTGCCCGCCGGCGCGGGCCAGCGCGGCCACGTCGGCCCGCTCGCCGGCAAAGCGCAGCCCGCGGGCCGTCGCCTCCTGGGCCACGGTCGCCGCCTCGTTGGCCGACTCCGGCCGCAGGCCGTGATCGAGATGGGCGACGATGAGCCGTCCGGCCGGGATGAAGCGCGCCAGGCTGTCGAGCAGGGCCAGCGAGTCGGGGCCGCCGGAGACGCCAACGACGAGCGGGCCGGCAGCGTCACCTAACCCCGCCGTCGCCAACGCCTGCCGGAGCGCCGCCTGCACCTCGGCGATAAGCTTGTCCATGCCTAGAGCTTGCCCATTGTGTTGGGAATCATTGGGCCAGGTCGTGCAGCCGGTCGGCGAAGCCGGTGATCAGGTCGCGATGGGCCAGCCGGTCGCGCCAATGGGTGGGGATGGCCGCCGCGCCGTAGGACGCCCCGGCCAGCTGGCCATAGACGGCGGCCGTCGTGTCGGCGTCGTGGCCCAGGTTGACGGCCAGCAGGCAGCCGGCCGCG
>CXWK01003320.1_pt5 | contig 11275 bp, 12 predicted proteins | sample 590851 | NCBI WGS metagenome assembly CXWK01 (sample SAMEA3498364, study PRJEB10139) | wastewater metagenome | biome: wastewater treatment plant; material: activated sludge | place: Denmark | collected 2014-08-01
TTGTAGGTGAGATTGGGGCTTTCGGTGTTGAGCAGTGAGTAGTCGTTGCCGCGGCGCAGTTCGACTGTGACTTCGCCGGTGATGGCTTTGGCCACCCAGCGCTGGGCGGTTTCGCGCAGCATCATGGATTGCGGGTCAAACCATCGGCCCTGGTACAGGAGGCGACCCAGGCGGCGGCCGTTGTCGCGATACTGCTCGATGGTGTCTTCGTTGTGGATGCCGGTCAGCAGGCGCTCGTATCCGATGAAGAGCAGGGCCATGCCGGGCGCTTCGTAGATGCCGCGGCTCTTGGCCTCGATGATCCGGTTTTCGATCTGGTCGCTCATGCCGAGGCCATGGCGGCCGCCAATCGCGTTGGCGTCGAGCATGAGCTGTACAGGGTCGCCATAGGTGATCCCGTTGAGGGATACGGGCTGTCCCTCCTCGAAGCGGATGGTCACCTGCTCCGGCTTGACCGCGACGCTCTCCTTCCACGAGGCCACGCCCATGATGGGCTCGACGATCATGATGCCCGAGTCGAGGCGCTCCAGGTCTTTCGCTTCGTGCGTGGCACCCAGCAGATTGGAATCCGTCGAGTACGCCTTCTCGGTGCTCATGCGATACGCGAAGCCCGCGCGTTGCATGTACTCCGACATCTCCTTGCGTCCGCCCAGTTCGTCGATGAAGGTCTGGTCGAGCCACGGCTTGTAGATGCGCAGGCTGGGATTCGCGAGCAGCCCGTAGCGATAGAACCGCTCGATGTCGTTGCCCTTGTAGGTGCTGCCGTCACCCCAGATATTGACGTCGTCTTCCTTCATGGCGGCCACGAGCAGCGTGCCGGTGACGGCGCGGCCGAGCGGCGTGGTGTTGAAGTACGGCACGCCGGCGGTGGTGACGTGGAAGGCGCCGCACTGCAGGGCGGCAATCCCCTCAGAGACGAGTTGTCGGCGGCAGTCCACCAGGCGCGCTTTTTCGGCGCCGTACTCAAGCGCCTTGCGGGGAATCTCGTCGTAGTCGGTCTCATCAGGCTGCCCGAGGTTCGCGGTATACGCGTAGGGCACCGCACCCTTGGCGCGCATCCAATGCAGGGCCGCGCTGGTATCGAGACCGCCCGAGAATGCGATGCCGACGTTTTCGCCGACGGGAAGGGACTGGAGGATGGTGTGTCTGGTCATGATGACAACCCGACGATCATAGCGGAATGACGCCTGTTTTTTTGTCCGATCTGCGCTACGCTCCTGTGAGCGCAACATCTTGGAGGTCCTCACCATGTCCGACGAGCCCCAGTTCGAACATCCGCGCGGCACCATGGCCATCGTGATCATCTTCGGCGCGCTCTTCGCGCTCGGATGGCTGGCGATGTACATCTTCCGGTTCCTGGCGCTGGGGGCGCCGCAGCACTAATCATGAGCGTCAACGCCTACGAACGAGTGTGGATGTGGGGTGCGGGCGGATTGATCGTGCTCTTCCTCGCGGCCATCGGCATCACTGCGGTGACTCAGGCGGTGCAGCCGCCGAGCCACATTGAAACCATCAATCCGGCCACGCTGGCCGATCATCCTGAATTCGGCGACCCGCAGGTCAAGACCACCGCTGACGGGAAAGTGGTCGTGTCCATGGTGGCCGAGATGTTCCAGTTCCGGCCCGATCCCATCGAGGTGCCCGTGAACACACCCATCACGTTTCGCATCACCGCGGCTGATGTCGTGCACGGCATGATGATTGTTGGCACCAACGCCAACGCCATGGCGATACCTGGCTATGTCAGCCAGTTCACCATCACGTTTCCCAAGGCGGGCGACTACGACATTGCGTGTCACGAATTCTGCGGCCTGATGCACCACGCGATGGTGGGCAAGATCACCGTGAAGGGAGGCCGCCCATGAACGCGCCCGCTGGTTTCGCGCGTACCGCGCCTGCACGCCTGGCCGCGGCACACCTGCTCGTGGCGGTTGCGGCATTCGGTGTGGCCGCCCTCATGGGTGTGCTGCAGGGACTCTCGATCGCTGACGTGGAGTTCCCCCTCAGGAGCGAGTCGCTGTACTACATGTTCGTGACGGCGCATGGCGTGCTGATGGCACTGGTGTTCACGACGTTCTTCATCATGGGCCTGGGCTACGCGCTCTGCTACGCGCAGTTCGGCCGCATCGTCGGGATGAAGTCCGCGTGGTTCGCGTTCTGGCTGGCGCTCGCCGGAACCGTGGCCGCGGCGTTCACCATCCTCAACGGGCAGAGCACCGTGCTCTACACCTTTTATCCGCCCATGCAGGCTCACCCGGCGTTTTACATCGGCGCAACGCTGCTGGTGATTGGTTCGTGGATTTGGGGCGGCGTGACGATTGCGAGCTACCGCTCGTGGAAGAAGGACCATCCCGGTACGCCGGCGCCCATGGCGATGCACGGCATGCTCGCCACGATCGTGGTCTGGTATCTCGCCACCTCGGGCCTGGCCTGGGAAGTGTTGTTCATGTTGATCCCATGGTCGCTCGGATGGGTGGCGACCATCGATCCTGTGATTGCCCGGACACTGTTCTGGTGGTTCGGACATCCGCTCGTGTACTTCTGGCTCATGCCGGCCTACGTTCTTTGGTACACCGTCATGCCCCGCATCGCAGGGGGCCGGCTCTTCAGTGATCAACTGGCGCGGATGGTGTTCATCCTGTTCGTGATCCTCTCAACGCCGGTCGGGTTTCACCACCAGTTTGCCGACCCCGGGATCAGCGCGGGCTGGAAGTTCGTGCATACGATCACCACGTTCGCCATCCTGTTTCCCAGTTTCGTGACCGCGTTCACCGTGATCGCGTCTCTTGAAGTGGCGGGCCGTATGAAGGGGGCGAAGGGGCTGTTTGACTGGATCGGCCGCCTGCCGTGGTCAGATCCGTTTTTTGCTGCCATGGCGCTCGCCATCCTCTCGTTTGCGTTTGGCGGATTCGGCGGCGCTATCAACGCGGCGTACGGCATGAACGCCATGGTGCACAACACGGCGTGGATCATGGGCCACTTCCATGTGACGCTCGGCACCACGTCGGCGCTGACGTTCATGGGCGCGATGTACTGGCTGATGCCGCGCCTGCTGGGTCGCGAACTCAGGCTCGTTGCGCTTGCGCGCATCCAGCCGTGGTTGTGGTTCATCGGGATGGGAATCTTCAGCACCAGCTTCCACATCGCAGGCTTGCGCGGCCTGCCGCGTCGCGTCTACAGCGCGTCGCTCGCAGGAGACCAGGGCGCCGCGTGGTCGGGGCTGGCCACCATGGGCGCCATCGGAGGCGTCGTGTTGTTCCTGAGCGCCATGGCGTTCGTCGCAGTCGTGGTGGCGACGTGGACAGCCGGCCGCAAGATCGATGGGCCCGCATTCGAATTCGCAGTGCCCCTCGAACCAGTCACGTCTCTCGGCGTCTGGGACCGTCTCGGCATGTGGACCATCGTCGGCATCGTCTTCGTGATCCTGGCCTACGCGTATCCACTCGCGACGCTCATCATGACGCCACGATTCGGGTCACCCCCGTTTCAACCATTCTAGAGAATCAGCCATTGCCCCATTGGCTCATTTCGCGAGTGTCCGCACTTGGCCAGTGGGCGGTGCTAGACTCCGCCCATGCAGGCTCACCACAACGAGCGCGAACTGGCGGATTTCATCCGTCACGGAGCTGAACGGCGGCCGGATCAGGCGTTTGGCGAGTATTACTCCGGCAAGACCGCGTCATGCGCGCTGGGCGCGGCGTACGAGGCGATGTACCGCCTGCCGGCTGAGCCGGGCAAGTCTCACCCGACACGCGACCTCGACTGGTTTTTCGACTGCCTGGACCGCGTGAAGCCGTGCCCGCATGAAGGCTGCAAGAAGCGCATCTTCCTGGCGGCGCTGCTGGTGCATCTCAATGACGACCATCGGTGGTCGCGCGAGCAAATCGCGCTGTGGCTCGAGACGATTAACGGGATCTCGAAGCCGGTCGCGTAGAGCCGCCACAAATTAGGTGTCGTTTTTCCGGTGGCGGGGTCCGCCGGTGCGGACCGACAATGTCGGACATGGACGCCACAGAGTTTCCCCTGCTTGATTTGCCGTTGCCACCACGCCGCGAGATGGAGCGTGCATTTCTTCACGGCGACGCCTCGTACGACGGCGTGTTTTATACGGGCGTCCGCACCACCGGTATCTTCTGCCGTCCGTCATGCTCCGCGAAGAAGCCCCGAATCGAAAATATCGAATTCTTCGGTACGGTGAAGGAAGTGCTGTTCGCGGGGTATCGCGCGTGCCTGAAGTGCCGTCCGCTCGAGGGCGGGGACGACCATCCAGCGTGGCTGGCCGCACTGATGGCTCGGATCGAGTCTGACCCGGGAGAACGGATTCGCGAGGCGGATCTGAGGGCGATGGGACTTGACCCGGCCCGAGTCCGCCGCTACTTCGCGACCCGATACGGCCTGACGTTCCAGGCCTACTGCCGGGCAAGGAGGCTGGCGCACGCGCTCGATTCGATCAAACACGGCGGCACCGTGGATGACGCGGTGTTTGACGCGGGATACGAATCACATTCGGGATTTCGCGATGCGTTCGCGAAGGCCTTCGGGGCCACACCCGGCGATGCCACCCAGTCCGGTGTGGTGCATCTTGGATGGATCGACACACCACTGGGACCGATGATTGCCGGCGCGTCTGACGCGGGTATCGTGCTCCTGGAATTTACCGACCGACGGATGCTCGAGGCCCAGTTGGCAACCGTTCGCCGCCGGTTCGTAGCCGGGCTCGTGCCGTCCGACCACCCGCACCTGACACTGCTCCGTACTGAACTGGCCGCGTACTTCGCCGGTACTCTCGCAATGTTCACGGTTCCGGTCGTGGCGCCAGGCACGCCGTTTGAGGAGCGCGTATGGGCCGAGTTGTTGAAGATTCCGTTCGGCGAGACTCGGTCCTATGAGGACGTCGCCGTGGCCCTGGGCAACCGGGCGGCTGTGCGCGCGGTGGGGCGGGCCAACGGACTCAACCGGATCGCCATCGTGATCCCCTGCCACCGCGTAGTCAACAAGAGTGGCGAGCTGGGCGGATATGGTGGCGGCCTGTGGCGCAAACGCCGGCTGCTGCACCTCGAGCGCGCCAAATGAGCTCGTAGAAAACGACCTCAGAGGTCGTTTCGCCTGGGCTCCCCGAAACGACCTCTGAGGTCGTTTTCCTTCACGCCGTGGTGACGACGACGGCGGATGTGGGTGTGCGGCCCGTGCGCCGGTAGGCGTGCGGACGTCCGGAGTCGAAATACATCGAGTCGCCCGCCTTGAGCTCGTGGTCAACGCCTTCGTACGTCACAGCCATCTGTCCCTGTAACACGTAGAGCACCTCCGCGCCGGAGTGCGAATGTGGCGGCACCGAGCCGGCCTCTACCGGTTCAAACTCCACCAAGTACGCGTTCATCTTGCGCTCCGGCGCAGGATAGTCGAGGCACTCAAACGAGTAGGACGACCGGCCTTCCGGGCGTTCGGGAAACCGGACCCGATCGGCTTTCCGGACCACGGCGATGGTGGGCTTGTCGCGAGCCTCGGTAAAGAAGTACTCAAGCCCCACGCCGAAGACCAGCGAGATCCTCAGCAGGGTCGGCAGCGTGGGGAACAGCCGGCCACGTTCGATCTTCGAGAGCAGCGCGGCTGACAACGCCGTGTGTTTGCCCAACTCGACCAGGCCCATCTTCTTCTTGAGGCGCAGGACGCGGAGTTTTGGACCGATCTCGTAGCGTTCCAGTCCTTCGGTCAGTGTGGCAGACAACATGGGTGCACCTTGTTTTCTCTTCAGTTACAGAACCGCGCGTAACTTTCACAGCATTCACTCGACTTCGCTCCGAGCGTCATCCGTGTCGCACGAGTTAAACGTATTTAACCTACGATGAAACGGCGATGACTGCAAGCCGCAGTCAAACGTAAGCATCAGGAGCAAAGATTATGAAGACACAGTTCGTTCGGTTGGCAGTGGCCGCAGTTGCGGCAGTGGCGTTGGTGGCGGGTTCCACGGTGGCGAAGGCGCAGCAGCCCAAGGACATCGTTGACACCGCGGTGGCGGCCGGTTCGTTCAAGACCCTGGCGGCGGCTCTTCAGGCCGCGGGCCTGATCGAGACCCTGAAAGGCACGGGACCGTTCACGGTGTTCGCGCCGACCGACGCGGCGTTCGCAAAGCTGCCGAAGGGCACGGTTGAGGACCTCCTCAAGCCCGAGAACAAGGCGAAGCTGATCGCGATTCTCACCTATCACGTGGTGCCGGGCTCGGTCATGGCCGCACAGGTGGTCACGATGAACGGCAAAGAGGCCAAGACGGTCAACGGCCAGTCGGTGAAGATTGTGGTCAAGGGCGGCACCGTGACCGTTGACGGCGCGAAAGTCGTGACCACCGACATCAAGGCGTCCAACGGCGTCATTCACGTGATCGACTCGGTCATTCTCCCGAAGTAGGAACTTAGGAACTTAGGAACTGGGGAACTGAGGAACTGGGGAACTGAGGAACTGGGGGCGGGCGGGGAGTTACTCCCGCCCGCCTCGTTTTTTGTCGGGGTATCATCGGGCCGGAGGCGCTCGTGGTATCGCGGATCTTCGTCATCATCCTCGCGCTTGGCGCAGCGGCGTATCGATTCAGCACGGGCGCGGTGCTCGAGTCGATTGGCCTCGCGGGGCTCGCATCCGGGCTGCTCTTTCTTCGCGCTGCCGAACGCCGGCCCCCACTCCGCCGGTACGCGTATCTCAGCTTCCTCGTGACGGCCGGCATCATGGCCTACGTCATGTACAGGAATTCCCGCTGATGGCAACTCACAACCCTCCCATCGATGCCGGCGTCAGAATCGGCCATGTGCACTTGAAAGTGGCCGACCTGGATCGGGCCCTCGCCTTTTACTGCGGGGTGCTGGGTTTCGAACTGGTGATGCGCTACGGCCCGGGTGCGGCGTTTATCGCCGCCGGTGACTATCACCATCACATCGGCCTGAATACCTGGGAGAGCCTCGGTGGCCAACCCCCGGCCCCGGGCTCCACAGGCCTGTATCACCTGGCCATTCTCTATCCGACCCGCGCGCTGCTGGCCGATGCCCTTCGCCGCCTGCAGGCGGCCGGCATTCCGCTTGATGGAGCCGCCGATCACGGCGTCAGCGAGGCACTCTATCTTCGCGATCCCGACGACAACGGCGTCGAGTTGTACTGGGACCGTCCCCGCGACAAGTGGCCCCTGGACGATCAAGGGAAGTTGACGATGTTCACGCGTGCGCTCGATGTACGCGGCCTGCAGGCGGAAGGGTGATCCACGGCGGCGCGTGGGCAGCCGCCGCGCTTGCAGGGTGTCTGCTGACCCCCGCATTCGCATTCGCCCAACACGACCACGCGACGCCCGTGGCCACCGACAGCTGGACGTGGTCGGCTCAGGGCCAGGCGTTCCTGAACCTCAATCTGCAGGACCGCAAGTTCCGCGACTTCACCCAACTCGAATCGCAGAACTGGGGCATGGTCTCTCTGACCCGTCAGTCGGGCCGCGCGCGACTGACGTTTCACACCATGCTGTCGGCCGAGCCCTGGACCCTGCGGCGCCTGGGCTCCGCCCAGGTCCTTCAGGTGGGCGAAACGCTGGACGACGCACCGTTGCTTGATTACCAGCATCCGCACGATCTGGTGATGGCACTTGAGGGACGCCTGGACTGGGCGACCACCGAACAGACCACGGTGTTTCTCAGCGGTGGTCCCGTCGGCGCGATTGCCCTGGGCCCTTTCGCTTTCATGCACCGCGCATCTTCGGGGCCGAACCCGACTGCGCCGCTGTCGCACCACATGCTCGATTCTGCTCACATCACGCACGGCGTCATCAGTGCCGGCGTCCGGCGATCGCAGTGGACGATGGACGCGTCTGTGTTCCACGGTCGCGAGCCTGATGAAGATCGACTGCGCCTTGATCTGGGACCACTTGATTCGGTCTCCGGCCGCCTGGCGTGGGAGCGGGGCGCCTGGCGAGCGCAAGTTTCATCCGCCGCGGTCAACGATCCCGAAGTGAGCGAACCGGGAGACGTTGTGCGAACGACGGCATCGCTCGAATACGATCGCGCCCGCCCCGATGGACGACGCACCGCGTGGCTGGCCGCATGGGGTCGCAACGATCGCACCGATCACACAGAGACCGGCTGGCTGCTCGAGGGCCGGCGCGACGTCACCGCGCGTGACACGGTCTACGGCCGCACAGAGATCGTGGACCGGTTCATCCTGGTCGACTTCGACTTCGCCAGGGACACCGGACTTGAGCGCCACCGACCATCGTCAGTCGCAGCTCTGACTCTTGGGTACGAACGGAGCCTCGCGAATCTGAAACGCACGAGGCTCGCGATGGGCGGAGATGTGACGCTGCACCACGTCTCGCGCAATCTCCGCGACAGCTACGGCCGTCCCGTCTCCTGGCACATCTTCCTCCGCGCCTCCGCGCGCTAGCCGGACCCGCCTCCGCGCTCCCGCGCTACGGCGAGGCAAGCCCCTGGACCCTGGACTCTGGACCCTGGACAAAATATGTCATCTACGTATTGACATTCGTAGATGTTAATAATAATCTCCTCTTGCTCACCCATGTGGTGAGCCTTTATCGCGAGTGGTTGAGGGATCAGGCCCGACGACACCACAGCAACCAGGCGCCATCGCCCAGGTGCTAATTCCTGCCCGAAACCGGGGGAGATAAAACGAGGCCGCACGCGTCCGCGTCGGCAGTCACGCTCGTTCCCAGGTTGCCTGATGAGGCTTGAAGAGTGATGAGAGGGGAAGGGTGTGTCCGTGAGTGTCCTGCAGAGCGTGGTCGTCAAGGAAGTGCGCATTGGTTTATTGGGGTGCGGCGGTGTTGGGCAGGCCGTCGTGCAGGCGCTGACGGCGTCTGACGACCGGCTGTCGGAAGCGGGCCTGTCGCTCACGTGTGTCGCCGCGCTTGTGCGCGACCCGAGACGCCCGAGGGCTGTGGCAGACGTACCGCTGACAAACGATCCGGACCTGTGGAGTAAGTATGAGTTCGACGTGGTCGTGGAGGTGCTTGGCGGCGTCGAGCCCGCGCGCACACTCGTGGCCCGTACGTTGTCGGCAGGCATTCCCGTTGTCACCGCGAACAAGTCCCTGATGGCCGCACACGGCGTGGAGCTGCAGGCGCTGGCGGCCGCACACGGCACGTCGCTCTACTTCGAGGCGTCGGTGCTGGCGGGCGTGCCGTGCGTGAACACCCTTGCCCGCCGACCGCTCGCATCGGGCGGGGGAGCGTGGGCCGGGATCGTCAACGGGACTTCTCATTTCATCCTGTCAGACATGGCGCGGGGTCGTTCGTTCGAGGACGCCCTTGTGGAGGCAGTGGCGCGCGGTTACGCCGAGCCGTCGAGTGACGCGGATATCAGCGGTCGCGATGCAGCCGAGAAACTCACCATCCTGCTGCATCTGGCCGGCCACACAGATGTGGCGACAAGCGATCTCCCCAGACGGGGAATCGATGGCCTTGAGACCTGGCATATCGAGTTCGCTCGTCGTCTCGGCGGGGTGATTAAGCCTGTCGCGTTGGCCGACACCGGTCAGGAGGCCGGGGGTTGGGTTGGGCCGGCGTTTGTGCCCGCGTCACACCCGTTTGCCCAGGTGGAGGGCGTGACGAACATCCTGTCCGTCGGTCGCGGCGCATCCGCTGTCTTGTTCTCAGGTCCCGGCGCCGGCCCGGCCGTCACTGCGCTCACCGTACTCGATGACGTCGTTGAAGCCGCGGCCGGTCGGGCTCCCCGTGCGTTGCCTGCGCCTGAAGCCTCAGCGCCCGTCGCACACCGACTGCGAGTTCCCCGTTCTGGTGCCTGGTATCTGGCACTCGATCACGTCACGTCAAGCGCCGGTGAACTGGCAGAGTTCCTGGCCGCGAACCACCTGCCGGCCATTGCGCTGGCCGGTGACGGCCGTCGCCATGCAGTGGTGACTGCGTCCACCACGTATGCGGCGCTGTGCGCGGCCGTTGACGCGATTGAGGCGACGGGCGTGCGCGTGGTGTGGTGGCCGGTGGTGGAGGTGGCTCGTGGCTGATGTCGCCGTACTGAAGCTGGGCGGGTCGGTCCTGAACGGTCCCGATTCCTACAAGCGTGCCGCGTTGTTCCTGCGTGACGAGGTCGCTCGCACACACGCCCGGTTCGTGGCCGTGGTCTCCGCGGAGTTCGGGCACACCGATGTGTTGTGGCGCGAGGCCCAATCGGTGACCGACCACGTGGATGACGATGCGAGGGATTTGTTGTGGTCGACGGGCGAATTGCGGTCAGTCGCGCTGTTGACCCTGGCCCTGAGGGCAACGGGATTGTCGGCCACCGGGCTCAACGTGCATGAGACCGGACTGCGAGTGGAAGGACGCGCGTCGGCTGGCGTGGATGGCCTTGTGTTCAATCCACTGCCGTTGCGCGCGGCGCTTGGACGCCACGATGTGGTGGTGGTGCCCGGGTTTCTGGCCACGTGCCGGCAGCAGGTGGTGACGCTTGGGCGAGGTGGTTCCGACTGGTCGGCGGTGGCGCTCGCGGCCGCCCTTCGCGCCTCACGATGCGAACTCATCAAGGACGTGCCCGGATATTTCACCGCCGATCCGCAGACGACGCCTGGTGCGGCGCTGATTGACGCACTCGACTACACCACCGCGCTGGAGATGGCCGATGCCGGCTGTCCCCTCGTTCAGCGGCAGGCCATCGATCACGCCCGCCGCTCCCACTTGCCGCTCATCGTTCGGAGCTTCGACAGCCTCGGGACATGGGTGGCGTAAGGCCAGCAAGAAAAAAGACGTCGGGTGTCTTTTTGAAAAGTGTTCGTTTCTGCAAAAAGACACCCGACGTCTTTTCTCAAGGAGTCAGACAGATGGAATTTGGGACACGTACGATTCATGCAGGGCAGCCGTCAGAACCGAACACCGGGGCCATTGTGGCGCCGATTTTCCAGACGACCACGTATCAGCAACCAGGACCCGGTGAACATCTCGGGTTTGACTACACGCGCACATCGAATCCCACGAGGCAACGGCTCGAGGGCGTGCTGGCCGATCTTGAAGGGGGCACTCGTTGCGCGGTCTTCGGGTCGGGCCTCGCGGCCGAGAATGCCATCCTGCAGGCGTACCTGAAGCCGGGGGACACGATCGTCGTGCCGGTCGACGTGTATGGGGGCACGTTCAGGCTGCTCGACAAGGTGTTCGAGCCGCTCGGCGTTGTGGTGCGCCGGGTGGACTTCAGTGACCTCGCCGCCCTCGAACGTGCCGTCGCTGCGCGGCCGAAGATTGTCTGGCTCGAATCACCCACCAATCCGCGCCTGCTGGTGTACGACATCG
>CXWK01020963.1_pt1 | contig 11267 bp, 12 predicted proteins | sample 590851 | NCBI WGS metagenome assembly CXWK01 (sample SAMEA3498364, study PRJEB10139) | wastewater metagenome | biome: wastewater treatment plant; material: activated sludge | place: Denmark | collected 2014-08-01
TACGAGATCGTAGATTCGCATTGCGGTCCAATTGAAGAACCCAGTCAGAGCAGAAGAGGTCGCGAGAGAACTCATTGAAGCTTGAATACGATCAAACGCTGAGACTAAGGTCCCCATAGCTGGCGTGACGCCCTCAGCGATTGCTCCTTTCATGTTCTCGAAGTTCGCAGACGCACGAGCGATCTTGTCGCCAGTCGTCAGCAGAGAGCCACCAGCAGCGTCAGAGTTCTCTTTACCTATGCGAAGAGCTTCATTCAAAAATGCTGTCTTCTTCTCAGCGTCAGTCAAAGCAGAAGAAGTTTTGCCTAGTTCTTTCGCATAAGTATCATACGCTTTGTTCGTATCGACCAAGATACCCAAGTTATCGAGCATGAGCTTAGATCCACGACCAAGACCCACGACGATAGAATTCAGCATGAAGTCCATCGATTGACCGGTTGCCCGAGCTGACGATCTCGCGATCTCTAGCATGTCCCCGAATCGCTCAACAGGAAGACCCAAAAGCAATGCTTGGTTGGCATTCTTCATGAGATTCAGATCTGAGACGGTGCCGGCCGACAGCTCTCGCATTTTATCGAGCATCTGCTGAGCATCTTGACCTTGAGAGGCTGCTAAATTCGAGAACGCATTTCGAACTGTTTGAATCTCAGAACCGAGCTGAGCGAGTTCGAGACCTGTATTGACGACCGATTTGATCGCATTGACCACGTCACCGGCCGTGATGACGAGTCTACTGAATATATCGCTGACGCCTTTTATCGCTTGGGATCCCGCATCTTTGACCTTTAAAATCAGCGTAGCTTCTTTCTCGTTAGCCATTTTACCCCCTACGCCTTGATCGATTCTTAGATTCTGCGAGCTTCTTTTTATTCAATTCAGTCTCAGCAGAGATCGCAGTTCCAGTCACCAATTGGTTGAACTGATACTCTGTCATTGAACATTCTAGAATCTGTGATGGCAATTGCCCATAGCGACGAGCGATGACGTCTAGTTCGAGTAGACGGTCTTTAGAGAGGCTTTTGACTGAACTTTTTTTTTACCTTGCGTGAAGACCATGATCTGCATGTACAGATCTTGTGCAAGATCCCAGTCTTGCAATACTTCGTCGATAGTCGTGTGAATGCCATCTTCTTTGCGTACAATTTCAGGACGAACTGTGCCAGCCATAATGACCTCGCCCCAGTGTTTCTTGATCTTGTCACCATTTGTGCGCATGAAATCAGTACGCTCTTTTAGAGATTTCCCGCCGACTGCATACAGATCGAACTCTTTCACCAGAACTTCTGCGCCATTCATGTAATCGAGAGGGTTCAAACGACGAATTTCAAAGACAATACCCTTGATCTTCACTTTTTTCGTGATCTTCAAATAGTCTTTCAAAGCAGTACGCTTGAACCACCCAAACATTTTAATAGCTCGCAGTCAGATTGCGAACCTTGGCTCGCATCGCATATCCGGTTGAGGTTGCACAATCGCGAAGCACATGAAGAGTCAGTTCAGCAGTCAAGATTTCATCAGGTCCGGAGACTTGAGGGTCACCCGCATCGGAGATGTAGAGAGCTGGCATGTCTAAGAGAATCGAAGATCTTAAAGTAGATCCAGGCATAGTCGCGCCCAAGAACTCAAACTGCCCAGCTAATTTAGTCTCGTTCAGCATCGCATTGTAGGCTGTCAGAGTGTCGAAGCGCATAGTCACTGTGAAAGGGAAGCTCGCGATCCCTGCAGGTAGAACGTCGAGAACATTTGACCCGATTCGACCTGAAGCTGCGTCAGCTTTCAGAGAGTTATTCACACCTAGGTTGATCGATTGAACGTGCCAGAAAGAAGTTGTGGTGATCGCCGCTTGAGACGTTTCGATAGACAGACGACCATTCACGAAAGAAATAGGATCACAGTCTTCGTCACCCAATACTGTCGCAAGATCAGTTCCGCCGACAGTAGAGTTCACCGCCATGATCGAAGCTGTGTATCGAAGAGCTTCTTCCATTTCAGCTACGAGAGCGAATTCATTCACTCGAACACCAGAGTATTGAAAAATAAGAGCAGCAGCAGAGTCACCTTTTCTCACATTCATGCATAGAGAAGATGTCGCTTGTTTGAAATCACCAACTTCGAGAGTGTGCTCGAAAGCCAACCCACCAGCAGTGTCACCAGTCGCAGTCGCGCTCGTGATCGTTCCGCCGAAAGCGTTCTGAAGAAGATACATGAAAGCAGTGTTCTTCAAAAACACATAGCCCTCGATCTCACCTTCGATTTTTTTCATCATGGAGATGCGCTTTGAATAAGTTCGAGAACGCTCAACTTGTTCGAGAATCTTGTTCTCTTGAGTCGTCTTCAGATTCGCAGACTGAAAAGGGAGAATCGAGCTGCATGTATTATAAGTCTTAAAAACAGCCTCTCGCCCGATCGCTAGATAGCTAAAGTGCGACATCAATTCATTTTGACCTACAGCCATGTGAAATCCTCCTTAGAGAGTAGCGAGCATATTAAAATAATGATCCTCGCCAATTTTGTGAACAGTCTGCTCTATCTCTTTGATCTTCTGCGTATAGATTTCTCGAAGTTCAAGTCCAGCCCTTACCTTAGAATAGTCGTCTGATTTGTAGCGGTATTGAATATGATCTTCGAGGGCACCATTGTAGCGAAGACTCAAGATAGTGTCTTGACTGCATTGTATAACCGGCAATTGGAAATTGTTAACATATTTCTCCAGCCACTGGGCCGAAAACATCAAATTGGTCGAGCTATAGCAGTGCTGAGATCGCTTGTTCACAAGATAGACATGTCTCATGTAGTTCGCTTTCCCATTCGCAGATTCGTCATAAGCGTAGTATTTACCGTCATGACGCCACGAATAGTCGAAGCCGATCAGAAGAATCTTGTCATAACCGAAGAAGTTCTTTCGTCCAGAATTGTCGCTCTGGGTTAGAAAAACGACCATCGCATTCGAGACATTCGTCGCGGCAGCTATCTGATTCTGACACTTTGAGATCTTCATGAATTCAATCTCAGATCGAATCGAGTCGTGATTCACGAAGCCCACGACCTTCTTCCAGTTGCCGTTTTGAGACCATTCAGGGTTAGCGCACACATTGATGAATAGAGTCGTCTCTTCAAGATCTTTCTCGTAGGGCTTCAGGTACTTTTCATAGTCTACAATCGCGTCGCACACCATGACGTAGGTAGGTTTGATGCCGTTTCGAATCAAATGACCTAGCGTCTTATCACAGCAGAGAATGTCCACATTGCCCGCGTGAGCTTTAATTGTGTGCATGTTTTCTTCGAGAGAGAAGCCGTTCGCGACTATAAGACACGCTTTACCGACCCCAGAGTTCATGTAATCAGCCAGATTCTTAAAGGGCGCGAGCTTCGAGTGAATCTTCGCGTTCTTTCTCCAGACCTCTTTCCATTGGTTGTAGCAAGATTTTGACTGCTCAATGATCTTAGACGAGTTCAGACTCATGTTTCCCCTCTTATGCTAGATTTTGACATACCGATATATCGAAATTTCCCCGATATACTAATATATCAGCTCGATATAATGTCACTCTATTGAACAGTTGGTGTTTTTGCCAACAGAAATCTTTCTAAGTAGAAACAAACGACTTCTCAAATAGAAATGTTGGTGAAGATACCAAGATCTAATAAAAGACTTTGAGTCTAAGATCCATGAAAGCGACTCTGAAGTGCGTCTGCTCATCGAAAGATGCCGAGAAATAGGTCACGTCATTAGGGAATTGCCAGGTCCCAAGCCCATCAAGATTAGGGTAATTTCGCAGAATGAACTCGATGTTCTCCATGAGAATCTCAATATCTTTGTCCGCGGGGTCATCGTAGTTATTGCCAGCCACCTGATTCTGCCAAACCATGCCCACAATAGTCAGAGTCAAATCAGTCGTTCTCTTACCTCGTACTTGATTCACAGCGATTGTCGAGGGCGATATAGGCTTTCTGTCAGTGTAGATGCACACAGCAGGGTATAGAGACGCTTGAGGCTTGATGCGCTCAGGATGAAGCGTGAACACCTTCTTCACACGCTTCGACATAGAGTCTGAAAGATCTAAGAACGGCGCGCCCATTTCGAGATTGTTCGCATCGAGAATTTGTTTGATCTTCTGTTTGATGCCCCAAAGATCTACACGTCCAGCTAAAGCCATTAAGAAACCCCTTTCTCTTCGAGCATGAAGTCTAGAGTCTTCTGCACGATCAAATCCATAGCGCGATCAGATAACCAAAAATACTGTCTTTTAGGTAGCTTTGGACCACCTTCATTGTGTGCTTTCGCATAAGGAAAGCCACGAGATGTCTGAGCTGGGTTGAACAATAATATACCGTTTCGTGCGCGTGAGGCTTCGTTTGTCATTTGAATTGAGCCTCTCATACGGCCGCTGAACTGAAGAATCTTATTGCCGCCTCGACCTATTCTGTTCAAGTGCTTCTCATAGAGATCAGACCATTTCGTCCATCGACCTGTTGGTCCAGCTTCTTGTTCGAAATGTTTGATTACGTCTGCGAATGCGATAGCTGAGAAAGCCTTCCAAATATCGATGTCATTCTTCGTGAGCTTTCGATAGTTATCTTGAACCTGCTTGAGAAAGGCCGTCAGCTCTTTACTGTCAAACTCAGCGGCGACGTCAGCCATTTAGTTCTTCTCGTTTGAAATGTCTTCGAGTTTATTGGGATCTGTTTGCCAATCTAGCGGGTTGCCCTCATCGAACGTATCGACGTACTCGTCAGTGTTCGAGAATACAGCATTGTTAGAATCAGATTCAGGCACTTCATTGCCTTCGTCATCTACGAGAGAAGTCTCTTCGTCGCGCAGAAGCTTCAGATTCTCCATTGCTTTCTTGATATAACGATCAGCTCTCATGTATGAATCTTTGCCACCACGACTCATGTTTTCGTACATCAAACCCGTCGCAAGCCATTCGCACAAAGTCGTCAAGACCGGCACTTCACCATAAGTCGTGAAGTAGATAGAGCTTGTGTCATATCTCCTAGCCAGCATCTCTTTAACTTTGTTCTCAGCTTGTTCAATACACTTCGTCATGAGCGAGCTAGTCGCTGTGTCGAAGGTTGTGTCGAGCATGATCACTTGAAATGAAGTCGTGGTGCAAAGTGTTCCCATTGATTACTTGTCCTTTTTGATGAAAGGTCGTCCGTCAACGTACTTTAACTTGATGAATCTGGTTTTGCCAGTCTCGAAATGACCGAACTTCGCGCCCGCATTCTTCTTCATTTCAGAGAAAGGAAGAGGGAATTTCTTCGCGTTAAACCAGTAGGTGCTGTAGACAGATCCAGCTCGACTCTTGTGCTTTACAAGAACCTTCTGACCAACTACTTCGATCCATTCTTCGACGGTCTCGTAATTGATTTTGTTGGCTTCGTCTTCTGCCTTAACGCGCTTGAGATACTTCTCTTTGCGTTCAGGGTCGACATTGCCGACTGATTCGTCTGTGATTACTGCGCTCTTGTCTGCATCGACAATCGCTGATTCGGCTCTTCCGGTATCTTTAGCCATGTGTTTACCTCCGGTTAATTGTTAGTGCCCCAAAATAAAAAAGGGACCTAGTTAGACTAGATCCCTGTTCATTACTATGACAAGTGAAAACTAAGCTAGAGTGTCTTTGATCAGGTAGCCGGCCAAAGAAGCCACGACTTTCGCCTGATACAGCATTCCAACTTCGATCTCTTCACCAGAGACCTTCTCTTCGCGCCATCTCTTCACAAGAGGCTTGTTCGCTTTGAAGACATACCCAGCGGAAGGCTTCAGTAAAGAAGCACTTTCAGCTCTGTAGCCTACGAACACATTGTCGCCCCAGATAGGGACGATGTTCGAAGAAAGACCTTCAGCAGAAGTGTCGATCACTGCGCTCGGCACAACCATCTTCGGCGTATCGAACAATCCTGCCAACATCATCGGTGTGATGTTCACATTCGTGTACTTGATACGGTCGATGATAGACGTGTGATTCTTCGCCTTGATCATCACGCGATGAGGAACGATAGCGATGTTAGGTTTGAAACCGGATTGTTCCATAACCACAGTCGTCGCTGTGTCCATCAAAGGGATCGGGTTAGAAGTGATCGTGTCGGCTGACCACTGCTGAGCGGCAGACAAAGACACGTTTTGAGACCACGATGTGCTGGTGAAAAGATCAGCCACAGATTTCTCCATGCGAAGCAAGATCTTGTCAGTCAGCTCTTCAGTGAGATCAGATCTCAAAGAAGCTAGATCGTAGTTCTCTGCCTGACGGTCAGTAACCACATCTTTAAGAGCGTGCTCTTCAAGAATGTAGCCGCTTGTAGACACTAAGAAATTGTGTCGACGAGCTTCTGCGCCGTCTGCGCGACCAGTCTCAGGAAGTCTGAAGTTTCGGTCATAGACGCGAAATTTATCAGAGTCTTTCTTTACTGGAACCTCAGGAAACACCTCGCGAGCGACATAGTTGTCGTTCTTGTACTTGACAGAGATGTTCGAGAGCAATTGATCGACGTGTAGACTTGGCTTTAATGGCATGTGCTAGTCCTCCTTATTTCACAAATCCAGGCATTACGAGAACATTCGCGATGGTACCTGTCGCAGCGACAGTTTCGTCCATCAAGATGCCGCCGTACGCACTTGGAAGAGTTAAAGAGGTTGTGGTAGCTGCCAAAGAAAAGGCAATTCCACGACCGCTAGTATCTGAGGCCACTAGCTCGCCTGCGGTGCAAGTATCATTGAACAAAAGCTTCACAATCTCGCCTTGTCCTGCAACGGGAATTCTTTGATTCACGTCAAGAACAGAGTCGACAGTGATCCCAACAGGCATTCTGTTAGCTGGGGGATACTCGACTTCATTAGCTGCCGCGCTTTTCGCACTTACGAAACGCTGAGCTGCCAATGTGGCGGAGACTTTATAAGAATGTCGATTTAACATTTCAAACCTCCGTTAGTAGTTAATCTTCAGTTTCAGTCGTTTCGGGTGTCAGCTTACCTGCGAGCATTTGTTTGTACGCAGCAGAATAAGATAATTTATTCTCAGCCGCGAACTTCTCAATTGCTTCAGAGCTTATATCGCCCTTGCTTCCTGTCTTTCCATCTTCCGAACTTTCTTCGAAGTTAACGTCAGATTTCTTGGCAAAAAGTTTACACATTTCAGTGATCACACCGAGCTTATCGTGCTCGACTTCTTTGTCGCCCGTTTTGATAGAGAACTTGCGCGTCTTAGGCTCATCTTTTAGAAGAGCTAACGCGAAAGGGCGCATTGCTTTGGTGATCAATTTCTCAGAGACCAATTTGTCGACTTGAGCTTCGACTTCGATCTCTTTGTTCTTCTGCTCAAGTTCGAAGACTTTCTTCTCAGCAGCTTCACGAGCTTCGACTTCTTTTTTCAGAGCGTCAGAAGTTGAGGTGCTGTCTGCTGTGAATTTCTTCACGTCAGCTTCTAGCTTCTCAGCCTTTTCACGTTCTGCTTTAAGTTCTAGCTCTAACTTGATCTCTGCTTCCGTTTTAGACATTGAGTCCTCCTGTTTAAAGTCTTCGTTTTCAAATGCATACTTTTTGACCTTTTGGTCATTCTCTTTTTCCGTGTAGCTCTTAATGGTGGTGAAGTCTGTGAGAGAGTAGTTCGAGAGAATGTCGCTTAGATTTCCGACCCCTGGTGTGTCAGCTCCCAAGAGAGCGACTGCGCCAAGCATGTACTTATATTGCTTATCGCTAACTTTGACGTCCACATATATTTCGCTCGACACTTTGCGGTAGGACTTTTTTTGGATCAGCTTATAAATCTTCTCAGGCAGATCAATGAAGTCAGCGACGAGCTTCTCGCCTTTGCGATAGACCTTACCGATCCAACCCGCAGCAGGCATCCCATCCTCTTGCAATAACTTCTGTTTCTCAGAATGACCTAGTTTCAGAAAAGGTCGCAAAGACTCTGAGTGATTATTGAAAGCGTCGACCATTCCGTCTAAATCTTCGACAGAATATTCGTCTCCGTTCCATTTGCCAGCACTGAAGATCTCGACCCCATTGATAGCGTACAATGTCTCTTTATTCATCACCGTCCCCCTTTTCTTATTAGATCATCAAGCTTTCGATCAATTTCTCCAAGCTTTCTGTCGACTGTATTCTCATATCGTTCGATTCGCTTATCCTGAATCTCTACAATCTCTTTCGCCGCGAATACAGAGTGCATGTAGACGAAACTAGAGATCGAATAAGCCAATCCACCGATTATCATTGTAATGAAGAAAACTAAAAACTCTCTCTTATGCTCTATAAAACTGTCTGTGTGAGCTGTCGATTCTCGCATGTGGCCTCCTATCTTATTGCAAAGCCTTTGCCTTTATTCTTATCAATGAATTTGTCGATTGGTGTTTTGCCGACTTTCTCGTCGGGTGTGAACTCTTCAAAAATCGTAATAGGAATAAGCACAGAACGGCAATTAAAATGCATCGGCGGGATAGGTTCTGTACCTGCCGCGAACTTCTTTCCGTGCAGACCCGCACATATTTCTGTAGTTTGTCCATCTAAGATCGCAGAATACTGATACCCTTGCACGACTCCAGATTCACCGAACTCTTCTAATCGCGCTCGATTCATGACTTCAGTGAACTTCGTGCGAGCGTATCGCTCTAAAGACACTTGAGAAAGCTTCTTAGAATCTTCGTCGATCATATCTATTACAGAGCTGATAGGCTTGCCGTCGCGAATAGCGTTCATCAATTCAGTGCGAGCTTGACGAGTGATATTGTATTCCCAGTCACCAACGTACTGATAGGTCTCTTCTTCTGTGAACTGCATGAACTTGTCTGAAGGTAATGGCTCAGCGTAGTTCTTTTTAGGCAGCTCTGCGCGAGCGAGCACACGAGAGTCTCGATACAATTCACGAAGATGCTTCTTCAAAACAGATTGAAGCGAAGACAGACGCTTTAGCTTGAGAGATTCGATTCGCTCAGGATGCCCGCCGTTATCAGAGATGATCTTCTTCTTTCGAATCTGATCTTCATAGTCTGAGAGAATCTCAGCGACTAAAGGCTGACAATCTGCCACGAGCTTCGAAGCACCAGATTCTAACAGCGATCCCAAAGCTTTGAAGTTGACCTTCTTATGATAGCTTCCGTCTGTTTGGACAAACGCTTTAAAGTTCTTTTTTTTTTGACCCGACTTTTCGTCAGTTTTCAAGTCTTTGTCATCGATCTCTTGTTCAGAGATTTCTTCATCCTCTTTGCCTTCTATTTCATCCTCGTTCTCGGTTCCCATTTTGGGATCTAGAGGCTGACCGTCAGGCCCAAACTGCTGAGGTGCTTCGACACGCTCGACATCACCTTCAGGGAATTTGATCAGAGATCTGAAGTGGTTGATTTCTTCGTCAGAAGGGACATACGCCTTGCCTTGAACAGCTTGAAGAAAGATCTTCGCGTACTCTGTCGCTTCGTCTTCTGAAATAGGGTTCAGAACAAACTTAGGGAAGTTCTCTACGAAGCCGTAATTCCAGATCACAAGAGGCTGAACGATATGACGATTCACCATGCGCTCAAGAGAACGACGACGACGCAAGATGTGTTTGAAGAATACGTTCATTTGAGTCTTGCCTAGAGCTTGAGACCCAGTCTGACCGCTTCGAGCACCTGAGAATCCCAACAAATCAGGGATCAGCATAGCTCGACCTATAAACATATTGAACATGTCGATACCCTTGATAAAGGCGTCACCAGTATTGTCAGACTTTAAGAATTCAACCTCAAAGTTTTTAGGGATCACCATAGCTGTCTTCTGCTGAAACTTGCGAATGATCTCGAACATCTCGCGCACTTTCTCTTTGTTCACGTTCGCTTCATATCGAGCGACAGGAACAGGCGAGGCGTACTTCTCAAGAAAGATCGAATAGTAGCGAACAATGTGACGCTTCACGAACCATGCGTCGTATGCAGCTCTGAAATCACTGCGCCCGTAGGGATTCTGCCACTTGCGATTGTTAATATAATGAACGAGAGATTTAGGATTGATCGCAAGATCTTCTGAATTGCCTCTCTGCTCGTACTTGATAACTTTGCCGTGCTTATCGGTGTGAAGAAGCCAAGTGTTTGGATGACGTGTCTTCAGCTCGTCGAAAGAAAGAGTATTGTCGTCACGCATCTTAAAGATCTTCTCTGCGCACGCGAACCCGTAATCATAAGCGTTCGACAATAGATCTTCGAGCTGATCGTCAAATGCGATCTCGACGTCTTCTTCTAATCGCTGATAGATGTCCTTTGCGATCTCTTGATCGCCGCTCTCTTCAGATACGATGTTCCAGCCAGAGCCTATAATAAGATCACGCTTTAATTGAGATGCGACTGAACACTGATCGTCGTTCGCCATTTCTTCGTAAAGACGATAGTCGCCTGTCTTCTGCCATAGATCGTCAGAGTTATAAGGTCTTAAAAGCGACTGAGGGACATACGAGCTTTCTGCGATAGTTTTCTCAGCAGTACCGAAGTAATGCTCGAACACAGGGTTCGGTGAGGATGCTGATAATGGACTTGCAGACTCGTTCGTTTCTAGTTCAGCCACGTTCACCTCACAATAAAATTGATTCTGATAAATTGGAGTAAAGCCCAAGGAGAGGACTTTGCTTGATACACATTTGAACAGCGATAGCGTTAGCGATTATTCTGTCATCGTTCTCGCCCTCTTCAGCTTCAATCTTGCCGTTATTATCGATGAGGGTGAGACATTCGCCAAGGGTATCGCGTGAATTCAAAACTATCGTACCGTCTTCTGTGCCTTCAATGAAAGTATCAATCATGACAGGTCTAGTCACAGAATTTGTGTGCCATCCTGCGGCGTCTTCGTCGTCGTCTTTATAATAATAGAGATTCGGGTACGAAAGATGCTCTTGAAGCTGAAGAAGAACCGCATGACCGTGGTTGTTTCGCTCGACACCGACCAAAGGCCATTCTCGGCCGGGCTTGTGATACATCTCTGCGAGTTTGAATATCTCTTGAGCGAACTTCATGGGTTTCCAGCGATTCGAGCAGATCTGAGCGACCTCTTCTCGCGTAGCCACATCCATGACGACTGCGACTGAGTTATCACCGCCGCGACCTTCTGCTGTATCTGCGCCGATCGCATACAGACGAGTCGAATCGAACTTCTTAAAGATCTTCATTGTGCCTGTGTCTTCAATGGGATCCGGAGCCGCTAAAAGAAAGTTTCTTATGATCTCGAGGTCCATAGCTGACCCGCCAGATGCGAGAAAGCACGTCACGTCGTCTTCAGGGTATTCTTGTATGAAAAGCTC
>CXWK01000633.1_pt1 | contig 11265 bp, 11 predicted proteins | sample 590851 | NCBI WGS metagenome assembly CXWK01 (sample SAMEA3498364, study PRJEB10139) | wastewater metagenome | biome: wastewater treatment plant; material: activated sludge | place: Denmark | collected 2014-08-01
GCACCGACGTCGTCGACGTCGAGGTTGTGGTGCTCGTCGAGGTCGAGGTGGTGGTGGTGGGCGGCGCCTCCGACACTGTCACCTCCACCGTGTTCGACACCACCGGCCCGGTCTGCTCCGAGTCCACCGTCGCCGTGTTCACCAACACCCCCACATCGGCGTCGCCCGTCACATGCGAACACCCGACCGTCACCGACGCACCCACCGCCAGATCCCCGACCGTCTCCTCACAACCCGGCGCCACCGGATCAACAACGGTCACGCCGCTCAGATCCTCTCCCCCCGTGTTGGTCACCTCCACCTCGAACCCGACCGCCTCGCCCGCCACCACCTCCGTGGCATCCGCCGACTTCACCACCGACAACGCCGGCTCCGACACCACCGTGATCCGCCCCACCCTATGGAATCCCGCGAACCACATGTTGCCGTCCGGACCCGTCACAATGTCCTCAGGACCGAAGATCAACCCGTCGGGATCCGGGACCATCTCGATCACCCCGTCGGTACTGATCCGCCCGATCCGACTGTTGTTCGCGCTCACGAACCACGCCGCCCCGTCCGGGCCCGCGCTGACTCGCGTAGGCCCGCTGACCTCGGGACTCGAGAAAATCGACACCAGCCCATCGGTGGTGATCCGCCCGATCCGGTTGTTGGCACCCCCGATCGTCGTGAACCACAACGCCCCGTCCGAACCCGCCGCAATGTAGTACGGGCTGACCCCCACCGCGAACTTCGTGATCACCCCCTGAGGGGTGATCCGCCCGATCTCCATCGAGTCCCGCAACGCGAACCACACCGCCCCGTCAGGACCCAACGTCACCCCAACCACATTCGTGGCCGGCCCGGTCGAGAACAACGTGAACGCCCCGTCGGTGGTGACCCGCCCCACCACATCATCGGACCCCGCCCCGAACCACAACGCCCCGTCCGACCCCACCGTGATCTCGAACGCCTGGTTCACCCCGCCCGGGATGGTGAAACGGGTGAACACACCACCAAGGGTGAACCGCCCGATCTTTCTGCCGGTCGGGAACCACATGTTGCCGTCCGGCCCGGCCACCAGATCCGCGCCTCCACCGGAGAAGCTGTCGGTCACCGTCCCCCCGGTCGTCAACCGATGCACCCTGTCGCCGCCCGAGAAGAGGTTCAACGTCGACACCCACAACGCGCCGTCGGGGCCCGCCGCCACGTGATGAACATTGGTCGCACTGTCCTGCCACGCCGGATCCATGAACACCGCCACCTCACCAAAACCCGCACCGCTCAACGACATTTCTTCCCCCTCACGTCCAACCGCCCCCGACACCCCCGCCGAGCCGACACCCGCCAACAGGCCCGACACCAACAGGCCCGACACCAACAGGCCCGACACCACCCACCCCGACACCCGCGCCCGGCGTCGTCGCCGCCACGGCGCGCAGGTCAATCTGCCGCCGCCTGATAGGTGAACATGCCCGCCAACACGTCACCCTCCGCGAACTCGAACGGCACCCCCACCACCGTTGGATCACCAAACCGGCCCAACGGGTTACCCGGCGGGTTCGTGGTGAACGCACCGTCATGCACGAACATGATCGCCATCAGATTGCCGGTGTTGCCCTTCCGCCACGGCGGGTCATACACCATGTTGAACAAATGGTACCGGTCCACCACGTCGCCGTCGTCCACATGGTCGACCGCCCACCCGAACCCCACCAACTGCGGCATCGTCCGATCCTGGTCGTCGTCGTCGACGAAGAACGGGCGGGCCGGCATCTCCACCCCATAGGCACCCTTCGTGGTCGACGGAAAAGAAACCCGAGCCCATGTGGAACCGGAACCGTGCCGTCACCAATCGGCCGAATCGGCTGAACGCCCCGGTCACCACCGAGTCCCCCAATGTCGGATCCGAGGGCTGGGGACCGCCGCTCGTGAGCACACTCACCAGGCGGGGTCTGTACGGCTGCCATGCCCCCTGCGAGCCGTAGGCCTCGGCCAACAACGTCACCGGTGACCATCCCGCGCTGCACGATCACCGCGACCCGCCACCCGATCAGTCCGCCACAGCCTCATAGGAGAACCGGACCGTGAGAATGTCGGATCGTGCCAGTCCCATAGCTCCGCCGCCGAGACCGGGAGACAGGCTTCGTCGGCATGGTCACGGGACGCCCGACAGCACCTCACACGCGGTGGCGTGGTCCACGCCGGCCCGGCCGTCGCACCGATCGTCGCCGGCGCCGCCGTCGAGACCGTCACGACCGTTGCCGCCCACCAACACGTCGTCGTCGTCCTGACCCAACAACCAATCGCGACCGTCGCCGCCCCGCAACACATCCGCACCCGACCGTCCCACCAACACATCGCGACCCGCCCGCCCCCACAACCGGTCATCACCCGGCCCGCCGAACACCCGATCCGCACCCCAGCCACCCACGAACACATCATCGCCGCCCCGACCACAGAACCGGTCATCACCCCCCAACCCGTCCACCCGGTCATCGCCAGGAGTCCCGTTGATCACATCGTCACCCACCGACGCCACCTCCCCCTCATTCAAATCAACCGTCACCACCGCCCCGTCACACAACAACGGCGGCGGCGCGGTCGTGGTCGTCGTGGTCGAGGACGACGTCGTGGTGGTCGAGGACGACGTCGTGGTGGTCGACGGCGCCGAGACCGTCACCTCCACGGTGTTCGACACCATCGGCTCGGTCTGAACCGAGTCAACCGTCGCCGTGTTCTCCAGCACCCCGATATCCGTCTCCGACGTCGGGTACACGCACGCCACCGTCGACGACTCCGCCACCCCCAGATCCCCGACCAGCTCGTCACACGCCGGTGCCATCGGATCCGACACCTCAACCCCCGTTAACGCCACCCCACCCGTGTTCGTCACCTCCACAGTGAAGTCAACGTCGTCGCCAGCCACCACCTCCGACTGCCCCGCCGACTTCACCACCGACAACGAAGCCTGAGGCACGGTGATCCGCCCTACCCGGGCAAACCCCGTAAACCACATGTTCCCGTCCGGCCCGACCCCGATGCCGCTTGGACCGAAGATTTCACCGTCGGGATCCGGCACCATCTCGATCACCCCGTCGGTGCTGATCCGCCCAATCCGGCCGTTGCTGCTGCTGACGAACCACATCCACCCGTCCGGACCCGCGGTGATCTCGGTGGGCACGTTGACCTCTGGGCTCGAGAAAATGGCCATAACCCCATCCGTGGTGATTCGCCCGATCCGGTTGTTAGCGCCGCCGAGCAAGGTGAACCACAACGCACCATCCGGGCCCGCTGCGATGTACCGCGGCTCCGCTGGCACCGCGAACGTAGTGATCACTCCCTGCGGAGTGATCCGCCCCACCTGATGGGCGGCGCCGAGTAAGGCGAACCACACGTTCCCGTCCGGACCAAGCGCCATCCCACCGACCTCCGCGCCAGTATCAAATAGGCTGAACACACCCTGTGTGGTCATCCTGCCCACCACATCATCGAAGCCACCGTTGAACCAAAGCCCACCATCCGAACCCACCACCAACCGGTTTGCCTGCGTCAAGCCGCCTGGCAGCAGAAATCGGTTGTAGACACCCCCTGCAGTCAGGTAGCCGATCCGATCTCCCTGAGCGAACCAGACCTTGCCGTCCAACGACACCAACTGACCCACGCCCCTGGTCACCGCAAAGTCGCCGCTCACCGTCCCCTCGGTCGTGATCCGAAACACCTTCCCCGGATCGAAAACGACCGTCACCCCGAACCACACCTGCCCATCCGGCCCGGCGACCAAGGCCCCTGGTCCACTGTCCCACGCCGCTCGCTCGAACACCACGATCTCGGGACCACCCATCACGCCATCCTCCTCTTGCGCAGCGGCCTTGCCTGACATTACAAAGACTCCACTTCCCAGTGTCGATACGGCGATCATCACCGCAAGGATCCGCACGGCACTCACCGACGCGGAGGGCCTCTTCATCGCGAGCCCTTTCAGTCCCACGAAACAGACGGGTTACGACAGAACTCCCGCCCGCAACGGGCGGCGGGGCGCACGCCGGCCCTCCCGGCCGATCCTCCCGACTGACCTCGCGCCATCAGTCCCGCTTCACCTGGTAGAGGAACTGGCCCGCCAGGACATCTCCCTCTGTGAACTCGAAGGGCACACCCACAGGAGTCGGGTTCCCAAACATGCCCAGTGGGTTTCCCGGTGGGTTCCCGGAGAAGCGGCCATCGTCCACGAACATGATGGCCATAGACTGGCCAAGATTGCCCGCGCTCCACGGGGGGTCGTACACCATGTTGAACAGGTGGTAAAGACCGTCCTTAGTGTTGTCGATCGCCCATCCAAAACCGGCCAGTTGCGGCGTCGTCATTTGGTCGTCCTCGTTGTCGACAAAGAATGGGGGGACCGGCAGCTCCACTCCGTAGGCGCCTCGCTCTGATGAGGCCCCGAAACCGTCACCCATTCGAAACTGAAACCGGCCCGCGACCATTCGCCCGAACCGAGAGAATGCACCTGTCGCTACCGTCTCTCCCATCTCCGGATCCGCCGGGTTGACGCCCGGCGTTACCAATCCGACGCTCAGGAGTCGGGGCGTGTAAGGCGTCCATGCTCCCTGCGATCCGTACGACTCAGCGAGTAGCAGCGACAAGGGTCAGCGCCCCCCTAAGCAGCATTGATGGGGACACCGGCTCAGTCCTGCACCGTCTCGTACGAGAAGCGGCCTGTCAGAATGTCGAGGTCATGCCAGTTCCACGGCTGCGTCGCCGATACCGGATTCGTCGGCGTCATGAGCCCCGATTGCCCGCCGTTCACATAGATCGTCGCGCGGGTTCCTGCTCCAGGTCCTGAGCCATGCTCGATCGCAATCGCTGTCACGTACAACAGACCTGACGCGGTCATGTGCGCCTCGTCCGAGTACCGGTCGATCACCCAGCCGGTGCCGATCGTCCACGGTGCCTCATCCGACGACGCCGGAGCTACCGGCGCGAACGGTGGCAACTTGACTGTATAGAATCCGATCCCCTTCGATGCTCCGCTGCCGAACACAATACGGAACCACCCTATGATCAGCCGGCCCAACCGGCTGTAGCCGCACTGGAACTGCGCGCCAGAACCCATCCCGGGGTCATGACCGGGATCAGCCTTCAAGTCCACCCCATAATCCAACCACTGGCCCTCATAAAACGCCACGAGTGCGCCTGCCCCGGACCGTCAGTCCGCGGCACACTGATAGGCGAAGTCGAGCTGAATCGCATCGTTGTCGTCCCACACTATCGGGGTGTTGTAGCTCACCGGCACAGCAGCACCCGTGTACACCATCACCGGGTCCACAGCCGAATACGCCTGCACCAGCACCAACGCCACCGTTGTGAAGTTCCCACCAGTGTGGAACACCAACCCAGACCCGATCGAGATCGCCTCGCCCGACAGAGGCGCAAGCGGCGGCACCGGTAAGGCCACCGTCAACACGCCCGTACCCGACAGCGACGATCCCGTGCCCCACACATACCCCAGGTTGCCGACCACCAGCCGATCCATCCGACTCCACGCCCCCGCGTTGCCGCGTTACCTGCGGTAACGGAGCCTGACGTCAAATCCAGGGCTGGCGTCCATTTGATCCACTGACCGTCGAAGAACATGGTCTGCCTCCCTCGTGTCGCCAACCTACGCCCGGGCCCCCCCCCGGCGTCAAGGGTCAGCTTCGAGACAGGTTCGGGTCACCCGGGGACGAGCCAGCGCCACTCGTGCTCGACGCCGGCGCTGAGGCCGACGCGGCGGCTCACGGCGGGCGCCGCCGGGGGTGCCGTCGTCGATGATGGTGATGCCACGGTCATTCGCGACGAGGTCGGCGCCGTCGAAGGTCCCGTCGACGCCGAAATGGTCACGGGACACCGGCAAGCACCTCGCACCCGGTGGCGCGGTCCACGCCGGCCCGGCCGTCGCACCGATCGTCGCCCGCGCCGCCGTCGAGACCGTCACGACCGTTGCCGCCCACCAACACGTCGTCGTCGTCCTGACCCAACAACCAGTCGCTACCGCCGCCGCCACCCAACACATCCGCACCCGACCGCCCCACCATCACATCAGCGCCCCGCCCACCCCGAAGCACGTCGTCACCCGAACCACCGAAGACCCGATCCGCGCCCCAGCCACCCACGAACACATCATCACCACCCCGACCACAGAACCGGTCATCACCCCCCAACCCGTCCACCCGGTCATCGCCAGGAGTCCCGTTGATCACATCGTCACCCACCGACGCCACCTCCCCCTCATTCAAATCAACCGTCACCACCGCCCCGTCACACAACAACGGCGGCGGCACCGCCGACACCGTCACCTCCACGGTGTTCGACACCACCGGCCCGGTCTGAACCGAGTCCACCGTCGCCGTGTTCACCAACACCCCCACATCCGCCTCCGACGTCGAATACGAACAGCCGACCGTCACCGACGCACCCACCGCCAGATCCCCGACCGTCTCCTCACAACCCGGCGCCACCGGATCCGACACCTCAACCCCCGTCAACGCCACCCCACCCGTGTTCGTCACCTCCACCGAGAAATCGACCGCCTCGCCCGCCACCACCTCCGTGGCATCGGCCGACTTCACCACCGACAACCCAGGCTCCGGCACCACCGTGATGCGCCCCACCCTATGGAGACCGGTGAACCAGACGTTGCCGTCCGGTCCGGCCACGATGTCGATGGGCCCGACGATCCGCCCGTCAGGGTCCGGGACCATCTCGACCACTCCGTCGGTGCTGATCCGCCCGATCCGATCGTTGTTGAAGCTCACGAACCACAACGCTCCGTCCGGTCCCGCTGTAATCGAATACGCGAAACTGATGTCGGGGCTGCTGAAGAACGAGACGACCCCCGAGGTCGTGATCCGCCCGATCTGGTTGCCTGCTGTGAACCACAACGCGCCGTCCGGCCCGGCAGCGATGAACAGTGGACTCGCTGCGATTGGGAATCGCGTGATCACGCCCTGTGGGGTGATCCGGCCGATCTCATTCGAGTCCTGCAACGTGAACCACACCGCGCCGTCTGGCCCCGTCGTTAGACCGCCGACGTTGGTGTCCGGTCCGGTCGGGAACATCGTGATAGCCCCGTCCATCGCCACCCGACCAACCGCATCGTCGATCCCTGCACCAAACCACATCGCCCCGTCCGGACCAAGGGTCATCTCGAACGCGTCGCTCACGTTCCCCGGGATGGTGAAACGTGTGATCACTCCTTCCGGGGTCAACCGCGCGATCTTGCTGATATACGCGTACCACAGGTTGCCGTCTGGACCGCTGACCATGTGTCCCGCCGACCCCACCTGGAAATGGTCGGTGACCGTTCCGTCGGTCATGACCCGATGCACATACCCACCTCCCATGAAGAGGTTCAACGTCGACACATACAATGCTCCGTCGGGACCCGCACCCAGGCGATGGACGTTCGTGAGGTCCTCCCACGACGGGTCTGTGAACACGGTCACCTCGCCGATATCCGAGCCGTTCACCATCAAAGCCCCCTGACTCTCAAGTCCGCTTGCCCCCGATGAGCCGACACCTGCTACCAGAGCTGCGGCTATCAAAACGGACAGTGCTATGGTCAACTCCGCGTCGCAGAGGGTCCGTGGCCACCGCATCAGTCTGCGGCAACCTGATACGAGAACACGCCCGCCAACACATCGTCCTCCGCGAACTCGAACGGCACCCCCACCTCGGTTGGAGTGCCGAATCGGCCAAGGGGATTTCCTGGCGGATTTCCGCTGAAGGTGCCGTCGTGCACGAACATGATCGCCATTGAGCTATCGACATTGCCCACACGCCATGGCGGATCGTAAACCATGTTGAAGAGATGGTAACGGTCGACCACGTCGCCGCCCACAGCGTGATCGACAGCCCATCCAAAACCCACCAGCTGCGGGGTCGTGCGATCCTCATGGACTTCGTCGTCCACATAGAATGGGCGTTGCGGCAATTCCACCGCGTAGGCACCCTGAAGGTTGCCGGCGCCAGATGGCGGCATGAATGTCGAGCCCATGCGGTACCTGAACCTGCCTGCTAGCGTGCGTTGGAAGCGGCAGAAGGCCCCAGCAACCTCCGAGTTGCCCAGGATCGGGTCGACGGGATCCGCAACGCCAGTGGTGCCCACACACAATAGCCGCGGGGTGTACGAGCGCCAGGTGGCCTCATATCCGTACCCTTCGGCGAACTCCGTCACCGTCTTGGGTTCCGTCGCACGCGATCTCTACGCCCCGTCACGCCTTAGTCCGCCTCGCACTCGTAGGAGAAGCGCCCGGTGAAGATCTTGCCGTCGTCCCACGTCCACGGCACCGTTGCCGCCACTGGGTTCGACGGTGGCATCGCGGACGCGTCGCCGCCGTTGACGTAAATCGTTGCCCGCTTCCCACCACCGGCCCCTCCAGCGTGCTCGATCGCGATGGCCGTCACATACAGGACCCCCGACCCGCCAACGTCGATCACCCAGCCCGTGCCGATGGTCCACGGCGCCTCATCCGACGATGCCGGCGCCACCGGCGCGTACGGCGGCAACCTCACCGTGTACACACCCGTCCCCGCGGCCACGCCGGTGGCGCCGAACACGATCCGGAACCACCCCGTTATCAGCCGATCGAGCCGCGTGTAGCCGCACTGGAACTGTGCACCCGACCCCGTGGTGGGATCGTGGCCGGGATCCGCCTTCAGGTCCACCCCGTAATCCAACCATTCACCCTCATAGAACGCCACCAGCCCACCTACCCGAAATCAGTCGGCGACGCACTGATAGGCGAAGTCAAGCGACATCACGTCATTCGCGGCCCACGTGAAGGGATCGGCCGGACCCGCAAAAGGCTCACCAGTGACAATCATCGCCGCTTCCAGACCCGATTTGACCGGTTCCAGCAACGCCAAGGTCACGGTGAACAGCGCCTGTCCTGAATTTTGGTAGAAAATGCCCGAGCCGACCGAGATCGACTCACCGCTCGCAGGCGCCACGGGCACCACCGGCGGCTTGAACGTGTAGGTGCCCGCCCCAAACGTCGAAGTCGATCCAAACTGGTAACGCAGGTTGCCAACCACGAGGCGGCCGAGCCTCGTCCACTGACCCCGCACCACCCCGTTTCCCAACCCCGGGTTGGTAGTCACCCCGTGGAGCACCGGAGACCAATCGAACCACGCACCATCGAAGAACATCGGGCGAACCTCCCGGCGGCGTCTACCCGGGCGACCCTACGCCCCTGCCCCCCCCTTACGTCAATGGTCCGACGAGCGAAAGTCCCGTCGAGGCACTGCGGTTGCGGGAACCGAACCCTCAGTCACGCCCCAGCCGGTCGGCGTCCGCCTCGAGCCGGCTGCGGAAGCGTGCCAGTTGGCGCGCCACGGGACCCGGGCCGGCGCCGCCGGCGGTCGTGCGACGCGCCGCCGCCGAGCCCGGGGCCAGGAGAGGCACCGCGTCCTCGCCCAGATCCGGGTGCGCGGCGACGAGATCCACGAGCAACGAGCCGTCGTCGACCGACTGGCGCACGAGCCCGCCGACCACCGCGTGGGCGTCGCGAAACGGCATGCCCGCCGTCACCAGGTACTCGGCCAGGTCGGTGGCCGCGGACGTCGGACCGTCGGCCGCGGCCCGCATGCGCTCGTGGTCCCAGGTGAGCGTGGCCATCAGCCCGTTCATTGCGGACAGGCCGAGCGACACCTGGTCGAGGGCGTCGAAGAGCGGCTCCTTGTCCTCCTGTAGGTCACGGTTGTACGCGAGTGGGAGAGACTTCAAGGTGGCGAGCAGGCCGGTGAGGTTGCCGATGAGCCGACCGGCCTTGCCCCTTGCCAGCTCCGCGATGTCGGGGTTCTTCTTCTGCGGAAGCATCGAGCTGCCGGTGGAGTAGGCGTCGTCGAGCCGGGCGAAACCGAACTCGTCGGTGGCCCACAACACGACCTCCTCGCCCATGCGCGACAGGTGGATGCCGAGCAGGGTGAGCGCAAAGAGCGACTCGGCCACGAAATCGCGGTCGCTCACGGCGTCGAGCGAGTTCTCGAACGCCCGGGCGAAGCCGAGGTCGGCGGCCACCCCCACCGGGTCGAGATCGAGCGACGAGCCCGCCAGCGCCCCGGCGCCGAGCGGGGACACGTCGAGCCGTCTACGGGCATCGAGGAGCCGGTCGAGGTCGCGGGCCAGCGCCCATCCGTGGGCGAGGAGGTGATGTGCCAGCAACACCGGTTGCGCACGCTGGAGGTGGGTGTAGCCCGGCAGGTACTCGTCGCCCGCCTGCTCGGCCCGATCGAGGAGGGTGCTCTGCAGCTCGAGCACCCGCTCGGCCACCAGGGCCAGCTCGCGCTTGGTGAACAGGCGCAGGTCCGTGGCCACCTGGTCGTTGCGGCTCCGACCGGTGTGGAGCTTCGCCCCGGCCGGCCCCGCCAGCTCGGTGACCCGGCGCTCGACCGCGGTGTGGATGTCCTCGTCGGCCGGTTGGAAGCCGAAGGTGTCCCCGGCCAGTTCCTCCTCCACCTGGTCGAGGGCACCGAGCACCGCCGAGGCCTCGTCGCCGTCGAGGATCCCCGCCCGCACCAGGCCACGGACGTGCGCACGCGACCCCACCAGATCGTCACCCGCCAGCCGCCGGTCGAACGGCAGGCTGATCGTGTAGGCCATCAGCTCGTCGGCCGGGCCGCCGTCGAACCTCCCGTGCCACAGGGTCATGGTCTTCCACCCTCGGNNNNGAGAGGGGTGACCTGCGCTTGGCGGAGTCACCGGTTCGCGGTCTCCGCGCCGGGGCCCTGGCGGGCGCTCCACGTTTCCACCGAGAGGCCCCACAGCCGGACGAACCCCGCCGAGTCCTCGTGGCGGAAGCTGTCCTCGGCGTCGTAGGTGGCGAGGCCGTAGTCGTAGAGGCTGTGCGGGCTCCGGCGCCCGTTGACATGGCATGTGCCCGGCTCGAGCCGTAGGCGCACGTCGCCGGTGACGGCACGCTGGCTCTCGTCGATGAAGGCGTCGAATGCCCGCTTGAGGGGCGAGAACCACAGCCCGTCGTAGATCAACTCGGCGTAGCGGGGCTCGACCCGCGACTTCTCTCTCGCGATGTCGCGCTCGAGGGTGATCGACTCCAGGTCGGCATGGGCGAGGATGAGCGCCAGAGCGGCGGGGCACTCGTAGGTCTCGCGGCTCTTGATGCCGACCCGGCGGTTCTCCACCATGTCGATGCGACCCCACCCGTACGAGCCCACCACGGTGTTCACCCGGTCGATCAGCGCGACCAGGCCCATCACCTCGCCGTCCACCGACACGGGCACACCCTC
>CXWK01002996.1_pt1 | contig 11257 bp, 25 predicted proteins | sample 590851 | NCBI WGS metagenome assembly CXWK01 (sample SAMEA3498364, study PRJEB10139) | wastewater metagenome | biome: wastewater treatment plant; material: activated sludge | place: Denmark | collected 2014-08-01
GACCTTGGCACCGAGTTCGGTGTCGAGCCGTCGTTCATGCTCGCTTGCGCGCAGCGCTGGTACGACATGTACCAGGGCGGGAACATGTGGCCTGCCTGGGAGTGCTACCTCACCGCCTTCCGCGACATCTTCGGCTTGGTGCTGCCGGAACACGAGAAGTACCGCGCCTGGGAAACGTGCGCCATCGAAGGCGGCTTCCGCGTAGTCCACGAAGAGTTCTGCATCGTCAGCGACCGTCCGGAAGTCCTGACCGTCGACGACCAGAACCGGCCGCACAACGCCGCCGGCCCGTCGCACCGCTGGCGCGACGGCTGGAGCCTGTACCACTGGCACGGCGTGCGCATCCCGGCCGAGCTGGACTACATCATCCACTCGCCGCAGCAGATCACCATCGCCGGCATAGACCGGCAGACGAACGCCGAACTGCGCCGCGTGATGATCGACCGCTACGGCCCCGCGCGCTACGCCACCGACAGCGGCGCGATCGTCGTGCACGAGTTGCCGGCCGATCACCCGATGGTCGGTCTGCGCACCGCGCGCCTGCTGCGCAAGGACGTGCCGGACGACGAGCCAATCATCTACGTGGATCTGCTCAACAGCACGCCAGAACCAGACAGCAGCGTCAAGCGCTACATGCTGCGCGTCGACCCCGGCGCGTACAACGGCGAGGCGTCGCGCAACGCGCATGCTGCCGCGGCGAGCACATGGCGCAATGCCGATGGGTCGCTCGCGTTCAAGCGCTGGCAGGACTACGCGCCTGTCGCGGAGAGTTGATGCGATGAGCATTGCCACCACCCGCGAGCAGCGCCATCCTTTGGTGATCTATCACGGCAACTGTGCAGACGGCTTCAGCGCCGAGCACCTGTCGTCGCTGCTCGCCACCAACCCGCCCTGGGCGCCGGACATGCCGCTGGCCGCGGCCGGCTTCGAGACGGCGAGATACCGCAAGGAGTGAGCCATGCGTCGACCCAAGCGCCGCTACAGCGGCAACGACAAGCACTTCGGCCCGTTCACGCTGAGCCGTCACAACGACGGCACCTGGCGCCCTCTAGGCGCGATGCTCAATTCTGGCGGCGATCACGAATCGAGCGGAAGCAAGGGTTGCCACCTCATGCTGCACGCCTTCGGCTACACGCTGATCGTCGAGCTGCCGAACTTCCTGCGCGACTACCAGGCTCGCCACAAGTCGGACCTACGCCCCGGCGAGTTCTGGACCGAGACGTTCCCCTGCGAGTACGGGTTCAGATTTAGCGACGACGCCGTGTATCTGCACTACGGGCCGCAGACGCACGACAGCACGACCGACAAGAACAAGGTGCTGTGGCTTCCGTGGAAGCAATGGCGCTTCATCCGGCAGAGTTGGTACGGACCGACCGGCGAGCACGTCGAGACACTGTGGGAGACGAGCAGCAAAGAGGTGCGCGCCGCACAGTGGGAGTGGCGCCGCGAGTTCGAGGCGAGCCTGGCCAAAGTTGTGTTCGAGTTCGACGACTACGACGGCAAGCGCATCCGCGCAAGCACGCATATCAAGGAGCGCGAGTGGCACTTTGGCGCCGGGCTGTTCCGGTGGCTGTCGCTGTTTCGTCGTCCGCGCATTCAACGTTCGCTCGATATCGAGTTCTCGGCCGAGGTCGGCCCCGAAAAGGGCTCGTGGAAAGGCGGCCTCATCGGCACCGGGATCGACATGCTGCCGGGTGAGCTGCACGAGCAGGCGTTCCGTCGCTTCTGCGAGGAGGAACACCGCTCCAAGTACCGTGGGTTCAAGCTGGCCTACGTGGGCCGAGTGGAGTGAGCCATGCACGAAACGATCGGTCGATTCATCGTCGCGAAGTACCGCACGCTCGCCGCGCACGTCGGCGTCCACGCCGCAGCGCGCAACCTGCGCAAGCAGGGCGTGCCGCTCGAGATGGCGCGCTTGATCCTGCTGGGGGCGAGATGAAGTCCTTCTACGGTGACGAGGACGAGGACGAAGACGACGAGCGCCAGCCGAGCCGCAGCCATCACCAAGGAGCAGCCATGACAGAGCACACTGATCGGGAGATGCTGGAACTGGCCGAGAAGGTGGAGTACGCGGGGGTCCGTTGCATGTGTCTATTGACCGGCTGTCGCGCCGGACCAGGCTGCCCGCACTACTGCAACCACTGTAAGCAACACATTGCTGCGGTAGCCCGCGCAGCCGCTGAACTAGGAGCAAAGACATGACAGAGCGCACCATCCGGGAACTGCGGAGGACACGCGAATGCCTGCTGATTACAAACTGATTCCGACAACTGCCGACGTGTACATGGCGATCACGCGGCAGCACGGGCTTGAGCTTGTCCCTTTCTTGACGATCAGCCAACCGGAAGGCAGCCCGCACGGCGACCCTGAGCAGGCGCGCATGTACACCGAGTGGGGGTTCAAGAGTGCGGACTACCCGACCATTGCGCACGACGAGACTTGGAGGCACGACCAAGAACGGCCCGGAGTGCGCACTGACCGTCGGGTGGCGTATTTCCTTTGTGCGGCGCGCCGGCCGTTTGATTTGCTGTAGGAGCAAAGACATGACCCAGCGCGATGTCACACGATTCAAGAAAGTGCCACTCTCCGAAATTCAATCGGCCGAGAAATCCGGCCCGTTGTGGCCGTACAAGGATCATTGGTGGGCGGTGACAGCCGACGACAGCGTACTGATCTACAAGCACCGTGGCTCGAACTCGCCGCAGTGCAACGTGAATCGCGCGATTGTCGAGCGGCATCGCAAGGGCCACACAAGCAAAGTGAGGAAGCAATGACACCTGATGAAGTGAAGCGGCTGGCGAGTCGGCTAGCTAACGATTCATTCGATGCCGGTTGTGAAGAAAGGAGTGAGCCATGCTCCCCGCTGACGTAGCCCGCTGCTCAGGCGTCGAAGACGGCGACGACTTGCGCGCCGACTGCAAGACTTGCCTGCGCAGGACGGATCGCAGCAACTTCCCGCAACAGGCTTGGATCGCTCCGGATGTGCAGCCTTGTCCGATGCGCATTCCTGACGACGGAGAAGCTGATGCTGTCATGTGACTGCGACTACGGCGACGACGCCGAATGGTGGTTCGACGACACCAAGGAAGTCGCGCCACTCGCCACCAAGCGCATGCGCCGCTGCTGCTCGTGCAAGGATCGGATCGCTGTCGGCGATGACTGCAAGCCGTTCATTCGGTGGCGCAACGCAGACTGCGACAGCGTCGAATACCGCATCCACGGCGAAGAGATTCCGTTGCCGACGTGGTATCTGTGCGACCGCTGCGCCGGCTTGTACGAATCACTCGATGGCCTCGGATTCTGCGGGCTGCTCGGGCAAGACCTGCGCGAAGTGTGCCGCGAGTATGCCGAGATGCAACGCGATGCAGGCGTGTTCCGCGGGCAGATGGTGCTGACGAGGAGTGAGCCATGAAGCGTACCCCGTGGTTCAACGCCAACACTCAACCACCTGTGCGCGATGGCTGGTACGAGGTCAGATGCAAATACGGATTGAGGTTCGAGCGCGCGTATTGGAGTGGTCGCGGATGGACCGGCTCTGATGTTAGGCATCACTGCAACGGAGAACACGATGGACGACAACAGCCAAGAGGCCATGATTGCAACGCTGGTTGCAAAGATTCGCGCATCGTCGCTGAACCGTGCGGCGAGCGCGAAAGAACCGTTCGACCGACCGCTTGAAATGATTCCAGTGGCCTACGCGATGTTTGAAGTGCTTGCCGAAGCGTGTTTGGCTAGTGGCCATGACGAATTAGCGTGGTGGGACTTCCTGCGCGGGGCGCTGGCCGAGTGCATTGCGCGCGCAGAGAAGAAGGCATTCGAGTGATGCCTAACGCACGTTAGACGACACGGAACAGAGGGTGCGATGCTGACCCTGACCACCCAGGAGCTGCGAGAGTTGACCGGCCACAGGCGCAGCGACGCCCAGCGCCGGGAACTTGAGCACATGGGCATCCCGTTCAGGGTGCGCCGGGATGGCTCGCTCGCGGTCCTGCGGTCTCACGTCGAGTTCGGCGGTACGATACCGCAGCCTCAAGAGCCCGTCCTCTCGATGGCGAGTTATTAGACAGGTTCGGACACCGCTCCCGCATTGGGGCGGCACATGGAGGGACCGATATGGAGAAGGCAGCATGTCTTTTGGGATACCTGATTGGCCTCCTGATGCGCGCCGTAGATTGGTTGGCGGGCCGGCGCAAGACGTGGCACGAAGAAAGGCGATGAGCAATAAACGGAGCCGCAGACTGCGTGAGAAAGCCGGCTACGAAACGAACGTGCCGCGCTGCGAAACGTGCTCCCACTTTCAAGGCGCCAGGATGTTCTTGGTCGACAGTCTGCCGCGATTCGCAAAGGCGCGATGCGGGAAGTTTGAATTTCAGGTCGCCAACTTGGCTGTGTGCGATCACTGGATAGACAGGCACTGCGGCGCAACGCTTGAGCAGGTTTCCATAGGCCACCCGAAAGGAGGATGAGCGATGGGCGTACTCAGACACGCGAAGTACGGTCTTGCGGGCGCGATCGGTGCGCTAGCCTTTGTGCATACGCTCGGAGAGCAGTTCGGATTGTTCGAGATCACCGGCCGTATCGAGCTGTCTTCGGTCATCGCCGGGGCGCTGCTGATGATCGCGGTAGGGAAGTACGCCAGGGCACTATGACTCCTACCGAGCGAAGACACTGGGAGACTGAAATGCAGTGGACCGCTCATTGGGGCAGCCCTGAAAGGAGGATGAGATGCGCGAGAACAAGATGGATGTAATGGTGGGCGGCATCCGCTGGGTGCCCTTCGCCGTCGAGTTCAGGACTCAAGAAGGTGTGTTCAGTTTTCACCTGTACGCGGTGGACATGGCTCACGCAATCGAGCGACTTGATGAACTAAAGCAGACGGCCACCATTATTGGTGAACTTCATGACACGATTCCGTGGAGCGGCTGACATGGTGAATGCCATTCCTGGCGCTGACGACGCAAATGCGATGAGCGAGAAGACGCTGATGTACCCGTCACGCACCCCGCCGCCGCGTAGCGAGTACAAGCCATGCGCGCTGTGCGGATGGGGGCCAGCGCGAGGCATTCACAGCCCCATCATTAGCGGCCCACGCAAAGGCGAGCCGTGGGGCCATGCGTATGTCGAGCGCAAGGACTGACCGCCACCTAGCCGGCCCTGAAAGGAGGATGAGATGAGTGAGAAGACGCTGACTGAGCACGTTGCTCCGTGCGGTCACTGCTGGCACGACACCGGCATTCTGCGCCTGTCGAACCCTCCACAGATGGAGGAGGTCTGCTGCTGGTGCGGCGACAAGAAGCTGCGGGCTATCGGCTACGTCTCCGGCCTGACCGTCACACACGGCCGCGTCCTCCCACACCACAGCAACAATCGGCGGCGGTTCGCTCATTTGCTCACCCTCTTGGATTTCTCGAAAGTCCTGAGGCCACCGATGCCGAGCATGCCGGTGATGACCACCCACAGCAGATCCATGTTCAGGTCCGGAGGAAGCGGCCAGCCGTGCGCCGTTCCATACCAAACGAGCGCTGGCTGCAAGATCGTCGAGTAGGCGAACGCGATACCTCCAACCCATCCGAAGAACGGCCTCCAGCCTGCAACCCATATCGACGGGTGCGACGCTTCCTTGGCGTTGATTTCGAGCTGGGCGATGACTTGCTTCAGTTCACCCTCGGCGGCCATCTTCAAGAACTCGGCCTCTACCCTCATGCGCTCGGCCTTGTCCTCCGGGCCGAAGCGGTCCAGAAGCGCCTTGCCGATTTGGAGGATGGGCCCGACGAAAAGCGGGTTCATTTCCACACCTCCATCAAAGCGCGCACGGTCGCAATCGCCGTCCAGAACAGCGCCAGCAGCAGCAGGATGGGAGCCACCGCCAGCAGGCCAACAGTCAGGGTCAGGTTTTGAGTCAAGCGGCCCATACTTCCTCCAGCGCCATCGCGTACAGCGCATCCCACGTCTGACGGTGCGGCTTGCCAGGTCTCCAGTTCCGCTTGTAGTAGTCCCACGCCTGTTGGACCGCTCCAAGATCAGGCAGTGGCTTCGGGTCCGTGTAGAGAAGCAGCCTCGCTACACCCGCAGCCAGCACGTCGTCGGTTTCGAGCGCAGCCCAGATCGGAACCACGTCGAAAGGAACATCCCTCTCGTGACATAGAAGCCTCAACGGCTCGTGAGAAGACCTGTGCTTGTGGACACCCTGTACCCCACCCTTCTCGAACTGCCAGAAGCCTCTGGCCGGGCCCTTCCCTCCTCCCTTGACCACCTGATACCGATGATCGAATCGCGACTCCTGTAGACCTATCGCGAGGAGTTCAACAGTCGCCTTGTCCGACGCCATGCCGAGGAACTCGCACGCCGGGATGACGGCGGTTTCCACGATGTTGGACAGCCTGAGCTTCATGCGTTCTTGCACCAGATACGAGAATCCGCCTGCTGCTTGATCTGGTTCAGGAAGTCCTGAAGATCCTGTTTCCGCACAATCACGCACTCCTCCGCGTCAAGGCACATCTGCGCTTCATCCGACAGCGGCGCCGCTGTCGGAACCGCGACCACCGCTACCGAAATGAGCTTCATGTCACCTCACTTGAACCACGGCAGATGAGCAACGATCCACGACACTGCCGCCGACGCCATGGAGACGATCGCCATGCCAACCCACAATCCGCCCTTGCTCCGGTTCGCCAGTTCAAGGAGCGTGCGAACATCGCCTCTCAGCTCCGCCACGTCCTTTTCCAGGGACGCTACCTGGGCGCGCAGTTCGCCGTAGCCGATAGGGTCGAACTCGCTCATCACGACACCCTGAACCAAAGCGCGTAATAGCCGTTGACGAAGCCGAGACAGCGCCAGGTGCCGTACTGCACATTCGTGTAGGAGCCGCTGCCGTTGAGCACCGCGAAGTAGTTCGAGCCGTTCATCGCGACCGTCGTGCCGGCGTTCGTGATGGCGCTGCCATACGCAAGGCCGCTCATGATCGAGCCGACCGGGAATGCGCCCGTGTTGCTTCCCGGATCGACGGCGAGCTGCGCGCCGTTGAGCGTGCCGACGCCAGCAGACGAACCGACCTTCAGCAGATTGGCGACGCCGCCGCCGTAGACAACAGCATCGACCTCCGAGCGGATGCCGAAGTCGGTCGCCGCGCCGCCCGCGATGGCGCCGCCGCCGTTGCCGATGTAGCCGCGCAACGCGCCGGCCGAGTAGTAGCCGTGGTAGCCCGACGCAACGGCATCCGCTGTGAAGATGCCATACGAGGCTGCGCTCCCCGCGTTGACGCGCAAGTTCCCGGTCGTGACTGAGTAGCCGGTGGCGAACGAGACGCCATTACCGATGCCGACCTCAGCGGTTGCGCCAGCGATCATCCATCGAACGCCGGCCGTGTAGAACTGCGTCGCCGCCGTCATCTCGTTATAGATGTATAGGTCGTCCGACGAGCCGCTGACGTAGCCAAAATAGCCCTTGCGCCCGCTCGGGTCGTGCCACGTCTGATAGTTGTTGCCAGCGCCTCGGGTGGCCGTCGTCTCCAGACGCGCAATCTCGCCCGAGCTGTAGGCGTGCACTCGCACGGCAGGCGCCACGCCGAACCCGACACGGTTGTTCGCAGCATCAAGCACCAGCGTGCCGGCGTCGAAGTTCAGGCCGTTCGCGCAGTTGACGGTCGCAGCCGTGACCGTTACCGCGTTACCGGACGAAGAACCCAACGTCACGTTGCCGGAGAACGTGTGGTTCCCCGAGTGGGTCGGGTTGTTGACCCACGTCACCGCCGACGGATGGACCGTCATGGTGTGGCCCGACGAACTACCTGCGGTGAAGTTGCCGCCGACCGCCACGGCCCCACTTGTCGTCCCGCCCGTCAGCAGCAGGTAAGGGCTGGTGTATCCTGTGCCATCCCGAAGGCGCGCGAGGAACGACGCATGCGCCCTGATGATGTCGTCGAGGTCAGGCGAGATGTTGTCCGAGCCTGCGGGGCTGTTGCTGGCGGCCGTCTGGGACAGGTCGGCGATGTTGCTGGGTACTGGCATGGCGGTCCTGAAACGAAAAAGCCCGCGCTAGGCGGGCTGTGGGGCGACCAGATGGAGTGGGAGCGATTTCTTGGTTACGCCATCGTTGCGGCGATTGCGCCGTTCTTCTGGTTGGTGGCGCGCTTTCTCGTTCTCTTGTGCGTGCGGTTCATCAGCCCAAAGGCAGAGTGGTACTTCACTGCGCCCCTAGGTACTGTTTTGCGAGTGGTGCTCCGAGGGGGGCGGCGGCCTTCCCAAGCACCAGCGCACCGTTCTGACCGATATCCAGCAGACCGTTAGTCAGGTACGCCTCCACCAACGGAGCCGTGTAGCCCATCTGCGCGGCCTTGTTCCCGACGACCATCGGAATGCCAGTCAACGGGTTGCCATAGAGCATCTGTTGCGTGAGCTGGCCGCTGTTCGGGTTCTGCACACCTTTGACGGATTCACCCACGCGAGCGATGTCCGCCAGCGGGCCTTTCGCAGCGCCAGTTCTCAGCCCATCACCTTGACGACGCACCGCAGCAGCAAGACGGGCAGCACTAACATTTCCAGCCTCAGAGACGTTCGATTGCGTCAGCGTCTTGTAGGCTTTCCACTGCTCGCGGGTCAGCGCCCACGCCTTCTTATCTGACGCATTGAGACTTGCTTCCGCAGCGTCGTCCAATGCTTTTCGGATAGCTTTGTAGGCTTGCCCGACAGTCGCATCGCCACTCTTGAACGCACTCGAGGCCTCGGCGCTCAGCTCTGACCGAATTTCCTTGTAGGCCGCCCCGGACAGCTTTCCTTTGGCAGCAAGGTCGATGCTCTTGTCGATGAGCTTGTCGATCTTTGCGTTCTTGAACGAGCCGCGGGCCATGTTGGCCGTATCAACCTGCGCAACGGCGTTCAGGAAGTCGTTCCCAAGCTGGGGGCTGGTGATGTTCTGAAGCCTCTCGAACTCTGCCCCGATGGCGTTCTTCGCGGCCGAGAATGCCCCCTCGCCAAGGTCGTCAGACCGTTGCCCCATCGCTTTCGCAGCGGCACGGTTCAGCGCGGTCTGATTCGCCAGCGCCTTGACTTGCATGGCCCCCGAGGAACCGGGAGACCGAGCCAGGTAGTTCTCGAAGTTCTGTAGCGCTGGATTCTGTGTGATCTGTCCAGGCGACAACTTCATCCCGAGACGTTCAGCCGCAGAGGTCGCCTCTTTCGACAGTCCGGCTTGAATTCCTGCCGGCTTTAGCGCACGAGCCACGCCCAGACCGATTGCGCCGCCCACGGCGCCACCGGCGCCACCAAGAGCGCCAGCCTTGAGGCGTTCGTCGATGCTCCCGTAGGACAGGAGGCCAGGTGCCGCGCCAGCCAATGCCGTCTTTGCGACGAACGCAGGAGCTGTCGCGGCACCAACAGGAATCGCCATCATCGGCGCCGCTTCGCCTATCGCTGTAGCTACAGGGTGCGCTTCTTGGAGTGGCTTGTAGAGGCGGTCGTTTTCTGCCTGCTCGTCCGCCATCTTGGAGAGCGTCGCGCTGTCGCTTACTGCCTTGTTGTAGAGCTCGCGTACGCCTTGAACGATCTTGTCCGTACCGCGACCCGCCGCGATGATCCCGGCTTCAAATGCGCCCGGTTCGTCCGGTGCGCCGATCTGTGATCGAGGCAGGCTCTTGATGGCCGAGACGATCTGCTCGTCGCTCATTCCATCGGGGAACTCTACTTGCCCCTGTCCAGGGACTTCGATGATCTGAGGCATTACTCGATCCTCTTAGTCGCCGGGTTGTACCTGCGTACCTTGGGGGTTTGCTGCCGTTGCGTGGGCGCTTGGTAATCCGGTGGCATCTCCACTTGATAGAACGGCAGCAACGGCGCTGCTTCCTTGATCTGGCCGAGCGCGCCGACGTTCCTCTGATGCGCCGCAATCTTGAAGCGCGCGGTACGCTCCATCACGTCGGCGAGCAGCCGGACTTCGGGCCCTGTCATCGAGTCGATGTCACCCGAGGCTGCCCGCTTGATGATGGCCCGCTCAGCTTCGGTGATCTGGCCTTGGCCCTTCATCTGCTGAGCGGCCTCTAGCTCGCCCTGTGCCATCGCCTGCATGGCCTGTCGCGTATTGGAGAGCGTCTCTGCGCCGTCCTTCCCGCCAACACCGAGCATCTGACCGAGTTGTAAGCCCATCACGCGGAACGAGCTTCCAGGGCCGGCAATGAGCTTGCCGGAATCAACCGCGGTCTTGAGTGCCTGCGCGGTCTGGATGGATCGAGTGGCCGCCTGGGCAGCGGACAATCCCGCATCAATATTCTTCCCGAGTCCGCCGGACAGTTCATTGATGAAAGGCTTCGTCGCGTTAACACTGACGTTTGTGCCCCCGGCGCGCGCCTTCTTGAGCGAGAACTCTTGGAACGCCTGGTTGGGCACGACCTGACCTCCGACCATGCCGAACGGCTTGTTCGGATCGAGATCGTCGATCCGCTGCCCGGGCTGCGCTGCGAACAGGTCGACGACCTGACCGTTGTGGATGTCGCGCTTGCGCACCGGCGCGAGCGCCCCGTAGTTGCCAGTCTGCGCGAACCGTTGGACCGACTCTGGCGTGTAGTCGGCCGGGTTGATCTTGCCGAACGGCGTCTCCTTGGCCTGCTTCGATTTCAGGTCCAGCGTGCCTTCCGGATCGATGGACATGCGAGCGTTGAGCCAGCCCGGCATGTCGAAGCTCGGTTGTGCCGTTTCCAGCGCAGCGGCGTTCGCGAGCGTCGGGCCCTGGCCGTTGGCGAGCACCGTCTGCGTCGGGCTGCGCATGAACTGCTCCGGCAGCGCGCGAAGCTTCTCGTCGCGTGCTTGGCTGCGCTTCATCTGCCCGAGCTGCATCGTCAGGTAATCCTGACGCAGCGTATCCTGCTTCTGCTGCGTGATCCGATCCTGCGCGTTGCCGAAGGCCGAGAGCCCTGCCAGGCCGCCGGCGCCGAGCGTGTTGAGCGGCGCGCCCCTGCGGGCCGATGCCGCGGCACCGAAGGCCGCAGCGAGCAGCCCCTGACCCTGCGGCGAGTTCAGCAGTTCAGCCAACATAGCGCCTCCGCTTGCCTGCCGCGACCTGCTGCGCGATCTGCTGTTGGATCGAGTCCGACAGCATCGACAGCGACTGCCCGCCCTGCCCCTGCGGCATCTGCGCGTGCTGCACGGGCTGCACGGGCTGCTGCTGCGGATTCAGCATCTGAGCAGTTGACAAGCCGGTATTGGCAGCCGCCAGCGGCCCCTGTGCCGCCTTGAGAGCCCCGGACAGGCCGCCTTCCATCCCCGCCTCT
>CXWK01003355.1_pt1 | contig 11253 bp, 9 predicted proteins | sample 590851 | NCBI WGS metagenome assembly CXWK01 (sample SAMEA3498364, study PRJEB10139) | wastewater metagenome | biome: wastewater treatment plant; material: activated sludge | place: Denmark | collected 2014-08-01
CATGCTGTGGACCAATTCGCCCATGCCCATGGCGCCGGCCATGCGGGCGCTGCCCTTCAAGGTATGCAGGAGTCGCGCCAGCGCACCGGCCGTTTCCATATTCTGCGGACTGGCATGCCAGTTCCTCAATTCGACGCCGATCTCGTTGATGAGGTCGACCGCTTCCTCCAGGAATATCGGCAGTAACTGCTCGTCGAGATCGTCATGCAGGCGCAGCTTGCGTCGCTCTTCCCCTGCCTCGGCGGTCTCCGCCGACAAGGAAGCGGGAGGGGACGCCAGTTCGGGCGCCGGCATTTCATCTGCTTCGAGGGCGGGCACCTCCGGAGGCGTTTCCGCCGACGGGATCGACGCCTCGGACGTATCCGGCAGGACGCCTCCGGTCGCGGCTTCATCAGGCGCCTCGCTGCCGTTCTCTGCTGTCTCCCGGCGGAAAACCGGCTCGACCGTCGGCACCACGCTCAGCTCGAGGGCGGCCGGCTGCGTTTGTCTTGCCACCTCGTCGAGCTCGGCCGCAAGTCCATCCGCCCCATGCGGCACACACTGTTCGGCAACCGAGGCAATCATGGCATCCAAAGTGGAAATGGCCGTGCCGAGAAGGCCGATCTGCCCGCTGTTGCAAGTCTGGCTACCGCGAGCCAGGCGAAGCAGCGCGTGCTCGAGCGACAGCGCCAGGCGATTGACCGGATCGATACCGACCGTCCCGGATATGCCTGCCAGGGTGTGCGCAGCACGTACCATTTCCTCCGGCGGCACCTGAGGCGTCAGCTTGAGCGCATTCAGATCGAGGCGCAGCATGGCAAGATGGCCGCGCGCCTCGCCGACGTACATGTCATAGAGCGCACGCGATACGATCAGATCGCCCAGTACAACACTGTCGTCGGCCGGCGGCATCCCGGTGTCTTCCGCCAGGTCCTCTTGAAGGGCGGCTTCATCGGATAATGGCGGTGCTTCGACTTCTTCCTCCGGGAGGCTGAGCGTGATTTCCTCTACCGCCTCGACGGCCTCTTCCTTCGTCGCCTCCTGTTCGAGCGTTTCGGGTTCGGGCTGGGGGACGCTTGACTGCTGCATGGCCTCGGCGGCTTGGACCTCCTCGCCGGTCTTGACCCGCTCGGCCAGAGCCACCAAGGCTGCGGCGTCCTTGTGCGTACCGCCGCCGGCCTCCAACTGGGCTACCCAGGCGCTGAACAGGGTGTGAGCCTCCTCGATCAAGTGGTACAGGGAAGGCGTCGCATCCTTTTCTGACTGGAGCCACCTGTTCATGACCTGTTCGATCGCCCAGGCGGTTTCACCCAGTTCGGCCAGCCCGACCATGCGGCCGCTGCCCTTGAGGGTATGGAAGCCGCGTCGAATGGTCGTGAGGTACTCATGGTTGTGCGGTTGCCCGCGCGATAGCGCCAGATGCTCGCCGATGGTGCCCAGCACTTCGTGCGCTTCCTCGAGGAAGATGGCGAGCAACTCGGCGTCCATTTCTTCGCTCGGCGCCTCAGCCAGTCGCAGGGTCTCGGCAGAGGGCGCCGCCATGCTCATCGGCGCCACGGGTGCAACGCGCGCAACGGCCTCCTCGACATGGCCCGCAGCATTTTCCGCCGTGCTGGCCAGCGCCGCCAACGCTGCCCTGGCTTCATCCTCGAGCTTGGCGTCAGCCATCAGGCTGGCATCCTGGCGTATGGTTTCCAGATGTTCCTTGAGATCCGCGCGCACCCCTTCGTCCTGCGGCCTCTCGCGCAATGCCACGATCAGCGCCTGGGTTTCGTGTCTCTGCCGCTCCACCTCATCTTCGACCGAGGGGGCCGCCGTTTCAGCGACTTCCTCTTCGGGCGGTTGCACCTTGGGCTGTACCGGCTTGAGAATTACATCAAGATCGGCCGGGCCGTGCTGCAGAGCTTCAACGAAGAAACCCAGGCCTGAAAGGTTATGCGCCACTTCCTCGAATTCAAGCTGTTGCGGCAGAGTCTCGGGGCTGGCGAAGTCCTTGATGCGTGCTTCGCATTCGCGCAGGAGGGTGACCGCCTTGTCCTGGCCCAGAATGACCAGCGCACCTTCGATCTGCTTCAACGGGCCGGCCAATGCGGACAATTCATCGCGGCGACTCGTGTCCCGGAAGAAGGCATCGAGGGTCTGCTCGATCTGTGCCAGATTGGTGAGGATCTCTCGCGCTACCTGGCTGAGCATCAGGCGCTCCTGAGCGTGCCGTGACATCTCGTCGAGAAGCGGCGCCGACATGCCGGCGAGCGGTTCGCCCCGCATCAAGGTGCCAAGCCTGTCGATGACGATTGCCACCTGCTGCGGAAAATCCTCGCCCAGCTGCTCGTAGTTCTCCAGGGCGTTTTCGGCCAGCAGCAGGGCGGTGGCGACTTCCATGGCCATCGTATCGTTCTGCTTGAGCGGGTCCTTGCGCAGCCACTGGGCGGCTTCTGCCACGCCCGCCACCAGATGCGCCAGGTGGTCGTTGATCAGTCCACCACCCTTGCTGGCCAGCGTGACGGCATTGTCGTGGAACTGCGGCAATGCCGCCGCCGCTCCGGCACAGAATTTATTCCAGGCCTCCTTGGCCGCCACCAGAGAGTCACGCATGGCGCGTAGCACCGGCTTGAGCGGTTCGATGTCCGCCACGGGTGTCGGCACCAGTGCGTCGAGCCGGTAGACGTCCTTGACCTGTTGAACCAGCCCGCCTCCGACCTTGGCGACAGCGACAAAATACAGCGCATCGCGCACCAGTCGCTCGGATACTGTCTTGGACCCTTCCAGCAATCGGCGCATCTGCAGGTCGATGCGGGCACAGAGTTTCTTGACCTGGAAGTCGACGGACACCTGCTGTGCCGCAAGGGCATCAAGCAGGGCGATCGTGATCCACCAAAAGGCGCGCGCGGCCGGCAGTGCCTGGGTGGCCTCGATGGCCGCGACGGCCTCTCGCATTTCGACGACCCCAGAGACATCCTCGGCGTTGCGCAGCCAGCGCAGGAAGCCGCGCTCGAATCGGGCGCGCTCGGCTTTCAGGCGGCGGGCCGTTTCACCTGCAGGCAGTTGCGACGGCTCTTCCGTCCGCCTGGGCGGGCGCAGGGTGAGGTCGGGAAAGAACAGGTCGCTCGACGCGACGCGCTCCACGCCGCGCGCAGCCAACAGGTCACGATAAATCGCCAGGAACTTCAGCGGCTGGTTCGGCATGCCGCTCGCCACCTCGTCGAGATAATGGCGGATGGCGGTAATCGCTCTTTGCGCCAGTTCGCCCGCTGCCGACGTGGCGGCGACCTGTCCGACTTCGACATCCGACAAAAGCTGCTCGATCGCCTCGGAGAGTTGCGTTACGCCGTCCAGGCCGACGATGGAGAGGGCACCGTGCGCCTGATGGAGGTGGGTGCGGGCGAACTTGAGCTGAGCGGAATCACCGGGATTATCGACAAACTTGCCGAGTGCCTCGTGGGCGCGCCCAAGGGCGAGATCGATCTCGCCCTTGACCCAGGACAGCGGACCGAGATCGAGATCAGTAGTGGCAGCCATCGTATCGCCCGCGCCGCGTTTGCCTTAGACCTTGAAGCCCGACACCGAACCTTTCAGTTCGACCGCCAGTTCGGCGAGCTGGCCGATCGAAACCGCGGTTTGCTTGGTGCCGACAGTCGTCTGCTCGGTCACGCGCAGGATGCCCTGCATGTTCTGCGCCACGCGGGTGGCGCTCTCCGCCTGCTGCTGGGTGGCGGAAGAGATCGACTCGATCAGGGAGGCAAGGTTGGTCGACACCGAGGAGATTTCCTGCAGCGCCTGGCCAGCGGCATCGGACAGCTTGGCGCCTTCCACCACGCCCCGCGTCGAACTTTCCATGGCGGACACGGCATCCTGGGTGTCGGTCTGAATTGTCTTCACGATCGCAGCAATCTGCTTCGTCGCTTCACCAGAGCGTTCGGCCAGCCGCTGCACTTCTTCAGCAACCACGGTAAAGCCACGGCCCGCTTCGCCGGCGGAGGCCGCCTGGATGGCAGCGTTCAGCGCCAGCACGTTCGTCTGTTCGGTAATATCAGAGATCAGTTCCACGATCTCGCCGATCTCCTGCGAGGATTCACCCAGGCGCTTGATCCGCTTGGAGGTCTCCTGGATCTGGTCGCGAATCTCGTTCATGCCCTTGATGGAGTTTTCAACCGCTTCGGCGCCCTTCTGTGCGGCATCCAGGGAGTGGCGCGCCACCTGAGCGGACTCCATGGCCTCGCTCGACACCTGGTTCATCGATTTCGCCATGTCGAGAACGTTGTTGCCTGCCTGCTGAATTTCCTGCGACTGACGCTCGGTCGCGACCAGGAGTTCGTTCGAGGTCTTCTGCGCGGCTGCCGACGCGGCTGCCACGCGCCCGGCCGCATCGTTGATTCGCCGCACCAGGACGCCGAGTTCCTCAATCGTGTAATTCACCGAGTCGGCGATGGCGCCAGTGATGTCCTCGGTCACCGTGGCACGCACCGTCAGGTCGCCATCGGCCAGGTCGCCCATCTCGTTCATCAGGCGGAGAATGGCCTCCTGGCTGGCGTTCTTGGATGTTTCCGCCTCGTGCCGCTCGCGCTCGGCCTGCTCTCGGCGTGTAGCCGAGTCGTCGTTGAAGACCTTGGCCATCATAGCCAACATGGCGACGGCAAGCAGGGCGAAGATCGAGATGACCCAGGTATTCGTGGCGCGGGCGGCAATCTCGGCCGCGTAGGCGTTGGACAGGTCGGTCGTCGCCTTCAGCAGCGGAACGCTGTCGCGGAAGATGCTGCTACCGGCCTGCTTCGCCTGCACCAGGCGCTGCATGTTGCCGAGGATGCCGGCCACGGCCTCCTGGTATTCCTTGAAGGCGGCATCCAGGTCAGCCAGTTTTTCCTTTGTCTCGGGGTCGCTGGCGGCGCTGATGCGCATCCCCTCGGAGCCCTTGGTCAGTGCACCCAGCACGTCGCGGAAGGTGTTGGTATCCTTGCCCAGCAGGAAGGCCACCTCCGGGTCGATGGCGTCGGCCACCAGCAGGGCGTTGGCGTTTTTCGCCAGGCGCTGCGTCAACATGACCAGCTGGTTGGCCGCGGCAATTTCGCGCGCCGAGGCGCCGATCTGCAGTTTGAGGGCTGCCACCTGCTCGGCGAGTTCCAGCAGTTGCGGATTCTTCGCATTGATCGTCGACACCGACTTGCCGAGCTGTTGCAGGTTCTTCTCCTGCTCCAGCACCACGGCGGCATTCTTCTCGGTCTTCCCCCATTCGGCCGTCAGCGCCTGCAGGGCAGGCTGCGCCGTATCAGGACTGGGCGGCACCGCGATCTCGTCGATCGTGCCCCCCTGGGCGACGCGTTCGATCAGAATGGCAAAGTTGCTGCGGCCATCCTTCAACTCGGCGAACGCAGCCGCATTGCCCTGCAGGGCCAACTGGGCGGATTTGGCGATGGCCTGGGATAGCATGCGCATCTGTCCTGCCGCAGAGGTATAGGCCGTGCCATGCGTAGCGGTTCGATTGTCGAGCCAGGCAGCCACGGCCACGATGAACAGGAAGAAGACGAAGAAGCCGCCCAGCAGCTGAAGTTGCGTGCCGACCGGCTTGTCGCCGATCCCGGGCAGCTTGAAGCGGCCGCCACGCACTGCCGCCTGCTGCAGTTCGTCCATGATCGTGCTCTGCGCGTTGTCCGCGGAAGTCTCCGTATCGTCCGGCGACTTCATGGTGGGAAGCTTGAACTTGAATGCCATGCCGATGTCTCCGTTATTCAGCGTCTGTTTCTACTGGTCACTACCCGGCTCACGACAGCCCGATTTCGAGGAAATCCGGCTGACTGAGGAGATTTTTCAAATTCAGCCGTTTCCACACATTGCCCTGAGGATCGGCGTAGCGCTCACCCACCCAGGGGCGCGGATCGGCTTCGGCCGCACGCGGCGCCATTTGTTCGATGTTGCGCAAACCCAGAGTGCGATTGACCAGCAGCGCGCTGTTGATGCCGAAGCGGCCGCCGACGATGAGCAGCCGGCTGTCGGCGTTCTGTGGCGTGACCTCCCCCCCCTGGAAGGCGGAAAAATCCACCACGCTGTACAACGTACCGCGAATGTTGGCCACGCCGCAAAACCAGGACTTGGTGAGTGGCACGCTGGTCAGCGGCGGCAGGGGCACGATCTCACCCGAATCGGACAAGTCGAGCAACCAGTGGTCCCGTCCCGCCTGCACGCCCAGCAGGGCCCGCGAGGTCTGGCCGGCCCGGGCGCTGGTCAGGCGCTGGACCAGGCTTTCCTGGAATTCGCGCAGGCTGATTTTTTTTCGTGCCATCCGCTCTGTTCGCTTCAGCCCAGCGCCGCGATCTTCTCCAGCAGCACCTTAGGGTCGATCGGCTTGACCAGGTAATCGTTGGCGCCCTGGCGCATGCCCCAGATCTTGTCCGTCTCCTGCCCCTTGCTGGTGCACATGACCACGGGAATATGCTTGGTCGTCTCCTCGCGCGTAATGGTGCGCGTGGCCTGGTAACCGTTCATGCCGGGCATGACGACGTCCATGAGGATCAGATCCGGCATCTCCGCCTTCGACTTGGCGATGGCCTCCTCGCCGCTCTCGGCGGTCACCACGTTGTAACCGTTCTTGGCGAGCAGTTCGCTCAGCGCATGACGCTCGGTCGGGGAATCGTCGACAATGAGGACTTTCTTGATGGGCATATCCTTACCTCTAACTCGTTACTGATGCAATCTAGGAAACACGCTGCGGCACATGTTCAGCGACGGCCTTGAGCAGGCTGTCCTTCGTGAAGGGCTTGGTCAGGTACTCGTCGGAGCCGACCATGCGGCCGCGGGCACGATCGAACAGGCCGTCCTTCGACGACAGCATGATGACGGGCGTCACGCCGAAGCGCGGGTTCTTCTTGATGAGCGCGCACGTCTGGTAGCCGTCGAGTCGCGGCATCATGATGTCGCAGAAGATGATATCGGGGTGATGGTCGGCAATCTTCGCCAGCGCGTCGAAACCGTCTTCCGCCAACACGACTTGGCAGCCGGCCTGCACCAGGAAAATTTCAGCGCTGCGGCGGATGGTATTGCTATCGTCAATCACCATCACCTTGGCGCCGTTGAGATTTACTGCTTCCCCCACGCTCCTCCGCCTCCTCTAGCAAGACCGCTGAATACTGCTTCGGATATATGACTTCGCGGTCACGCGTTGGTGCGACTATACCCTAAAAAACAGCCATTTCCATGCCAACTTTGACACACTGGGTCAGATTTCGACCAGTTCGAAATCCTCCTTGCGCGCCCCGCACTCAGGACAAGCCCAATTGGGCGGCACGTCTTCCCAGCGCGTACCCGGCGGGATGCCTTCGTCGGGCAGTCCGGCCGCCTCGTCATAGATGAAGCCGCAGATCAGGCACATCCAGGTGCGATAGGTGGCAGGGCGCGCCATTCGAACATTCCGGGTTGGGTTAGAATCGGGGCAGTCTACCCCATTCGCTTCCGGCCACGCCAGCCGCAACCCCACCGATACCCCACCCATGTCCCAAGACCTGCTGCCTCCCATCGTGATGGTCTTCGCCGCCTCCGATCCGTCGGGCGGCGCCGGCCTCCAGGCCGACATCATGACGCTCTCCAGCATGGGTTGCCACCCACTCTCCGTGCTCACCGCCTTGACCGTACAGGACTCCGCCGGCGTGGAGGATGCGCTGGCGATCGACGCCGACTGGGTCGCGGACCAGGCGCGGGCGCTGCTCGAGGACATGTCCGTATCGGCTTTCAAGATCGGCATGCTGGGCAGTGTCGAGAACATCGCTGCCATTGCCGAAATCATTTCGGATTATCCGGATATCCCTCTCGTGCTCGATCCGGTGCTGGCCTCCGGTCGCGGCGAGGAGCTGGCCAGCGAGGACATGATCGCCGCCATGCGCGAATTGCTGTTGCCGCAGACCACGCTGCTGACGCCGAACAGCCTTGAGGCGCGCCGGCTTGTCCTCGACGAGGCCAACGACGACGACGACCCCGATCTGGCCGAGTGCGCGCGACGACTGGTGGGCGCCGGCGCCGAATTCGTTTTGATCACGGGCACCCACGAGAACAGCACCCAGGTCGTCAATTCCCTCTACGGGGAGAACGGGCTGATCCGGGCCGACGCCTGGGAGCGCCTGCCCGGCAGCTACCACGGCTCGGGCTGCACTCTGGCCTCGGCCATTGCCGCCAATCTGGCCAACGGTCTGGACATGGCCGAAGCGGTGCGCGATGCACAGGACTACACCTGGCAGGCACTCGCCAATGGATTCCGGCCTGGCATGGGACAGTACCTTCCAGACCGCTTTTTCTGGGCGCGCGAGCCCGAACCCGGAGATGCCCGCACTCCCGCTTAAAGGGCTGTACGCCGTCACGCCCGACCTGTCCGACACTGCGGAACTGCTGCGACGCATCGAGCGGGCCCTGCTCGGCGGAACACGCCTGGTCCAGTACCGCGCCAAGCTGGCCGGCGCGGCACTGCGCCGGAAGCAGGCGGCCGCCCTCGCGGCGCTGTGCCATCGCATGGGCGGGCTGTTCGTCGTAAACGACGATCTGGCACTGGCGCTGGAAGCGGGCGCGGACGGCGTGCATCTCGGCCGCGAGGATGGCGATTTGGCGGCAGCCCGCGCCACGCTCGGGCCGGGGAAAATCCTTGGCGTCTCCTGCTACGACGACATGGCGCGGGCGCGGGAGGCCCGGCGCGTAGGCGCGGACTACATCGCCTTCGGTAGCGTCTTCACTTCGACGACCAAGCCGGGCGCCGTGCCGGCGCCGCTGACTTTACTGGCGCAGGCGAAGGCCGAATGCGGCCTGCCGGTGTGCGCCATTGGCGGCATCACCCTGCAGAATGCCCCGCAGCTGATCGCCGCCGGTGCTGACCTGCTGGCGGTGATCAGCGACCTGTTCGAGGCGCCCGACATCCAGGCCCGGGCCGCCGCCTATACCCGATTGTTTCCACAGCGAGTCACGACATGAGCAAGAACGAACAACTCTTCGCACGCGCCCAGAAAACCATTCCCGGTGGCGTCAACTCTCCCGTGCGCGCCTTCCGCTCGGTCGGCGGCACACCGCGATTCTTCACGCGAGGGGAAGGCGCCCGCGTATGGGACGCCGACGGCAGGCAGTTCATCGATTACGTCGGCTCGTGGGGGCCGCTGGTCCTCGGCCATGCCCACCCGGCAGTACTCCAGGCCGTGCACGACGCCGTGTCGCGGGGACTGACTTTCGGCGCACCGACGGAAGGCGAGATCGAGATGGCCGAACTGCTGACGGATTTGCTGCCCGGCCTGGAGATGGTGCGCCTGGTCTCCTCCGGCACAGAGGCGACGATGAGCGCCCTCCGGCTCGCCCGCGGCTTCACCGGGCGCGACGCCATCGTCAAGTTCGAGGGCTGCTACCACGGCCATGCCGACAGCCTGCTGGTGAAGGCCGGCTCCGGCGCGCTCACCTTCGGCAACCCCTCCTCGGGCGGCGTGCCGGCGGATTGCGCCAAACACACCCTGGTACTGGACTACAACGACGCGCAGCAGCTGGAAGACGCCTTCAGCAAGGCCGGCGACAGCATCGCCGCCGTCATCGTCGAGCCGGTCGTCGGCAATATGAACCTCATCGCGCCGAAAATGGAATTCCTCCAGGCCATGCGCCGACTGTGCACGCAATACGGCGCGGTACTCATATTCGACGAAGTAATGACCGGCTTCCGCGTCGGCCTGACCGGCGCGCAGGGACGCTACGGCATCCGACCCGACCTCACCACCCTGGGCAAGGTGATCGGCGGCGGCATGCCGGTCGGCGCCTTTGGCGGCCGCCGCGACATCATGGAGCAGATCGCCCCGCTCGGGCCCGTGTATCAAGCCGGCACCCTCTCCGGCAGCCCGGTGGCGGTGGCAGCCGGCCTGGCCACGCTCCGGCTGATCTCGCAGCCGAACTTCTACGATCAGCTTGCGGCCAAGACGAAGCGGCTGACGGACGGGCTGCAGGACGAGGCGGAAAAGCGCGGCGTGGCGTTCAGCGCCCAGGCGGTCGGCGGCATGTTCGGCCTGTATTTCCGCGCCGCACCGCCGGCCAGCTACGCCGAGGTAATGGAATGCGACAGGGAAGCCTTCAACCGCTTCTTCCACGCCATGCTGGACAAAGGAGTGTATTTTGCACCCTCCGCCTTCGAGGCCGGTTTCGTTTCGGCGGCCCATTCGGATGCCGACCTCGCCGCCACCTGCGCGGCGGCCGGGGAAGTCTTCTCGGGCTTTTAGGTTGATGTACCGAAACCGCCGGGTGTAGGCTTGACGTGCGCCAAGGCGCTTACACCCGGAGTACATGAGAATCGCTGCCGTGAAGACCGTTCCTGTCCTGCAACTCGCCGCCAGCAACCGCGCGGCCCTGCGTAGCCATTTCCTGACCCTCAGCAATGAGGATTTGAGGTTGCGCTTCGAGCACGTCATTTCCGAAGCGGCCCTGCTAAAGTACGTCGACTCGATCGATTTCGAGCGTGATGCGGTGTTCGGCGTTTTCGATGCCGGCCTCGGCCTGGCCGGTGTGGCGCATCTCGGCCTGCGCGGCGACATCGCCGAATTCGGCGTCAGCGTGGCGCCCGGTCACCGCGGGGAAGGCATCGGCACTGCGCTCTATCGGCGCGCCTATGAATACTCCCGCAACCATCGCATCACCACGCTGTTCGTGCACTGCCTGAAGGAAAACAAGGCGATGATGCACATCGCGCGCAAGGCTGGCATGGAGATCGTGCTGGATGCCGCTGAAGTGGAGGCCCACCTGCATGTGCCGCCAGGCGATCCGGCGAGCTACACGGAGGAGTTCCTCGATGATCGCGTCGGTCTGTTCGACCTGGCGCTGAAGTCGCAATTCCTTGCCGCCCGCGCCATCGCCGACGCCATGGCAGAGGCGGCCGACACGCTCTCGCACCCGCTACAGCAGAAAGAGCGTGGCCAACCCCAGAAAGATGAAGAAGCCGCCTGAGTCGGTCACGGCGGTGATCATCACGCTGGAACCGATGGCGGGGTCGTAGCCCAGTCGCTGGCGCAATAGCGGCACGGCGACGCCGACCGAGGCGGCGACGATGAGATTCAGCATCATCGCCGCAGTCATCACCAGCCCCAACGGCACGCTGCGATAGAGCCACCATGCGACGAAGCCGAGCAGGCTGCCCCAGAGCAGTCCATTCACCATCGCCACGCCGATCTCCTTGCGCAGCAGAACGCGGGCGCTCTCGGGCTGAACCTGGCCAAGCGCCATGGCACGCACGATCATCGTGATGGTCTGGTTGCCGGAGTTGCCGCCGATGCCGGCGACGATGGG
>CXWK01019137.1_pt1 | contig 11253 bp, 12 predicted proteins | sample 590851 | NCBI WGS metagenome assembly CXWK01 (sample SAMEA3498364, study PRJEB10139) | wastewater metagenome | biome: wastewater treatment plant; material: activated sludge | place: Denmark | collected 2014-08-01
AACGGTAACCGTCGATTTGACCGTTACGGATGGGCGAATTTCTGATTTTGCGCAGATTGTGAAGGCGTGTCTGCTTGGACAAGCTTCAGCCTCAGTCGTTGGCCGGGAGATCGTCGGGTCGACGCCGGACGAATTGCGCCAGGTCGGTGCTGCCATGCGAGCGATGCTGAAGGCAGGAGGACCACCGCCCCAGGGGCGGTGGTCGGATCTCGGTGTGTTGGAACCAGTTCGGGACTATCGCGCGCGTCACGCCTCAACACTGCTTGTGTTTGATGCGGTCGAGCGGGCTCTTGATAGTCTTGAGACTGAGGGGGCTGGCGAAGCTGCGCCAGAAGTTCACTCGGCGCGGGGCTAGGGTGTGTGCGGTCGTCGTCTACCGGATCACGATGAATGTTCGTCACAACCGGACGTCAGCGGGCGGCGCAATTCGCCGGCGGGTAGGTTGAGTGTTATCTCCCTTGCTGCGCGCCGCTGCTTGCAGGCGCCAATACATCTCTACAGATGGACACTGAAGCCATTTATCGGGTGGCCGTGCCGGCATCTGCCAACGTGTTCCGAATACGCCCTTGAGGCCATCGAAGTGAATGGAGCTTGGCGCGGGCTGTGGCTCATGATCTCTCGGCTCGCACGGTGTCAGCCTTGGGGAACGGCTGGCATCGACCGCGTTCCAGATATTCGTACGGAACGTCATATGTTTGCCCCATGGCGCTATGGCCGTTGGAACGGCCGTCACATCAATGTGAAGTGGATCGATCAGTAGGCCGTGAGGGGCATTGTGAGAGCCTGCGACAATACTCTTTGTGGGCGTGGCGGGATCGGTTGATTAGGGTCCTGANNCGGGCTGGCAGAGCAGGGCAGAGGATATTCCAATGTTAAAGTCGATCCGGCTGGTTGCCTGGGGCTGTGTGGCGCTCGTCATCGCCGGACTGCTAACACTTCTTGTTGTCGATCCAGGACGCCTCGGATTCTCCAAGCCGCCGTTTGCGGCAAGCATCGGCGGCCCATTTCGGCTGATTTCGCACGACGGCAACGTGGTGACGAACAAGACGCTGGAGGGCAAGCCGTACGCTATCTTCTTCGGCTTTACGAACTGTCCGGACGTCTGTCCAACAACCATGCTCGAAATCTCGGAGATGATGAAAGAGCTGGGTGGAGACGCTGACAAGATCCGCTTCCTGTTTGTCACCGTCGATCCTGAGCAGGACACCGCCAAGCATCTGAAGGAATATCTTGCTAATTTCGACCCCCGTATCATCGGGCTCACGGGGTCAGCGGAAGAAATTGCCACCGCAGCGAAGGCCTTCCGCGTGTTCTTCGAGAAGGTGAAGAGCAGCGACACCACTACCACCACCTTTAATCACACAGCCACGACCTACCTGATGGACAGTCAAGGCAATCTCGCCGGCACAATCGCTTATCAGGAAGAGGCGAAGTCGCGGCTTGCCAAGTTGAAGCGACTTGCCGGGATGTAGTTTTTGGCGAGGCGGGAATGGTTGAAAAAAGTTGGCGGAGATGTTTCAGGGCGAGCTCATGTTTTACGTCGCCTTAACCGCCTGATGGCTAACTAGCGTTGGGCCAGTTGTGTGTAAGCGGCTCGATCGTGACGCGTAAAAAAACCAGTTGATGGTGAATGAAGCGCAAGCTCCAAATAGCACTTGTTCTGCTTATCGCTATGGGCGCAACCGCATACTTTGCTCACCATGCCGTCTACGGCAGATACGGTCTCGAGGCCCGTTACGCGATTGCTGAGCGCACAAGTATTGCGCGCGGCAAGCTGGCGGGGCTCGAGGCTGTCCGTGCCGATCTGGTGCGAGACGTCGCCCTGTTAGGGGGTGATCCGCCAGATCCCGACATCATCGAAGAACTTGCCCGCTCGACGCTTGGTTTCGGCTATCCCGGAGACCGCGTACTCGTAGGCACCCCATCGACCTCCGCACGCTGAGCAGGGCCGCAGTTCGACCCGTCATCACGTCTGAAGTGGCTGTGCGCCGTTTACTTCTCGCAACAAGAGGTAAATTGAGTCGCGTGCTCACCGTTGGCAAGGCCCCTTGCACTCGTGTACGCTTTGGCCGATTAAACTCTAACGTGGCTGGCGCCACGCCATTCTCCGGCGATGCCGTCGCGTGACCGTCTTTGGGTGGGTCGGCGTGCCTACCCCACAACATGGAGGTCTGAATGGTCGGAACCGCCCCCGCTGCCGCTGCACCCGTCCCCGAGCTTTCGAGGGAGGACGAGATCAAGGCGTATCGCGAGATGCTGCTGATCCGTCGTTTCGAGGAAAAGGCCGGACAGCTCTACGGCATGGGCTTTATCGGCGGCTTCTGCCACCTCTACATCGGGCAGGAGGCAGTCGTTGTCGGCCTGCAGATGTGCTCTAAGGAAGGTGATCAAGTCATCACGACTTACCGCGATCACGGCCATATGCTGGCAACCGGCATGGAAGCACGGGGGGTGATGGCCGAGTTGACCGGGCGACGCAGCGGTTATTCGCACGGCAAAGGCGGCTCCATGCACATGTTCTCGAAAGAGAAGAATTTTTACGGCGGGCACGGCATCGTTGGTGCGTCGGTGCCACTTGGCGCGGGACTGGCCTTTGCCAACAAATATCGCGGCAACGACAATGTCTGCTGGTGTTATTTCGGCGACGGCGCAGCCAACCAGGGCCAAGTGTACGAAGCCTTCAACATGTCGGAGCTGTGGAAGCTGCCGGTGATCTTCGTCATCGAGAACAATCGCTATGCGATGGGTACCGCCGTCGAGCGGTCGTCGGCGACAACGAATTTCTCGCAGCGCGGCGCTTCGTTCGCAATCCCGGGCGAGCAGGTTGATGGCATGGATGTGCGCGCGGTGCAAGCCGCCGGCGAGCGGGTCGTGAAACAGGTCCGGGAAGGCAACGGCCCCTACATCCTCGAGATGCAGACGTATCGCTATCGTGGCCACTCGATGTCTGACCCGGCAAAATACAGAACCCGTGAGGAGGTCGACAAGGTCCGCGAGGAGCGCGACCCGATCGAGCGCGTACGCGCCCGCCTGCTGGAACGCAAACAGGCCACCGAGGAAGAACTGAAGAAGATCGATGTCGAGGTTCGTGCCGTCGTCAATGACTCCGCCGAATTTGCACAGAACGATCCCGAGCCGGATGCCGCCGAATTGTGGACGGATATCCTCATCGAACCAAAGGTAGCGTGAGGCGCGACTGAATGCTTAAGGTGGTGGCAATAGTGCTTTGGTCCGTTTTCGCGGTGCTGGCGATCATTGGGATCGTGCTGCACTTGCGCGTAACGCGGACTGTGCGCCAGGGATCGTTCACAGAATTCCGCCGGGCAATGCGCTGGCAAAATTACGATCTCGCGCAAACCTACCTTGAGCCGTCCGGGCTTGCTGACATGAAGCGGCTTCGGCGTGTGTCACAGGGTTTGATGACGATAATGATTGGGGCAGCCGCACTCATGGCCGCTCAACTCATTCTCGGCGGTGAGCTGACTGCGCGTTGACCGCCCGCGCGTGGTGCTCAGCGGTGCCACGCGAGGAACATGAGCCTGAGAGAGTTTGTCAAATATGGGGTGTAACACCCCGCACGTGGGAAGAAACGTCGATGCCGACCGAGATCCTGATGCCAGCCCTTTCGCCAACCATGGAAGAGGGCAAACTTGCCAAATGGCTCGTGAAAGAAGGAGACACCGTCAAATCCGGGATGATCATAGCCGAGATCGAAACGGACAAGGCGACCATGGAGGTCGAGGCAGTCGACGAGGGACGCCTCGGACGCATTCTCGTCGCGGAAGGAACCGAGGGCGTCAAGGTCAACACTCCGATCGCAGTTATTCTTGCTGATGGTGAGGATGCGAGCGCTGCCGTGTCAGCGCCTCCTGCCGCCAAGAGCAACGGCGCAGCGGCAGCCGCTGCGGCCGAAGCACCCGCACCAGCCGCTGCTGCGGTTGTTGCACCTGCTCCAGCAAGCAAACCGACACCGACCGACATGGACCTGCCCGCTGGCACTCAGTTTGTCACTCAGACGATGCGTGAGGCGCTGCGTGACGCGATGGCTGAGGAAATGCGTCGCGATGGTGATGTGTTCCTGATGGGTGAAGAGGTCGCGCAGTACCAGGGCGCCTATAAGATTAGCCAGGGTCTGCTTGATGAATTCGGTGCAAAGCGCGTGATTGATACACCGATTACCGAACAGGGATTTGCCGGCATCGGTGTTGGCGCCGCGATGGCAGGTTTGAAACCGATCGTGGAGTTCATGACCTGGAACTTCGCGATGCAGGCCATTGATCAGATCATCAATTCAGCTGCCAAGACGCTTTACATGTCGGGTGGCCAGATGGGCTCACCGATTGTTTTCCGCGGTCCGAACGGTGCTGCCGCGCGCGTCGGAGCTCAGCACTCGCAGTGTTATTCGTCGTGGTATGCGCATGTGCCCGGGCTGAAGGTGGTTGCGCCATCCAATCCCGCAGACGCCAAAGGCCTAATGAAGAGCGCAATCCGCGATCCCAATCCTGTGCTGGTGCTTGAGAATGAAATTCTCTACGGCACCCACGGCGAGGTTCCCAAGGTTGATGACTGGCTGGTGCCGATCGGCAAAGCGCGCATCGCCCGGGCAGGCAAAGACGTGACGATCGTATCGTTTGCGCGTGGCATGATCTATGCGCTGGATGCGGCCGAGCGGCTCGCCGCCGAAGGTATCGATGCGGAGGTGATCGGNNTCTGCGACCGATCGATTGGGACACGATCCTCGGCTCAATACGCAAAACCAACCGCCTGGTGACCGTTGAAGAGGCTTGGCCGGTTTGCTCGATCGGATCCGAGATCTGTGCGCAGGCAGCCATTCAATGCTTCGATTATCTGGATGCACCGCCGGCGAAGGTTTCAGGCGCCGATGTGCCGATGCCCTATGCCGCCAATCTCGAGCGACTTGCGTTGCCGACGCCTGAAGGCATCGTCGCCGCTGTCAAGGGTGTGCTCTATGTCTGAGATCGGGCCTCAGTGCATGCTGCACGGCTCGATCCGCCTCATTACTCCCGTTAAGCTGCCCGGCCGACATAGGCCCAGCGCGCGAACAGCCTGAACACAGGGAAACGCCATGCCTATCGAGATATTAATGCCCGCGCTGTCTCCGACAATGGAAGAGGGCAAGCTCGCGAAGTGGAACGTCAAGGAAGGCGACGTCGTCAAATCTGGAATGGTGATTGCCGAGATCGAGACCGACAAGGCCACCATGGAGGTTGAAGCGGTCGACGAGGGTACGGTGGGGCGCATCCTCATTCCTGAAGGCAGCGAGGGAGTGAAGGTAAACACCGCCATCGCCGTCCTGTTGGTTGAAGGCGAGAACGCGTCCGCACTGGCGAACGCGGGCAAAGGTTCGATGACGCCCGCTCCAGCAGCCCCTGCACCAGCGTCTCCCGCTGCACCTGCTGCTGCGCCGCAGAAGCCCACCGCGCAGGCTGCGCCGACGCCCGCCGCCAAACCGGCATCGCCCCCAACGTCTGCTGCTTCAGGCGAACGTCTTTTCATATCACCGCTGGCACGCCGACTTGCCAAGGAAAACAGTATCGATGTCGCGCGCGTGGCCGGCACCGGCCCGCACGGACGCATCGTGAAACGCGATATCGACACAGCAGTGCGCGATGGTACCGCGAAAGCGGGCGCTCCGGGCACATCAGTCGCAAAGAGCAGCGCGGGTGGTTCGGTTGCGGCAGCGCCGGCGTTTGCGGCAATGCCCGACGATAAGGTGCTGGCGCTTTACGAGGCGGGTACCTACGAGATCATTCCACACGACGGCATGCGCAAGGTCATCGCGCAGCGGCTCACACAATCGAAGCAGACTGTTCCGCACTTCTATCTGACACTTGATTGTCGCCTGGACGAACTTCTGCGCGCGCGTGAGCGCATAAACAGTGCTTCGCCGAAGGATGGGCCGCGTGCCTATAAGCTTTCGGTCAATGACTTTATCATCAAAGCGCTTGCGCTGGCGTTGCAACGGGTGCCGGCAGCAAATGCCTCCTGGACTGAGCAAGGTATGCTGCGTCACCGCCATTCGGATGTCGGTGTGGCTGTTGCCATTGAAGGCGGGCTGTTCACTCCGGTGATCCGCCATGCCGAAATGAAGACGCTCGCCGAGATTTCCAACGAGATGAAAGACCTTGCCGACAGGGCCCGTCGTCGTCGACTGGCACCACACGAGTATCAGGGCGGCACGACATCAATTTCTAACCTCGGAATGTTTGGCATCCGCACGTTCGACGCAGTTATCAACCCACCGCACGCGACGATTCTGGCTGTTGGCGCTGGCGAGAAGCGCCCCATCGTCGTGGGAGACAAGATGGAGGTAGCAACCATGATGAGTTGTACGCTGTCTTGCGATCATCGCGTGGTTGATGGTGCGCTCGGTGCAGAATTGCTCAATGCGTTCAAAGGTTTTATCGAAGAACCGGTGCGCATGCTTGTGTAAGCACATGGCGATGCAACTTGGCATCGTCGTGGGCAAAACTGTTGTGTTTCGGATACGAAAACGCACAGCGATCAGAAAAAGCGGCCGGCAGTGGTGTGATATCCACCGCCTGCTGGTCCAGAGCGATTGTTATGGCGGTCCCCTGCTCATAACCATCCAGGCAGTAAATCGTGAGAGTTGCGCGAGGAACCTGCCGAGGATGCCATATGCGCCGGAAATTTAAGATATGGACCGTCGTTGCCTTAGCGGCAGCGCTTGGTGCATGTGCAAATGATAATACTGGGAATTTTCTGACCACAGCTGCTCTACTGCCGTCACCAACGCCGGCTCCGCAGCCCATCCCTGAGCCTTCGGCTTACACGGTCGACCCAAGCTGCGCACCGCTTGCGACTCGNNGTTCCAGGCCAAGTGCATGGGACCGCAGCCCCGGTCGGCTGCTGCGCCGGCCATTGCTCCCACAGTAAAAGCTGCGCAAGCCAAGGTCGCCACAGAGGTCCCACAGTCGATTTATTCAACACGCTAAGTGTTGCTTGAAAACTGGTCTACATGAAGAGCGGGCGGCCATACGGTCGCCCGCTCTGTTTTGGTCTGTTCATAATCACGTTCGGAATGAGCGAGCTGCGGAACATCAAGGTGTGCCTGTTCATCATCAGCCTCACCACAGTTTGGTGTCGCATTGGTTTTCAACAAGAAACACTGTGATCGCTACACTGCGTCGCTGGCGGCTTGTCCCGGCCGCTGGCTCGTGCACAACAGCGTGCACAAGAGATTCCGAAGAGCTTCAAGTGAGGGTTCGATGACTGCCACAGGGGCATTACGACTGGGCGTGATACTGGTGCTGGGAGCGCTGAGCGGTTGCGCGGCCGAGGGAGATACCCAGGGCCCGACCGCAACGGCCTCGGTCAGCGCTAACAAGTGCGCGGAGCTGAAAGCAGAGGCTGCCAGGATGGAAGCGCGCGGCGTTCAGCACAGGGCTGATCAGGCCGGACGGGGAGAGGTCAAGTTGTCGGCTAAGCAGCAGGCGGAAGACGATAAATACAATTCTATTCTGAACCAATACCTTGGCGGAAAGTGCCATATGTAGGTGCTGGAGATATGCCGGCGGTTTCAGCACATTCATCGTGGCATTGATCTTTGCGTGACGCGGAGGTCCTGCTGCCACACATTTGGTCGGCCGCATCCCAGGTGTTGCGGCCTTCTTTTTTCAGAACTGACTTGGCGAATGACCAGCGGCACTGCATTACTATTGGCTGGTGCAAGTCTAGAAACACAAGATCTTCCGGGAGTACCCAGTGTCGAGCTATGACGTCCTGATCATTGGTGCAGGGCCTGGCGGCTACGTCACGGCCATTCGTGCAGCGCAGCTCGGTTTTAAGACGGCGATCGTCGAGCGCGAGCATGTCGGCGGGATCTGCCTTAATTGGGGGTGTATTCCTACCAAGGCGCTGCTGCGTTCTGCAGAAATTTATCACTATGCGACCCATGCCAAGGATTATGGCCTGGTGGTCGAGGGCGCGGTGCGTCCAGATCCGGCGGCGATCGTGAAGCGGTCGCGCGGAGTATCGGGTCAGCTCAATAGTGGCGTCGCCTTTTTGCTGAAGAAGAACAAGGTCGATGTGATCTGGGGCGAAGCCGTTATTGATGCGCCAGGCAAGGTCACTGTCACGCCGAGCAAAAAGAAGGCGATGGAGCCGCAGCACCCTGTGCCGAAAGGTGTGCTCCCAGGCGGCACTTATCAGGCGAAGAACATCATCATCGCAACCGGCGCGCGCCCTCGTGTGCTTCCCGGCATCGAGCCCGATGGCAAACAGATCTGGACGTACTTCGAGGCCATGGTGCCGCCAGCGATGCCAAAGTCACTGATCGTGATGGGCTCGGGCGCAATTGGTATCGAGTTCGCGTCGTTCTATCGGACACTCGGTGCGGATGTGACGGTGATCGAGTTGTTGCCGCAGATCCTGCCGGTTGAAGATGCGGAGATCGCCGGCCTTGCGCGTAAGGCGCTTGAAAAGCAGGGAATGAAGATTCTCACCGGTGCTAAGGTCATTAAGGTCGAGAAAACAGCAGCAGGCGTAACTGCAACCGTGGATCTCGGTAACGGGAAGACGGAAGCAATCAGTGCGGAGAAGCTGATTTCTGCGGTGGGTGTCCAAGGCAATATTGAAGGGCTTGGCCTTGAAAAGCTTGGCGTGAAAACGGACCGCGGTTGCATCGTTACCGACGGGTTCGGGCGAACCAATGTTACTGGAATTTTCGCTATCGGTGATGTTGCCGGCCCTCCGATGCTCGCGCACAAAGCCGAACATGAAGGTGTGATTTGCGTGGAGACCATCAAGGGTCTGCATACACACGCCATGGACAAGGCAAAGATCCCGGGTTGCACGTATTGCCACCCGCAGATCGCAAGTGTCGGCTTGACGGAAGCAAAGGCAAAAGAAGGTGGGCGCGCCGTGAAAGTCGGGCGTTTCAACTTCCGCGGTAACGGCAAAGCAATCGCATTGGGAGAGCCGGACGGTTTGGTCAAGACGGTGTTTGATGCCAAGACGGGCCAGCTTCTCGGCGCGCATATGATTGGTGCCGAGGTGACCGAACTCATCCAAGGCTTCGTTGTCGCGATGAACCTGGAGACCACGGAAGAAGAGTTGATGCACACAGTGTTCCCGCATCCAACTCTGTCAGAAATGATGCACGAGAGCGTGCTCGATGCCTATGGCCGTGTCATTCACATGTGACGACTGGCATAAGTGACTGTGTAGGACTGGACCGAGCCGTGTCGCGATCTGGGTTATTGTCATGTGCTCAGATCGCAGAGAGGACCTTGCTAAGCATCAGCATGTGTTACACTGACGCAGAGAATCGAACTCGGAGGCTTCCATGGATCCCAAAGTTCAGCAGATCGTGATCTTTCTGGTCATCGGTCTTGTCGCCGGTTTTCTTGCCAGTCTTGTCGTCGGCGGTGGCGGGCTGGTGCGCTACCTGATCACAGGTGTGATCGGCGCGTTTGTTGGCGGCTACTTGCTTTCAGCCCTCAATATCAATCTCGGCATCAAAAATGCCCTTGCGTCTCAGGTCGTGACAGCAACGATCGGTGCGATTGTCGTTGTCATACTCGCGCGACTCGTCGCCTGATCGTGAGGCTAATCGAAGTGCGTCGGGGCTCGCTGTATTCGCGTGATCGCTGCCGCCGCACTCTCGACAATCGTATATGACATGCATGAAGTGACACGGCTCAAGTGATGCGCAATCCGCATGCGCTTTGAGCCGTCACATCTCAGTCAGATGCGCGTTATTCACTAGGGCCCACGAGGGCGACGGAGAATTTCAATGGACCAGTTGCAGCCGTATATGCCGTTCATCATCATGATTCTGAACGGCTTGTTGGCTGGTTGGCTTGCTAGTCTTCTGCTTGGCGGGGGCGGCCTGTTTCGCATGCTTCTGGTAGGCATCATCGGCGCGTTTATCGGCGGTCTGCTCGTCAAGTCCGGGTTCTTGAGCAACCTGCCGTTCAATTTCGGCCCATGGGGCAATCAGATCGCAGTTTCCACCATCGGTGCGATCATTGTGATTCTTCTGGCCAGGATCATTGGCCGCTGATAGCGCGGATCCGTGATCAGGAATGAGCCGTGAATAACAAGCAGGGGCCATCCATCGGGACGGCCCCTTATTTGTTGCCTATCGCTACAGTTCGATCAGACTTGTGAAATCAACTTCGAAATCTCAGCTTCGAAAGCATCACGCAGATCGCTCCGCGCTAACGCATAGGCGACGTTCGCTGTGAGAAAGCCGATCTTCGAGCCGCAGTCGTAAATTGTTCCGCCGAACTGAACAGCGTGAAAGGGTTGGCCCAGTTGATCCTTGAGACGGATCATGGAGTCCGTCAGCTGGATCTCTCCCCCCGCACCCTTTTCATGGTGACCGAGCAACTCGAAAATCTCGGGCTGCAAAATATAGCGACCCGAAATATGCAGGTTGGACGGAGCCGTACCCTGCTTCGGCTTTTCGATCATCTGAGTGATCTGAGAGACCGTGGCTTTGGTGTCGGTAACACCGACGATACCATACTGATGCGTCTGATCATCGGGGACCGGTGCAACGGCAATATGATTGCCGCCATGCTGCTCGTAAGCCGCGATCATCTCTGCCAGACACGAGACTTTGCCGAAGTGCAGCATGTCCGGCAGCAGCAGGGCGAATGGCTCGTTGCCGACGATTTCACGCGCGCACCATACAGCGTGGCCAAGCCCTAAGGGAGCCTGCTGACGGGTGAAACTCGCCTGGCCTGGCTTTGGAGTCTCGGCACGGAGTTCCGCCAGTTCTTTCGTCTTGCCGCGCTCATCCAGGGTCCGTTCTAGTTCGAACATTGAATCGAAGTGATCTTCGATCACACCCTTGTTGCGTCCAGTTACGAATATGAAGTGCTCGATGCCTGCTGCGCGGGCCTCGTCAACCACGTGCTGGATCACCGGCCGATCGACGACCGTTAGCATTTCCTTGGGCATTGCCTTGGTGGCGGGGAGAAAGCGGGTTCCCAAACCGGCGACGGGGAATACGGCCTTCCGGATTCGCTTCTTCGACACTGCCATAAGCGGCAACCTCCCTGATTTGTCACGACAAACCTGACACGGCGTCGGCTTCGGTCGAAACTGTAAACTTGATACAACTGCACTAACGGAACTTAAGGACACCCTTATTACAATTTTGAGGCGATGCGAGGGACGCAGGTTGGAGTGTGGACAATGAGCGTACTGGTCACCGGCGGGGCTGGATATATCGGCAGCCATATGGTTGTCGAGCTTCTG
>CXWK01013689.1_pt1 | contig 11248 bp, 7 predicted proteins | sample 590851 | NCBI WGS metagenome assembly CXWK01 (sample SAMEA3498364, study PRJEB10139) | wastewater metagenome | biome: wastewater treatment plant; material: activated sludge | place: Denmark | collected 2014-08-01
GTCCGCCCAACAAAATGCCGCCATCTATCCACATTTCCCAAGTGCGCGACACAAAACCAAACAACAAACTCAGCATAGCACGCAAATAAATACCCAATTTTATGAGCACAACATACAGCCGCGCCTGCTGCTTGGATAAGTGCTTTTGAGCAAAAATAATCATCGCCTGATAAAAAATGCGCACATAATTCAGGCTTCCTTTTTTGGTGCTTTCGCCTTTGTAGTGAATAATGCGAGTGTCGGCTAAATAATAATTTTTGTAACCTTCTTTCAAAATGCGGTAAGAAAGGTCTATATCTTCGCCGTACATAAAAAAGGTATCGTCCAATACGCCTACTTTATCAATGGCTGTTTTGCGCAGCAGCATAAAAGCCCCCGATAATATTTCTATTTCGTGGTTTTCGTGTTCGCTCAGATGCCCCAGATAATAGCGGTTGAAAAATTGTGAGCGCGGAAATAAGGTAGATAAGCCGGTGAGTTTGCAAAAAGCCACCCAGGGTGTAGGCAAGCCACGTTTGCTTTCGGGCAAAAAATTGCCTTTTCCGTCTAACATTTTCACTCCCAAAGCCCCAATATCGGGGCGGCTCTCCATTGTTTGTACGCATTTGATAAAAGTATCTTCTTCTACCAGCGTATCAGGATTGAGCAATAAAATATAATCGCCCTGTGCTATGGCAATTCCTTGATTATTGGCTGCCGAAAACCCTACATTTTTGTTGTTGGCGATGAGTACAATATGTGGAAAACGCTTGGTTATCCACGCCACACTTCCATCTGCCGAATGGTTGTCCACAACAATTATCTCTGTTTGCCAGTGTTGGGTGCGCTCCATCGCCGCTGCCGCTTGCTGCACCGACAAGAGGCTTTGTTCCAGAAAATATTTTACATTATAATTTACAATGATAACGGATAGTTTCATCTGCGGCAATTTGTGATATGTACCGAAGGGCAAAGGTAGCGATTTTTAGTGCGCCGTGTAATTTTTAGCGTTCAAGATTATTAATGATAAAAAAAACGAGATGTATTTTCTTGTTGAAAGAAAACGCATCTCGTTTTTTGCAGTCAGCTACAACTTACCCTGTGTTTGGTAAATATCGCAACATTTTTTTTAAAAAAATCAAACTATAAAGGATAAGGCACTGTGATGAGGTTAATTTTTTACGAATTTAAAATATTGCACGGCATTTTTTTCATTGCTTTGCTGCTGTGGTTCAAGGCGAACAAAGTAAGTGCCGCTTGCCAAGTGCGCAATGCCGATATGCAGGTTATTCAGATTTTGGGGGGCATATCGTGCTATTTCTACTCCTTTCAAATCAATGATGCTTGCGCCAACGAGTGCGGCAGCCGTTGCAGGTGTTGAAACAAAGCGCAACTCATCGCGGCTCGGATTGGGATACAACATAGCGGCGAGGTTTGCAAAGTCCTTGTCTGCGATGCCTGTGTTGTAGTCGCGGTCGCCGGTAGCAAACCAAGTAGGCCATTTGGCTTCGCCAACCAACACGCTTGCATCACCGGTAGAGTTGATTTTATTGGATTGTATGGCAATTTGTGCTACTACTTCTTTTCCGTTGTTATCTAATGACGTAAATACCATTTTTTGGTCATCAATAGAATAAGAAGGATAACCCAAAACTTGATTTTGGAAAATAGTGCCTACATCGCCGGTTTCGGTATTCACTGCCATTACAGCCGTTGAGCTTTCAGAAAAATAATCAAATCCCAATACATTCGGCGATGTTTTTGCGAGTGCGGGGTTGCCGATGCTCACGCCTTCGGGCAAGTTGCTGAAAATAGGCAATATATTACCATCTCCGAAACTATTGGTGCTTTTATTCCATACACGCAATACACCCAAATCCCAATAATTTTTACTGTTAGTGCCACCAATCTCATTATAGCTGTCAAAATACACATATTCGCCGCTATAATCCCATTCCAAAGCATCGGCGTATTGTACAGAGTTCAGATTAACGCCGCTACCTGTGGTTGGGTTGTATAAGTCGTATTTTTTCCAACTTTCCTGCCCGAAATCATACACCCAGATTTCGGGTACTGCTTGTTTTGGAATACACGCCAATTTGCTGCCATCTTTTGATATGGCTACATTATCCCAATAAGCATCGCTCGTGAGGGCAAAAGTTTGTGCCGGATTTTCGGTGAGGTCAGTAGTATAAATATTGTTGTTACTTCCTACAAATACAATGTATGCGCCATCATCGGTTATTGAGGGTTTGCGGTTGGGAACAATGGTCGTAAGTGGAACAAAATTGTTGCCTACGGTGCTGCTCAGATACAAAGTATTGTTGTCGGTAGGAGTAGTGTTGATGAGCAAAATAAATTCGTCACCCGGATTTTCTTCGAGTATAGGGTCGGTGTTGGTGGGCGTGCCATCGCTGATACCGACCGCATCGAAGGCTTGTTTGGCTTTTTGTACTTCGTTGGAAGTAGCTCCATACAAATCGGTGGCGGCTTTTATGATGGCAATGCGCAAATCAACAAACTTCGACGATTTGGTAAGATATTGTTTCATCGCTCTGAAATACACTTTTTCGGCGGTGGGTTTGCTTACAACACTGGCAAAATTATAAAAAGCTTTGTTCGGAATACCACTATTGATGTGTACACCTCCATTATCTTGGCTACCGCTATATATTTCACTCATTTTATCGGGCTGCCAGCCATTGCTTCCTAAACCTGTGCCTCCGTTGTGCGGATTTTGTAAATCGCGCAGACAACCCGAAGGAAACACAGAAGTTTTTACGACATCTTCGCCCATTTTCCAGTCGTCGCTGTCTATCATCGCCCCGAAAACATCTGCCAAGTGCTCATTAATTGCCCCGGGCTGATTTTGATATATCAGATTTGCCGTACTCTGGATTACACCGTGCGTCATTTCGTGTCCTGCTACATCTAATCCTTTAGCCAAAGGCTTAAAAGCAGTAGCTCCATTGCCGTAAAACATATAAGAGCCATTCCAAAAAGCATTATCCAAACCACCTCCATTATCATCTGCCACATTAATAAAAGATACCAAATCGCCGCCATTGCCGTCCACCGATTTCCAAGTGTGCTTGCTCAGATAATAATCGTAAGCCACACTCGCATTATAGTGCGCCGATACTTCGGTGGGTGTCCAACCGTTGGCAGTGGTAGAGGTACAATCGCCATAATTCGGGTTATTGGTAGTAGAATTATTAAAATCCAGCGTAACAATAGAGCCTTGTCCTTCCTGCGGCAAAGAAGTAGTGCCGCCGGTGTACATAGATTTGGAAGTGTCGTAGAGATAATAAGTGCTGCCGCTTTTAAAAATTTTTATGCTGCGCGATACGCCGTTGAGGTCGGGGGCAGTGCCTGTATCGGGTCCCAAAGCGCAAGTATGATTATAAGTATTGAGTACCTCGCCTGTGTGGGCATCAATAAAATATTCCCAACGCTCTATAAAATTCGGAAATACGGTCAAGTGCCACGCCAAACGCATATCATTTCCTTGCTCGTCAAGGGGATAAATGAGGAGTTGGGCTTGATGAACTTCTTGTAAATATGGTGGAAAATCGGTATTTTCTTTGTTATAGTCGGCTACGGTTGTTTTTTTCTCCAACTCCGACAAAGCAAAAGCCAAGGCACTTTCTTGCGTAAGCGAAGGTATGGTGCCTGCTACAGTGGCGGGTGTAGGCAGGCTGCGCCCATTTAATACCACTTCTCCGTCAGGCGAAACGTGAACGGCTACTTCTGCCCCAAAAATTTCCAATCCTGCAAATTGCTGCTGTGCCTTAAAATGAAACATACCCAATTCGTCGGCGGCATCATTACCGCGCAACTGCCACTCCTGGTCGGCATCGTTAATTTGCAAAACTGTTGCCGTTTTTTGTAAAAATTGCCGTGCTGCCGTTTCTGCCGTACTTTTGTTCAATGAATTGCTTTTTGCCAAAGCACTTTTTCCTTCCAGCAGAATAGGGCGTTGAGTGGAGGGGTCGGCGATACCGCTTTGCAGCAACAAAGCAGGAGCATCTACAGAAGGAGCTGTCAAGGTAATGCCGCTCGCCAATGTTGCTGCGGGGGTGGCAGTTGCCGGAGTTGTCCGCTGTGCCAGATATGCCGATAATTGTGTGTGTGGCAGCAGTGCCGCCGGTTCATTGCGCTGCTGTTGGGCGGCAGGGATTGTATTTTTTAATTTTGAAGCAAATGAACTTTGAGCTTGTATGTTTGCTATACAACCATACAGGCACAATGCAAGGGTTAAAGTATATTTTATCATTATTCAGGTTGTTTTTTTTGCTTTTGTACATAAATGTGTGTATTTTCTTATAAAAACTACCGTTTTTTTTGTTAAAAAGTATCAATAAAACGTTCAAACAATAAAATTATTGCTTGGGTTGTTGCGTGGCTGTCATCAGCGGGCGACTTGCTTTTATAAGAGTATCCAAAAAAGGCTTTAAGCTCACCGGCATAATATATTTATCATCGCCCCACATACTTTGAGTAAGTGTATCTTCGGGTTGTGCTTTGTAGCCGATAAATCCATATACATTGCCCGGGTGGTTGAATTGTAAAGAATCAATATTGATTTTATTTAGTTGTTTAAAAAAATACTTTCGTGTCTTTTTAGGCAATTTACCGACAAAAAGCGTATCCGCCTGCAATTTTTCCTGATAAAAAAACTGTCCGTTTTCCAACAGAAAATAAGTTGCTCCATTGCCCGCAAAACCGCCGCCTTTTCCCCATTGCAGTTGCTTGCCTTTGGTATAGGTGGCGGGAGTATATTTTTTGTTGCAGGCATTAGACAATAACAAAACGGCTAAGGCAAAAACAATAATTTTTTGGAGTTGCATGGTGCGTGATGATAAAACTTTGAAATAATGTATATATGTTTTGTCGGCAAGATGAAAAAAAAACGGGTATCGGGAGGTTTGAATGAGATAAAATTAACACCATTGTATAATACACATACAAGGTTATTTTTTTTATGATCGTTATATTTTTTACAAAAATACAAAACATCAGGCTTTATTTTTAAGTTCAATTTTTATTGATATAAGAAATTTGTCTGTTTTTTAAACCACAGAAGATAAGTTTTTTTATTTCATCAAAAAAATAATGTAAATTTGCGGCGTATTTCCAACAAGAAGGGGACAAATTCTGTCCCCTTCTTCTTTTTTAATAGTCTCAATATAATTATTACACAGTGTATTTATGAAAACAGAGCAGCGTATCACCGATGCCCTTACACAGCGTTTGGCGAATACGGACAAATTTTTGGTAGAAGTGAAAAGCATCGGCAGAAAAATTCAGGTATTTTTGGATAGTGATACCTTTGTGAGCATTGATGATTGTGCCGACATCAGCCGTTTTTTGGAGCAAATCCTCGAAACAGAGCGTTTAGTGCCTGAAAATTACGTTTTGGAAGTGTCATCGGCAGGCGCAGATATGCCACTTCGTTTGGCACGTCAGTTTCAAAAACATATCGGACAGGCAGTAGAAGTACTGTTGAACGATGGTATAAAGATTGATGGTTTGCTTATTGGCAGCGAAGAAGACAGTTTTGAAGTAGAAGTATTGTCGCCGCCTTCCAAGAAAAAAAAGCCGGCTCTTGTTAATGAACCCGCTGTTCGTTTATTTCGTTTTAATGAAGTAAAGAGTATTAAACGCAAGCTGGTATTTTGACAAAAAAAACAATAGTGACAATAAAATAAACAAACCGATTTTAATCACTACTATATTTATATATATTCCATAAAAAAAATAATTTTTTAAAGACGACTTATGAGCAACTCCATATTAATTGAATCGTTCAGCGACTTTAAAGATAATAAAAATATCAATCGCCCGACCATGATACGGGTAATTGAAGATGTGTTCCGCACTATTTTGCGCCGCAAATACGGCAGCGATGAAAATTTTGACATCATTGTCAATACCGACAAAGGCGACCTTGAAATTTGGCGGCGGCGCACCATTGTAGCCAACGGAGCAGTAGAAGACACGAACACCGAAATTGCTTTGAGCGAAGCCCGCAAAATAGAAGCCGACTACGAAGTAGGCGAAGAAGCCTACGAATCCATCAACATTTTGGATTTCGGTCGCCGCTCTATCCTCACTGCCCGCCAAACGCTCATTTCGCGCATCAACGAAGTAGAAAAAGACGAACTCTACAAAAAATACAGCGAGCGCATCGGCGAGTTGGTAACAGCCGAGGTATATCAGGTATGGAAAAAAGAACTGTTGCTTTTAGACGACGACAAAAACGAACTCATTTTGCCCAAAGACCAAATGATAAAAAGCGACTTTTATAAAAAAGGAGATGCCGTAAAAGCCGTAGTTCAAAAGGTAGATTTGCGCAACAATGCACCCATTATTCGTTTGTCGCGCACCGACAATGCTTTTTTGTCAAAGCTCCTGGAACAAGAAGTGCCCGAAATATTTGACGGCATCATTCAGATAAAACGCATTGCACGGCTTCCGGGCGAACGCGCCAAAGTAGCCGTAGAATCTTATGATGAACGCATAGACCCCGTAGGTGCTTGCGTAGGTATGAAAGGCACACGTATTCACGGCATTGTACGCGAACTGCGCAACGAAAATATAGACGTTATCAACTACACCAACAATCTCAATCTTTTTGTGCAGCGTTGTTTGGCTCCTGCCAAAATCAATTCAATGTTTGTAAATGAAGAAAAAAAGAAAATAGGCGTATATCTCGATCCCGAACAAGTATCTTTGGCTATCGGAAAAGGCGGAGCCAACATAAAATTAGCCATCAAACTCACCGGCTACGATATTGATGTGTTCAGAGATGTTGATGAAGAAGATGAATATGATATTGAATTAGATGAATTTTCTGACGAAATAGAACAATGGGTCATTGATGCTTTGAAAAAAATAGGATTGGACACTGCCCGCAGCGTATTGGAGCAAAGTCCGGCAGATTTGGCACGCCGCGCCGACCTTGAAGAAGAAACCGTTGAAGATGTACTGCGCATTTTGAAAGCAGAGTTTGACAACGAAGATACAGCACCCAATCATCCGGAGGCTTAATTGCCATAAAAAAAATAAGCAGTACTATTTACTGTAAAAAAAACAGGATTTTTTGAACAAAGAATAAATTTTAAAACCTTGCCCAATAAGTTCTGTGATATTTTTGCTTAATTTTGACCTTTATTTTAATTAAATATCAAAAAAACTAAATATAATGCGCTTTTTAGCCATATTTTATCATTTTTTGTAAAAAGAAGCGCATCTTTTTATATAGCAATTAGATAATTTTTCACTTACAACAAGAAAAAAAGTAAACCTTCGGGCTGTATTATACCCATCAAGGGCAGATTTTTTTCGTATTTTTTTATTGAAAACCGGTTCATGTTAGAAAACACGGTACGATTAGCAAAAGCAGCCTCCCAATTAGGGGTAGGCACCGATACTATTGCGGAATTTCTTCGCAAAAAAGGCTTGGTTGAAAATCCATCGCCTACTACCAAAATCACGCCCGAAGTATATGAATTGCTCCAAAAAGAATTCAAAACTTCTGCCGATTTGAAAGAACGCGCCGATAAACTGAGTATCGGCACTAAAAAACGCGAGCGTCTTGAATTAGATGAACACGGGCATGTACACGCTGTCATCGCCGAAGAAGCACTTCGTAAAAACGCTGAAAAATCAAAGGAATTATCGGAAGATATTTTATCGGCGAAAGAAACACTTGAAGAATTGTTGCCAACAGAACAACAACCTGCCCCAGCAGCAATAGTAGATTCAAAAGATAATGATGAACCCGAAACCCCTGCAATTGTAGAGCAAAAAGAAACAGAAATTTCGCTGCCAAAAGAAGAAATTGCAGAGCAGCAACCAGAAAAACAGCAAGCAGAAAATATACCTACGCCTATAATTTCGGAAACTGTTATACCAGAAGCAGAAACACATACAACTCCCGCCGCTTCAGTAGAAACAACAGACACCCCACCACCACCACAGCCCGTTGCAGAAGTGCCGGAACAAAAAACTGTCGTTGAGCCACAACCCGAAATAGAGATACAACAACCGGAAAAAATAGTCGCAACACAGGAAGAAACACCCGAAACTAAAACTGACGCGTCTGATTCCTCTTTCAAAGTTGTCGGAAAAATAGATTTGAGCCAATTTGATCGCACTCCGAAAGGCAACGCACCAAAACAGCAACCACCACAACAAGACAACAGAAAAGAAAACCGTAAAAACGAACCCAAACACGAACCCAAAAAAGAAACACCAAAACAACAACAGCACGAACCGCGTCCGCAGCAGCAGCATACACCACCTGTCAAAAACACACCTGTCAAAGAAACAGTAAAATCGGCAACAGAAACTCCCCCCGTTTCTACACCTCCCCCTATATTACCTAAAATTAAAAAAGAGGAGGAAATACAATTTATTGAGACCCAAAAAGTTACATTGACCGGTCCTAAAGTTATCGGAAAAATAGAATTGCCCGATAAGAACTCAAAATTTGAACAAGACAACGATAAATCGCGCAAACGCAAACGCAAACGAGTAAAAAAAGCGGTAGATGTAGAAAACAAACCTAACACTCCCAATAGCAATACTCCCAATAATAATACTAACAACAACAACAATAACAATAATAACCGAAGCAATCAAAGCGGCGGCTCTCGCGACAACAACAATAATAACAATCGCGGCGGCAATGCGCCCGACCGTTCGCGTCCGTCCAGCGGCGGCGGTACACATCAACCTGCTTCGCAATCAGGACACCAACGCCAATCATCTCCTTCTAATCAAAACACCCCTTCCCAACAAAAGGGAAACACACCACCACCTGCACAAAAACACAAAAAGAAAGGAGGAAAAGACCGAAAAAGTACAGCGACCGGAGTTTCCGGCAAAGAAGTACAAGATAATATCCGCTCCACGATGGCAAAAATGGGCGGAGGCACTAAAAAGAACCTGCGCTCCAAAATACGCCGCGACAAACGCGACTTAAGAGCCGCCGCCGAATCCGATGCAGAAATGCCCGATAATTTGTTGCAAGTAACCGAGTTTATCACCGTAAGCGAATTAGCTTCGCTGATGGAGGTAGCACCGGCGCAAATTATTTCTATGTGTATGAAACAAGGCTCTTTCGTATCCATCAACCAGCGTTTAGATGCCGAAATGATAGAATACATCTGTTTGGAATTCGGATATGATGTAGAATTTATAGGTGCAACCGAACAAGAAAATGACGAAGAGGAACAGATAGATGCCCCCGAAGATTTAGAAGGAAGACCACCTATCGTTACAATTATGGGTCACGTTGATCATGGTAAAACCTCTTTGCTCGACTATATCCGCAACAGTAATGTAGTAGCAGGCGAAATGGGAGGCATCACCCAGCATATCGGAGCTTATGAAGTAACAACATCCTCCGGCAAAAGTATCACTTTCTTGGATACTCCCGGTCACGAAGCATTTACGGCGATGCGGGCACGCGGTGCTAAAGTTACCGACATTGCCATTATCGTTATCGCTGCCGATGATGCCATTATGCCACAAACACGCGAAGCCATCAGCCACGCACAAGCTGCCGGCGTACCCATGATTTTTGCCATAAATAAAATAGATAAAGACGGAGCAAACTCTACCAAAATCAAAGAGCAACTCGCCGCTATGAATTTATTGGTAGAAGATTGGGGCGGAAAATATCAAAGTCAGGAAATATCAGCCAAAAAAGGATTAAATATTGATGCTTTATTAGAAAAAGTCCTCCTCGAAGCCGAGCTTCTCGAACTCAAAGCCAATCCAAATCGCACGGCGGTGGGTTCAGTGATTGAGGCATCTCTGGATAAAGGGCGCGGCTATGTAACCACAGTGCTGGTACAAACCGGTACACTCCACGTAGGCGATATTGTACTCGCCGGAACAAATTGGGGGCGTATCAAAGCCATGTTCAACGAGCGCGGTAATAAATTAAAAGAAGCAGGACCTTCAGCTCCTGTACTGATTTTAGGCTTGAACGGTGCACCCCAAGCCGGAGAGCGTTTGCGCGTATTTGAAGATGAGCAGGAAGCCAAAGCCTTGGCTTCCAAACGCGAGCAACTAATTCGTGAACAAGGGCTGCGTACCAAAAAACACATCACCCTCGACGAAATTGGTCGCCGCCGCGCTTTGGGCAACTTCAAAGAACTCAACATCATTGTTAAAGGAGACTTCGACGGTTCGGTGGAAGCCCTATNNGGAAGCCCTATCCGACTCTTTACTCAAATTATCTACCCCCGAAATTCAACTCAATATCATACACAAATCAGTGGGTCAGATTTCCGAGTCAGATGTATTACTCGCTTCTGCTTCCGATGCCATCATTGTAGGTTTCCAAGTGCGCCCTTCTTCCAATGCGCGTAAAATGGCAGAAAACGAAAACATAGACCTGCGCCTGTACTCTATCATCTACGATGCCATAGAAGAAATCAAAAAAGCGATGGAAGGCATGTTAGAGCCGGATATTGAAGAAAAATTTGTATGCAATGTAGAAGTGCGCGAAGTATTTAAAGTAAGCAATGTGGGTACGGTAGCGGGTTGTTTTGTACAAGAAGGAAAAGTACAACGCAATACAAAAGTGCGCTTGGTGCGCGAAGGTATTGTAGTTTATACCGGCGAAATAGAAACCCTCAAACGCTTTAAAGATGATGCCAAAGAGGTAATTGCCGGTATGGAATGTGGTATTGCACTCAAAAATTTCAACGACATCAAAACGGGCGATTTTATTGAGGGCTACGAAGAAATACAAATCAAACGCAAACTTTAAAAATCATATTAAAATACATTTACGCAAAACTTCATTTTTGATGTAAATGAGCAATTTTTAACCATAATGACGATGGTATTTTGCAGCGTGTTTTGTTGATGTATAGTGTGGCATAGATAATTTTCATGATTTACTACAAAACAGAAGAAGAAATAGAGCTGATGCGCAACAGCAGTCAGCTGGTATCAAAAACATTGGCAGAAATTGCCAAACATATTCAGGAAGGTATTCCTACGCTGGACTTAGATACACTTGCCGAAACATTCATCAGAGACCATGGAGCCGAGCCCGGTTTTAAAGGTTATCACGGGTTTCCTTACAGTTTATGTATCTCTGTAAATGATGCGGTTGTACATGGCTTTCCGAGTCGGCAGCCCCTTCAGGCGGGCGACATTGTGTCGGTAGATTGCGGCGTAAAATGGAACGGCTACTACGGCGATTCGGCATATACTTTTGCAGTAGGCGACATTCGTCCCG
>CXWK01087801.1_pt3 | contig 11242 bp, 11 predicted proteins | sample 590851 | NCBI WGS metagenome assembly CXWK01 (sample SAMEA3498364, study PRJEB10139) | wastewater metagenome | biome: wastewater treatment plant; material: activated sludge | place: Denmark | collected 2014-08-01
ACCAGCGCACCGCCACCTTCCCGCGCAGCCACGTCGTCGGACTGTCTACTCGCGTGGAGCACAACCCGAGTAATCCCCGGCGCGACAATGACATTCTGGTTGTCACCACGCGCGACCCCCACGACCCCCTCGCTCTCGAGCAGACCCACGAGTTCCCGGCTATCAAGAGTCCCGTCGAACTCTCCACACTCCCCGACGAGGACTTGGAAGACCCACGTGCACACTTCGCCCGCTCCGTTCCCGATGGCGTGAAGCTCGCCAACCTGATGCTGATAGAGAATCCCGGCGACATCGCCGCAGCCCAACAACTCACCGAACAGGTGCGCGACCGTTATGGGTTCCTGCTCGCCGACTACACCACCCTCATGCGAATGCCCGCCGCCATCAGCAGCACCTTCGCACCCAACAGTGAATTCCTCGAGTCGCTCGTTGCCCTCGACGACGCGAAGAGCAACTACGAACGGCGTCGCACCGACACCGCTCTTGCCACCTGGCGCGGCGCTGCAGAGGAAGCCCAAGCACGTCTCCGGATTCTCGAAGACAGCGCACGCGAAGCGGGCATCGTAGAACTCCCCAACCCCGTGCGCGGACAGTTCCTCACCATCGTCGCACGCGTGGAGAAGGCTCGAACACTGGCGGACACCACCACCAATACAGCGGAGAAGGATGCCGCCCAACGAGCCGTCGCGGACCTCCTCGCCAGTGTGCACGGGCTACTCAACACCAAAACAGTGTCCGACGGACGCATCCAACTCTTGACAGCACCCGAGCGGGAACCCATCGGCATAAGGGGATAGGAATGCCGGACGGTGAGGGAACGCTAACGTCGGCGCTCCTGGGCTTCAGGAACTCCGGCGCGCTGGGTTCTCCGGCGAAGGACTGGCTCCTTGACGAACGCGAAGAATGCCGCACAACTGTGGACTGTCCAATCAAACGCCACAGCAACTGTCGGCGATATGGAGGTTCCCAGTGAGCACCATCGAAAGCCAGGAGGACGGAGTCTTCGTTGCCTGGAAAGTGAACTGTCACGGGTATGCCTACGCCGTCCCCTTCCCCACCCGAGACGACGCCAGGAACTACATCGCCAACAGCCGAGCGCGCTGCTCCTGCAATGGCGGGTGGGAAGTGAAATGGTTTGGTTGGGGTGAGGACATCATCCCAGATCCCGACCCAGAGCCGGACTACCACACGAGAATCCGATGAACCCCGGCGACGACCAGTCAGGCGCGTGGCTTCTCACGGTCGAGGGTACAGGCTACATCGACAAGGAAACGCTCGCCTATGCCGATGAAGCCGACGCGTGGGAACGCTGGCACGAAGCGTGCAGCAACAACAACTGGTACGACGAACCCCGCTTCTTCACCTTGGGAGACCTCCTGCGAAGCCGGAGCGTAAAACTGTGCCCCAAGCTGGAAGAACGCTACCCAACACCGATGACAGCGAGAGAGGGTGTCTGGATGGTTCTCCACGAACAACCCGACACCAAACGGGGCATCACTCGCACCATCTACAACGACCGGGGACTCGCAGAAGTCGCTGCCAGACGACTCGCGGAAGCCGACGATGAGGGGCAATCGAGAGTGTGGATTGAAGAAGTTCGATGGGGAGAAACCAGATGAGCAACCAGACCAGACTCGACTACGCGGCAACACTCACCGACCCCCAACCGTGAGACGAAGTCGCCAGGCCCTCGGATGGCAGCACCAGCACTTCGCCGAAACTGCTCTCGGGAATTCTGCGCCAAATCACCGAAGGAGGCCGATAGAGAGAGTGGGAAGCCGAACACCCCAGCAAGGAGAACCATCAATGAGCAACCAACCCAGCCTCAACTACGCGGCAACACTCACTGAAACCCAACTGCGAGACGCGATTACCGCCGTACTCGAAATCCACAACCCAGAACCATCGCCCTACAAGAGCAACCGCCAGCGCGGCAAAGAGCGCATTTGCAGAGGATGCGGCAACTCCATCGACGGATACGCCTACTACCCCTGCAAAACCGTTCTCGCGATCACGGGAGACCCGCGCGAAATGCTGTAGCCGAGGGGCAGGACAAGCGCCCAGAGAACAGAGCCAATCAGTCGCCCCCAACCCACAGCCCCTGCGCCAAGATTGCGACTCAGCAAGAACGCCACCCAACACACGCCAGCAACAGTTCGCTCTTGACCGCTATCGCAGCGCTGGGTCGCTCCCCACGAACCAGGCGAGCAGAGCAACTCGCAGAGACAGCGGTGTCTCACGCCGCCAGCGCCTCAGCCGCACATACTCCGTTCATCAAAACGCGTCACCGTCCAACGCAGTTGATGATTCCTATTCGGAGCCAAACGAGCCCGCACGCCAGGAGACCGGAAGCGAGTCAGATAGTCCAACGAGTGTCCCCCAATAGCCCGAACGATGGAACACGAACTTGATGGGGTTCCGGCACCCCCACCCAGCGCTATTGAACCGCGACCATCCCACCAACCGCTGTCGGGTCGACTTCATAATCCGCACACTGCCGTAGTAGAACCCCAACCCACGACCCAACTCAAAGAAGGTCTGCCCACCCTTCAGCGCAGTCTCCCGACCTCGAAAGTCCACGATCGGGATCACCGGATAACAGGGCACCCGCTCGCGGGCACACGACGGGGACCGAGTCGCTCGACTCGCGTGAGGTGACAGCAGGCGCGAGGAGGGGGACGGGCCCACACTCACGAACATCGCGCGGGCACCCGCACCCACGAGAGTCGCATCGACCACACGCACCGAAGAGAGATCAGCCCTTTGATCGGACGGTGGGGGGACGTTAGCCGACGCCGAGCCCACAACCCCGAGAGCCATTCCGAGCACCACCACACCCGATAGCGAGGCAGTCCCCCACGCGCTCACCCCACGCCCAACACGATTCATTCCCATAGGATGCCCCCACTCGAATGGGGAGTCCATCGCAGACTCCGACGGGGATAGGCCGACGACGACACCCCGGCGGCGCGTTGGCGACCAAACACCAGACATTCATTCCACTCACGAAGATGGAGGCAACCCCGGGGCACCATCGATGAGGCTCTTCGAGCGCCGACGGGAGAGCGTGGGGCGCCACTCAGACAGCCGCGCAACTCGAGGAGACCTCACTCACGAGACACGGAGGCGCCCCAGACGCTATCTTGCGGCCCAAATCAATAGACAGAAGGGGATCGCGCAACATCACCGCACTCCCCGCATACTGAAGGCCGCGATGTTGATGACCCCCAGTCGACCACAAGGAATCGAGGACACGCCAGATGACCACACCCCTGGAGTCCCGCATCGACGAGTTGATTGAACTCAACCTGTTCACCACCGACAATCTCGTCGTCAGCAGTGGTGGAGACCGAGACCAACTGAAACAGGCAGCCAACGTGTGGTCCGAGCGCATCACCAGCATCCAACAACAAGACCCAGAAACAGTGCTCGCGGAACTGCGCCGCACCTATCACGAGAAACTGGAGCAGCTGTGGTCGCTCTCGACCCAAGAGGATGACATCAAGCGAGAGCGCGAAGGTGCCGTTATCTCACTCAGAGCAGCAGGTCGGAAGGTCTCGTGGACGGAAGATGTTGATGAAATGTGGTTTGTGTCGGAACGGGATTCCGACGAACCCGATTACGAGGCGATCGCCTTCCTCCGCTCTTTCGAGACGCGCCTACTACCGATTGCCGACACCGTCGAAGCATTGCTTCAAGGACTCGATTGGATCACGAACAGAATGGTTCAGTCCGACGTGGACAAGCTCAAGCAGGGAGAAGACATCGAACAGGTAGTCGAACGTCGATGCCACCAGCAGTACCTTGCACAGAAGGAAGAGCGCATCACCTCCCTCCAATCCCAACTCACGGTAATCAACGAAGCCAGACAACAAGCCCTCGTTCTTGAACTCGACCGGGAACGAGCACTTCAACAGATGATGAACCAACCGCCGAAGCCAGGCACCAAGGATTGAGCCGGGGGTCCGGGACCCGCTGTCCACGCTGCGGACGCTCCCATCGGCGAGACCAGCTCGGGGCGATGGCGAGGAAGAGACCACCCAAGGCGCCACACTCAACACGGGAACACAGCCTGTCGCTAAACAAGTTGCTGGAGCTCGGCTAAGAATTCGGCTTCTGCCAAGTCGCTCGAGGTTGCGACATTGGGCACGAACCTCAGTGGCTGCTGAACAGAGCTTCGACCAAAGCGTCTGTCTTGGACGAGGCTGACTCCGCGATGTCCTTCTCCATGATTACCATGTCGCACTTGCTGACTGGGTAGAATACGAGGTCGCTTCCGTCATGCCTCGCGCAGGGCACGGGGCTGGGAATTTGAACGCTCATGTCAACGCCTCCGATAGGTCAAGTGCCGACCGTGCTGGCTATGAATAGTGGCGCAAGGAGTCTGCGCTCACTGCCTCTCAATCGGCGTTGGTTTGCTGGCGGCACGTGAAGAATCTTCGAGCAACAAGATCGTGAGCTGTGCTCGACCGGAAGGTCACCCCACGCTGGGTCCGGCCTGAGCATTCTCGCTCGCTCATAGCACAGAAGCGAACGACGCCCCACTGCGCCATCGGAAGGAACCCCAGCGAGAACGACGACAAGTCTTCCAACTGCCACACCCATACGACCGGCGACCACGCGAAGCGAAGACTTGGACATTCAACCCAGCCACATGCCGACCACGTGACCCCATGGAGCACACACGGGGCGAACACCCGCAACAAATGCGGGATGGGCTACAGGGGATTCCAGCCACACTCCGCCAACCCCGCCCCCCGGGAAAGAGAACACCCCGCCAACCTGTGAAACACAAGAAGGCGGGGTGTTGAGACGGGCTCAATAGTGAGCCCACGTCGCGGCACACGTCAGACAACCCACTCACGAGGGTGAACCACCAGCAATCGCCGCAGCAGCACGCCACTCCTGGCAGTATTTGTCCATCCTATTCGTCACACGAGTCTTGTGAGTAGCCGACATCGGCACACCCAGAGCACTCGCGGCCTTACCAACCGGACCCAACGGAGAGACTGTCGCCCGTGTGAACGGAGCGCCATACTCTGTGAGACGCAGCGACCACATCGCCATCGCCAACGGAAGCACAACCGTGGGATGCCACGGCGTGAACCCCAGCGCCAAGAACGTTGCCATCCGCCTGAGCCGTGGAACGTCATCCTGAAAGGTAGAGGGTGGGAAAACGGTTGTCTCGTCAGAGTGAACCCAATCCCTACTGATGTCGAACGTCACCAGCGCGGTCTCAGGAACCAGCGCCAACTCCTGCAGCGCTTCGGTCTTGAAGCCAACCGACTGCAACTCAAACAACCCCTCCGGAGCCTCATCCATTGGTGAGGGACATCGTCGAGCCGTTCGAATCACGAGACCGTGGTCCACGATCGAACCCCACTCCCACGCCAACGCTGACTCTTCTCCCGCGGGAGACGGGAGACTGTCGCGGGAGACCGCTTGGAATACCCGTTGTTGGTGGTCCACGAATGGGATCGAGACAACCTCGCCCATTCGAGCCAATCGTCTGGCGGATTCCCTCATCAAACCGTCGTCGACTAAAACCTTGAAAAGCGACGACTCGCGGTCATTCACAACCCGGGCAGCCACCCCACGCACCGCATCAACAGCCAACTCAAGAGCGCCTGAGTCCTTCCAATACTGCCGACACGCTGTCGTCACGCACATACTGGCGGGATCGTCCAGCACGTGCGAAGTATTCTCTCCCCAGTAGTCCCGTTCCCAATAGCGGCGAGCTGTTGAGCACCCCTCTCCGACGGGACCGTGGATGATGTTCTTTGCGGCGAGAATGGGAACATTCTTCTTGATATGGACTATACGAGTCTTCATACGAACTTCCTTTCCGATCTTTTCCAAGCACCGTGAGCGCCGCAGAAACGAACCCTCAAGAGGACTCGGGTCGCCACGAGCCAACCCACACTCGCCCCCAAGCAGACAGGGCGGGAGCTTCCCCCCGTGTGAAGAGAACCGCCTATCTTCGAGCGACGGCGACACGAAGACTGGGATCAGCAGCGAGGGCGGGCAAAACGGGATTGAGATGGGGATATCGGGCGCCACAAAATCGGCGAGACGCAACCCCACTCCACGAGCCTGAGCTCACATCCGCACCACGGGGAAACCGCGGTTCTCACGAACAGCCAACGCACGACCCCCAGGCCCTCTCTAAGTGGCTGGTTGGGGGACCACTGCGCCCCCGCCCGGGGCACCAGGAGAACCATTGAGCGCCCGGGAGAACAGAGCGAGCGAAAAGATTGAGGCAGGAGGGTGAACACCCACGAGCTGGGGACGAAGCACCCCCCAACCAAGCGCGTGGGGAGAGTTTCCGTGTCCCCCCCAACCAAGCGCGTGGGGAGAGTTTCCGTGTCCCCCCAAGATCAACAGTCGCACGGCAAGAGAGCGTGGAGAGAATAGAGAGTGGAAGGGAGACACTCAAGCCCCAGAGTGCGTACACCACTACCAGCAGCGCCACAACACCCCCATTGACCCGGCCGTGGTAGCGGCACGCGACAACGCCCAACAAGACCAAAAAATGTGGGCTTTCACCGGACGAGCACAATCCGACTCGCTCCAAACCAGACATGCGTGGAAGTGACGACTGAGTCCAGGCCGCCCTCAATGGACTTCCACAACTCCAAGCGCACGCGAGTTGAAAGAACTCCGTAGTACAGGGTGGGCGGGGCCCCACCAGCCACTGCGTGAGCAGCCCCTCAGTCCTGTGGCGACGGAGGAGACCCTGATCACCGTCAGGCGGCGCCCCATTGGGACCCCCGCACTGAACGCCCTATTTCACGTAGTTGTCGCCACCGCTCAGCTCGCAGCACATTGGGTGGACGCTGCCGGCTAATGGTTATCCCCGCGCGCGTCACGATTTGACGCGCGCCACAGAAGCGCGGGTATCCCCAGCCCAATGAGCACACCCATAGACAGGGGGATGGCCGCCACGTAGTTTCCACTGCCGACTTCTGCAAGGAGTCCAGGAATAGTAAGCAACAGGAGTGGAATCTGAAACACGAACCATGCTATCGAAAAGAATCGCAGCCCCCTGGCTCTACTGCTCCTCTCCGCAAAACTGGAGCGTGGTGCTTGCGTAGAGGCTCCCCACTTGGGGTCGGCGAAGAATACTGCTTGAGGAGACTTCTCCTGCAACTCTTTGACCCGCCGCCGCGTTCTCGCATACTGGCGCCAGAACAAGAAAACGACTACCGAAGGTCCTACTCCGAAAATGGTGAGGAACGCGGCTTCGGGTGGACCCAACTGAGAACTCGTACCGATCAACCATATGAACAAGAAGAAGGGAATCGATATGAATGTGCAGAATATCGCACCCACCAGAGCAGCGACCGCCTTCTGTTTCGCTATCCGCAGTTCACTGTCATCAGCCCCACCCGGGGGTACTTGCTGGTGGGGGAAGTAGGACATCGTGCGGGACTCCGGTCACATTCGATTGCATTCGATGCGGTGAGTGTCGGAACGACGCTGACACGTGGGGGTATTGCTGCCCGGCACATGTGCGGGGCACCCCCCCCACAAACAAACACCCTGACGATCAACCCGGAGGGGAACACAGCCGGGTTGGGGGACAGTCGATAGTGTGGACGCCGGGTCGTCCCAACTCTCTCCGGGATATTGGGTGGGGGCGTCAACCCCACCTACGACGATGTCGCATAGACTGACGCGTTGAGTGGCTCCCTATACTGCGGGTCGTTGACCACGCCGCCCACGACGGCTTGGATCGATTCGACAGCCGGACCGTGGATGGTCCAGTTTGGTCGGACGCTCGTACCGATGCGACTACGCTTCAGGGAAACGCTCAGAACACCCTTCGCAATCTACAAACGCCGTAGCCACCTCACTACCTCGCAACCCGAACACACCTGATGACACTGCGAGCGAATCGCCGGCAACAACGGTCGTGTCGTCCATACTGAACTCCTTCTATTCGGACACTATGACTATCGGGTTGATACTGCTTCGATAATCGATATTCGCGCGGAATATTCACAATCGCGAGAGAACCACACCCCGAACCCAACAACCCCCACACGACCCCCACGAGAGCGCGGGTCTGGCAGCGAGGGAGCTGGGAGCTGCGCTGGGGGATGGAACCCACCCGCGCCGGACTCTGGCGCACCGGGATAACCCAAAGACAACCCGAGCGGGGGAGGGGGTAGAGACCCCCGCTGGTGACCCCGCCGAGGGTAGATATCCAACGCAGCGCGTGGGGAGAGTTTCCGTGTCCCCCCAACCAAGCGCGTGGGGAGAGTTTCCGTGTCCCCCCAACCAAGCGCGTGGGGAGAGTTTCCGTGTCCCCCCAACCAAGCGCGTGGGGAGAGTTTCCGTGTCCCCCCAACCAAGCGCGTGGGAGGGGCGTGAAACCAACACCCCACCACGCCGATAGCGCACCCCAACACGCGCCCACACAGTCACGCNNAAACGCAACGCTGATTGGCTTCGACACCGAAACCACCGGCACCAACATCGAGACCGACCGGATCGTCACCGCCAGCATCGCCGACCCCAACGGCAAAGTAGATGACTACCTCATCAACCCAGGCATCGACATCCCAGACCACGCCGCGGACATCCACGGCGTCACCACCGAACACGCGAAAGCCCACGGGGAACAACCCCAACAGGCACTCCAACGAATCCACGAAACACTCCAACAACATTGGAGCAACAACCACGTGATCGTCGGACACAACATCGCCTTCGACCTCAGCATCCTCCACCACGAGATGCTGCGCCACGGACTCGGTAGTCTCACCATCAGCGGCAACGTCATCGACACCCTCGTGCTCGACAAACACGTCGACACCTACCGTCGCGGCAAACGCACCCTCGAAACACTCGCCAACGTCTACAACGTGTCGCTCACCAACGCACACACCGCAGACGCCGACGCACTCGCAGCCGTCCACATCGCGCAGACCATCCTCCACGCGAAGTTCAGACACTGCAGTGCCGAAGAACTTCACTCCTGCCAAACAGACTGGGCACACCAGCAGCAGACAGGACTGCAGAAGTATTTCGACAGCAAAGGTATCGACACCACCGTCAAACTCGGCTGGCCCGTCTTCACCACACTCGGCTAACAATCGAGTGACACCAACACCCTCCCAACGTCCCCACAGACAACGGGAGGGTGTTCTCGTCACCAAACACAGAAGCGGGCAACCGACAACCACGAGACAATCACCCACGCCGAAAGCCCACGCAACCCAACAACGGCGCCCCACCCCAGAGCACACCATCCAACGAGACGCTGGTCGAGAAGACCACCCCCAACACCACCAGCCGGGGGGAATATCCGCACAACGTATCAAGTCATACGGGATGCGGATATGTTCCACACCCTGCCGAGAGCCCCCAAGACAGACACAGTCAGAGACGAGAGACGAGAGACGAGAGTCGAGGCGGACACTGGCAGGGAGGAGAGCGATGAGGTTCCCCGCGGTCACCCCTGAAAGCATCAAGCGCTCCGCAACCCGGTCCACCACCGACTACGCGCGACTCGAAGGACGCGTCGAACCGAAAGGCTACGTTCGCACAGCGAAAGCAGAAGAGTATCTCCGAGCCCGACGGCAACGAAACCAAACAAGCTCACGCACAGAGACGCCACCATCAAGCGACTGATGCGCCGGTCAACAAGAGGCGTCGCAATCGATCGCGACTCTGCCGCTGGGACAATGGCGGTGTGGGAGCAACGAACCCGCCACAAACCCCGACACTGTTTAGTGGAGTGCGCCCAGCCTCCGTCACCGACGATGCCAACTCGCGAAGGAGATTATCCCAAAGGAGGCACGCGAGGGCTCGAACACTTCGCCCTCACGGCGCTGGACGCAGCCCGGTTCACCCGGCTCCCCAGTTCCCGGTTGTCCCGGTACCACCCTCAGAATCCAAAGACCGAAACCATTCGCTCAATGTATGCGCGCTCGGCCTCCGTTAGGGGCGTCGGGTCGTCAACGAACTCTTCGCTCGCGTAAACCTCCTCCGGATACAACGCACCATAGGTCCGCTCAATCGGTGAGATTCCACCTGGTGTCGACATCTCCCCCTCCCGTGGCAACTCGCGGCTCGAGTCTCGTGCTCAGACGGGATCGTGCTCACGAACACCACGAACGCCACCAACCAACTGGTGGACACCGCACAACAACACACCCAGCCGCGGAAATGGTCTCAACCGTGGGAACCTTCCCAACCGCGAATACCCACCCCCACAACAGACGGGGGGAACAACAGAGGAGCCTCCAAACGAGAGCGCACAACCCCTCGCCGCACAACTCGAACCGTCAACAGGTCCCAGAACCTCGAATAGAACTCCGGCTGTCCCTGTCCCCCATCAGGAATCAATACCCCTATAGCCCCCGAGCCGCCCGCACAACCCCCACCGGGGAGACCACGAGGGGCGATGATAATGACTTCACCCGACCCTTCTTCGTGGGCGCCGGAGTGGGGGTGGTGTCCCCAACTCCCGGACCCCCCGCAGCCACGGTCCGAAACACCAGCACACCCGCGAACAACACCACCAAAGCCAGGGCTATCACCACAACACGGCCGCGAGTCGACAACCCGTGCCACCAGGAGGATGCCCGCGGTGCACCCGCGTTCTCCACCGCCGGATGACGAGTTGCTCCCACGATCGACCCCGGAGGGCGAGCCAACGACTCATCCACCCGATCGAACCGCAAACGAGCCTCCAACGGATCCTCCACCCCCGACACCTGAAAGCCCGTTGGCTGTGCCAACCCACTCTCCGGGGGAGTTCCCGGAACCCAATCGCCAAACGTCGTCTGGCGAAGCCACGAACCAGTCGACGGGTCAATCATCCAAAACACGCCCGTGTCATCACGCGTCGACAACATTTGGATTTGAGCGCGAGCATCCGACTCCGACAGTCGCCCATCACGATGGTCGCGAAGAATCTGATCGTAAGACGCGGCAATCCTCGCCAACGCGGGATGCAAACTCATCGCCGCTCTCCCACTGTCACAACGCACAGCGCACCACTGGAACACATCGATATAGACACGACGGCACCTCCCGCAAAGTCACTCGCAGTGTCGCCACCCCACCCCCACCACAAGGAGAACCCCAGCGCCGTTCCCGGAGACGGCCAACTACTCACAAAACACCAGGACTGGAAGACAAGGCGTCCGAGCCGGCACAACGGGCACAGCAGCAAGCCCACCGGGAACCAGATGACAGGCGAAGGGTGGAGGCCACACCCCCAACCGCT
>CXWK01001462.1_pt3 | contig 11239 bp, 6 predicted proteins | sample 590851 | NCBI WGS metagenome assembly CXWK01 (sample SAMEA3498364, study PRJEB10139) | wastewater metagenome | biome: wastewater treatment plant; material: activated sludge | place: Denmark | collected 2014-08-01
CCCTCATCGCTGAGCTCGTTCACCATGGAGGCGTATGACACCGCCGACGACCAGCGGTTTGCCTCGGACGCGGCCGATGGCAGGTCGCCGTTGAGATAGTCCTCGACGACCCAACACCCGCCTCTGGCGAGGTGTCCGGCGAGTGCTCCGACGGTCATATCGGGCAGAACGGACGGCCTGTCCCAGTGTTGTTTGGTTTCCGGTGAGCCCACGGCGACCACGACCGTGTTGACGGTTTCCAAAAAGAGCTGGCGCATGACCCCGACGCTAGCGGTCGGCCAGACCGCTTATCTCCCAAGGGGCTAACAAAGTCAGTCCGCCGCTTCGGGGTGACGGAAATCCGCACCTTTTGCCGCATAGCGTGTGCACACCTGCGCCAATGAGGGCGCTAAGGCGTTGAAAGGGAGCTCGCTGATGGAGGAGCATCCAAATCACCCGGTCGGCGGTCCTGACGGACAATCGGCGGACAACTCGGGTTTTGCACCTGACCAACAAGGGGTTTCGGCTACCTCACCGAATCCTTTGGGGAACGTACCAGGCTCCGCCGATGACGCTGACGCCTGGGAAACAGCGACGACGACCAACCCTGTCGCTGATGTGACCCGGACCAATCTGCCGTCCTGGGAAGAACAAGCGGCCGCACACGGCGAAACCAAAGAAGATAAGGATCGGTTCGGCAGCGGGCTTTTGGTCGGCGCGGTTGTGGGTGCGGTATTGGCAGCCCTGTTGGTGGCATTGCTGATGCGGACCAACGACGATGGCGACGACCAGCAGGTGACCGGTGAAGAGTCAGCGCTCGTCGATGAAGAAGGCGCCACAGACGCCACAAGCGATCAGGTAGTCACTGACGAAGACAACCCCTTCGACGAGTCGGAGGCGGACGAGTCGCAATCGGATCGGTCACAGACCGACGACATCGACCGTTCAGGTGGTGGAACGGGCCGGGGTGACGATGCGGGTGATTCCGAAGGTAACGGCTCAGGAACGACCGATGACGGGGCCGCCGATGAGCTTCTCGGAGCGGACCTCTCCAATGCAGAACTGATCGACCGCTATGAGGATTCGCTCGTCGAGGTCCGGACGGAAGGTGCTTTTCTCGACGGTGTCGTCAATGACCTGGCCGAAGCGTTCCCCGACGCTGCAGAGTGGGTGGAGGAGAACTTCCCCGACCTCGCCGAGAAGATCCGTGGTGGCATCGGGTCAAGTGCCAGCGGCACCGGCGTGGTGGTTTCTGAAGATGGCCTCGTTGTGACGGCCGCACATCTTGTGCAGGGTGCAGACGACGTCCAGATCGTCGACGCAGACGGCTCTGAACGTTCCGCTTCAGTGGTTCGACGCGAAGACGGCGAGCCTGTTGCCCTCTTGTCGGTCGACGGTGAGTCCTCTGCCGCACGGCTCAGCGCCGCAACCGAACCGCCGAGCGCAGGCGATGAACTGGTGATTCTTCGCCGCGACGGTGACGAGGTGGTCGCGGTGCCGACCATGGTGCTGCGCTCTAATGACGAACGGCCCCGCGGTCTGATTCCACTAGACGTCGCCATCCCCGATGGCACGTCGGGCGCCCCGCTGGTCGACCGACAGGGCCGTCTGGTCGGCATCACGGTGTCGCTAGCGGGCCAGGATGCTGGGATTGGCTTTGCGATTCCCGTCGATTCGGTGCTTGCGTCTGTGACCAGTCCCGCAACGGGTGATTCCTCGGACAACCCGGTCGAACTACCTCGGGGCCAGAGCGAGGATGATGGGGATCTGGAAGTGCCGCTCGTTCCGGAACGGCCTCAGGCCGCAACGGGCCGACCGGTCCTGGGCGTCGAAGTGACCGAGCTGTCGGCCGAGCTGGGTGACGAGGCCGGTTTGGACGGCGGCGTGGTCGTTTCCAACGTGCTGCCGGGTTCGGGAGCCGAGGATGCCGGCTTCGAGGTCGGTGACGTCATCGTGCGGCTCGACGGTAAGAAGGTTGTCTCAACCGAAGCGTTGGTGTCTGCGATCTCCCGTTACGAGCCAGGTGAAGAGGTTGATGTCACCGTTTGGCGTGATGGAGACACCGACACGGTCGCCGTCGAGTTGGGAAGCCGCTCCGCCTAAGCGCCGACGGATCTTGTGAATTACTGGCTGCGGTGGGGTCGACTGAAAGGTCGACCCCACCGTTTCGCGTGCAGAGCCATGAACATTCGCCCAGCAACAGGCCCTGAGTGACCCGCGCCGCTGAGCCGTTACAGGATCCGCGGGTCAGTCGTTTCGCCAAAGAAGGCCTTTGCCATCTCGGTGGCATAGGGACCACGGCGAAGGGTATGTCCGCCGTCGACCGGAAGGATCTGACCCGTCACCCAGCCAGCCTCGGGGCCAGCCAAGAACCGGATGACGTCCGCCACATCTTCGACCGTGCCGATACGCCCGAGCGGAATGTTCTGGATGTACTGATCGAGGGTTTCAGGGTCCTGTGCAATCGGCGCGGTGAGCTCGGTGGGGACGAGCGACGGTGCCACTCCGTTGACCCGAATCCGAGCACCGCCCAGCTCGTCTGCTGCGGTCCGAATCAACATGTCGAGGCCCGCCTTTGAGACGCAGTAAGGCCCCATCAGCCGGTGGGTCAACGTGGACGCGATACTCGAGACGGCGACGATCGAGCCGCCGTCTGCACCTTGGCCGTCGTTCTTGAGCATGGCTCGGGCCGCATGCTTCAAGGTCAGGAACGCCCCGGTGAGGTTCGAGTTCAGGATGAACTGCCAGTCGTCCTTGCTGGTGTCGACGAGCGGGCCGAGGGTGCCGGTACCGGCAGACAAGATCGCGATGTGGAGTCTGCCCGCATCGTCGGAAGCCGCTGCGACGGCATCTGTCACCGCTGCCTCATCTGCGACGTCACCCGCGACGATCGTCACCGGATAGCCCCGGTCGGCCATTGCTTGACGCGCAGCATCGAGCCGGTCTGCGCTGCGCCCCATCAACGTAACCGAGGCGCCGTCTTGAGCCAGCCGCATCGCGCTCGCCAGGCCGATCCCCGACGACCCGCCGGTGACCAAGGCGAACTTGCCTTCAAGCGCCTCAGACATCTTCTGTCCCATCGTTTGGCACCTCGGTGAACGGGCCGACTGACGAGCCTGGCTCGGTCGGATCCGTCGGCGCGTGTTCGACACCGGCCGTCGCCGCTTCGGCTACTTGGCGGGCCCAGCGGTAATCGGGCTTGCCGGCGGGGGTGCGGACCACGGCGTCGACGAGCACCAGGCGCCGCGGTGCCTTGTAACCGGCGATCCGTTCCTGCGTGTGCGCTGCGAGACTTTCCAGATCGGGCGTACAGCCAGGTCTAGGTTCGACGACGGCAGCGACGACCGAACCCCACCGTTGGTCGGGCACCCCAACGACCAAGACGTCAAAGACGGCCGGGTGAGTCTTCAAGATGCCCTCGACCTCTTCGGGGAAGATCTTTTCGCCACCCGAATTGATGGACTGGGAGCCGCGCCCCAACAAGGTGATCGTCCCGTCATGTTCTCGAATCGCCCGATCACCTGGAATCGACCACCGCACTCCGTCGACCTGCACGAAGGTCGCTGCGGTCTTTTCGGCGTCCTTGTAGTAGCCGATCGGGATGTGGCCCCGACGGGCGAGCCACCCGACCTCGCCGGGCTGTGCAACCGTGTGGTCGTCGGACAGCACGGTCGTGTCGTCGCCCATCGAGAACTGGGGGGCGTCGCTCGCCAGGTCGGCTGCCGCCCCCTGCGCGCCTGTTTCCGAGGCTCCAAAAGAGTCGACGACGATCACGTGGGGGAGGCGCTCCCGGAAGGCCTGTTTGACGCCAGCGCTGAGAATTGCGCCACCCGATGCGATCACCATCAGACGATCGAGTTGGTGGCCGTCGGGGTCGTACGCCTCCACCAGCGGGCGGGCCATTGCGTCGCCGACAAGGGTCATCGTGTTGGCGCCAGACTCTGCACACAGGCCCAAGACTTGCGCGGGATCAAATCGGCGTGACGGGTTCAGCACGATCGTCGCGCCCTGAAAGATTCCGTTGAACGTTGCCCACTGGGCCGAACCGTGCATCAGTGGGGGCAGGATCAACATGACGAGGGGCGCAGGGTTCGAAGCTGCGCTGAGCGCAATGTCCTCGGGGCGAGCAATGCCGGGACCACCCCAATTTCCGCCGCCCATCGCTCCAAAAAACGCGTCCTCAGAACGCCACATCACACCCTTGGGGAGGCCGGTGGTGCCGCCGGTGTAGAGCATGTAGAGGTCGTCGGGAGAACGAGCGTCGGCCGGGCGTTCAGGCGACGCTGACGCTAAGGCATCTTCGTACATGACGGCGCCTGGCACGACGGGATCTGACCCGGTCTCATCTGCGAGGCAGATGAAGGTGTGCAACAGCGGAAGTCGATCGGCGATGTGTGCGAGGCGGGGTCCGAATTCGGCTTCGTAGATGATCGCCTTCAGATCTGCGTTATCGAACAGATAGGCAAGTTCCTCTTCGAGGTAGCGATAGTTGACGTTGATCGGCACCGCTCGCGCCTTAAATACGCCCACCATCGTTTCGAGCCATTCGGCCCGGTTGTAGCTGTAAATGCCGACATGATCGCCGGGCCGTATTCCTCTGGCGATCAGCGCCTGCGCGAGGCGGTTAGAGCGCTCGTCCCACTGCGCATACGTGCGCCGCTCGTCACCAGCTGCCAGACCGATCCGATCGGGAACGGTATCGACTACCTTCTCGAAGAGATCCGCAAGGTTGAATTCCATACTGCAGCGTGCAACAGATGACCGCGTTTAGGCAAGATCGTGCCGTGACTACCAACCCTGAAATGCCGTCCCAACCGTCCGACCCGCCAGATTCGGAGACCACTCCAGCACAGGCGGACGACTCGGTCGCCCCTCAGGTACAGGCCGCCACTACCGGGTCATCGCCGTCCGGCGACGCGGTGCTGTCACCACCGGCGGTCACGGTCGGGATGAGCCCCAAACGGACGGGCGCCGAACGAGGCGAGACCATGTATGACCGGGTCGGAGAAGACTGGTTTCACCAGCTCACGACCTACTTCTATGAAGGTGTGGCAGACGACGAACTGCTCCGGCCGCTGTATCCCGAACAAGATCTCGAACCGGCTCGTCAACGGTTGGCGTTGTTCCTCATCCAGTACTGGGGAGGTCCCACCACCTACTCAGAAAAGCGTGGGCATCCGCGCCTTCGGGCACGCCACATGCCGTTTCCGATCGGGACCGAGGAACGCGACGCCTGGCTGTCCCACATGAATGCGGCGGTCGACCGTATGCCGGTGGCGCCCGAAGATGAGCAGACGCTCCGCCGCTACCTTGCCGACGCCGCCCATTTTCTGATGAACCGCCCGTCCTGACGGACCCGCGGCGAACTTAGGGCTGGCTTAACATTCTGGCCATATCGCGCTCACGGTGTTTCACATTCTCTCAGAGCGCGACCCTCCGAGGATTGCTGGAGGTATTCGAACACGCGCGTGATAGCGCGCATGGACCGTCTCAAAAAGCCTAGATGGCTCCCGCCGGCACTTAGCTAGGTTGCCGTGCGGGCCGACAATTGAAGATGGTTACAACCCTTATGAGGACGATCTGTGTTCGCCCATTTCACTGACGATCCATTCCCGAACGACCCCGAGTCCGGTGAAAGCGACGGTTGGATGTTGGAAGAGGCGCCAAAGGCGGTGGATCACCCAGCCGATTCGATCCGCTCGCTGATCGCCGATGTCGTTGCTGAGGTTCGCGCTGCCGGACCCACCACGCTGGCGGGAGCGATCCGCAACGTCGTCACCCGTCTGCGGACTGCATTCGACCTCGATGGTGTATCGGTTCGAGATCCTCACTCAACGCTGCGCACGGTGGTCGCCTCGTCTGGGACGGTCGAGGGTGACGCCGATTTCGTCGTCGGGAACGAAGCCGAAGGGGTGGTCGTCGAGTTCCGTGGCGGCGGCGTCAACCGGTGGGACCACGCGACTCGTTCCGCCGTGATCAGCGCCAGCGGTGAGATCTACCTAGCGTGGAGTAAAGCGCACGCCATCGTTGCCGAGTACGCCGACGGGCTTTTGGACCCGGTCGTCGGCATCCCAAGTCGGCGGGCATTTCTGCAACGCGTCGGCCACCATCTGGACAGTTCTTCCGACGCTGGCGCCGTGATTCTCTTAGATGTCGATCGCTTCCGCCTCATCAATCAGATGGACGGTGTCGACAGCGACGACGTCCTCCGCAGCGTGGCCAGCGCGATCGAACAGTGCGTGCGCCCAAGCGATCTGGTCGCTCGAATCGGGGCCGACTCCTTTGCCGTCTTTGCGACCGATCAGGTCTCACGAGGCGACGCCGAACGGATCACCGCTCGCATCCGCAAAGCGGTTTCTGGCCGCATCCGAATCTCCGATCACCTTGTACCGCTTCGCGTGTCAGCGGCAGTCTCGTTGTTGGCGCACAGCACCCTGAGCGCGGAGGACCTCGTTTCGGTCGTGGAATCGGCGCTGCGGGACTCGAAACGTCGCGGCGGTGATACCTATACGTTCGTCGACCAGGGCATGCGCGACCGCTGGCATCACGAACAATCCACCGCACATGCGCTACGGGGAGCGCTTTCGGACAATCAGCTGCATCTCCATTTCCAGCCCGAATATGACCTTCAGACGGGACAAATGCTCGGCTGCGAAGCGCTGCTCCGCTGGGAACATCCGTCGAAAGGCATGCTCAGCGCCGGGTCGTTCATCGAGGTTGCCGAGGCGGCTGGAATTCTCGACCACTGGGGTCCCTGGATTCTTGGGCGCGCCTGCGCCGCGCTCAATGATCTGTGTCAGGTAACCGGTCGGCCAGACCTGGTGATGCGCGTCAACGTTTCGGCTCACCAACTTGTCCGCCCCGATTTCGCGGAAGAGGTCCGCGAGGCGTTGAGCGCCAATGGTGTGCGAGCCCAACAACTCTGTCTCGAGATCACCGAGACTGCGGTTATCTCCGACGTCGACGCGGCCACCAAGGTCCTCTTCGAACTGGCCGGCCTGGGCTGCGGCTTGGCCCTGGATGATTTCGGTACGGGCTACACCTACGCCCAGTCACTCTTGAACTGGCCTATCGACACCCTCAAGATCGACCGTCAGTTCGTCGGCCAGCTAGGAACGTCGAGCGACGCTGGCCTGTGCGGTGTGGTCATGGCGTTGGCCAAGTTGCTCGGGCTCGAGGTCGTTGCAGAAGGTGTAGAGCGAGACGAGCAAATCACCGCCCTCTTGGAGCTGGGCTGTACCCGGGGTCAAGGCTTTGGGTTGGCCATGCCGATGCCCCTCGAAGCGCTCGTCTCCACCTCTGCCTGAGCCGGCCTCACCCCAGACGGTTCGGACGCCCAAGGTCGGGTCCCTCACAGCGCTCGCTGGCTGCTGTGGCCGCCGAATCTTCCTGGTGAATCTCTGCCCGGGCCGCAACGCTTGGCCGCATAGAGTGTGGCTCTATCGCTAACTGGAGTTGCCGGTTAGGGTGTGAGATCGCTGGCACGCCACGCTGGTTGCCCAGCAAAGTTCGCCCGAAGAACGGAGACGTTCCGATGATGCTGTTGCCCACGCCGACGTCTGTTGCTTATCGCGTCTTTCCGCATGGCATCCCTGGTGTACGCGAAGAATTTTTGCATCGCACCGGGATCTTCCGAAGCACCCTCGACCGCGACGCCCAACCGGGCGATCCCGGATTGTTCGGCCCCGACTCAGCGACCTGGGCGCTGACCGGGCATGTATCGATAGCGCTCGCGGGAGTTCGTGCGGCGCTTTTGCAGGCACTGTCGGTGCCGATCCCGACGGCGACTCACTCCACTGGCGCGTTCTACGAAGACTTCTTGGGACGCGTTGAACGTACCGGCGCGTTCGTCCAAGCGCAGAACCTCGGTTCGATGGACGAGGTGTACAAGACCGCACGGCGAGTCCGAGCGATGCACCGCGTCGTCAAGGGCGAAGGGAAAGACGGCACCAAGTTCGATGCGACTAACCCACATCAGACGGCGTGGGTATCGATGACGTTGACCGATTCGATCCTGGTGATGTACGAACGCTTTGGGCGCGGCCCGGTGCCCCAACACAAGGCCGACGAATTTGTCCGTCAGCAGTCCATTCACGACGCACTGCTCGATCACCGCGTCAATCTGGACGACGTGTTCAACGACCCTGATCAGCGTCGGGCGCTCCAGGCGGGCACTCTGCCACTTCCCTTGATCGAAGAGGGCGAGCTGCCGACCACCCGCGAACAGCTCGCGGTCTACATGCAGCGCTTCACGCCCGAACTGTCGCTGTCGAAGTTGACGCGAGCGCTCATCGACGCCGCCGTGACGCTTGACACCATGCCCGAAGCGGCCCGGCAGGTTGCACGCGTCTTCGTGTTGGCGACCCTGTCCACGATGCCCGATGAGTGGCACGACCTGGTGGCGCCGGGGTCCAACCGGATACAAGAGCGGTTGAGCGCTGAAGCGGTTCAGGTTCCGTTGGCCCTGCTCCAAGCGGTCGTCGGCGAACTTCCATCCCTGCGCACGGCTAAACACCGGGTTCGTGCAGCTTCCGTCCAACCCGTCGCAGCATAGGCAGTCGCAGCGCAGGCAGTCGCCGCGCCGGAACAGCCGGCAAAGCGGTCGCCGCACCGATCACGGGCGACCGAGCGTGTCCCGTTCAGCCCGCGCCGTTCATGGGCGCGCTCATTTCCGGCAGGTAACGGCCGTTAGTAGGGCGTGACGATTAGAGCGTCCCGCTCGATCCCGTCGAACGTGACGACTGCTCGGCCCTGTTCTCGAGATTGTTCCCGGTCCACGTGGCCTATCAGCGCCCAGTTGCGGTCGCCCGAAGCGTCATCGAGGACTTGTCGGACACGCCACGGGTTCTCGGCCGTTGAAAAGTCGAACAACGCCGGGCCTCGGGCTTCGGGGCCCGTCTCGATCCTGCCGTGTTCCGTGCGGATATCGAAGAGGATTTCGGCGAGCGTGTCAGCTGTCCAGCGCCCCTCTCGTGTCGGCAGGTCGGCAAGCGCGTCCACGTCTCCAGCGGCCACAGCCCGCACCCAACGAAATGCTTCGTTGCGCACCATCACGGTAAAGGCCCTGGTCTGTTTCGTGATGTCGGGCCGCTCATCGGTGCCTGACCGGAGCTCGGCGCTGGCCTGTGCGACATCGCCATCTTGAAGTTGTCGCCACTCGTCGAGAAGGCTCGAGTCGACCCCTCGGACCATGTAGCCCAACCATTCGATCACGTCATAGACGTCGTCGTTCTTGGCCGACTCGGGCACGGTTTGGATCATCGCCCGGTAGGCGTCGGAGCAGTACCGGAGTACCAGCCCTTCAGAGCGGCTGAGACCGTAGGTCATCACATAGCCCCGCAGGTCGAGGCCCCGCTCGAACATGTCGCGTACCACCGACTTGGGGCGCACGGTTTCGCCATCGGCCCACGGGTGATGTTCGACCCACAAGTTGAAAGAGTCATAGAGGAACTCCGCGAGCGGTTTGGGATGTTCAAGCTCGTCGAGGCGTTCCATGCGGGTCTCGTAGTCGACCCCATCCCGTTTCATGTCGGCGACCATTTCACCCTTGAGCTTGTCGAGCTGTCGGCGCAGCACCTCGGCTGGAGATTCGAGGATTGACTCGACGACGCTCAGGAGGTCTAGGGGATAGTCGGGGCTCGCCGGATCGAGTGCCGAGACGACTTCGATCGCGAACGGTGCCAGAGGCTGGTTGAGCTGGAACTCTGCCTGCAGGTCGAGGTTGACCCGCACGGTGCGCCCATGTTCGTCGGGGCGATCGAGTTCTTCGAACACATCCGCGTTCAGGAGCGACGCGTAGATCTCTTCGGCGCGTCCCAACTCGATGGTTGCGTGAGCCTCGTCTGATGTCGCTTGTTCGATCAGATGGCGCGCTGCCGCCCATCCATCGCCGGGGCGGTCGAGCAGCCAGATCAGCATCGAACTCGTGATCGAAAAGTGCGGTTCCAGCGTTTCGGGCGGTTGGTGTTGCAGACGCTCGAACGTCTCGCTGTCCCAGGGCACGTAGCCCCTGGTCGGAGCCTTCCGTTTGACCAGTTTGCGGGCCTTCTTCGGGTCGGCTGCGGCCTTTTCGGTCATGCGCCGGTTCTCGATGACGTGCGGCGGGTCCTGGGCCCAGACATAGCCGATGTCGTCATAACCCCGCCGTCCGGCGCGTCCGGCGATCTGGTGGAAGTCTCGGACCGACAGGATCGAGGTTCCCCGCCCATCGAACTTGCACAGCTGGGTAAAGAGGACGGTTCGAATCGGGACGTTGATGCCCACCCCAAGGGTGTCGGTGCCGCAGATGACCGCAAGCAGTCCTTTCTGGGCAAGGCGCTCGACCGTCCGGCGATAGCGGGGGAGGAGTCCGGCATGGTGAACGCCGACCCCGTGCATCAGATAGCGCCGGAGTTCTTTGCCGAACGGCGTGTCGAATCGCACGTCGTTGAGCGCTTCAGCGATCGCCTTCTTGGTTGCCTTATCGGTCACATTGACCGACCGCAACGCCGATGCTTCTTCGACGGCGGAACGCTGCGTGAAGTGCACCAAATACGCTGGTGTCAGGTTGGTCGCGACCAGCTCTTCAACCGATTCAAGAATGGGCGTTTCTCGGTAGGTGAACTCGAGCGGTACCGGACGGTGCATGCCTCGAATCGTGGTGACCTCGACGCCGGTGCGTCGGCGGAGGTCAGCGTCGATCTGGGCGGTATCGCCCAACGTCGCGGACATCAACAGGAACCTTGCTCGGGTCAGTTCGATCAGCGGAACATCCCATGCCCAACCCCGGGCGACATCGCCATAGAAATGGAACTCGTCCATCGTGACGTGGTCGACCTTGGCTGACGCCCCGTCCCGCAACGCGACGTTCGCGAGGATCTCTGCCGTGCAGCAAATGACCGGCGCGTCCGCGTTGACCGCTCCATCGCCCGTCACCAGGCCGACGTTCTCGGGGCCGAGCACGTCGCAGAGGTCGAAGAACTTCTCGCTCACGAGCGCCTTGATCGGGGCGGTGTAATACGACCGCTGACCAAGAGCCACGGCCGCTGCCTGAGCGGCGAGTGCCACAAGTGATTTCCCCGACCCGGTCGGAGTGTTCAAAATGACGTGGTTGCCTGCGAGGACCTCCAAGATGGCCGACTCTTGGTGGTCGTAGGGCGTCAGCCCTGTCCGCTCGAACCACGCATAGAGGGCTTCGAGCACATCGTCCGCATTCGTGGCGCGTTTGAGCGCTGCTTGCAATGCTCCGTTGGGAGTTTCCGGGCCGCGGTCAGTCACGTCC
>CXWK01009261.1_pt1 | contig 11238 bp, 8 predicted proteins | sample 590851 | NCBI WGS metagenome assembly CXWK01 (sample SAMEA3498364, study PRJEB10139) | wastewater metagenome | biome: wastewater treatment plant; material: activated sludge | place: Denmark | collected 2014-08-01
TGCCGAGATCGACGGCGAGGCCGAGCGCGCGCCGCGCCGGGGGCGCGACGCCGACGATCCTGTCGCCTCGGGTGAATATGCGCGCCGACCACGTATTTTCCCGCAACGCGTGCGGGAGGTTTCGCGCAGCGTCGAGGTCGATGGTCGCGACCGTCGTGCGCAACGCGCGCCGAATTCGGGAAAAATCGTCGGCGTGATCGGCGAGGGTCGCTTCGGCGACCGTGACGTCCTCGAAGGCGATCGCCGGCGCGGGCGCCGTCGCCAGCGCATCGTGCGCATGCACGTCGGCGCGCGTCACCCTGGCCAGCGAGCGCGGCGCGATCTCGACGGCGCAATCGGCGGTCGGCCGCACCTTGCAGGCGTGCGCCCATTTCCTGCCGCCCTCGATCTCGGCGCCGGCGTCGTCGGTCAACTTGCCGTCGTGCGCGCGCACCATGCAGGAGCCGCAGGCGCCGCGTCCGCCGCAGGCGCCGACGATGCGCACGCCGGAACGACGCGCGGCCTGAAACACGGTTTCGTCGGCGCCGCACTCGATCTCGCGATCGAGATGCAGGAAGCGGAGGCGATGCGTTCGCTGCGGAGGCGCTGCGCCGTGCATGTGCGGCCTCAGACCGCCGCGACCGCGGCGGCGCGTAGTGCGACCGCGCAGGTCTTGCGCGAGCGGCAATCGTCGCAGCGCGACCAGAGCGCCGCCGGCAGATCGCGGCCGACGCCGAACATCACGGTTGCGGATTTCGCCGGCTCGAGCGCCAGCGACGGGGTGACGGCGACGCCGATCTGGTCGGCGCCGGCCAGCCGCGCGCAGGCGGGCTGCGCTTCCAGCGCAAGCCCCGGATCGCCGGCGCGCAATTCGCCGGCCATGGTCAGGCCGCGTTTCGCCACTTCGGCGAGAATGCGATCCTGCAGGCGGCGCGAGGCTTCCATCAGCATCTGGTTCCCGAGCGAGTCGAGCGCCAGCCCCAGCGACATCTTTCGCGCAGCGAAGAGGCCGCGCACCGCCTGCACGATTCCTTCGCCCAGCGTGCAGGCGCCGAAGGCCAGCGCCGTCAGCTCTCCCGTCTCGGGCAGCATCCGCGGCGCGTAAAATGCTTCGCCGCCGGCGCGCAGCAGTTCGGACGCCGGCGCGTCGAGCGGGACGATGCGCCATGTCATCTGCGCCCGCCCGAGGCCGTTCTCGCGCGCAAACGCGAGAGCCTCGGCGCGAAAACGGCGCCGCGTTTCAGTGAGGCCGGGCGGTTCGACCGCCGCGACCTGCTTCAGCGCGTCGAAGGCGCGCACGCCCGACACGCGCTCAGCCCGCGTACTTGCGGGCGGCGCGGAACATGGCGCGCACGTTTTCGACCGGCGTCTCGTCCGGCAGGCCGAAGGCGGCGTCGAGGATGATGCGGCCGCCCTTGTTCCAGACGTTGTCGACGATGTATTTCACCGCGGCGTCGACGTCCTCGGGCGTACCCGTCGTCAGCGTCGACGGCGAGACGTTGCCGCGCAGCGCGACCGTGTCGCCGAGCACTTCGCGCACCCTGACGATGTCGGCGCGCTCGAACCAGTAGATCGCCTTGCCCTTCGGAATGTCCTGGATGATCTCCAGCCGCTTGGTGCAGTCGGATTCCCACATCGGCATGGGGACGAGGTCTTCGGCGATCAGGTCGAGCATCATCTGCCGGAACGACGGCCACCAGTAGGTCTTGAACTGGTCCTGCGACATGAAGGCGTCTGGCGCCCAGTGCAGCGGGATGAAGACGACCGGATTGCCGGCGGCCTTGGCGGCGGGGATCACCTGCCGCACGAGCAGCTTGCGCATCTTGTCGCAGGCTTCGAGCAGCTTGTCGCCGCGCCGGCGCATGTCCGTGAGAATGCCGCGCGCGCCGCGGAAATAGTCGCCGAGCACGTCGAACGGCGCGCCCGACGTCGCGATATTGCCCATGGGATAGCCGAGTTCGGCCATGCGGGCGATGAAGCGCGCGTTGCGGTCGCCGAGCTGCTGGCTCGCCTTCGCCGCGTTGAGGACATGCGCCCAGGACGCCTGCAGCGCCGGGCTCTGGAAGCCGCGGATATTGCCGAACAGGCGGAAATAGAAGCCGCCGGGCAGGTCGGGAAATTCCGAGAAGCCTTCGAAAGCGCCCATGATGCGCGGCAGATAGACGCGCAGATAATAGCCGGTCGGGTCGAAGATGAAGTCGTCGTATTCCTCCGGCTTCATGTATTCGCGGTCGAGGTACTGATAGGGCTGGTTGTCGCCGACGCCATTGCCCGGCCATTGCAGCTGCTTGTAGGCCACCGCGTCCAGCGTCGGCCCCATCGCCGTCTGCAGCACGAGCGGGCTCACCGTATCGGGATCGAGATCGAGCACGGCGCGTTCGGCGATCGCGGCAGTGCCGTCGAGATCGTACATCAGCTGCTTGTGCGAGACTCCAGCGTATTTCGCGAGCCAGAACGTGCCGAACAGCGCGACCGGCATGCGGTCGGGCTGGCCGAGCGTGACGCAATCCATGATGCGCTTCCAGCGCGCATCGTAAGCCGCCTTGTTGTCGAGTGTGGGTTCGGCGAGCGCGCTCATGCGTTCACTCCCATCCAGCCCTTGCACAGCGACACGGCTTCGACCGCATTGACGCCGAAAGCGTCGGCGCCGGTGTAGGCGCGCACGGTCTCGTCGATCTGGCCGCCGCCGATCATGATCTTCACGTCGCTGCGCAGGCCGGCCTTGTCGATGGTGGCGATCGTCTCCTTCATCGAGTCGAAGGCCAGCGTCAGAAAGCCGGACAGGCCGACGACGTCGGGCTTGTAGGCTTCGATCTCCGAAATGAACTTCGCCGCGGGCACGTCGATGCCGATGTCCTTCACGTCGAAGCCGTTGATGTCGAGCATGAAGCTGACGATGTTCTTGCCGATGTCGTGCAGGTCGCCGTGCACCGTGCCGATCAGCACCTTGCCGAGCTTGCGCGGTTCTTCGCCCGGCGCGTTCTTAATGAGCGGCTTGGCGACGGCGCCGATCGTGTCGAGCATCTCGCCGGCCAGCACGAGTTCCGGCAGGAAATATTCGCCGTCCTCGAATTTCTTGCCGACGATGTCCATCGCGGCGCGACACAGTTCGAGGACGCGCAGCGGATCGGCGCCTTCCTCGAGCAGCATCTTCTTCGCAAGGTCGATGCCCTCGTCTTCCTCCATCTCGGCCAGATGGCCGACGAGGCGGGCTTCCTGTTCGTTCATGTCGCTCATCAACTCCTCCCAACCCGAATTGCCTGCCGCGCGCACGTCATGCGCGCACGCCCGATTTCACGATCGCTTCCGCCAGCGTCGCCTCGTTGCGGTGTCCCATCAGGTGGACGCCGGCGACGCCTTCGATGTCGCGCAGAGCGCGAATGGTTTCCACGAGAAGCGCGAGCCCTTCCGCCTTCTGGTCGTCCGCATCGGCGATGCGGGCGAGGACGGATTCCGGGATGTGCACCCCGGGAACATGATGGGCCATCCAGCGCAGCGCCTTGACGCTGCTCAAAGTCCCGACCCCGACGATCATGCGCGCCCGCTCGTGCAGGCCGCGCCGTCGCGCGGCGTCCATGAAGCGGCGGAACAGGTCGAGATCGAAACAGAACTGGGTCTGGATGAATTGCGCGCCGGCGTCGATCTTCATTTCCAGATTGTCGATCCGGTCGTCGTAGGGGGGCGCGAACGGATTGGCGGTCGCGCCCAAAAACAGGTCGGGCGGCGTCTCCAGTTTCCGGCCGGACGCGAATTCGCCCCGGTCGCGCATGTCGCGCGAGATGCGCAGCAGGTTGATCGCATCGAGATCGAAGACGGGCTTGGCCTGCGGGTGGTCGCCCTGGCTGACGTCGTCGCCGGTCAGGCACAGGATGTTGCGCACGCCGAGCGCGGCGGCGCCGAGGATGTCGCCCTGCACGGCGATGCGGTTGCGGTCGCGGCAGGCGATCTGGCAGACCGGCGTGTGCCCGGCCGCCGCGAGGATCGCGGCCGCCGCGGCGCTCGACATGCGGCAATTGCCGCCGGCGCCGTCGGTGATGTTCACCGCGTCGACCAGCCCCGCGAATCTTTCCGCACGCGCAAGCAGGGCCGAAGGATCGGCCGAATCCGGCGGCGCGATTTCGACTGTCGTGACGAAACGGCCGGAGCGGCACGCGGCCTCGAAGGCGTGGACCGGTCTTTCGCGCACCGGCGGCGTCGGCGGCAGCACCGGCGCCGCCCTGCCCTCGATCACCTCGATCCAGGACGAACGGCCGCTGCGCGCAAAATCGATCGGCGCGAGAATGTCGGGCGCGGCGGCGCCGATGCGGCGCGCGCCCTCGCGCGCGTCCAGCCAGACGCAGCGCATCGCCGGGTCGACCTCGCAGCCGCCGTCCGGCCGCACGCCGCCGCACGGCCCGTTGCGCATCGCCTTGCCGCAATTGGTCGGGCAGGCCATGCCGGTCTTGCGCAGCACGCAGGTTCCGCACATGCGGCAGTCGAACAGGAACTGCTTCGCGCCGCGTTCCAGCGGCAGCAGCGTGCGCTCCGTGCGTTCCGCTCCGACGAATGTCGCCAATGGTTTTAGCAGCGGCGCCCATCTGGCGAAGGCTTCGTAGAGCCTTTCGAGTCCGGCGGCGTGCCTGATGCACAACTGCCGGACGGCTTTCATGTCTCGCCGGCCTTCGTCAGTTGCGTCGCCCTTGCATGTATCTTCGCCAGCAGACGGATCGCCGTGCGCCGTTCCTGTTCGCTGAAATCGGCGAGCAGGAATTCCTCGCGCTCGCGCGCCACATCGACGATCCGGTCGTGCAGCGCGAGGCCCGCCTTCGTCAGCGCCACGAATTGCCGACGGAAATTATTGTCGTGGTAGCGGGTTTCGACGAGGCCGCGTTCCTGCATGAAGCCGACGCTGCGGCTGATCACCGCCTTGTCGAAGCCGATGACTTCCGAGATGCGGCCCGCGGGAATCCAGGGCTCGACGGCGAGAAGCGCCATGATGCGCCAATCGGTGACGCCGACGCCGAACCGCTTTCGATAGGTGGTCGATGAGCTGCTCGACACCTTGTTGGCGATCCAGGTGAGATAGGCGACGGCGTAGTTCTCGAGGTCGAGCGCCTTTGGCGAACTCCGCGCGTCGCCGCCGACGGCGGTCTTCGCCTTCGGCGCCCTCGGCGTCGTCTTGGCGGACGCCATGCTCACCCGCGGCCTCGCTTTCGTCATCGCCGCGTCACCCGCACGGGCAGCGTCGCGAATGCGCGCAGCACGTTGTTGTACTGCCTGGTCGGTTCGTCCGTCAGTTCGATCGACGCCGCCTTGCGCGCGAGCGCGCCGAATACGGCCTCGCCCTCCAGCCGCGCGATCGGCTGCCCGACGCAGCCATGGATGCCCGTGCCGAACCCCATGTGCCCGACGACGCGGCGCTCGATGTCGAACGCGTCGGGGTTCTCCCAGCGACGCGGATCGCGGTTTGCAGCGCCCATATAGGCCGCGACCTTCTCGCCGGCGCCGATATTGATGCCGCCGATCTGGGTCTCCTGCGTCGTCGTCCGGAAAAACACCTGCGCCGGCCCCTCGTAGCGCAGGCTCTCCTCGAACGCGTTGCGCGCCAGTTCCGGCTTTTCCCGCAATTTTGCCCATTGGTCGGGGAAGGTCGCCAGACACCAGAGCATGTTGCCGAACGCATTGACGGTCGTGTCGACGCCCGCCGACAGGAACGAGCGCACGAGCATCGCCGCTTCGTCTTCCGTCAGTTCGCCGGTATCGACGGCGGCGTAGATCATCGCGCCGAGACCATCGGGCGTCAGCGCGGCGCGGGCGCAATTGGCCATGATCCAGCCGCGCACGGCGTCGGCGTTGCAGAACGCCGCCTCGGTCAGCGCGTTGCGCGGGCCGAACGAATTGAACACCATGCTGCCGTAGGGCAGAAGGTTTTCGCGTCCTTCCTTCGGCAGGCCGAGCGCGTCCGGAAACACCTTGGTCGGATAATGCTCGGCGAAATCCCTGATGCCGTCGAACGCGCCCATGTCGAGCACGCGGTCGACGAGGATTTCCGCCTCGCGCTCGAATTGTTCGCGCAATCTCTTCACGATGCCGGGCGTCATCGTCCGCGCGAGGACCGTGCGGGTGCGCGTGTGGGTCGGCGGATCGGCCTCGAGCACGATGCTCGGCGGCCGCCACGGCGTCTCCTTCTTGAAATTGGCGAGACCGACGCCGGCCGCCGACGAGAAGGTCTGCCAATCGCTGAGCACGCGCTGCACGTCGTCGTGCCGCACGACGACATAGCAATTGTATTGCGGCGACCAATGCACGGCGGCGCTGTCGCGCAGGGCGGCGTAGCGCGGATAGGGATCGGCCAGGAAGTCGAGCGAGAATGGATCGACCGTGAGGGTCGCAGCGGTCGGAAGGGCGCGCGCAGCGTCGGTCATGCCGGCCTCACTTGACCATCGGACAGCCGCCCTCGGCCATCGGCCGGAAGGCCTGGTCCGCAGGCAGGGACTTCACCAGCTTGTAATAGTCGTAGGGATACTTGCTTTCCTCCGGCGTCTTCACCTGAAACAGATGCATCGCATGCAGCGCGCGACCGTCGGGACGCACGCTCATGTCGCCGAACAGCGGATCCTTGAAGGGCGCTTTCTTCATCTGCGGCACGACATCCCTGGCGTGATCGCTGCCGCTGGCGGCGACCGCCTTCAGATAGGCGAACACGGAGGAATAGACGCCGGCCTGGTTGGCGCTCGGCATCTTGCCGCCCATGCGGGCCGCGAACTTCTTCGCGAAGGCGCGCGTCTCGTCGTTCATGTCCCAGTAGAAGGCTTCCGTCAGCAGAAGCCCCTGCGCGGTCTTCAGCCCCATCGCGTGCACGTCGTTGACGAACATGAGGAAGGCGACGAGCGACTGGCCCTGGTTGCGCATGCCGAATTCGGCCGCCTGCTTCATCGCATTCGCCGTATCGGGACCGGCGTTCGCCAGCCCGACGACCTTCGCCTTCGACGCCTGCGCCTGCAGCAGGAAGGACGAGAAGTCCGACGCGCCGAGCGGATGCTTGCTGGAGCCGAGCACCTTGCCGCCCTTCGACTGGATGTAGGCGGTCGCATCCGCCTCGATCGAATTGCCGAGCGCGTAGTTGACGGTGACGAAATACCAGCTGTCGCCGCCGCGCTCGAGCATGGCGGAGGAGGTCGAATGCGAGATCGACCAGGCGTCGGTCACCCATTGCACGAGGTTGGGCGAGCAGGCCTTGCCGGTCAGGTCGGACGATGCGGTGCTGGACGCCAGCATCGTCATCGGCGTGTCGCGGACGATCGTATTCACCGCGAGCGCCACGCCGGAATTCGGCAGGTCGACGATGGCGTCGACCTTTTCGACATCGAGCCAGCGGCGGACGATGGCCGAGCCGACATCCGGCTTGTTCTGATGATCGCCGGCGACGATCTCGACCTTGATGTTCTTGCCGCCGCCCGCGAAATCCTCGGCCGCCATCCGCGCCGCCTCGATCGAGCCCGGTCCGTTATAATCCTGGAACACGCCCGACGTGTCGTTGAGCACGCCGATGCGGACGACGCCGTCGGAAATGTCCGCAAGCGCGAAATTGGCGGAAGCGGCGATCAAGGCCGTGGTAACGCCGGCGACATAGAGCGGCTTCATGTACTTCCTCCCCGTTCCGAGCTTTGCGCTCTGGCGGCGGCCTGCCGTTGGTCCGGCGGTCGCTTGATCTCCCGCAACGCGGGCGACGGCAACAATGTTGCGCTCACAATATTGCGTTGTCAATCGTCTGGATATCGGGCATTCTTCCGGCTCGCTGCCGGGCAAACGGCAGGCAAACAAGGCGGTCGAAAGCCGCGATAGGGGAGGATCGTCATGGTAGTCAGCATGCGCAATGCGGTCGTCGGCGCGTTGGCCCTCGCGGCCGCAACGAGTACGCCCGCCCTGTCCCAGCAGAGCGTCAAGATCGGCGTCATGAACGATCAGTCCGGCGTGTTTGCGATCTACCAGGGCGTCGGATCCGTCGTCGCGGCGAAAATGGCGGTCGAGGACTACGGAGGAAAGGCGGGCGGCAAGCCGGTCGAGGTGATCTCCGCCGACCACCAGAACAAGACCGACGTCGGCGTCAACATCGCGCGCCGCTGGTACGAGGCCGAGAACGTCGACGCCATCTTCGACCTTCCCAATTCGGCGATCGCGCTGGCGGTCGCCGACATGAGCGCGCAGAAGAACAAGGCCTTCATCGCGTCTGGCGCCGGCACGGCCCTGCTGACCGGCGAGAAATGCGCGCCGAATACCGTGCAGTGGACCTACGACACCTATTCCTACGGGCGCGGCCTCGGGAAGGCGATCACGGATCGCGGCGGCAAGAAATGGTTCTTCATCACCGCCGACTACGCCTTCGGTCACGACCTCGAGCGCCAGGCCGCCGCGGCAGTCAAGGACAATGGCGGCGAGGTCGTGGGCGTCGTCCGCCACCCGCTCGGCACGGCTGACTATTCGTCGTTCCTGCTGCAGGCGCAGGCTTCCGGCGCGAAAGTGATCGGCATCGCCAACGNNAAGGACCATTCGCTCGCCGGCCTCATTCTCGGCATGAACGGTCTTCCCGGGCTCGGCCTGCAGGCCGCGCAGGGCTCGCTGATGATCATCCCGTTCTACTGGGACCTGAACGACGATACCCGCGCCTTCGCCAAGCGCTTCGCCGCGCTGCATCCGCAGGGCAATTATCCCAACGACATGCAGGCCGGCGTCTATGCATCGGTGCTGCATTACCTGAAGGCCGTGGACAAGGTCGGCGGCGCGACCGACGGCAAGGCCGTGGTCGACGCGATGAAGGCGGCGCCGACCGACGACAAGCTGTTCGGCAAGGGCTACATCCGCCCGGACGGCCGCAAGATCCATCCGCTCCATCTGGTCGAGGCGAAGAAGCCTGCGGAATCGACCGGAAAATGGGACCTGATGAAGGTCGTTGCGTCGATGCCCGGCGAGCAGGCGTTCCGCTCCATGGCCGACGGCAATTGCCCGCTGGTCAAGAAGTAGGCGCGAGCCTGCGAGGCGCAGCGCCGGTCGCGCTGCGCTTCGCTTCTGTCCCCCGCGGACCCTGTCGAACGCGCAGTCTCACATGGCGCGCGCGGCGGCGCGGGCGGTCATGATGCAGCCCGGCAGGAACGTGCCTTCGAGCGAGCGCTTGCCCGAGGCGCCGCCGCCGCCGAAACCCGCCGCCTCGCCGACGCAGAACAGGCCGCCGATCGGCTCGCCCCGCGCATCGAGCACGCGGCTGTGCAGATCGGTCTTCAGGCCGCCGAGACTTTTGCGCGTGACGAGCTGCATGTGGATGGCGATGAACGGGCCTGCGCCGCGTTTCTGCAGCGGCGCGGGCTCGCAGGTGCGCAGCCGGTCCGACGTCCATTGTCGCGCGTGAAGAATGCGGCGGATCTGGTCGTCGTTGTGCAGTTTCGATCCGTTGGCGAAATTCGCATCGAAGGAATCCGCCGTCGCCTGCAGGACTTCCGGCTTCACGTCGTCGATTCCGGTCAGCGCATTCATCTTCGCGGCGAGACCCGCCAGCGTTTCGTCGACGAGGAAATACGGACTCTCGCGCTGCATCTGCGCGACGAGGCGATGATTGCCGAACAGCGTCTCCTTCAGGAACAGCGGAAACTGCCGGTCGCGGATACGCGGGTTGTGCTCGGCGCCGGAGATGGCGAATTCCTTCGCGGCGATGCGCCAGTTGAGCAGATGCCAGGTGTATGGCTTCTCCTGCGCGGCGACGCGCTGGCAGAGGATGTGCGTGTCGAAACCCGTCGTCAGCGGCTCCGGCCCGATGCGCTCGCCACGATGGTTCAACCAGAGCGCGGACTTGCAGGGGATGGTCGAAAGCCCGTGTCCGGGAAAGTGCGGGAACGGATGCGGGAAGCCCGCGGCGTAGTTCCACATCTCGCCGGCATGCGTGATCTGCGCGCCGAGGAGGTCGGCGGCCAGATGATGCAGCTTGCCGTCGGAATAGGGATGGGCGCCGTTGAGCATCGCAGCCGGCATCGGCCGGTCGGCGACCCAATTGGCGCGGACCTGCTCGTGCGAGCCGTTGATGCCGCCCATCGCCAGCACAACCGATGGCGCAGCGACGCGCGTTTCCGCGCCCGTCGCCTCGTCGATCGCGAGCGCGCCGCAGACGGCGCCGCCGCTGCGGTCGAGGCTGGCGATGCGATGGCCATGCAGGAGCGTGAGCCTGCCGCCTGCGCCCGCCGCACGCATCGCCGCGATCAGCGTCAACGTCATGAAGCGCGACGTGCCCCAGACGACGTGATAGCGCGGCAGCGAATTGCCGTCGCCCTGCTCGCCGCGCTCGACCCAGTTGACCGCGGGCATGAATTTCACGCCTTCCGCCCGCAGCCAGTCGTAGACTTCGCTGCGCGAGTTCTCGACGTAATAGCGCGCCCAGGCGCGCGGCCAGTGGTCGTCGTCGGCGAGTTCGCCGAAGCGGAACCAGTCGCGCAGCGCCTTTTCCGGCGTGTCCGGTATCTTCAGCCGCGCCTGCAACGGCGTGCCGACCAGCGCCATGCCGCCGAAAGCCCAGAGCGCGAGCCCGCCGAGCCGCTCGGGCGTGTCCCTGTCGACCAGCGTGACGGATTTCCCCGCGCGAAGACATTCGAGCGCCGTGACGACGCCGGCGAGACCGCCGCCGGCGACGAGGACATCGGAGCGCAGCGTCGTACCCATGTGTTCCCCCGCGGTCGCGTCTAGGGCGCGATCTTGCGCTTGAGCATGTGCGCCAGCGAATGCGGCATCTTGTCCAGCGATCCNNGTCGCCGGCACGCCCATGCCCTGCGCGATCTGCGTGAAGTTCAGCGTCGGCCCCTTCAGGTCGAGCTGCGCGCGCGCCTTCGGCCCGATCCTCTCGGCGCCGACGCGTTCGAGTTCGACGTTGAGCACCGAATAGGACGCGTTGTTGAAGACGATCGCGGTGACGTTCAGCTTCTCGCGCGCCATCGTCCACAGCGCCTGGATCGTATACATCGAGCTGCCGTCGCCGATCAGCGCCAGCACCGGGCGATCCGGGCAGGCGATCGCCGCGCCGACCGCATTCGGCAGGCCCTGCCCGATCGCGCCGCCGGTCAACGTCAGCAGATCGTGACGCGGCGCGCCGGCCGTGTATTTCGACAGCATCAGGCCGGAGCTGATCGCCTCGTCGACGAGGATCGCGCGGTCGGGCAGAAGATGGCCGACCGCCTTGCAGACTTTCTCCGCGGTCAGTTTGGCGCCGCGCGGCGCGGCCGGACGCTGCGCCGGCGTCGGAGC
>CXWK01002060.1_pt1 | contig 11236 bp, 9 predicted proteins | sample 590851 | NCBI WGS metagenome assembly CXWK01 (sample SAMEA3498364, study PRJEB10139) | wastewater metagenome | biome: wastewater treatment plant; material: activated sludge | place: Denmark | collected 2014-08-01
GCGAGTCGAGGATGGGATTGACCTCGACCAGATCGAGGGCGGTCATCTTGCCCGAGTCGGCGATCATCTCCATCACCATGTGGGCCTCGCGGTAGGAGAGGCCGCCTTTGACCGGCGTACCCACGCCGGGGGAGATGGCCGGGTCACACGCGTCAAGATCGAAAGACACGTGCAGGCCGGTGGTGCCGGTGGTGGCGAGGTCGAGCGCACGTTTCATCACCACGGCGATACCGTGCTGGTCGATGTCCTTCATCGTGAAGACGTGGACCTTCGCGGCACGGATTTGTGCCTTTTCGGCTTCGTCGAGGTTGCGGATGCCAATCAGCACCACATGTTCGGCCTTCACCTTGGGCGAACGCGCACCGATGCCGGCCAGTTCCGCCGGCTCAGTGCCGACGAGCGCCGCCAGCGGCATGCCGTGCACGTTGCCCGACGACGTGGTGGCGGGCGTGTTCATGTCGCCGTGGGCGTCGATCCACAACACGCCCAACTGGCCGCCGTGCTCCACCGCGAAGTCTGCGGACGCGCCGACCGACCCGGCCGCGAGGGAATGGTCGCCGCCGATGACAATCGGCAGCGCGCCGTCCATGAGCGACTGCCGCGTCTGCTGGTAGACGCGCTGGCACACCTTGGCGATGTCCTTGATGTAGCGCTTGCTCGGGTCGCGCGCTACCTGGGTCTCCGGGATTGGTGTCGCCAGGTCGCCCTTGTCGGTCACCGTGCAGCCCATCGCGGCCAGGCGTTCGCCGAGGCCCGCGATGCGGACGGCGGAGGGACCCATGTCCACGCCGCGACGGCCACCGCCCAGGTCAAGCGGTACGCCGATGATGTGTACGGGTCGAGGGGCCATAAGTAATTACCGGCTCTTGTAGGTCAGCGAGATGCCTTCGCCCGAGGGGGCGATGATGGTGGACCAGGCGCCGGGTGCGACGCCAATCGCATCAAAGAAGTCGCCCATCTCTTCGCGTTTGTTCACCACGTTGTGTGCCAGGAACACGCCGCCCGGTTCCAGTGTGGGGTAGGTCAGTTCAAAAAACGCCTTGTAGTCTTTCTTCCACGCGTCGAGGAAGACCATGTCGAACGTGCCCTGCAGCTTGGGGATTTCAACAAACGCGTCGCCGGCGATGACCTGCACGATGTCCGAGAGTCCGGCGCGGGCGATATTGGCGGCCGCCTCTTTCGCGCGCACGGGGTCGTACTCAATGGTAACAAGCCGACCGCCGGTCTGGCGCAGGCCCTGGCCAATCCAGATGCCGGAATACCCGCTGGCGCCGCCGATTTCGAGCGCGCGCCTGGTGCCGCGTGTGGCCACCAGCACGCGCAGAAAGCGCCCGTCTTCTTCGGACACGGCCAGTTGCCCGGCGTCATTGGCCTTAATCTCTGCGAGCAGGGCCGTCTGGTCTGTGGGGGCGGTGTCAGGCGGTGGCGCGGGGGGCTGAGAAGTGGGCGCCGGGGCGCCGCAAGCGGCGGCCGCGAGGCAGATCAGGGCCGGCATCGCGAAGGTCAGTGCCGGTTTACGGTGAGAAAACAGCATGGGAACAGCGATTCTACCCCGACTAGTGTTAGGATACCCACGCCGTTATCCCCCTGCCGGGCGGGCACTTGGCTCGTTCTGGCATGCGACCTAACTTACCTCGGAGGCCGCGTGTCGCCCATCCTCATCCGTCCCGTTCGAGAGCAACTGGAACACGATCGCCTGATCCGATTCCTGCAGCTGAAGTATCAGAAGAAGTTCGAAGTCCATATCAACGCCGGCGAAGGCCAGGCGGCTCCGGTGAAGCTGGCCGGCCCCGCCCCGTTTTTCCCAGACCTTGTCCTGCTGTCAGCCTCGAAGATTGCCGGGCTGGTGGAGGTTGAGACGGGCGAGTCCACCAACAATCTTGAGGCACTGGCGCAGTGGCAACATTTTGGCCGCGCGCGTGTGCCGTTCCATCTGTATGTGCCGGTGCTGATGTTTGATGCGGCGCGTCGTTTCTGCGATGCGCACAGAGTGGCCGTCACGGAAATCTGGACGTACCGGTCGCTGTACGACGGCTTCGATCTGGTGCGCGTGTTTCACGACCCGTCGGCGGTGGCCAATGCGCCGAAGAATTCGTCGGTGGTGGCCAAGTTGCTGCCGCCGGTGGTCAATACGCGCGTGGAGCCCGAACGCGACCAGAAGCAGGAGATGGCCAACCTTGTGGAATTGGCCAACCGCACGTTCAAGGCGGCGGCGGGCAAGTCTGCGGCCGCGGCAGCGGCGGCCAAGGCCGCAGCGGCCCAGGCCCGTGCGGCCAACAAGGCGGCGGCCAAGGCCGCTTCCGCGGCCAAAGCTGTACCGCCTGTGGCCCCTGTCGTCGCGCCGAAAGTGCCCGCAGCGCCAGCCAAACCCGAGAAGGCTGTGCCCCCCGCGTCCAAGGCTCCGGCGCCTGTGGCCAAGGCCGTCAAGCCCGCGGCGAAGGCCTCCACTCCGAAACCCGCAGCCAAGCCCGTCAAGCCTGCGGCGAAGGCGGCCAAACCTGCGGCCAAGGTGTCGAAACCGGCGCCGAAGCCAATAGCGAAGAAGGCCAGGAAGCCGGCCGTGGCCGCCAAGCCCAAGAAGGCCGCGAAGAAAGCCGCCGGGAAGAAGAGGTAAGTCCGCTGCCGTTTATTCGCTACGCACGCGACAAACGCGGCTACGAACACACCTACGTGATGCACGGGTATCGCGCGGGGCAAGGTTCGGGCCGCGCCCGCGTGCTGTACCTCTTCCGGTCGCCGCCCAATGTGCAGATCGGCCGCAAGTCGCTCGACGCCGAAGTGCGCGAGGCGCTGGAGCATACCCATCCGGATATTTCGTTTGATTGGGTCGGCCTGCTCCGCGAGCCCATGCCGCCCGCGCGACCCGATCCGCGCGACCGCGGTCCTCGACAGCGGTCGCAGGGCCGTCGCGATCGTCCGGCGGGCCGTGAACGCGAGGGGGCCGCGCCGGCCGCTCCGCCACCGATCGAACTCGTGGACGAGTCGCTACTGGGCCAGACGCTGGGCGCGGCTGCGGCCGCGGTGCTGCGCGCCCGGTTTGCGGACCTCAACCATCGGATCGCGCGCCGTTCGCGCACCCCGGAGGAACGCGATCGGCTGCTTGAGGCCGCGCAACGGCTCAACCCCGACCAGTGGGCCGACGAGGCCGCCATTCGCGCCAACACGGCCGACATCGACGCCAGGTGGGAAGCCGTGGCTGCCGAACTTCCCAGGCGCCGGCGAGGCCGGCGCGGCGGAAAACCCCGCGAAGATGACGTCCCGGGCAGCGGGGAAGACCAGACGGACGCCGCCGATGTCATAATTGGGCAACGAGATGACTCCCATGAACCAGAGACCCAGGACCCGCAGGGTCTGGCCGATGCTGCCGGCCCTTCTGACCGCAGTGACGCTCAGCGGCCAACAGCCCCCGCCTCAGACGGCGCCACCGCAGGCGACGCCCCAGAGGCCGACATTCGTTAGTCAGGTCGACCTGGTCACGCTCGACGTGATCCCCCGCGACAAACGCGGGCAGTTCATCCCCGATCTGAAGATGAAGGACTTCGTCGTCCTGGAAGACGGCGTGGAGCAGTCGATTGGCGATTACCGGCTGGTCTATGGCGGACGCGAACTCTCGGTGGAGGTGCTCAGTGCCCCCACGGCCGCGCCCGAAGGCATGATCCTGCCGCCCACCCGGCCGCCGTCAGACGTGGCAGGCCGCGTGTTCATCATTTTCATCGACGACCTGCACCTGCAGGCGGGGGATTCGCCGCGCGTGCGCAACCTGCTGACGCAAATTACAAACACGCTCGTCCATGACGGCGACTTGTTCTCGGTCGTCTCCACGGGCCCGTCGTCGATCGAAGTGCAGCAGACCTACGACCGCGGCCGGCTGACCGAGTCCATCAAGAAGGTCATGGGCGCCGGCATGTCGCCCGAAGACATCCTGCTGGCGCCGGCCTCGACTGCGGGGCCGCAGGAACTGCGCCATCGCGTCCACGTGGCGTTTTCCACCGCGTACGACCTGCTGAAACAGCTTGAGCGGGTCAACAATCGGCGGAAGGCATTCATCTACCTGAGTTCGGGCTACGACTTCAACCCGTTCACCGAATCGCGCTGGAAGCAGGAGCAGGAGCGCTACGCCGTGCCGCAGCGCGACGCCAATGGCAACATGCCGCTCGAGACCGGCATCACGTCGCGCGAGCGCGACGGAATGAATCCTTTCGAAACGGGGAGCCAGGCCTTTGCCGTGGCGGATCTGGTGTCGCAGCTGGCCGAACTGACACGGGCCGCCAACCGGGCGAATGCCACGTTCTACACGATTGACCCGCGCGGGCTCATCGCCGGTCCCGACATCAACCAGAACTTCACGTCGACCGAGTGGCGAAACTACGTCACGACATCGGTGGATTCGCTCCGCACCATCGCGGACCTGACGGGCGGGTTCTGCATCTGCAACTCCAACGATTTCAAGAAGGGTTTGGCGCGAATTGACGCGGAAACCTCCGATTACTACATCCTCAGTTACTACTCGAAGAACCCTGATCCGATGCGCCGGGTCCGGAAAATCGAGGTGAAAGTGAACCGCGAGGACGTGGACGTCACCCACCGGTCCGACTGGACCCTGCCGTTCGCCAAACGGAAATAACTTCGGCCCTCCTGATTTAACCGTCCCGTGACGCTGGCGTGCCTCCGGCGTCACGGGCCGTACTGCTATAATTCGACCGCCTCGATTGGTGGGGATGGTCGTTTTATGGACTGGAGATCAGGGATGAAGGTTGTGAGGAAGTCAACGCTGTTTCTCAGCTTTGTGCTGTGTGCGGCGCTTGCCGTTGCGGAGTCTGCCTCGGCGCAGACCGTGACGACCGGTGCTCTGTCAGGCTCGGTTGTGGACGCGCAGGGTGGAGTGTTGCCGGGTGCCACGGTCGTGGCCATCCACCGGCCGACCGGAACGACGTACGAAGGCGTCACCATGTCGGACGGCAAGTACATCCTGCAGAACGTGCAGGTGGGCGGGCCGTACTCCATCACCGTCACCATGTCGGGCTTCCGCAAAAAGGAAGAAAGCGGCATCATCGTCAACCTCGGCGAAGAGCGCCAGGTGCCGTTCAAGCTCGAACTTGAGTCCGTGTCCGAGGCTGTGACGGTTGTGGGTGAAGCGACGTCCATCGACGTCACGCGCGCAGGCGCCGCGGCAAACATCGCCGGCGAAGTCAAGGAAGCCCTGCCGACCATTTCGCGCAGCCTGCTGGATATCGTGCGCATCAATCCCTACTTCGCCGCCATCACCACCAACAACACGGTGACCGCCGTGTCGGTGGCGGGCCGCAACGCACGCTACAACAGCATTCAGATTGACGGCGCCGTGTTCAACGACCTGTTCGGTCTGGCCGAGACGGGCACGCCCGGCGGGCAGACGGAAGCGCAGCCCATCAGCATCGACGCCATTGCGCAGATTCAGCTCGTCGTGTCGCCGTACGATGTGCGGCAGGGCGGCTTCTCGGGTGGCGGCATCAACGCCGTGACCAAGAGCGGCGCCAACCAGTTGAGCGGCACCGCATTTTATTTCGGCCGCAACCAGGACTGGGTGGGCAAGGGCATCACCAACACGCCGATCGCCACATTCGCCGACAAACAGGGCGGCTTCAGCGTGGGCGGCGCGATCAAGCAGAGCAAGGCCTTCTTCTTCGCCAACGCCGACTGGGGCCGCAAGACGACGCCCACGGGTTTCTGCATTTCGGGGTGCGGGCAGACCTTCCGCGGCGCCGAAGCGGACGTCGCGTCGTTCTTCAACATCCTGAACACGAAGTACGGCTATTCAATCGACGGCGCGTCGGACGAGTTCAGCCGCACGACGAACTCGGACAAGTACCTGGGCAAGGTGGACATCAATCTCTCGTCCAACCATCGCCTCACGTTCCGCCACAACTACGTGAACGCCCTCAACGACATCGGCAGCACCAGCACGTCGAGCTACACCACGCCCGACGGGTTCTACCGGATTCGCAACAAGTCGAACGGTCTCGTGGCCCAGCTGAATTCCACGTTCGGCAACGCCGTCAATGAGTTCCGGATCGCCTACACGCGTGTGCGCGACCGCCGGGCGGGACAGGATTTCGAGAGCAAGCCGTTCCCGCGCGTCACGGTGCGTCTGGCCAGCGGCATTCAGATCACGGTGGGCCGCGAGAACTTCTCGGCCGCCAACGAACTGGATCAGGACATCATCGAACTCCACGACGACTACACGGTCCTGAAGGGGCGCCACACGATTACGATCGGCACCCACAACGAATTCTTCCAGTTCAGGAACCTGTTCATCCGCGACAACTTCGGCACCTACACCTTCAACAGCCTGTCCTTCTTCGACCAGGGCCTGGCCCAGCAGTTCGACTACAGCTACCCCACCAATCCCGACAAGGCCGCCTCCGAGTTCGGCGTGCGCACGCTGGGCTTCTACGTGGGTGACCAGTGGCGCTGGCGCCCGAACGTGACCCTGACGATGGGCGCGCGTGTTGACGTGCCGATGTTCCCCGACAAGCCGACGGCCAACCCGGCCGCGGTGGCGAACTTCGGGTTCGCGACCGACACCACGCCGTCCGGCGTGCGCTACTCGCCGCGCATCGGTTTCAACTGGGACCTCGAGGGTGATGGATCCAAGCAGCTGCGCGGCGGCGTGGGCATGTTCTCGGGCCGCACACCGTATGTGTGGCTGTCGAACCAGTACGGCAACACGGGCATCGAGTTCCAGCGCATCGGCGCGTCGAACAACGCGGCGAGCCGCATTCCGTTCGTCGCCAATCCGTCGGGGCAGCCCACGACGGTCACCGGCGCATCGGGTTCGTCGTTCCAGAACGAAATCGACCTGATCGATCCCAACTACAAGTACCCGACGTTGCTGCGCGGCAACCTCGCGTACGAAACCAAGCTGCCGGGCGGCCTGGTGGCGTCGGGCGAGTTCCTGTTCACCAAGAACATCCAGGACGTCAAGTACCAGAACCTGAATCGCGACCTGCAGTCGGGCACGCAGAACCTCGATGGCCGTCCGATCTACACGCGCGACACCACGACGCTCAGCGACGTCATCTACCTCACGAACTCGAGTGAGGGACACACGTGGAGCGGCATCGTGGAACTGCGCAAGCCGTTCCGCAACGGGTTCTTCTTCAACTCGTCGTACCTCTACGGCGAATCGAAGGCGACCATGGAAGGCACGTCCAGCCAGGCGGCGTCCAACTGGGGCAACGTTCTGACGCCCGGCGACCCGAACAATCCGCCACTGGGCACGTCGGTCTACGACCCGGGTCACCGCGTCAACTTCTCGGCGTCGTACGAGATGGGGCTGTTTGGTGGCGCCACCGGCACGGCGTCGGTGTACTACTCGGGCCAGTCGGGCCGGCCGTTCACGCTGACCTACTTCGGCGACGTCAACGGTGATGGCCGCACGAGCAACGACCTGCTCTACATTCCGGCGTCGGCGTCGGAAGTGGCGTTCACGGGCGGCACGTACCAGCAGCTGGTGAACTTCCTCCAGGAAGACGGTTGCCTGGCTGAGTACATCGGCAAGATCATCCCGCGCAACGTCTGCCGCGCGCCCTGGTCGAACCAGCTCGACTTCCGCTACAGCGTCGCGCTGCCGTTCCAGCGCGTCAAGGCGGAGATCTCGCTCGACATCATCAACGTGTTGAACCTCATCGATTCCAAGCGCGGCATTCAGGAGTACGCCACGTTCAACGCGATCTCGCCGGTCACGCCGGTGCTCACCTCTGGCCAGGTGACGGGATACAACATCTCGTTCATCACGGGCTCGAGCTTCCGCAAGTGGCAGCGCGACGACCTGCGCTCGCGCTGGCAGATGCAGCTCGGCGGACGGATCCGGTTCTAACACCGAACACCGTCTTGTAAGACACGAACGCCCCGGTCAGCACTGCTGGCCGGGGCGTTGCTACGTACGGATCACAGGGAGGCGCCGAGACAGGGAGGCCCTAGGCTGGACGCCGGATTACAAGAGGCACGGAGTTAAGGAGACGTGAGGAATCTGGACTGCCGCTCTGCCAAGAGCCGGGTCTTCTCCCCAGCTCTGCGTCTCCCTGTAATCCGTCGTGGANNAGGAAGGGATCCATGACCGTGGTGAGGCGCGAGATGCCGTGCAGCAGCAGGCACTGCTCGGGTACCTTCGGCGGGAATGACGCCGGGTGCGGGCGGTCGCGGTCGCGGCTCTGGATGGTTTCGTAGGGAATGAACCACGTGTTGCCGCGGCAGCGCTTGCCGTCGCCGCCGGCGGCCCAGCGGGCCGCGTTGGACTTGTCCTGGTAGGGCACACCCACGGCGCGGCGGTCGAGTTTGGTCCGGCCGTCGGGCGTGAAGTGAAAGATGAACTCGTGGCAGTCGTTGACGAACCGCTCGCTGTTGATCGGCTTGTAGTGGCCCACCGCCATGTCGCGCTCAAGGCCGAGTGCCTCGCTTGTGGACTCGCGGTCGATGGCGATCGACTTCACCCAGTGAATGGTGTTCTGCAGTTTGAAGTAGCCGCGGGCGACCTGTGCCACCTCCAGCGGAATCCACGGGTCGGTCGGCTTGGCCCCGACGTTGAGGAAGAGTGACGCCTGGGGCCCGCACACCTTCGAGGCGGCCCGCAGCCATTGGTCCGTCCAGGCGAGATACTCGCCACGAGGCAGGTCGTCCTCGTAGGAGCGGTACTTGATGCCCAGGTTGTAGGGAGGTGACGTCACGATCGCGTCGATGGAGGCGCGTTCCAGCGCCGGCATCACCGAGAGACAATCGCCGTGGTAGAAGCGAAAAGTGGAAGTCCCGATGCAGAATTCGTATCGGGGGCCGGCCAGCTGGAGACGGGGTCGCGGAGCCGGCGGACGCAAGGAGCGTGGGCGCCGGACCGGGCGTGTCGAGTGAAGCGCAAGAGCCATGTAACTAGGCTTCTCGGCTGTTCGGGGTCTGAAGTACAGACCCCGTGTCAAAAAACTACGCCCGAACTGCCACCGTCGGAGTAAACCCGTGTGCCACGCGGTCGGCGCTCACAGGTTGATTCCGGACGTGGCCCGAAGAGACGCACACCGTGCTCTTCTCCTCGATGTAGGTGATTTCCCGCTTCGATCCCTCTTCCCGGTATCGACCCGTCACGCACCCACATGTCAGCGTCGTGAACCCCATCAAACGAACCAGGCTCATGGCAGTGACTTCCTCCAATCCTCTCTGCATGTTCGCTAATGCAAGCAACGTGCCCGACTCTGACTTGCCCGTGAGTGATGGCTGCATGGAACGCTCCTGGCGGAATAATCGGTCGATCCGGGCCAGGACTGCAGTACGAGCGCCGACGCCGGGGTCTCCGACTGTGTCAGTCGGGCCACGCTCGTTGGATTGATCGAAACAATCGGTTGGATTCAGTCGGGGCGGCCGAGTCGCTCGAACAGGCTCAGTTCCTGCGCTCGCTGGCGGCTGGCAAACCGCCGCGCGCGTGCCACCCGGACGATGAAGACCAGGTGGAGTCCGCCATACAGGGCCAGTTCGGCGAAGACGCCGGGGTCGCCCTGGCCGGACCCGGCCGTGAGGAGGACGACGGGGACCAGATTGAGCAGGGTTGCCGATACGAAGGCGACAGCGAAGAGCGCGTCGAGCTTGCCGGCCGGGTCGGTGGCGGCGCGGCCAAACGCCTCGGCGGTGTGCTCCCAGCGCGGCCCGTTGGGATCGGACGTCTCAAAGGCGGCCTGGAGGTAGCGGCCGATGCGCTCCACGCCGACGTGCAGCGCAAAGATGGCCTCGAAGACTCCGGCCAGCGCCAGGAGAGGCACCAGCAGGGTGACCGGGGAGGGCAGCCACGCCTGAACGGCCACGTGCAGGGCAGCCCAGGCGGTCAGCCCAGCCGCCGCCAGGCCAAGCCGGAGGGTGCCACGCTCGCGAATCGTGGCCCGGAGCGCGCGGAATTCCTCTGCCCTCAGTGTCTCGGGCTCGATGGGGCGGCCAATATTTTCTGGAGGGTGCAGAAAGACTCCTGACGTGCCGATAGTATACAAGTCAGGTTGCGGAAGTCTGAATACGGATGGTACTATCGCGGCCGTCCGGGGGGATTGGGCGTCAAACTAAGCAGCAAGGCTCGTTAAGGGTCGCCGGAGGGTTTCACGTGTATGTGTACGGCCGACTGAATCGAACAGTTTCCATTGCGGCGCTTGCGGTCATCTGCAGCGCCTCGTTCGTTGGTCAGGCCGCGGCGCAATCGCGCCCGCCCGCTAAGGCCCCTACCACCCAGAAATCGACAGCCGCAAGACCGGTGGTCAAGCCGGCCGCCAAGAAGCAGGCGACCACCACCCGGAGTGCAGCGACCCGCACGAGGGCTGCTCGTGCCCGAGCCGCCGCCCTCGCGCGCGCAGCCGCAGCCGCCCGCATGGTGCGCGAGGCGAACACGCCGCGCTACAAAAAAGACGCACTCGGCAACATCGTCCCCGACGTGCGCGCCGCCGCGGCGATTGTGTTCAATCCGCAGACGAACGAAGTGCTGTGGGAAGCGAACTCACACGACCGGCGTTCGATTGCCAGTCTGACCAAGGTGATGACCGGCGTGGCGTTTATCGCCGACGAGCCGGATCTGAGCCGTCAGGTCACGGTGGTCACCGCCGATGTCCGCGGCGCCAACGTCACCTATTTGCGCGCCGGTGAAACGCTGGCCCTGCGCGATGTCCTCAACCTCACGCTGATCGCCTCCGACAACGCGGCCGCCCGCATTCTCGCGCGCACATCTGAAGGCGGCACGCCGGCATTCGTCGCACGCATGAATGACATGGCGCGGCAGCTGGGCCTGACCAACAGCCACTATGCCGACCCTTCCGGCCTTGACGATCGGAACGTGTCTTCGGCGTACGACGTGTCGCATCTCATTGCGTTTGCCAGCGCCAACCCCCAGCTCGCCTCGGTCATGAGTGCCGCGAATTACCAGGTGCGCACGAATCGGCGCGTGATCAAGATCAACAGCACCAACAAGCTCCTCGGCACGGGGATGGACATCGTGGCGGGCAAGACGGGCTTCATCAGGAAGGCCGGCTACTGCTTCGCGACGTTGCTGCAGATTCCGCACGGCAGCCAGGTGGCGGTCGTGGTGCTCGGTGCCACCAACAGCACACTTCGGTTCGCCGAGGCGCGTCACCTGTTCAACTGGGCCGTTGGGCGTGCGAACGGATTGGTAGGCGGCGGCGATATCGTTGAACGGTAGTCGTCCCCGCAAGTCCCTCGCCGGTCGCACCCCACGGCTCGGCGT